>Ga0316577_10000357_pt1 | contig 17115 bp, 9 predicted proteins | sample S5NA_FD_203073 | JGI IMG/M metagenome (GOLD analysis project Ga0316577, IMG submission 203073) | Rhizosphere microbial communities from salt marsh grasses in Alabama, United States - S5-7_050615r2r1 | ecosystem: Host-associated > Plants > Roots > Rhizosphere | place: USA: Alabama | collected... | reverse complement strand
TTCACTGTTATAGCGGCGGACAAGTGTCATGAATGCTCCTTTCTTAGGTGGATAAAACAATCGCCTGGGCAGCGGCGCTGGAGGGGAAACAATCGGGTGCCACGCGCGCCGGAGGCCAGGCGCGGCCGCCAGGACAGGTGAAAAGCCGGCGGACCTGCCCTGACCGTCACCCCAATTATGCATAAAGGCACGTGTTAGAACAAGTGTTCTTTTTCCTCTTCACGCCATTTTAACGCTATCCGCCGGATCAGGAAACCAGTCCGACTCGCATAGACGGCCGCACAACCTGAAGGATGTGCTACATCTTTCATCCGGCATAAAAAAGGGCAGGTCGTCTGGATCTGCCCCTACTAATTTTCGAAAACATACGAGAACGGCCGTTTAGCCCGCCGCATAGGATTCAAACCGGATCGATTACGGTTGGTTGTCGATATTGATCAACGTGATACCGATCGAAGCGGGATCGTCATCCCCTTCGGCGCCCATGTGCGAAATCGCACCCAGGTTCCAGGTACCGTCAGCACCTGTCCAACTGTAATTGACCGTGCCTACAGTCGCCAGGACCGCTGAAGCCGGCGCAGAATCGATTACCAGGCTGCCGCCGGTAGCTTCTGGGACAATCCAGGAGTACAGCGTGAAGTCGGCCGAATCACCTACCGTCTGCCAACCATGTACATACAGCGTCCAGGTACCATTCATAGGACTCGAGATGTCAATCTGCTCATCCGTGCCGCCATTGGTACTGGAGGCGACTTCCGCACCGGTCGGGTCAAAGAGGAACATATCCAGGTCGATGTTCGGATCGGCAACGCCATCCGGCGGGAGAATAACGCGGAAATACAGCACATCATTCATGTCAAAGGTTATGGCCGTGGAATAGCCATCCTCGGGATCGAACGTCTGATCGGGATCCTGCACGACATTATCATTGGTAACCGTTGCCGGTACGAGGCCGTGCGCGGTTGCGCTGTACGAACCCGCATAACCGAAGGAAATGTCAAAGCTGCTGCTGCCGGAAGCGCCGGTCTCATCCAAATTTGCCGGGAGTTCGATCTGCGCCCCTCGTACAGCTATCGGGCTGTAAGCGACATACGTTTCGTCTGCGCTCATCCAGGTCAAGGAGCCAAAGGCCCACTCGCGTATCGGCGCGCTTTCGTTGGCGAAGGTCACGTCAAAGGATTGGGTTGCCCCGCTGGCCAGGGTGAAGGTTTCAGGGCTGACAGTCACTGTATAGCCCTCGGGAGCCTCAACACTGACTGTATACTCTATCGGGTCTCCACCAGTCACAACGCTGGTTACCTCGCGCGTGATCGTCACCGAACCGGCCAGGTTGGCAACACCGATCGAGGGCAGATTCAATTCACGGGCCACAGTGGGTACACCATTCGCTTCGAGATCAGCGCAGGTGGCCACCGGATCGATAAGAGCCTCCGGCCCTATATCGCATAAGAAACCCTGGTAATCGTCATACTCAGCCTCATAAATCAGGCCGGGATTGAATAGCGATCCCTCTGCCGCGGCGTCACTCGGATCCACGTGCCCGGCGCCCATGGCGAACGGATTGGCCGGTGTGACGCGGTCATTATCTACGACATCCTGGTAAGAGGTGGTCATCAGCGCTGATTTGACAGCCGCCGGCGACCAGTCGGGATGCGCCTGGTCCATCAAAGCCATCAGACCGGCGACATGCGGGCTGGACATCGAGGTACCGGCAATAGCCATGAATAACTCACCGGGGGTTTCACCAATTGCGAACGGGCTGGTACCGGCCAAAATCTGCAAACCTGGCGCGGTAACATCCGGCTTGATGATATCCTCGGCGGCCGAGTCGGGACCACGCGAGGAGAAGATAGTCATCGACGGCGCGGATTCCCAGGTGCTGAGCAGTTCGCCGACGATTTCCGCCGTGGGTTCTTCAGCCACGGGATACTCATTTTCGACATATCCCTCACCATTACCCACAACGATCGGGAAGTAAGTATTGTGTTGATAGGGTTGTCCGGCGATATAAGCCTTGATAACGATACCCTCGCTGTAATCGATGTGCACGGAGGGCACCCAATGATTGTCTGTATACAGGTTATCGTCGTCGCTGTTGTTATACATGATCATACCCGCACCGCCGGCCTGATAAACGGCCAGGCTCTTATCTACGCGAGCGATATCACCGCGGCGGCAGAGGACGATCTTGTCCGCAACCACTGCCGGATCGAGCGTACCCGGGTAGCAGAGATCGCCGCCGGCGACTTCCGCGTCGATCAACGATTTTTCGGTGACGCCAGGCGTAATCGAAGCACCGGAGTAATTTGAACCGTCACCCAAGACAGCCTGCCCTTCGAAGAATCGGCTCTGGGTGCTGGCGCCGACCGTGGTTATCCAGGGAACGGATCCAGGACCACCGACGGTTGCCGGACCAGGTCCGCTGTTGCCTGCCGAGGTCGCTGCATGCACACCGGCATCGGCAGCGTTAAGAAAGGCGATATCATCAACTCCGGTCAAGCTGGCACCACCGCCGATGGAATAGTTAATCACATCCACGCCGTCGGCCACAGCCTGATCGATTGCCGCGGCCAGGTCGGAACCGAAACCGCCCAGCGATCCAAGCCCTTTGTAAGCCAGAACATAAGCGCGCGGAGCGATACCGGAAATGTTACCCCGCTCGATACCCATAACCTCCGCCGCGACATTCGCGTTGCCGGCCGCCGTGGAGGCTGTATGGGTTCCGTGACCATTATCGTCACGTGCGGAATCAAACTCCTCATCTTCAGCCCCAACATACGCGCGGTAAGTTGCCAACATCTGGCGCGCCGCCACGAGCTTGTTGTTGCAGGTGAAAGCAACATCATTGGGATTGTGCGCCGTATTGCCGAATTCACAGGACGGGTTTTCTTCCGTATCTTCCAGGGTCAAACCCGGATCGACATAAGAACCGTCATCGGCGAAGCTGAGATGCTCGGGCCAGATACCGGAATCAACCACACCGACGAGGACACCCTCGCCGTCATATCCGGTCGCCCACGCGCCGGTAGGACCGGTCAGCCCTAAAAAGTCGGGCGAGGCGTCGGTCATCGGCTGGCGCCAGGTATCTTTCATAACCCTGGCCACACCGGGCTGTTGGGCTATTTTTTCAGCCTGCGCCTCAGTTATGAGCGCCGAAAAACCATTCAGAACAGTCGTATAACGATTGGTAACGGCCGATTGGGATACCCCGGCTGCTTGCAAAACGGTATCCTGCCGGTTCAGGGAATAAGCGGCGTAATCATCAGCCGCCTCAGTTTGGGCGTCAAATTTCTCACCCTCTTTGGCTTTCGTGGCCTGTAACCCTTCGATATTGCCTTCATAAACAGCCGCGGGCTCGAGGTCCATCAGGACCACAAAACTGCGGATAGCGGGTGCTTTTGACACCTGACCATCAATTCCGTCACTCGCCCCTGACTGCGGCGCAGCGCTGATACTTACGACCATAAAGGCCAGCACGGCGATCAGAGCCACGATCAATGGAAACCTGATCTTAGTCTTCATATGCATTTGTTAACTCCTAGTTATGTTTTTTGTCACCAGGCTGCTCTTCAGACAGCTTAAGGATCGATTCGTCCTCACTCCCAACCCCGGCCTGGCATTGCCTATTAGATAAAGAGTTCACTGCAAACTCAAGTTTCTCTAAATCTTGCTATAGGTACTGCTCCTTCCAACACCTCACTAAGAACCCTGTCAGTGGCTGTGGATGAAAAAGAATATTGCTGCCTGCCTTAATAAACAGACGGAGAAAAAATGTACTGCGGGGTACGATAGTTGGAATCACTGGTCTGGTTTTAGAAAGTTGATTTTTTAAACCGGTAATAACCTATCCATTCACATTCGAGAAAAATTGTAGCACATCATTTAGGCTGTGCGAGCGTGTTCCGCATAATGGATTTTATTTGATGATTATAATATGTCAACAGATCAACTACCCGGCGAATCCCCTACGGAACAAAAATATCAGTCACTTCCATTGTATAGTCACCGAAATCGGTGAAGGAGGTCTGGCGCACAATGCCCCACCCACGGCCGAATTCAATCTCCCCACCCATGAATAACGAATTCTCAACCGATTCGCCCATCATTTCCATCACGGTATCGATCTCCGTATCCTGCTGGATGAGCAGCCCGGGAACCGTCATATCTTGAAAGGTAACCGGATCCATATTGACCACGGTGCTCGTCTGCCGCGTATCCATCTCCCCTGAAATCACCAACTGAATGTCATCCGCGGTGGTATCCAGCTGGGTCATGGAATAGGAGGTGTGGAAGCTGGTATCCCAGCTGTAGCCGGGTTCCAGGCTGGCCGGATCAGGCAAGAAGAAGCCGGAACCCTCGGTCACCTCGATTTGCACCTCCGGCCCCAGAGCCGGAAGGCCCACGTTAGAAAATTCATAGGACGAAATACCGCCATCGGCCGTACATTCCCAGATATAGGTGAATTCCAGGTCGGCGGAGCTCATGGTCACTTCGGCCGTCGCCTTTTGCATATCTCCATCAACCCTAACGACCTCCCAGGTGATCGGCACGCCGTCGCCGCTGTCCACGGTCCAGTTCATGCCCGTGCGGAGCGGGAAATAGGGATGATCGCAGGCGCTCTGCGCCGTCGTTCCCGACTCGCCCCACCCCTCGCCGGAATCAGCCACGGCCGTTTCACCAGCGTCCTGTTGCACATCCGCGGGCGCCGTCTCTTCAACAGCCGGGGCCTCAGTTGGCGGCATCTCGGTTGGCGGCGCCTCCGTCGGCGGCACAACCTCCTCGGTCGGGACGGCTTCTTCCTGCGGCATTTCAACTGCCGTTTCCGCAGGCGTCGGCGCAACGGCCGTTTCGCCCTCCCCGCCACATGCGGCAAGGACAATCACTAAAATCAGTACGATTGGAAAAAGTTTAGACATGAGATCTCCATGGTGAGGGGGTGGTCAGGTTGTCAGGTTGTCAGGTTGTCAGGTTGTCAGTTCGTCAGTTTTTCAGTGTTCCAGTTTTTCAGTACTTCAGTTTTTCAGTTTTTTGTTCTTATGTTCCAGGTCAGCATAGCAGCAAATCAAGAATTAAGCATATCAGTTATAGAGTTTTTCAGTTTTCTATTTCTTCTGTTCTTTTGTTTTCTGTTCTTCAGTAAATTCAGACTAAATACCAAATACTAAACACTAAATACTCACTTTTTTGACACAACCCCCATCATTATGTATACTTCTTACGTTAAGTATCACCGCTTAATTATTCCTGCGCAAGAGGAGTAGCAATATGCGAAAAGTTTTAGCTATTGTAGCGGTAGTAGCCCTGATAATGCTTGTTTATTTAGGCGTATCAGCGGGAGAAATCCCAACTTTTAATTTTTTGCCATCGTCCCAAGAAACGGCCGTTAACACAAACGCAGCAAACCTGGCAGGGGATCAGGTAAGCAGCGAGGGACCATTAGTCGATCTCTCAGGGATCAAGTCCATCGGAAGCAAAATAACTGGATATTTCTCCCAACCGGACCAGGAGCGCACGACCGCGCTTCAGAACGGCCAATGCTGGCCGGTTGTCGTCAACCCCGGCTTTGAGGAGCTGATCGGTTGGGATTTGCCGATCACCGAGTACACGGCCGAATACAGCCAGGAAGAAGTTTATGCCGGGAACTGGTCGGTGCGCACGGGTATCACCGATCCCATGGACAATGTGGAAAGCTGGTCCTCGGTCTCGCAGTTGATCCAGATTCCGGCGAACATCAACGCGGCAACGCTAACCTTCCATCTGCTGCCCAAAACCTCAGAATCGCCGAACTTGGCCATACCGAAAGATATGGCCGAGGCGCGAACGGCCATGGCTTCGGCCATGCGCGCCAATGTCGGCGATGCGCAGTGGGTCTTTGTTCTCGACCAGCACGGCAATATTTTAGAGCGCCTCATAACCATGCGTACCAACTCCGATCAATGGTCCGCCTACAGCTTTGATCTCAGCGCCTACGCGGGCGCCCAGGTGCGCATCTATTTCGGCTCATTCAACAATGGCTGGGACGGCGTAACGGCTCTATATGTCGACGAAGTACAGCTGACCCTGTGCGCCGACACAGCGCCGCCGCCAACGCAGACGCCCATCCCATCGCCGACTGTCGTGCCGACGAACACACCCACGGAAACGGCCGTTCCGACAAATACGCCGACGCCTACAAATACACCCATCCCCACGGATACGCCGGCGCCCACGAATACACCCGTACCGACGAATACGGCCGTGCCCACGGACACGCCGGTGCCAACGCCTACGCCTACCACCGAGCCGCTTGTCTGCGAAGAAGCCCTGGTCGACGGCGGCTTTGAGGATATGGAGGGATGGCATCTGCCCATCACCTACTACACGGCCAGCTATGTCGAGGCTCCAGAACCCGTTTTAGCGGGAACCTATTCCATGCGCACCGGCATTACCGACAGCGCCGATAATATCGAGAGCTGGTCCTCGGCGATGCAGCTGGTGAACATCCCCGCCAATGCGACCGTCGCCGATCTGACCTTCAACATCTACCCGCAAACCACGGAACCGGTCAATCTGCTGATTCCGCAGAGCTTCGCGGAGACGATGGCCAAGAGCTCGATGATGGCCAATCTGGGCGATGCCCAATGGGTCTTTATCCTCGATCGCTTCGGCAACGAATTAGATCGCCCGGTGGCCATGCGCAGCAATTCGCAAACCTGGGAGCTGCGTGACTACAGCCTGCTCGATTTCCGCGGCATGTCCGTCTACATCTACTTCGGCGCCTATAACAATGGTTGGGGTGGGATCACGTCCCTGCATGTCGATGAAGTCTCGCTGCAAATTTGCACCGGAGGACCCGTGCCGGTTGACACGCAGGAAACGCTGCTGCCGTCTCTAGCCGGCGATGGTCCCCTGAGCATCCGCGGGCGCTTAATCGACAGTGAAGGCGTACCGCAGGCCGGAGAAGTCGTCGAGCTGGACAGCGGTCTGCAGGCGACCACGGATAACAGCGGCTATTACTACTTTAATGATCTTGAAGCCCGAACCTACACGGTATCTCCCGCGGCAGACAACGGTCTAGTCTTCGTTCCGTCAAGCCGGGAGGTGGTGGTACCTCCTTCGGCCGGCGGCGTAGACTTCATCGGTGTTTCCGCCACGCCGTCCCCCAGCGGAGGGTAGGCCGCGGCAAGCCCGCATCCGTCTTTACCGGTAGGCGGGATTCAGGGCAGTAAAAAGGGCGATCAATGCCGATCGCCCTTTTTATGCTGTCTCGACATGGTAAATTTATCCGCTGTCCAATACATCCTGGAAGGTCTGGTATAAAGCCTGGGCCTCGTCGTGCGAATTACCGATTGCCGTGACGCCCACGCTGCCGTAGGTGCCCACGCCGGAGATCATGTGCAGCACGACGCCCGTCTGCCCGGCATGATCGAAATGCAGGCGCTGCGCGCTGAGCAAATCAAAGAGATCGGCCGGCGTATACTGGCGGTAATGTTCCGACTCGATATGGTCGCTGGCCACGTAATATTTCTCCTGGCCGCGAAGGGTATAAAACAATCCCGACTCCAGGTCGTACTGCCCACGGGTCAGGTACTGCAAGGTCAGGTAAGGCGTGGTCGTGCCCCCTTTGCGCAAATTAATTTCAATGGCATAGGATTCCCATTCGCCGTCCGGCCGCCGCGTGACCAGGAAATCGACGGCGTAACGGCCGATTACGCTTTCCTGAGCCAAGCGCTCGCCGATCTTCTGCGCCTGGGCCATGATCAGGCGGCTGTACTCGCGCCGCGCCGGAAAGACCGCGCCCAGGAAGGTCTGGCCGCTGGGTCCCCCTAAAAGCTGGTCGTGGGTGGATAAAATCTGCACCTCGCCCAACGGTGAGTTGCGCAGCTGCACGCTGGGGCTGTGCGTCTCTTCACCGCCGACGAACTCTTCGACCACGCCGCCGTGCTCCTCGAATCCGGCCAGATACGCGGGATAACCAATGCCTTCGATCTCAAACTGCATCGCCCGGAACCGGTCCACGACTTCCGCGCGCTCTCCCTCAACGCCAGGCTCGGGAACGCCGGTTAAGTCCACCAGGGTATTGCCCATGCCGCCGACGCCCTCGTTCAACTTGACAATGACCTTCTCAATGGCCGGTTTTTGCGCGCGCATGGCCATGATCGCCGCGACGGCCGTTTCTTCGCTTAACAAATCTTCAAAGCCCAATGGATGCTGGATGCCTTCCTGGCCGAACAACGTGCGCGCGCCGCTCTTCGTCCCCAGGGCGAAACAGCCGGGATCGGCGGCGTACATGGGAATGCCCAGGCGCACCGCCAGCTCACGCTCCAGGTCGGTCGTATTAAAAGGCACCATATGCGCGTTATCAGGATCGGGGATGAAGTCGCGGATATGCTGCAAGAGTTTCGGCCGTTGCAAGAGTTTCTCTGACAGCGGTCTCGAAGAACCGTCATAAGGGGAAACCAGGAAGAGCCGCTTGCGCGCATTGCTGATGATCGCTCCCGGGCAAATATCGAGGTAATAATCGATGATTTCCGGCAGAACCGGCTGCGAGGTCACATAAATAAGGCGCAAATTTGTTTGGCCGAGAAGGAAGAGCAGGAACAAAAAACGCTCTTCATAAGCCTGCGCCTTCACCGTGGGAATTTCCAAATCAATGGAAAGGGAAGGCACCACGACGACCGTATTTTCCCGCTGCTGTCTGCCGCCGGGATCCGTGCTGCCTACCTCGCGCCACATGCCCGGCAGCTTTGCCTGCAAGGCCGCAAAAGCCGCCGCCAGCTCCTCCGGTTCGGCCGTTGACTGATAATGTTCAACCCCCTGGCTTGCGTATTTCATAAAAAAACTCCTTGGATTGCGGATTTCGGATTGCGGATTGCGGATGTCCCTCTATCTCACCCTCTATCTCTTTCATGCCGCGCCCACTAAATACTAAAAACTAAACACTACTTACTTCCCCCCTGCCACCTGCCACCTGCCACTTTCTTATCCTCCCTAAATTAATTCTTCATACAATCTAAACATTTATTTACTAGATTACAATCCGACGGCCGTTTGTGCTATTGTCGGAATGTGAAGGACGCTAAGGGCGTCCTTTGCTTATGAATAAGGCTTTTTGATGGGCACAAGCAAATTTTGTAAACCCGCCACTATTAAACGGAGGCAAAACATGAACAAGACTATTATAATACCATTCTTACTGATTACCAGCTTATTGCTCGGCGGATGCTTCGCTCTTAGCGAACCGGAAGGAGCGAGCGGGACCGTCGCCGCGCCTACCCTGGCGCCGGCCGCGGAAGATGACCAGGCGCAGCAGGTGGAACCGACGGCCGTTATGGAGACGGTCGAAGAACCCACTGCTGAAGCGTATCCAGCCCCGGAAGAGCGCGTGGCTGCAGCCGAGGATGCATACCCAGCCGCTGAAGCGGAAGCAGTAACCGATCAGGCGCAGAGCGATGAAGCGTATCCGGCGCCGGAGGATGCGGCTGCTGAAACCACGACGAGCGGCGGTGATACGGCCGTTTACGAAATCGATCCCACCCGTTCCGAGGCGCGCTTCACGATCAACGAAGTACTGCAAGGTGCTCCTAAAACCGTTGTCGGCGTCAGCCAAAATCTCGGCGGGCAAATCTCGCTCGACCTCAACAATCCGGCCGCGGCGCAAATCGGCGAGATTCTCATCAACGCGCGCGATTTCGCCACCGACAATAATTTTCGCAACAACGCCATCGCCAACGAAATCCTGCTCACCAACGAGCATGAATTCATCACCTTTCAGCCCACCTCGATCAGCGGCCTGCCTGATTCGGCCGTAATTGGTGAATCCTATCCCATACAGATAACGGGCGATTTGACAATCATTGGCCAGACGCAAGAAGTCACATTTGACACCGAAGTGACGCCCCTATCAGAAAGCGAACTGCAAGGCTCGGCTTCTTTGGACATTCTCTACGCCGACTTCGGCATCACCATTCCCTTCGCAAGGTCCGTCGAGTCCGTGGAGGACAACGTGCTGCTGGAGATCGACTTCATCGCTAGTAAGTAAAAGGACACAGAGAACGCGGAGAAGACACAGAGAGCACAGAGAGATTTACAAATAAAATAACACTGCGCCCTCTGTGCCTCCTTTGTGCCCTCTGTGTCCAACCAATCCCAATCAGGAGACCTACCATGAACAGAATCGAACTGCAAGAACTCGTCCGCGAGCGCCAGGTTGGGCAGATCAACCGGCGTGATTTTCTGCTGCGGGCAACGGCCGTTTTAGGCAGCGCCGCCGCGGCCAACACCCTGCTCGCTGCCTGCACGCAGGTCCAGGAGGGCACGCCGCGCCTGGTCCTCGACACCTCGCAGCCGCCCGCCGAACCGGATCTGCAAACAAGCGGGGATTTGCAAAAGGGCATCGTCACCTACGCCGGTCCTGAAGGCCAGGAACTGATGGGCTACCTAGCCCGAAATCCGGGGGCCGGACCACAGCCGGCGGTGATTGTCATTCAAGAATGGTGGGGCCTGAACAACCACATCAAAGACGTCGCCGACCGCTTCGCCGCCGCGGGCTATGTCGCCCTGGCCCCCGATCTCTATCACGGCCAGGTAGCGACCGAACCGGATGAAGCGCGCAAGCTGGCCATGGAGCTGGGTATGGACGACGCCGTGGGCGAAATTCAGGCTGGCATGGCTTATCTACGCGCGCAGGATTTCACAACCGGCAAGATCGGCATCGTCGGTTTTTGTATGGGTGGCGGGCTGGTGCTGCAAACGGCCGTTGCCGACGACAGCCTCGATGCGGCCGTTCCTTTCTACGGCCAGGCGGTCAACCCAACCATGGCCGGGCGGATCACGGCCCCCGTCCTCAGCTTCCTGGGCAGCCGCGACCGTATCTCCGCCGATTCCTACGAAGCGATGCACGAAGCCCTCGAAGCCAACGGCGTGCCCAATCACTTCCAACTCTACGAAGGCGCCCAACACGCCTTCTTCAACGACACCCGCGACGCCTACGATCCCACTGCCGCCGCCGACGCCTGGTCCCGCGTTCTCAACTGGTTCAACGAATACCTTCGTTAGTAAGTAGTAAGTAGTATTTAGTATTTAGTTAATACTAAATACTACTTACTAAATACTACTTACTAAATACTAAATACTACCCCCTCTCCCCCGCTCCCTGTATACTGAGCGCCGGATGTGGCAAACGACGAAAGAAATCTGGGAAAATGAGCTGGTCCAAGACGACGGTCACATGATGCAGGTCGTCGTCGCCCTGGCGGGAGTGCTCGTCAGCATCTCGCTGGGCTATCTCTACGCCCATGAAATCTTTGTCGAAGGCTGGCAGCTCTGGACCTGGCTGATCACCGTGGCCCTCGTCAGCGGCATTTTGATCTCCTGGCGCGAACGGCCGTTTTCCAACCCCACTCTACAATCCGTCATCAACATCTGGCCCCTGCCGGCGCTCTTGGCCGGCGGCCTCCTGCTGCGCGTTTTCTTCCTGGAAACAGTGCCCGGCGGCCTGCACGTGGATGAGATGGGCCTGGCCAATTTCACCATGCTCCATGTCTTCCCCGAAGGCAAGACCTTGACCTTGAGCCCTTTCCGCACCGGCTGGTCTTCGCAACCCTCTTTACATAACTACATCATCTGGCTGTCGCTCAAACTGGCCGGCTATTCAATTGCCGGGCTGCGCTTAAGCAGCGCCATCGCCGGGACGCTGGCCATTTTCTCCACCTATGCCGTCGTCGCCGTTTTCCAGGATCGCCGAACCGCCCTTATCGCCGCGGCGATCATCACCACCTACCATTACCATATTCACTGGTCGCGGCTCGCGCTCAACAACATCTGGGACACGGTCTGGCTGCCGCTGACCCTGGCCGCCTTCGCCTGGGGCTGGCATAAGAATTGGAGCGGCGGCGCGGTCCTGGCCGGGCTGGCGGCAGGGTTCTCGCAATATTTCTATGGCGGCAGCAAGATCGGCTTATTCTTGTTTCCCCTGGTGCTGTTTGCCCTTTACCACCGCGAATCCGACCGCCGCCGCCTGATCATTCACGGTGGGAAATTCCTGGCCACGGCCCTCACCGTCGCCGCGCCGATCCTGCTCTTCGCCCTGCTGGAGCCCGGCCTCTATCTGGAACGCGCGCGCGTGGTCATGGGCTGGACGGAAACGGCCGTTGTCGAGACCATCGGCGAATACAACCTGCTGCACTACCTGGGCTACCAGCTCTGGCACAATTTCGGCGCATTCACCAGCCTCGCCGACATCACCGGCTTCTACGGCCCGGAAGTGCCCTTCCTGATCGGACTAGCCGCGCCCCTGTTCGTGATTGGCTTCTTCTGGACTATTTGGAAACGGTGCTATCTACCGGCTGCGTGGGTGCTGCTCACCGTGCTCTTTGGCGGCATCATGCTCACCGGCGCGCCTTCCAGCTCCCATTACGTCGTCGTCATCCCCGCCATCTGCTGGCTAGTTGCCCTACCCATCGCCTGGCTGTGGGAAAAAGATTATAAAACAATAGCCATGATCACCCTGGCGGCGATCATGGCTACTGACCTCTATTTTTACTTCCTGATCTACGTCCCCGGCAAACCGCGCGATTTGTTCAACGCTATGCCGCCGCTGCCGTAGTTCTCAGTAAGTAGTAAGTAGTATTTAGTAATAGAGCATGCGCGGCAGTTCTTTGGCCTGGGCTACCCAATCGGCCGTTACTTCTTCCGAAGGTACGGTATCGGTGATGCCCTGCGCATCGTTTACCTGGGTCATCTTCGCGGCCAGGTTAGCCGGGTTGCGGGTCGCCAGTTCGGGCACCGTATCCACCCCGGAAGCCAGCAGGAGGGCCGAATATTTCGCGCCTACGCCTTTCACGCGCATCAGGTCCAACCGTTTCGCACCGGCAAGGACGGCATCCGCATCGAGACCGGTTTCTTCAACCAGCGCTGCACGGCCGTCCGGGGTAGCCGCTTGCTGCAAGAATTCAGAAGCCTTAACGCTGCCGGATTTATAAACCGCGGTGGCATCAGCCGTGCTCAAACCTGTTACCGCGGCCAACTTGGCGACGGCGGCTGAAGTAGCATCACCTGCCGCATCGACGGCATCACTGACCTCATCCTGGGCCGCGTCCACAGCGTCATCGATGGTCTTGGTGGCCGCAATCTGCGCCGCGGCGGCGTCCGTAATAGCCTTGGCAGCTTCCGTATCCACCTGGTAATGGCTGACATCGCCGCCCGCTTCTTTCATCTCCGCGATAACGGGGTCGACTTCAAAGTCGTCGGCCATCACGCCCAGGCCGGCCCCGCCGTCTTTAAGGGCTTTCACCATTTTATCTCTCTGCTCATCCGTCATACCCAGGCTGCGGTGATTGAAAGATCCAACCGTGCCGCCGGCGGCAGCACCAACCAGCATACCGGGGATTAGGCCGATGCCGCCGGTCAAGAGGCCGACCGCGGCGCCAATCGCCGTGCCCCAACCCGCGCCGGTCTTCGTGCTGCGCTGTCCGATTTCGTCATAATGCAGCTTATCTTTTTTGTGGTTGTAAGTAATGATAGCCATGGCGCCCAACTTCACGTCGTGGTTTTTATGGTCCCATTCCTTAATGAAATTGGCTGCATCCTTAGCGGCGTCCGGATTGGCAAACATCCCGACAACCAGATGATTATTTTTATTGGCCATGTTGTATTCTCCTTTGTTTAATAACTACACGCTTTCAGGCATGTATTCAGCGACCTTACTAGAAACGCACTGCCGCATACAATTATAAAATATCAAGTATATTTTAGATCAGGTGGGGGAGATATTCGAAAACTCAAAGAAAACAGTAAAGTTTGTTAGTTGGTCAGCTGGTCAGTGAGTCTGCTGACTCACTGACCAACTGACTCACTGACACACTATTGTGTCATAAACGCCGGCAGCGTCATATCCGGCCCAATGAGTCCCAGAGCATCCAGGATGCTGCCGATGGTTATTACGGTTCCGCCGATGATGGCGATGACGGCCGCGGTGGCGACGATATAGAGGAAAACGTAGAGGATGGGTAAAACGGCCGTTTTCCAACCATGTGTCGCGTGCGCTTCCGCCGTACCCATCCACACGCCAATCAGGGTCAATACCCCGGTGATAACAACCACGACATTGGCAAGGGGTTGGTATAACGCAAAGACCAACAAGACGGCCGGCGTTTGGGCGAAACCGACCGCGCGAAACGTCCGCGAAAACGAACCTTTACGGGTCAGCAGGTAACCGGCGCCAAAAACAACTGCGACCGAGATGAAGAAAACTAACAGGCGGAAAGGCACGGCCAAAAATCCGGATATCCCGGGGATTTTCATGACCATGGCATAAGCGCTGATGCCCAGAAAGGCAATCAGCAAAGCGGGACCGGTCATCAAGGGGTCATCCACAACGCCCCTAAAAGCCTCGCGGTCGGGAATCAGGCAGCGGAAAGCGTGTTCAAGCCAGACGCGGACCATGCCCAAACCCTTGATCAGGTTCTCCAGCTTCCAATCCTCAGTATCCTGATCTGCTTCAACCGCCGGCTTTGGCGGCGGCAGCGGGGTCCCGCGATGTGCATTTAACACATGGAAAACATCGACCGAGTTTTGCGTCTCCGGCACAACCAGGTCCGGCGGGTGGAAAATAAAGGCATCTGTCTGCTCGCCGCCTAATCCGCCATGGTTGCCGATCAACTCCTCCAAAGCGGCCACGGTGCCGTCTTCATAAACGGTGCTGATCACCATCAGGTCTCCCGCGTGCGGGAAATCCATCACCCGCCGCACCTGCCAGACCCGTTTTTCCAGGGTGGAGGCGCCGGGTCCGTCAGCGGGGGCGTACATCAATAAGGGGTCCAGCCCCTTAACCTCGCCGGTGTGTAAATTACGCGATCCTTCTTTGCCGATCGCTACCGGTGTACCGTCATCCAGATACCCGCAAACCAGGCCAATCCCTTCATGGCTGACCAAGGCCTCGACCATACCCGGGTAAGCTGCCCGCAGTTCTGTGAGCGTAATCTTGCGGTCAAACAGATTGAAATAAACCTGGGCCAGGTTGCCGCTGCCATAGGCGGTCACATCCGCTTCCGTGACTGCTGCGGCGATGCGCGCTTTATCCTCGGCGGAGGTGCGTTCGGTAAACTCCTGCCCTTGTTTGACCAGCCTTGCCGTAGCCCGGCCGCCGCCGCTGCCATACTTCTGCGCGTTGGCCAATTCGGCCGAAGCCTGGTCCAGACCCATCGCTCCCGTGTCGCCGCCGATGGAGGCGGAAACAGTCGTACCTTCCGGCAGCTGGGCCTGGATAAAATCTTTGAGCGAGATCCCGTAGCGCTGTAGGAAGGTCGCGCCGTAGGATTGGCCATGATCGGAGAGGACGAGAAGGTCATAATAGACTGGGGCATCCTCTTCAATCGTATGGCGAACTCTTCTTATAATCTTGTCATAGCGATTCAGTTCATGAAAGGCATCGCTTGTATAAGGGCCTGAATGGTGAGCCACTTCGTCAAATCCTGGCCAGGTAGCGTAGATTGATGGCGAACCGCGCACGATATCAAGGGTCACAAAGGCCGCACCCATATCTCGCAAAAAGATAGATGTCGCCGCGCGCACGAATGGATAAAAGTGTTCCAGGCGATTCAAACGGGGGCGGATATCCTTCCGCCTCTGCTGCCAGCTTTCCCAGAGCTCGACAACGACCATACCCAGGTAGCGGGCGATGGTGCTGAATAAAAACGAGGGATCGAGCATCAGCAGGTAAACATCATCCGCGCGCTTTTTCGCTTCCTCTCCTTCCGCACCGCGCAGGTTGGAGGCGGTCATCAACGATTTCGCGGCGTCGCCGTTGAGCATATTGGAGACGCTGGTGCCGTCACGCATCAAGCCTTTTCCCAACGCGTAGCGGGCGTTCAACTCGCCGGCGTCGCTGCTGGAAACGATCAATTTCCCTTGGGTCTTGTCATACCAGCGGAAGGCGGGGATGTCGTCGTTATCGCCGAACATGATGCCCGCCTGGCAGGCGGAAGTTTGCGAGGGGATACCGCAGTCCACCTTGCTCAACACATAGCCTTCTTCTTCGATCATCTGGCGCATGGTCGGTAGATAGCCCTTATCCAGAGCCGCTTTCAGGTGGTAGTAGCTGAGCCCATCGATCTCCAACATCACCAGGTTACGGCCGTCCGGATTCTGGTTTGGCGAGGGATCGGCGGCCGCGCGGTTCAAAGTGCGCCGGCGATAATAAGAATCAAAGTCCCCGATATTCAGCAAGCCGGCAATCAGCACGTTGAGCGCCGCGGCCACAATGCTGGCCACCAGTATGGTCAGGAAGCCGTTGATCACAAAACCCGGCAGCAGCCAGGCCGCCAGGGCTACAGCGGCCACGTTGAGCAGTAAGCCAACCAGAAATAGTAAGAAGAAGCCCAGAGGCCGTGAAATCCAGAGCACGATCGGCCGTAACAGCAGGTTAATCAAGCCGATCAAGATCGCCGCCGCAATCGCCTGGAGCCAGGCCGGCCCCGACAGCACCTCCGTAAAATACATATTGGGCATTATTTTGGCCGTGATCAAAAGGATCAGGGCATTTAGCAGGATACTGACCGCCGCGCGGACGGACCAGATAGCAAAACGATTAATTGTGTTAGTCATACTTATATCTCTTTAAATGGGTTGCGTACGACGCCCCCGTAGTCTTGGACACGCCATTCGTCGTGGCCGGTTATTATTCATGTAACTCATCCCGCTCAACTGCCAGCTTGCCATAAGTTCCTAAAGGCAGGCCCTTTCTCAAAATGCGGAGATTGCGCCTCTTGGCCAAATTATAAGCTTCGTCCTGGCGAACCAATTTCTCCAGCTCCTCGGCGAGCAGCGCGGAAGTTGATGTTTGCCGCCGTTCAGCCAGTAGTTCTACCTTGAGCAAGATGTCTTTGGGCAGCGATAAGGTGATACTTTGCGTATTCATCTATAGATAGCGCTTGATGTGCGGCTACGCCTCTCGCCCACCGACCAGCGCAGCCTGGTAGACCTTCAAGGCCGCCAAATCGCCGTCGGCAGCCATCTGCGCCTGGACCGGCCAGGTCGTGGGGTCGGCGCTCAGGCCGGCATCTTTCAATATTTCGCGCAGTTCATCTGCGGAAACGGCCGAAAGTTTATAGATCGAATTGATGCCAACCGCCGCTA
>Ga0316577_10000356_pt1 | contig 17171 bp, 14 predicted proteins | sample S5NA_FD_203073 | JGI IMG/M metagenome (GOLD analysis project Ga0316577, IMG submission 203073) | Rhizosphere microbial communities from salt marsh grasses in Alabama, United States - S5-7_050615r2r1 | ecosystem: Host-associated > Plants > Roots > Rhizosphere | place: USA: Alabama | collected... | reverse complement strand
TTTAGTTTAGATAATCCAATGAAAACGGAAATCCATAAACATGTCAAAATCATATGGATCATTGATCACACCCTCGGTGCACAGTACATTGATCAAAACTCACTTGAAACAGAATTGAAATTTTATCTTCAAGCATAATTTTATGTTTATGAATAGATTCCTTAAGGTCATATGCTTTTTAAGCTTTTTGTTTTTTGTCATTCCCTGCATTACTCTTGCCGGTGAATACCAAGTGAGGCGCTTTAGCACATCATCATATACGGGATTGAGCACAAACCAATTTTTAATGATCATCAAGACTATAAGAAATTTATTTAGCACCAAGAAAACGTTTTAATAGACGTTTTAACCCTCTACTAAGCCTGGGCGCAAATGACCAACCATGTTCACTTGCTTTTAAGAACCGGACATGCGTCCCTATCAACGGTAATGTGACGGCTATTGGGTGAATTCAAGGCGATAACAATTACTCTTTTTCACCCCTGAGCACTTCATGTAACACCTTGCTCAATGATAGGAATTCAAATGGTTTGGGCATCATACCATTAAACCCGTACTCCTAAAAATGCGCTAAAACAGAGGCTTCGGAGTAACCACTGGAGACAACAGCCTTTACCTCAAGGTCTATCTCCAGCAATAGCTCAATCGCCTTCCTTTCCTCCCCATCCCGCCGGGGACAGTCAGGTCCAGCATAATGGCAATATAGATAACATGCCAGTCTTTCACCAACATCCATAAAACTTATGCTCAATTTTCTTGATTTTTCAGTCAGATATGATAGTAAGAGAATTGAGAATCTGAACAAACAAGATCTTTTCAAGCTGAAGCTCAAGAACTGGATACCAACAATGCGCTTTCCGCCGGATGCCCAAAAGCATGGCACACTTTAGAAAGTAATGGAAAAAGTGAGATTGGCAAAAAGCCTTTTCTGCTTGTTATTTCAAACAATGTGGTTTGATTTTTTTTACACCAAAGAGGGGGAAGCATATGAGCGACTATCTGATTGTGGTGGTCAATCGTGCCCAAGCACGTTTTTTCACTCTTGAACCGGTAAAGTTTCCCGAACTGGAATCCGGTCCCAGGTTGACCACCCATACAGAACTCGAAAATCCGGAGATTTCAGATGCCCAGAAAATGTATACGGACTCCAAGACCGGTCGCGGCGCGAGCCCTCAGGGGGGAGGCGTCCACGGTTATGAGGATAAACGAGACAAGAACCTGGATGAATTGAGACGCCGTTTTGCCGTCAGGGTCCTTGAGCATATGAAGAAGCTTGCCAAGGCTGAACGGGTTCGTACCGTCATACTGGCTTCATCTGCACGGATGCGAAGATTTCTATATCCCGACTTGGGAACTTTAACCCGGGATGGCTACCAGGTCTCCAAAGTTTCAAAGAACATCATAAATTTATCCCCGCAGAAAATTCATGAATATCTGGCTGACAACGGATTGGTCCCCGAGCAAAAAAGGCCTATCTGACATTCTCGGACACTTCGACGCACCGGTCGGGAAATGTTATGCTTGGCAAAAGGAATATAGGATGTTCCTAAGGTCAGGATTTCATTGGTGAGGTCTAACGCATTATTCCTTTTCCTTATATCCCTCTACGTTCACGGCTTACCATAAATTTAGTGAAAATTCATTATCTGTCCTCAACTGACTTCTAAAAAACCCCGATAATAACACTGTTTTTTCTACTATATATTGTGTTATTTAGCTCTTGACATACAAATCACATGATTTTATATGATTAGTAGATACCTATTCTTTTAACATTTGATTTAAAAAAAAGTGATTTGCCATGAAATCTACATTACTCGATAACGGAGGAAGGCGATTAGGAATAGATAGGCGGCAATTCTCTTATACGTTACATATTCCTGAACGCAGATCTGGTAAGGAAAGAAGAAGCGGGCTTGATAGAAGGCTAAAACAAAGAACATTAAACCAATAAAGACATTTGAGACGAACAGAGTCCGTAGTGAAGGACGTAACCCCTAATGATAGAAATATTAAGAAAACTCTTTGAAGCTAACCCTGGCAAATCGACAATCGTATTAAAAGGTAAATGTTCAGACTGCGGCTGTGAGACAATAATTGAAATAACAGCTACATCAGCAGGATATGGATTGCAAGGTGGCGCTTTATTTAAGTATTCATCCGACGAGTATTTAATGAAGTGTCATGATTGTTACCAAGTCAACCCAATGATGGACGATAATTATAAACTACAAAATACAAAGACGTCATTATAAATAATATCCCCGAAGAGTTACTTGTTTTTTTGAAGAAGCTATTGAGAGGCTTCTAAAAAAATATGATGGCCTATAAATAGATTTTGACTCCCATTGAACTCCACTGCGCTGCTTTCTTTGTTTAATTTGTATATTAATCTGAAACAACAGGAGATTTCATCGTGGCTATATTTACTACAAAGGTTGTGGAAGCTACCTGTAAAAATCCAGATGGTATAAACAGACAGCAAATAATCAAAATGTGTAACGTTGGAGAAAAAATCAAATTGATCCGAGAACCCAATAATTCTCATGATGTTTGTACAATTGGTGTATTTCGTGAATCAGGTGAGCAAATAGGGTGTTTGGCAAGGGATGTGGCCGCCTATCCTGAATTGGCTTATCATATGGATATAGGTGGTGAAGTTTCTGCGAAGGTTAAAGAAATAATAGCAGAACGTTCAGGCGTCTTGGGGTTAAAAAAAACGTATGGTTGTATTGTAGAAATTACAAAAGGATCTGTTCCTATATTAAAAAAGGAAAGTGAGGCGAATAAAATAATAAAAAAAGCGAACTCCATTGAAGAGAACGATCCCGAATTTGCAATAAAATTATACCAGAAGGCCATGACTATTTTAGGAGAAGTGGATCGGCTTTGCGAGAAAAATTGCGAAATGGATGAGCTTATAAAGATATATGGTCTTAAAAAATGGCGGTTTGTGGAATATCCTATTAACAGGCTTACCTTACTGTTGGAAAAGCTTATGCGGTTTAAAGAATGTTTGGAACAAATTGAAAAATATGAACAAATTGATGATAGGATTGGTCTAACCAAAAAAGATAAAGAAAGTCTTGATAAGCGAAAAGCCCAACTCATCAAAAACTTTCACAAGAAACATAGGATATCTTCTGTGTCACAGGACAACGTTTCGCCAAACATGGAAACTTATGTTGATCAGAACAAAATTTTGTATCCTAACAGGTATAGAAGGAAGGGGGATGGTGTTGCATATGGCTCTGGTTCCAAGGGAATCAGCTACGATCGGCGCAAAAAGGTGGGAGATGGCATTCTACTTGTAGAGTTCGACCGTCGACAAAACAATGACCCCAATTACAGTGGCCCTGAAAGACGAAGTGGCGTTGATAGAAGAAGCGGTATGGATAGAAGACAATATGTTGGCTGAAAGGCCCTTCCCCAGATATTTCACTGAGAATGCTATATTTCATCACCAATTAGCTCCATAATTTAATGAGATATTATATGAATTCATACCAGAAAGAACAGGCCGAATCGCTGGCCATGGTGCAGCGCCACCTTGAAACCCTTTCCGCAGGTAAAAGAAAGGCGCTGGAGTTGCAAATTTCCGACTATCTGTTGTTTCGTGATGAAGTTCACACGTTTCTGTCCGAACATTTTAGCGATCTATGCACCGAAAAATGCTACCGGAACAACCTCAGTGCCTGCTGCACTCGAGAAGGCATTATTACTTTTTTCGGGGACATGGTTGTCAATGCACTGGTGTCTCACCGTGACGAAATAAACGCTCTGATGGCGGTCCTTCAAAAACCCAATACCGGATTGAAATGCATTTATCTGGGAAATAAGGGCTGTATGTGGCGGGTCAAGCCCATTGTCTGTGAGATGTTTCTCTGTGATCAGGCCCAAAAACAAGTGTTTGGAGAAAAACCATGGGCCGAAGATGCCTGGAACCAACTAAAACAACGCAAGAAGCTGTATACCTGGCCGGACCGGCCGGTGCTTTTTGATGACCTTGAACGTTATTTCATGGATGCGGGATACTCTTCACCCTTGATGTATCTGCATAATAGTCCGGGGTTGCTGAGAGTAAAACAAAAGACCTCTCTCCGTTGATATCACCACCTTTTCTTGTCATTTCCACCCTTCTCCAAAAGTCGCTCAACTTGGATAATAATTTTCATTGACATCGCATAGCATTTTGTCTCATATATTTTTAACAAAAATTTAAATAGTTAGTTTGAAAAGACGAGCCTAACCCGGATAAAAGGTAAATAAAATGCATACCAGCATTTCGGATCCGGATACAGCAGCTGAACATGACCCCTGCGAGCAGAGAGAAATAATCGGAGACCGGGGAGATTATTTTCTTAACAGAATTCAAGGAGAAACCGGTGTAAATGTATCCGCATGTTATCAATGCGAACGCTGTACCAATGCCTGCCCTATCAGTGGTTTCATGGACATCAAGCCCCACCAGATCATTCGCTATGTTCAATTGGGATGGCGCATCAGACTATTAAAATCCTCAACCATCTGGATATGTTTATCCTGTGAAATGTGCAGCACTTACTGTCCCAACGAGGTGGGTGTAGCAGAAATCATCAATCATTTACGCATGATGGCGGCCCGTTCGTCCATTGCTCCCAAGGAAAAAAATCTTGCCGTATTTCATCACACCTTTCTGGAAGAACTCATCAAGTCCGGAAGAATAAACGAATTTCGATTGATGAAAGCCTATTATTCGAAGCCGGATATTCTGTATGCAAAGATAAGAGACGGAACCTTCAAAGAAGAATTTCAGTTGGCGATAACGTTATTGCGCAAAGGAAGGCTAAAATTATCCGCGCCAAAGTCCAAGGCCGTCAAGGAAATTCAAAAAGCTTATTCTCAGACTCGCGGAGAGATCGTTTAATGAAATTATCTTTTTATCCGGGGTGTTCCCTGGAAGGAATGGCCAACGACTATTGCGAGTCCATCTACGCGGTTTTCAAAAATCTGGGTATTGAACTGGTTGAAATAGAAGACTGGTCATGTTGCGGGGCAACCGCGGCCCACAGCCTCAGTGAGGTCATGTCCGTGATTCTGCCTGCAAGAAATCTGGCCGCTGCTGAGAAAATAGGGTTTGATATCATTTGTCCGTGTTCTCTGTGCTTTAATCGTCTCCTGTTTTCCCAGACAATGATAAAGAAAAAAATTTTTCATATTCCCTGGGAGGTTACGGGAAATATCCGTGTTCTGGATATGACGCGCTTTTTAGCAAAACCTTCCATCATTGAATTGATAAAACAATGCATTTTGAAACCGTTAGACAGCCTGAAAGTGGTTTGCTATTACGGTTGCCAGATGGTTCGTCCACCGAAAATTACCGGCTACGCAGATTATGAAAACCCCCAAACCCTGGATCACATTGCTACGGCAGCAGGCGCTCAGGTCATTGACTGGTCCTATAAATCCACATGTTGCGGTGCGAGTATCGGTATCGGTCGCAGGGAGATTGTGCAATCTCTTTCAAAAAGGATATTAGAGAAAACCAGACAGGCCGGGGCTGAAGCCATTGTGGTTTCCTGTCCCTTGTGCCAGTCCAATCTGGACATTGTGCAGAAAGACCGATCTGAACCTCACACTCCAATATTTTATGTTACGGAATTGCTCCGGTTGAGTTTTACAGAAAAAGGGAATCCACAATGGTTTAAGATGCATGTTGCAGATCCTGTACCACTTTTGACGATAAAGGGTTTACTGTAAAAATATGGAATCTTATCTCAAAAACCCGGTGGGGAAAGTTATCGTTATCGGTGGAGGCATCGGAGGAATTCAATGTGCCCTGGATCTGGCGGACACGGGTTTTTACGTGTATCTTATTGAAAAATCGCATACGCTTGGCGGAACCATGGCGCGTCTGGACAAGACCTTTCCCACCAATGATTGTTCAACCTGTATGTTTTCTCCCAAAATGGTCCATGCTGCCGGTCATCCCAATATCGAAATTCTTTGTTTAAGCCGCTTGCTGGAATTAAATGGAGTACCCGGGCGATTTACCGCACGCATTGAAAAACAGCCCCGATATATCAATGAAGAAAAATGCATCGCATGCGGCGAATGTGCTGAAAAATGTCCCGTAAAAGTGCCGGATCCCTTTAACGGGGAACTGGGGACCCGAAAGGCGGCGTTTCTGACATTTCCCCAGGCAGTCCCTTTAAAATATGCAATAGATGCCGAAAACTGCCTTCACTTTACCAAAGGGAAATGCGGCACCTGCAAAAAAATCTGTCCGGCTGACGCCGTTGAATACGAGCAAAAACCTGAAATTTTACAAATTCAAGCCGGTGCGGTTATCCTCTCAACCGGTTTCGAACCGGCGTTAACGGTCATGGAGGGGGAGTACGGTTATGGAAGGTATAAAAACGTTGTCACCTCCCTTCAGTATGAACGAATGTTATCAGTCACGGGTCCTTATGGGGGACATATCCAACGGCCGTCGGATGCGAAAGTTCCGCGAAACGTGGCCTGGATTCAATGTGTCATGTCCCGGGATCTTGCTCGCAACAGACCGTTTTGTTCTTCAGTCTGCTGCATGCACGCTGCAAAGCAGGCTGTATTAACCCGCGGCCACGAACCGGAAACCCAAACAACCATTTATTACATGGATATCCGGGCCCACGGTAAAGGATTTGACGAATATATCGATCGTGCCCGTAAACGGCACGGCGTGAGAACCAAACGGTCCATGATTTCCGTGGTTTACCTGAATCCTGAAAATGACAATTTAATCATTGAAACATTCGATCATCGTTTGAATCGTAAAAAGGAAGAAGAGTATGATCTGGTTGTTCTTTCCACCGGTTTTAAACCGTCACATGATTTTATTGATCTGGCAAAACAACTTGGGCTTGTTACAAACCCGTTCGGGTTTTTAAGCACCGAATTTGATGAGCCGGTATCCACTTCCAAACGCGGGGTCTTTGTGTGTGGTGGAATTGAATCGCCAAAAGATATTCCCGAAACCGTAATCCAGGCCGGTGCGGCCGCAGCCGAGGCTTCCATATTAATCAATGCGGCAAGAAATTCTGAAATTGTATGTGATAAAGTCCCGGATGAAAGCCCCATGGATGTAACGCCACGCGTTGGCGTACTGATTTGCCATTGTGGAACCAATATCGCCGGTGTCGTGAATATACAGAACGTCCTTGATTACGTAAAACAGCTGCCGCAGGTAACGTTTGCTAGCGATTTTTTGTTCACCTGTTCCACCGAAACTCAACAAACCATTATCCGACTGATTAAAGAGCATGGTCTGAACCGGATTGTGGTGGCTGCATGTTCGCCGAAAACCCATGAACCATTGTTTCGGGATACGTTGCGAAAAGCGGGGCTAAACCCTTATTTATTCGATCTGGCAAGTATCAGAGACCAGTGTGCCTGGGTTCACGGAAACGATCCTGAAAAAGCGACCAAAAAGTCAAAGGAGCTTATACGGGCAAGTGTGGCCCGGGCAGTACAATTGGAACCTTTATATGACACTTCCTACCGGACCGTTAATCATGGATTGGTTATCGGCGGAGGTGTGGCCGGGATGACGGCGGCTCTGACCATTGCGGATCAGGGATTTCATGTTCATCTTGTGGAACAAAGCGACCGGCTGGGTGGTTTTGCAAGAAATCTGAAATTTACACTGGAAGGTAATTCCCCTCCAAAGTTGATCCGTTACCTGATTGAAAGAATTACCCATCATCCGAACATTACGGTTTATTTAAAAAGCAGGCTGGTTTCTCATAACGGTCCTATGGGAGCATTTAATGGGACGCTTCAAAATGAAAATGGTAGCATATCTGTTCAGTATGGGGCCGTAATTGTTGCAACCGGAGGCCGGCCGTACGAGCCTACGGAGTATCTTTACGGAAAAAATAAATGTGTTCTTACTCAGGTTGAGTTTGCAAAACGCCTTATGGAGGATTCATCTTGGGCAAGCCGGCTTAACAGGGTTGTAATGATTCAATGCGTTGGATCGCGGGAACCCGATTTTCCTTTCTGCAGCAGAGTATGCTGTGCTGCGGCCGTAAAAAACAGTATCCAATTGAAAGAGATTAATCCTGATGCTAAGATCATTGTTTTGTATCGAGATGTTAGAACGTTTGGATTCAAAGAGCTTTACTATTTAAAAGCAAGGCAAAAAGGCATCCTCTTTTTCCGGTATATCCCCGAAGAAAAACCAACAGTGTATGATAATAACGGAAACCTAACCGTCGATTTTACGGATCGAAGCTTGAATCAAAATTTTCGAGTTGAGCCGGACCTTGTGGTGTTAAGCTCCGGTATTCGACCGAATCAGGGCGCCAAGCAGATTGCCCGTCTGCTTAAACTTTCTACGGTTAAAGAAGGCTTTTTTCTGGAAGCCCATGTAAAATTAAGGCCGGTGGAATTTGCTACTTCCGGAGTTTTTCTGGCAGGATTGGCCCATAGCCCTAGATTTGTTGAAGAGACCGTAACCATGGCCAAAAGCGCCGGGCAGCAGGCCATGAAGATTCTATGCAAAAAAGAGATGACGATTTCCGCGGCAAAGGCCCAAGTAGATCCTGAAAAATGCGCCGCATGTCTACTCTGTGTTCGCGTATGTCCCTATGGTGCGCCCTTTATTAATGAGGACGGCGTATCCCAGATCCCTCCGTCGGCATGCATGGGATGCGGCATTTGTGTTTCAGAATGTCCTAATCAGGCAATTACGTTAAAACACTGCACCGACGATCAGATCCTTGCCAAAATCGATGCCCTGCTCGAACCCACCGATTCATCTTTTCCTTTTCCGGGGAATGCCGGATAATAAGTGCGTTCGCTTCGTTCATTCCGCTTGATATTCATAAATTGAATTGAAAATGCTTTTGCAATATTGTATTTTTTAAAAAAAATCATTAAATTTTTAAATAATTTCGTTATCACCAACGCTTATATTACCAATGCCTTATGAAAACTGAAGAGCTTTTAAAAGAACATAAATATTATAAAACACTTATCGAGAGTGCTACGGATTATGTGGTCGCTATCAACCGCAACTATCAGATTATAATGGCCAACGAGCTGTTTAAAAATGAATTCGGTATGAAACCCAATGATTTCTGTTACAAGGTATGGAAAAACAGAAAACAGAAATGTGAAGAATGCCTGGTAGAAAAAACTTACCGGGATGGCTGGGGACACTGGAACGTAGAGAATGTAACCATGAAGGACGGCAGAGTTGCCAATATGCTGGTTAAAGCGATTCCGGTCAAGAACGAACGTGGTGAGATTGTTTATGTCCTGGAAAGAGCTACAGACATCACGGAAAGGCAGCACCTTCAGGAAAATATTGATAAATTGGTAGGCAACCTGGATAAGATGCTGGCCAATCGTCTGGAAAATTTGCAAAAATCCGAAGAAAAGTATCGAACCATATTTGAACGCTCCCGTGATGCCATTATTCTTACCAATCCCGGTGGAAGGATCGTTGAGGTTAACCAGGCAGGGGTTCATATACTGGGGTATAAGACCCAAGAAGAAGTTTTGGCACTGGAATCTACCGCCAAGATTTTTGTTGATCAACAGGATTTTCTTGAGCTTCAGAAAAGAGTCTCTCAGGAAGGGTTCGTTGTGGAGTTTGAAACCCGTCTTGTGGGTAAAAATGGTTCAGGATTTTATGCGCTGATTACATCCAATGTAACGGTGGATGTATCCGGGAACATTACCGGCTATGTGCTGATTATAAGAGACATTACCAAGAGAAAAATCTCCCAACAACAAATCGAGAAGCGAAATATCCGGTTAAATATTTTAAATTCCATTTCTAAAACCGTTAGCAGCACTTTGAATCTTGATGAGATACTCAGCAGCGCTATCGATAAAACCCTTGAGGTGTTAGAGTCTGACAGCGTCAGGATTTATTTAATGGACGATAAAAAACAAATCCTCAGCCTGGTGGCGCATAAAGGGCTTTCAACTAAATTAATATCAGAACCCTTTATGCAAAGTCGTAACCCCGGGGACGGACTTTTGGGTCAGACCATACTTGACGGTGAAACACGGTTGGTGGATAATTATTTGCGATCCCAAGACCCCTATGTGGATTCCATGATCGAAGAGGGCCTGCATACAACCGCTTATATACCGCTGTCAACCAAAGGGCAGTTGATAGGGGTCATGTGCGTCAGCAGTCATTATCCGGTCGAGCTTGCAGCCGAATATATTGAATTCTTGACCGCTATCGGCAACCAGATCGGCGTTGCCGTAGATAATGCAAATCTATATGAAAATATAAAGTGCGCCTACGAGGATCTTAAAGATGCCCAGGAACAGATTGTGCAGACAGAAAAACTGGCCTCTTTGGGCAAATTAGCCGCTACCATTGCGCATGAGATAAACAATCCTTTGGCTGCAGTTCTGACCTATATCCGCTTGATGATTAAGCTGATAGACCTAAATAGATTCTCTCCTGAAAGACTTGAGGACATTTCCCGATATTTGGCCACCATGGAATCGGAAACTGCCAGGTGCGGAGAAATCGTAAAAAATCTTTTGGCCTTTTCCCGCCAGTCTAATATGACAATTAAGAGCAGCAGCATTATAGATATCATTGACAAGACTCTTTTTCTTATTGCCCATGATTTGGAAATCAAAGGAATACTGCTTAGAAAAAACATTGAGCCGGATCTACCCAAAGTTCAATGCGATTTTCAGCAGATTCAACAGGCCCTGTTAAATCTTATGTACAATGCTTCAGACGCTATGCTTGATGGCGGCACTCTGACGGTAACGGCCAGCAGAAAAGCAGGGTCTGAAAAATTTTTGGATGTCATGGTTTCCGATACGGGTTGCGGCATTACCGAGGAAGACAAAGAAAAAATTTTTGATCCTTTTTTTACAACCAAAGAAAAGGGAAAGGGTGTGGGCCTGGGTCTGTCGGTAGTCTATGGCATCATTACGCGGCACAAAGGGACCATAGAAGTGGAAAGCGAGCCCGGCAAAGGAAGTACCTTCAAGGTTAGCCTGCCCATCACCACTTTGTGAAGCCCAATGTAAAAACCGTATCTATGGGATACGGAACTTTATGATTTTTAATATTATATATGGAAGGAATCGATAATGACCAAAAAAGCTCGTATTCTTGTGGTTGATGATGAAGCACCCATGCGAGAAGCTCTTTATGACTGGCTCAAGGAGGATGGGTATGAGGTCGGCCTGGCCGCAAGCGGAAAAGATGCCATTTCCGTTGCCATGGAAAAAAGTTGGGATGTGATTTTGCTGGATCTGAAAATGCCGGGTATGGACGGGCTGGAAACGTTGAAGCACCTTAAAGGCAAACAAGTGGACACAGATGCTGAAATACTCATGATGACCGCCTATGCTGCGGTAGATACAGCCGTTCAGGCCATGAAGGAAGGCGCTTTTGATTATCTGGTCAAACCGTTCGCGCCCGACGAAATCGAGATGCAAATCAAGAAGATTGTCGCCCATCGTGAGCTGGTTTTAGAGAATATTTTACTGCGCCAAAAGCTGGAGGAAAAATCGGAATATGATGAAATCATAGGGAAAAGTGATGTCATGCAAGAAATTTACGATTTAATCTCCCAAGTGGCGCCGACCGACTCTACCGTACTGATAACCGGTGAAAGCGGTACCGGGAAAGAGCTGATCGCACAGGCGATTCACGGAAACAGTCAGCGCTGTTACATGCCGTTTATTGCCGTAAGTTGCGGGGCGTTGCCCGATTCTTTGTTGGAGAGCGAACTGTTCGGCTATGAAAAGGGTGCTTTCACCGGTGCGGAGCATACCAAAAAAGGACGCTTTGAACTGGCCGATAAGGGAACCCTTTTTTTAGATGAAATCGGTGACATCAGTTTAAAAACCCAGGTAGATCTTTTAAGGGTTTTGCAACAAAAAGAGATTAGACGTCTGGGCGGTCAGGAAGAAATTAAAGTAGACGTGCGTATTTTAGCGGCTACCAATAAAGATTTGAAACAGGCGATTTCCGAAAACAAATTTCGTGAGGATCTTTTTTACCGGTTGAACGTCATCTCTATCCCGGTACCCCCGTTAAGACAACGAAAGGATGATATCCCGCTGCTGGTAAACGCATTTATCCGCAGAATTTGTCTGGAAATGAATAAAGAGTTCGTGAAAATCGCACCTTCGGCCTTGAAATTGCTGATGGATTACGATTGGCCCGGAAATGTGAGAGAATTGGAAAATGTGATCGAAAGGGCGCTGGTTATCGGGCGAGGCAAAGAAATCGTGACAGAGGACCTGCCATTTTCACGCAAGCAATTAGAGCCTGAAAAAATGCCCAGTTCATTAAAATTAATGGAAAAAATGCATATTAAGAGAATTCTGGAAGAAACGGATTGGAACATCAGCAAAACATCGCGTCTTCTGGAAATCGACCGCCAAACGCTCTATAATAAAATTGCTAAATATAAGATTGAAAAGGAATCATAACTCGCTTTGTCAAACTGCGTCACTATCTGTCCTATTGGTTCGGTGGACCAAAGGATTCTCGAGCACATCACCAAATGTATTTCAAACCGATGTGGTCTAACCTGCAGAACTTCTATGAGGATGGAAAATCCTCGGTATGCATATAATGATACCCGCTGCCAGTATAACTCAAAGCTGATATTAAAACACCTCCTTGAACACAGCCTGCAAGACTCCTTTAGAGTTATCGGTGTTACTCCCCTGGATTTGTATGTGCCAATACTTAAGTTTGTTTTTGGATTGGCGCAGATTCAAGGCAAATGTTCAATTATATCTCTACACCGGCTTCATCCTCAGTTTTATGACCAGCCCTCTGATCAGGATCTGCTGTTGGCAAGGGTGGAAAAGACGGCGTTACATGAACTGGGGCACACATTGGGGATGACGCATTGCAGGGATCGGCGGTGTGTGATGTATTCATCGACCCGAATTGAGGATACGGATGTAAAACAACCCGATTTTTGCTCTACCTGTTTTGAACTTTTCCAATGGTATCTTAAAAAATCCTTTCACCAGTCTTCTTAGCATGTGCCGAAAAATTATACACCTGCCTTTTTTTTCGGCAATCCATAATTATATAGAATAAACAAATAGTTATAAACAGTTTCGTTATTTGGCAAATAACATTTGATGAATATTTCGGCAATATGTTCTATGGGGTTGTCCTTAATTCTAAGCGGTCGAAAAATTATTATTCTATATAAAACAGGCAGTTATAATCGTAATTCCATTTTTTGTCGGACATTGGCACACGGTTTGCTTTTTAGGACCGTAACAAACGAAAAATAAAACAGATTAAATTAATTATTATGGAATAAGGAGGGAATAAAATGAGTGCCACGAAAAAAAGGGAATCAATGAAAATTGTTCCACCAGGCAAGAAAAAATGTGTATGGATGGAGGCCGGCGTTGTTTCCTATAAACTGTGTGATCACAACTTTGATTGTTCCACTTGTATATACGACCATGGCATGTATGATAGGGTTGCCCGGTATAAGGAAAAAATTGCCATACAACCGGTAGCGGCAACACCTGATAAATTCACCGAGACTTGGGTGGACAAAATGATGCAGCTTCCCGCAAATCGGCGTAAATGCCGGTATATGATAACCGGGGAAGTGGGTCATAAACTATGCCCCAATGCTTATGAATGCGGTACATGTTCCTTTGACCAGATGATGCAGGAACGCCTTCAGGCAGAGGCGCTTCCGGTGCATGCCCGAAGTCGGGAAAGCGGTTTTGAACTGGCGGAAGATTTCTATTATCACGATGGCCACACATGGGCCAAACCGGAATATGGCGGGCGTGTTCGAGTGGGGTTGGATGATTTTGCCCAAAAACTTATCGGCAAACTTGCGAGGGTTGAATTGCCGAATATCGGCCAGGAACTAAAACAGGGAGAAGTTGGATTTCAAGTCGGACGAAATGGAGAAGTTGCCAAACTGCTCTCCCCAATGGATGGCATCGTCACCAATGTGAACAATAGTCTTCGGAATCAACCCAACCTGGTCAACGAATCTCCCTATGAAAAGGGATGGCTATTTACGATTGAGCCAACCCGGCTGCGTAAAAACTTAAAAGGACTCTATTACGATAACGAGGCCCGTAATTTTATCCATGAGGAAAGGGAAAAGCTCTTTGCCATGGCCAATGACGATTTGCGGGTGGCCGCAGATGGTGGTGGCTCGGTTGAAGACATTTCTCAAGAGCTTAAAGGGGGAAACTGGGCCAAGTTTGTAAAAACTTTTCTCAAAACCTGATCGGCAATAATGCCCTGAGGGGTTCCAAAACAATGATACAAAACCTCCTGCCGGTGGATTGGCGGGAGGTTTTTTTTGTCCTGAAAAATCTGGTCCTTTGGGCAGGTATCATTCCACTATTCCACCATCCCATAGGATTTGAGCTTTCTACGAAGGGTATTCAGACCTATCCCAAGAAGCCTGGCGGTTTGGGATTTGTTCCGGCCTGTGAGTTTGTACGCCCGGACAATATAGGATTTTTCAATTTGTGAAAGGGGTTCAATATCCTCTGACACTGGGCGGGGCAGACACGTTGAGATTGATTTGCGCTTTTTTAAATTCGCAGGGAGAAAATCTGAGGAAATGGGTTTTCCCTGTGCCAAATTTACAGCGGATTGGATTATCGACTTCAGCTCCCTGACATTCCCGGGATAGTCATACTCCATAAGCAGACACAGGGTTTGTTCTTCAATGGTTTGATTTTTACCGGAACTATCACAATCTTGTAGAAATTTACCGGCCAACAGTGGAATATCTTCTTTCCTTTCTCTTAGGGGAGGCAAGTGAAGCCATCCCCCCCGGATACGGTAATATAAATCTTTTCTAAAGACTTTTTTGGCCATCATTTTTTCCAGATCTTCGTTGGTCGCCGCGATGAATCGTACGTCCGCTTTCTGATGAACATTGCTCCCGATTTTAAGGTATTCCCCATCCTGTAACACACGCAAAAGTTTACCCTGCAACTCAATGGGGAGATCACCGATCTCATCTAAAAACATGGTACCGCGATTTGTGTATTCCAGATATCCGGTGCGGCCGTTTTGAGCGCCGGTAAAAGCGCCTTTTGTGTGGCCGAAAAATTCGGCTTCGAAAAGGCTGCCGGTGAGCGAGGCCATGTTGACGGGGGTAAAGGGGCATTCTGATCTGGGGCTTGCAGCATGAATTGCCCATGCCAAAAGTTCCTTACCGGTTCCGCTCTCTCCGGTAATTAAAAGAGGAACATCACTACCGGCATGTAATTCCGCTTCCTTTAAAACTCTGAGAACCTTTTGAGACCGGGTTATAATCGGCTTGAAGGGTTTTTTATTGACCAGTTGGGGCAACGCTTGGCTTTTTCCGATATCCAGAATATCGACGAGACGCTTTTTTTCCATGGCCCGTTTCATGGAAAATATAAGGTCTCCCTGGGAGACAGGCTTTACAAGATAGTCATAAGCACCTTTGTTAAGACATTCCACTGCAATTCGGGCCTCGTTAACGGCGGTAGCCATTATGCATTCGGTTTTTGGACTTATGTTTTTTATTATTTCAAGCAGTTCCAAACCGTCCATTTCCGGCATGGTCATATCAACCAGCGCAATATCGAACAGCTTGCCCCCTTCAAAAAGAGATACCGCTTTCATGGGATTATCTTCGGTATGTATGTTTTTAAAACCGGATTTGAGCAAATGCCCCTTGATGATTTCAAGGAAATCAAGATCATCATCGATAATAATTATTTGATCCTGCATCCATATATCCTTCCCGGCAATTATAATTTAATATTTCGGAAGCTATACAATTTAATAAAGTTAAAAGAGTTTTCGCCTGCCCGAGCATATCATGCAATAGCAAGCGGTGCAAAGTGAGCTACATTCAGCTCGGTATTCCAAAAAGGACTATTCCAAATTGGCATATATTGGCGTCAAATGATTGATTTAATCTCTGTATATATAACACATATGCCAAATTGGTACAATAGCTCTATTAAATCAACTCTTAAAAAATTTTAGATCATGGCAAAAATACTTTTTTATGTATTTGATATAATGGCTATTTATTAATAATCTTCGGAACTATCCCCTCCTGGCACAGTTGTTGCTCATCTTACATCGAAAATCATCTATTGATAAGCTGCTTTTTCTTTTTTTGTGAAAAAATTGGAGGTAGGCCTATGCAGTTAAAGCGCAAATTCGACGCAGAGGAATTTGCTGTCCTTGCGGAAATGGAACCCCCAAAGGGGGTAGATGTCTCCACTATGGTGATGAATGCCAAGAGAGTCAAAGGGGAAGTAGATGCCTTTGTGGTGCCTGAAATGAGCAACGCTGTCATGCGAATGAGTTCCCTTGGAGGGGCTATGATTCTTCAGGCAAGAGGTATGGAAACCGTGATGCAGGTCAACTGCAGGGACCGGAATCGAATCGCTCTTCAGGCCGACCTTCTGGCAGCCTATGGGTGCGGTATTACGAATGTTATGGCGGTTACCGGGGAAGATCCCAGCTTTGGAGACCACTTTCAGGCAAGATCCGTATATGACATCGACCTTTTGGAATTACTCAGGACAATTCGCGGGCTTGAGCAGGGAAAAGACATGGCAGGAGTCGAGCTTTCAGGTTCGCCTGAGTTTCTGGTGGGATCCACGGTTGATGCAGGGGCCAAGGGAAAATCTACTGAACTGGAAATTGAAGAGATGAATAAAAAAATTGAGGCCGGCGCCCAGTTTTTCATCTCCCCGCCTTTATTCGACCTTTCCGCCATCCAGCCGTTTATGAAACGGGTGGAACGAAAGAAAATAAAAATCATCCCTACGGTGTTACTCCTTAAATCATTAGGCATGGCCCGTTACATCATGCGGAATGTGGATAATGTTTACATTCCCGATTCTCTGATTGACCGCATCCGAAAATCCCCTGACAAGGTTCGCGAGTGTACTCTGATTGCGTCAGAAATGGTTACTTCGTTAAAAAAAGAAGGGTTCAGCGGCGTAAACATTGCAACCATAGGATGGGAGCACAAGCTTCCGGAGATACTTGATAGAATATAAGGATGGAGAAAATGAAGCATACAAACCGTCAGAAGGAAAAGACATCCACTGAAACACACGGAAAAGATATCATCGGTTCGGTCATGGTGCTTGGCGGCGGAATCGCCGGCATGCAGGCGTCATTAGATCTGGCA
>Ga0316577_10000355_pt1 | contig 17172 bp, 14 predicted proteins | sample S5NA_FD_203073 | JGI IMG/M metagenome (GOLD analysis project Ga0316577, IMG submission 203073) | Rhizosphere microbial communities from salt marsh grasses in Alabama, United States - S5-7_050615r2r1 | ecosystem: Host-associated > Plants > Roots > Rhizosphere | place: USA: Alabama | collected... | reverse complement strand
CTCGTGAGGCGCCTGGCCGCCGGAGATAGCGATATCGACGTCATCGGGATGGACGTGATCTGGACCGCGGAGTTCGCGAAAGCGGGGTGGATCCTGCCGTGGTCCGTGGAGACGGCGAGAGGGGTGACGAAGGGGAGGTTGGAGGCCCCGGTGGAGAGCGCCAGTTTCGAGGACCGCCTCTGGGGAGTCCCCTTCACCACCAACGCCCAGCTTCTCTGGTATCGAACCGATCGGGTAATCCATCCACCCACCACCTGGGACGAGATGATGGAGATGGCCGAGGCCCTGGGAGACACCGGGACCATCGAAGCCCAGGGGGAACGGTACGAGGGATTGACGGTGTTCTTCACCTCCCTCCTGGCTTCTGCGGGAGGATCGGTGTTGGAGCAGGAACGCTCCCAGCCTGGAGGGGCCGGATCCGCCGAGGGAGGACTCGGGCAGGAGGTGGCCCTGCCCCCGGGTCCCGTCCGGGAGGCGCTGCGAATCATGCACCGCCTGGCCACCTCTCCTGCCTCGGAGCCGGGCCTCGACCGGGCTCGTGAAGACCAGGCCCGACTCGCGTTCGAGACTGGCGGGGCGAGCTTCATGGTGAACTACACCTACGTGTGGCCCAGCGCCAGGGAGAATGCTCCGGAGGTGGCAGAGCACATGGGGTGGGCGCGGTGGCCCGGTGTCGCGACGGATCGGCCCAGTCGGGTGACTGTGGGGGGGATCAACCTAGGCGTGGGGGCGTTCTCCATACACGCCGCGCTGGCCTTCCGAGCCGCCGAGTGTCTTGCCTCGGTGGAGAACCAGCGGTTGGCTGCAGCCCGGGGCGGCCTGCCCCCGACCTGGGCGTCCCTCTACGACGAGGAGGATGTCCGGAGGACCTTCCCTTTCGCCGACCTCCTCAGGGAGACCCTCCAGGATGCGGTGCAGCGACCCAAGACGCCTCTCTACAGCGACGTCTCTCTTGCCATCAGCCACACTCTTCACCCCATGTCGGCGATCCGGCCGAATGAAGACCTTCGGCGGCTCCGGGAGGCAGTGCTCCGGGCGCTGCGGTCGGAGGGGTTGTTGTGAAGCGGAGTAGCCAAAGCAGACCCCGGCGCCTGGGGCGCTCCGCTGAAGAGCGCCTCGGCTGGCTCCTGTCCGCGCCGGCGGTCCTGGCCATGCTCGTCGTCACGGCCTACCCGGTCATGAACGCCGTTTGGCTTTCCCTCTTCCGCTACGACCTGCGGTTCCCGGATCGGCGGGCCTTCGTGGGACTCCGGAACTACGCCAGTGTCCTCACTTCAGGGATCTGGTGGGAGTCGGTCCTCAACACGCTGATCATCACCGTGGGGTCGGTATCCGTGGAGCTGGTCCTGGGTATGGGCCTGGCCCTGTTGATGCACCGGGCCGTCTTCGCCCGCCGGACTGTCCGGGCCTCGGTCCTGGTCCCCTACGGGATCATCACGGTAGTGGCGGCTCTGGCGTGGAAGTTCGCCTTTGATCCCGTGACGGGGTTCGTCAACCCCCTCCTGCGGGTGGACCAGGCCTGGCTCAGCCAACGCTGGTCGGCCTTCGCCGTGATCATTCTCACGGAGATCTGGAAGACCACCCCGTTCATGGCTCTCCTCCTCCTGGCGGGCCTGACCCTCGTTCCCAGAGACCTTCTGGATGCCGCCAGGGTGGACGGGGCCTCCACCCCCCAGCGCTTCCTTCGGATCACCCTACCGCTGATGAAGCCGGCTGTCCTGGTGGCACTTCTCTTCCGGACCCTGGACGCCTTCAGGATCTTCGACACCGTCTTCATACAGACCCGAGGGGCTCAGGGTACGGAAACCGTGTCCGTAGTGGGCTACAACGCCCTCATCACCCGTTTGAACCTCGGACTGGGCTCGGCCGTGTCGGTCTTGATCTTTCTCTGCGTCCTCGGGATCGCCGTCCTCTACGTCATGGGATTCGGAGCCCGGCTGGCGCGTGAAGGAGAGGAGGCATGATGGGAATACCACTGCCCAGGGGTGGGGAGGAAGAGCGTTGACAACGAAGGAAGGCGGCGGACGAAGGCGACACGTCCTGGAAACGCTCTTCTGGAAGGCGGGGAGCCTGTTCGTGATCGTCTACGCTCTCTTCCCTGTGGCCTGGATCGCCTCTCTCTCCCTGAAACCCGCTGCCCATCTCAACGACGGCCGGTTCTTCCCCAGGGAAGTGAGCCTGGAACACTACAGACGCATCTTTCAGGATGTCCAGTTTCCCGCAGCCCTCCGGAACTCCATCGGCATCGCCTCGCTCTCCACCGTGTTCTCTGTGGCCCTGGCCATGTTCGCGGCGTACGCCATCGTCCGACTCCGATTCCGCGGACGGAGGGTGATCCTGGGTGGAGCCCTCTCCATCGCGATGTTCCCCCCTATTGCCGTCATCGGTCCCCTCTTCAACCTGTGGCGGACCGTGGGTCTCTTCGACACCTGGATGGGCCTCGTGCTTCCCTATATGACCTTTACCCTCCCTCTGGCCATCTGGACGCTGACAGCCTACTTCCGAGAGATCCCCTGGGAGCTGGAGAAGGCGGCCCGGGTTGATGGAGCAACGCCTTTCCAGGCCTTCCGCCACGTCATTGTGCCCCTGGCGGCACCGGGAGTGTTCACCGCCGCCATCCTGGTGTTCATCTTCGCCTGGAACGATTTCCTTTTTGCCACGGCCCTCACATCCACCAACGCTGCCCGGACCGTCCCGGCGGCCGTTGCGTTCTTCACCGGCAGCTCCCGGTTCGAGCTCCCCACAGGTTCCATCTCTGCCGCGTCGGTAGTGGTCACCCTTCCCCTGGTGGTCGTCATCCTCCTCTTCCAGCGCCGTATCATCTCAGGGCTCACGGCGGGGGCGGTGAAAGGCTGAACATCCAATGGCGGGAATCACCCTTCACCAAGTCACGAAGAGCTTTTCCGGAGACGCCACCGCCGTTCGCGAGTTGGATCTCACGATTCGGGACGGGGAAATCTTCATCCTGGTTGGGCCGTCGGGGTGTGGGAAGTCCACGATCCTGAACATGATCGTTGGGCTCGAGCAGCCCAGCGAGGGGGAGATCCGGGTGAACGGGCGACCGGTTACGAATCTGGATCCAAAGGACCGGAACATGGCCATGGTCTTCCAGAGCTACGCCCTCTACCCTCATATGACCGTCCGGGAGAACATGGCCTTTCCCCTCCGCATGGCCGGAGTGGAGAGAGCCAGGATCCGGGAGAAGGTGGAGCGTGCCGCCTCGATTCTCGAGCTTGGCGGGGTTCTGGACCGGAGGCCCGGTGAGCTCTCCGGCGGTCAGCGTCAGAGGGTGGCCATGGGTCGCGCCATCGTCCGGGAACCGGTGGCCTTCCTCCTGGACGAGCCCCTCTCCAATCTGGACGCGAAGCTCAGAGCTCAGATGCGAACGGAGATCGTCAGGCTCCAGCGACGCCTCGGAACCACCATGGTCTACGTTACCCACGACCAGGCAGAGGCCATGACGCTGGGGGACCACATCGCCGTCCTCCGCGGAGGGTCCCTCCAACAGGTGGGGACGCCCAGGGAGCTCTATGCTGAGCCGAAGAATCTGTTCGTTGCCGGGTTCATTGGATCCCCGCCCATGAATTTCCTGCCCGCGGTGGTAGAGGAGGAGATCCTCCGTCTTCCCATGGGAGGGTTCCTCCTGCCCCAGGGGCTTCGGAATCGCCCCGATCTCAAGCCGGGCGACCTGATCGTAGGAATCCGCCCGGAGGACCTCGGGGTGGTGAAGGTGGAGTCCGAAGAGGTGGGGGCGGACCTCGGGCCGACCTTCAGAGCCGAGGTGGAGTTGGTGGAATGGATGGGTGCTGACGTCTACCTGTACCTCGAGGTGGAGGGAGCCTCTGCGCCACAGATGGCTTCGGCCTCGGAAAAGCTCCGCGGCCTCCTGCAGGACCTGGGGCTGAGTGATTCAGGGGACGGAAAGCGGCGTCTAAGCGTTCGGGTGGCGGGGGGGAGCCCTGTCGTGGAGGGAGACTCTCTTCACCTGCGCGTCGATCCGGACAGGCTCTTGTTCTTCCACCCGGAGACGGGGGAGAGGGTGGCGTGACTGAGGCGAGCCGGGGCCGCACGGATGGCCGATGACCCGATCCCGCCCGGGACTCCCTCACTTCTCCGGGTACGGGACCTGGGTGGAAAAGAACTTGAGCATGGCCCGGCTCGCGTCCTCACTGGCCAGGAACCGCTGGAGAAGGCGCTCGATGGCTCGGAGGATCTCCTCCAGCTCCCCCAGACGCTCCCGCACGAGGTCATCCCCCTCTTCCGTGGATCCCATGGCCTGCCGCAGGGCTGAGAGCGCCGGATCGAACTCCCGTTTCTTCCGCTCGGAGGCGATGCGGAAGAGCATGGACCAGATGTCGGTCTCCGCGATGTAGTAGTCACGGCGTTCCCCGGTGAGGTGGATCCGGCGAATCACGCCCCAATGGCGTAGCTCCTTCAGACACACGGACGCGTTCCCCCGGCTGATCTCCAGCTCCTCCGTGATCTCCTCCAAGCCCAGGGGCTCCCGGGTGGCCAGGAGGAGCGCGTGGATCCTTGCCATGGACCGGTTGATCCCCCAGAGGGCCCCCATGGAACCCCAGGACTCCACGAAATCGGTGCGGGCTTTGGCGTCCATGTCACCACCAATCAGAAGAAATGTTCAGAATGTTCGAAAACATATGGTGAAAGCGATCTCCGGGGAAGATGGGAGCTGCCCCTTTGGGCCAGGTCTCGGTGGATCTTCAGGGGGTCTGGCTCGTTGCAGGCCCGGTCTCGGGGACGGAGCGGAGGACTATCCCGCGGTGATCCCCGCGTCCACGGGGATGCACGCCCCGTTGATGAAGGACGCGTCGGGTGAGGCGAGGAAGAGGATGACCCTGGCGATCTCTTCCGGCTGGCTGATTCGGCCCATGGGATGCTTTTCCTCGAAGAGGTGCCGAACGAGGGCCTCGCCTCCCATCTCCTCCCACTCCTGGCGCAGCATGGGGGTCTCGACACTCCCGGGCGCAACGCAGTTCACCCTGATCCCATCGCCGGCGTGGCCCAGGGCCATGGCCCGGGTGAGGTTTACGACGGCTCCCTTGGCGGCGGAATAGGCCGCCACTCCCCGCCCCCCCACGACGCCCAGGTAAGAGGCGTTGTTCACGAGGACGTCCAGCCTCCCGAAAGAGTCCATGAGGGAGGAGACGAGGGCCTGGCAGTCGGCGGCTGAGGTCACGTCGGTGGGAATGAACCGGACAGGCGTGTTCACGGACGCGGTGATCTCACGCAGGACCTCCGCACCGGCCTTCGGGCTCCTGGCCGCGATCACCACCGTCGCACCCTCCCTGGCGAACGCCAGGGCAGTGGCTCGCCCGATGCCGGAGCTCCCGCCAGTGATGAGTGCGACCCTGTGCTGAAACCGGGCGGTCATGGATGGAGTCCCTGGGGTTCGAGGAATCGACCTCGAATCTTCCGAAGAAATGCCCGCGGGCGCCAGCGCTACTTCCCTTCCCTGAGTCGGTCCAGCCAGTCCTGGGCCGGCGTCATGTTCGGGTCTCGTCTGAGACACTCTTCGTAGTAGCGGATGGCCGCGGTGGTGTCTCCCATGACCCGGTGGAGGTTGGCCAGACGCCAGGGGCCGTCCAGCGCGGAGGGGTAGATCTCCACGAGGCGATTCAGCACGCTCAGGGCCTCCTGGTATTCTCCCCTCTCCACCAGGTGATCCGAGGCCTGGGAGAGGACGAGATTCGGGGGATGGAGCGTGAACCCGTACACCCTGGAGAGCTTCTCATAATGGGAATCGATCTCACCCAGGGCCGTGGTCTCCCCTGCCCCCTGGAAGGGGTAGTCGGAGAACAGGTCCATGAGAGCTTCCCGAATCTCCACCGGCGCCAGGAAGAAGGGCCAATCCTGGTCCAGCGCCACCCGCCAGCGGAAGCCCTGGACGGCTCCCTCTTCGAACCCGGAGAAGAGGCCGGCCAGCCTCCCCATGTCCCAGCGGTCATCGGCGGCGTCATGACTGACGGCGAAGTACTTCCCTCGAGCCGAAGGCGTGCGAGAGAAGGCTGCCAGCTCTCCGCATAGGGACCGCTCCTCACCGTCGATCCTGCAGGGATCGTTCAGGATGAAGGCCTGGAACGCTTCGGGCGCCTCCAGGAGGGCATAGGCACCGAAGACCGCCGCCGCCTGCGGGCCCACCATGATTCGGTAGGGCTCGGTCCTGTATTGACTCTCGACGAAGGGGAAGAGCTCTTCCCGGACGAAGGAGAGGAACCGCTTCGCCTCGCCCCCCCGCCCGTCCCGGGAAGGCCAGGGATAGAGGTCCCGATACCGCTGGGTATTGGGGACCCCCACCAGGATCACTGGGGGAATCCGATCCATGCTCAGGTGGTAGAGGTCGTTCACCGCCTGCGCGAAATATCCCTCCACCCAGTCCGAGTAGAAGAGGTAGAGCACCGGGTAGGCCAGCTCCCCCGTCTCGTAACCCCGGGGCAGATGGACCTGGATGAGCCGATCTTCCCCCAGGGCGGACGAATGCAGGAGACGGAAATGCCCCAGGACAATGGGATCTCCATCGGTCTGGGGCGTGGCAGGGGGCGGAGACGTGGTAAAACAGGACAGGAGAATCAGAGCCCTGATGGCTCGGGCGGCCCAGCTCCGATTCGATCCTGAGATGATCCCCGAGAAGGTGTTCCGGCTCCTCATGACGAGCTCCTGGTGGAAGATTCGTCCGACCGGTTCCGTGACCCACCTCGGAAGGATGACGGAACCGGTATGAGGCTACCGGGCGGGGGGGTCAAGAAGGCTCGAGAAAAGCCAGGGAACGGTCAGAGCGATGTCAGAGATCGAATGTCGAGGGAGAATGGGTGCCTCCCCTGGCGCACCTGGCTGCCGGACCGTATTGCTTGTCGGTCCTGATCTCCGAGCCGGGTACGGTCCTTCACCACCCGTCGAAAGCATGACCGGATACCCATTCGACGCCTACGGACCCGAGCACTGGACCTACCTGCTGGCTCTCGCGTTCATCTGGATGGGAGCGATCTGGACGGGGCGAGTGGGGCTCCCGTGGGCGACCTTCTTCTGGGTTCTCTCCCTGCCGATGTCGAGGAGGGTCCGGAACGAGGGGGAGGTGGAGTCCTCAGGGGCCCGTGCCAGGCTCTCGGCCGGATGACTCCTCGTCCAGGAGCTGACGTACGGCCATCCTGAGGGCCGGCTCGGCGAAGATTCCCTCCACCCGGTGCTTTACCTTCCCGTCTCGTCCGATGAGGTAGGAGGTGGGGAGCCCGCCGACCTCCCCGAACCCCGTGAGGCTGGCCTGCCAGGCCATGGCCACGGGGTAGGTGATCCCCTTCTCCTTGAGGAAGGCGCGGACGGCGTCAGGGTCACCCTCGTCCCGGGAGATGCCGAGAACCGTGAAGCCCTGGTCCCTGTAGTCTTCGTAGACCCGCTGAAAACCGGGCATCTCCAGAACGCAGGGCGGGCACCAGGTGGCCCAGGCGTTCACCAGGACCACCTTCCCCTCGAGGCCTTCCAGGGTGATGATCTCCCCGTCCAGCGTCTGGATGCCTCCGCTGGAGACTTCCGTGTCCTCGCCTCCGATGCCCAGCGCGGCCCAGACCTGGGGCTGGAGACGATAGCCCACGATCCCGACGACTGCCGCGATGAAGAGGATGTCCCACTTCGAGGGACGCCATTTCCTGATTCTTTCCAGCATGGTCTCGTCTTCTCGATCCGTATTCCCGGTTCTCCGTCCCTCGAGACGCCGATGGTCACCGGACCCACGCCCTGGCCGGGCCTCGCACCAGCCCTGGAAGAAGGTGGATCCATTCTCGGGGAAAAGATAAGATAAAGAGAAGGGGAAGGGGTGCCGAATCGCCGGGGCTGGTTCTACGGCACGTTTCCTCCGAGGAGCTCTTCCACGGCGCGTCTCAGCTCCTCCTCAGGGAACACGCCCTCCACCTTCCGAACGATTTGTCCCTCCGGACCGAGGAGAAGCGAAGTAGGGAGTCCACGAACCTGAGCCGCCAGAAGCCCCAGGACATAATGAGAACCGAAGGTGACGGGATACGTGATCCCCATCTCCTCTATGAAGGAACGAACGGCCTCGGGCCCTTCCTGGTCCGCCGAGATCCCGATGACCAGGAAGCCCCGGTTCCCGAGATCGTCCTGGACCCGCTGGAACCCGGGCATCTCCAGGACGCAGGGACCGCACCAGGTCGCCCAGGCGTTCACCAGGATGACCCGTCCTGCAAGGGTGTCCGTCCGGACGACCTCACCGGTGACCGTGGTGAAGGTGCCGCTCCGTAGCATGGAGCTTGTCTCCTGCACCGGTAGCATCGGGCCAGGACCGAGAGGGCGAGGACCGAAAGACGGGGTCCCAAGGACACCCAGAACGGCCACTCCGAGGAAGACCCCTCGGGGCGTCTTCGAGGAGAGGATCTTCGGAACCCCCTGTGACGTTTTCTGGTGATGCATGGACCTCCTCGACTCTCCGCCGCCGTCGACTTATCCTCTCTTCTCGAATGTCCGGAACGCGGGCAGGGGACCGGCCTGCAGATAACCCTATCATTCCGGCCCTGTGAGTCAATCAATCCGGGACATCCAGTGTCCCGGAGGAGAGGAGGAAGGGCCCTCGGAGGGCAGGCTCCCGGTGGGTGCAGGGGGGCAACTCGCTATGAGAACGCGCGGCATTCCAGGCACCACCTGGGTGGTGCTCCTCATCCCTTCCATCTTCTTCCTGCCTCTTGGCGCGGCCTCAGCCCAGACCGCCACCGTCACGGGCCGGATCCTGGACCGGGAGACCAGGACTCCCCTGGCCGGAGCCGTGGTGGCCGTCCAGCCTCAGGGGCTCCAGGCCCTTTCCGACGACCAGGGCAGGTTCCGCATCGAGGGGGTCAGACCGGGAATGGTCCGCCTGGAGGCCACCTATCTGGGGTATGCCCCCGCGGTGGAGACCAGCGTCATGGCCCGGACGAGCAGGCCGACCTTCGTGTTGCTGGAGTTGAGGCCCGCCGCCATCGAGGTAGAGGGGATCACCGTGCAGGCGGATGCCTTCCAGGGGCGAGAGGACGCTCCCACCTCCACCCAACGCCTCACCGAAGTGGAGATACGCAGGAACCCCGGAGGCATCGGGGATATTTCCCGCTCCCTGCTGTCCCTGCCCGGTGTGCTGGGTGGAGTGGACAACCGGAACGACCTCCTGGTCCGTGGCGGGGGACCCGGGGAGAACGCCTACTACCTGGACGGGATCCGGATCCCCCAGATCAACCACTTCGCCACCCAGGGGACGGCGGGAGGGGCCCTGGCCCTGGTGAACGCCGACTTCGTCCAGGACGCCACCTTCTTCACCGGTGCCTTCCCCGTGCAATACGGCGACGCCCTGTCCTCCGTGCTTCTCATCGAGAATCGCCCCGGCACCCAGGATGGAATTGCCGGGGATGTCACCCTGGGGGCCAGCGAGGCCGGCCTGACCCTGGACGGACCCATGGGTACCGAGGCCAACTGGCTCCTCAGCCTTCGTCGGTCCTACCTCCAGTTTCTCTTCGAAGCCCTGGACCTTCCCATCCGCCCCGATTACTGGGATGGCCAGTTCAGCTTGAGCTGGGAGCCTACACGGCGGGACCGGTTCACCTTCACCGGCATCGGGGCCATCGACGAGTTCGGCATCATTCAACCGGGGGAGAACGCCGACTACGAGGACAAGGAGATCTATCAGAGTGTCCTGGACAACAATCAGAAGAGCTACACGGTGGGTGGGACCTACCGACGCCTTCTGGGGGATGACGGCATTGTCCGCCTCAGAGCCGGGCATTCCTTCACGGACTACCGCTTCGCCGATGACGACGCTCTCGGAGTAACAGTCCTGACGAATAACAGCCGGGAGCGTGAGACCCGAATGGAGGCCGAGGGGGAGTTGGGGATGGGGCCGGAGCTTCGCCTGGCTCTGGGGGGGGAGCTGGTTCGCGCCGCCATCGACGCAGCGGTCTACCAACGGGCGATCCCGGGGGGTGTGCTGACCGAGGACGTCCTGTACGACGCAGACGTGGCCTTCTGGAAGCCAGCCGTCTGGGGACAGGGCACCTGGCGGCCCGGGCGATTGACCCTGACAGCCGGTCTCCGAGCCGACGGCGTTTCCGCCCTGGATGACTCGTGGAGCCTGAGCCCCAGGGGCAGCCTTCTATACGCCACCAGCGCTGACGTGGACCTCACTCTGGCTGGGGGGGTGTTCCATCAGTCCCCCTCGAAGCTGGCCCTGAGCGTGAAGGAGAATGGGGTCCCAGCGAATGCGGGCCTGCAGCAGCTCCGGAACTGGCAGGTGGTGGCGGGCGCCGACTGGCGGGTGAGCCCGGGCCTGCGCATCCGGGCCGAAGGATTCTACAAGGCATACGACCAGATGCCCGTTCTGGCCGCGGACCCCCGGATCAATCTGGCGAACCTGGGAGACGACTACGGCTTCGTGGGGGCGGAGCGCCTCCTCTCCTCAGGGGAAGGGAGGGCCTACGGCGCCGAGCTCTTCGTCCAACAGAAGCTGACGGGATCCCTCTACCTCCTGGGAGCCTACACCCTGGCCTGGTCGGAGTACGCCGGGGACGACGGCATCCTGAAGCCCTCGGCCTGGGACCGGCGACACTCGCTGGATCTCACCGGCGGGTATCGCATCGGGGAAGCCTGGGAAGTGGGTTCCAAGCTCCGGATCCTCTCCGGCCTGGCCTACACCCCCTGGAACCTGGAGGCCAGCGACCTCACCTATCCCCTGACGGGCAGGGGCGTCCGGGACTGGAACCAAGTGGGATCGGAGCGCTCTCCCACTTACGCCCGCCTGGATTTCAGGGTGGAGCGGGAGTGGTTCTTTCGCGGGTGGAACGCCATCGTATACCTCGACCTTCAGAACGTGCTGAACCGGCCGAACAAGGTGGGATTCGCCTACACCCAGGACCCGGACTACCCCGATCGACTGCGACCCATCGAGAGCGTGTCTTTCCTCCCCACCTTCGGGTTCAGCGTGGAGTTCTGATCCGCAGAGCTACTCTCCCTGACTCTCATCCCTCTTTGACTCTCGCACGAAGCGGTGCTTGTCTACCCAATAAGCCCAGGGAACGAAGACCCACAAGCTCAATCCTCCATACGCCAGGGCAGTCTCGGAAGGTGGGGGGGCCGCGAAGCTGGAGAGATAGAAAAGGGCGAGGACGAGGATCATGGTCCAGAGGCCCCATCGCCCGACCCCGTCCCGAGGGGCCGTCGCCCGGGTGTAGAGGGCGAGGCCTCCGAAGAAGAGGCCGAACTCCAGGATGAGGGTAAGGGGGAGCGAGTTCCAGAGCCCGCCACCCAGGAGGATGTCCGATCCGGGCCAGAGTGGAAGGTCCGGTTCGTGTACCAGGAGGTCAAGGAGCCAGTGACTCACCACCAGGGCTCCCAGGACCAGGGATCCTGTCGTCCGGCGGGTGAAGAGGAAGTAAACGCCCCCTATTAGGATTGCCCACCCCACCACCGCCAGGAGGCTGTGGGTGATGGGATAGTGCACGAACTCCAGGCTACTGGCCGCCATGAGGCCCGGAACGATTCTGACCTGCTCCCATCCGACGATGAGGAAGATGGGCCAGAGAAGGTCGACCCACTGGGAGGCCGTGACGGTGGCCGCCAGGGATTCCCGGGGGGCCACGCGCTTCGCCGCCAGGGCGAGGCCGTAGTGTCCTAGAAACATGGTACTCCATACGTTCGGTCACCCCGCAGGCGACGAGATGAGGAGACAATGTCGGAGCGGAGGTGGGGGAGACAGCCGATTCATCGGGTGCGAGTGCACGACCTACCCCACTCCACCCTCCCGGGTCCCGGCCCGTACGGAGGTGCTCGTTCCCCGGCTATTGCCATAGGGATCTTCGTGGGGGTCGGGGCCCGGAACCCGGCTCCCGCCGTCAGGCGGGGCGGAGGGCCCGGGTAGCAATGGACGTGGGGCAGAGCCGGTTCAGGGGTGTCGCATCGTCTGTCCACCAGTCCTCATAGAAGCCCACCAGCAAGAACCCCGCTTCCAACTGCCCTCCGATCTGGGCGTCGAGAGAATGGCTGAACTCCAAGGCTTCTCCGGACTGGATTGCCTTCCGGCGGCCAGGGGGGAGGTCGTCGTCGGTGGACTCGGCGTACGGGAGGCTGTGACTCGCGACGAGAGCCCCTGTCCGCCCCGCTTCATCGTGATCGAAGAGAAAGAAGGTCGGGTTCATGAACCCCGTCAGCAGCGCGCCACCGGGTCTGAGAATTCTGAAGCACTCCCGCCATAGGGGACGGACCTCCGGGATGAAGACGGTCGATACGGGATTGAAGATCAGGTCAAAACTGGCATCCGTCAGGAGCCGGAGGTTTCCCATGCTCCCCTGGATCAGCTGAAGTTCGATTTCCTCCCGTTCCGCCACCTCCCGATCCCTCGCGAGCTGTTCGTCGGACAGGTCCAGGCAGACGACGGCGGCTCCGGCTGCCGCCAGGATGGGCGCCTGCTGGCCGCCACCGGAGGCGAGACAGAGGATCCGCTTCTCACCGATATCCCCGAACCAGTCCCGGGGGACGGGCTTGGTAGGAGTCAGGCGTACGCTCCACACGCCCCTGCGGGCCTCCCGGATCTCCCGAGGGCCTACGGGCGTGGTCCACTCGCTTCCCTCCCGGGATTGGCGGTTCCAGGCGGCTCGGTTGTGTTCAGAAATGTCCATTCAGGACTCCGTTTCGGGCGAAATCCCTCCAGGCGCCGGGACGGACCCGGGGACACTCTGTGACTTGGTTGACGTAGGTCCCGAAAGGCGCTCATCTTCAATCACTCTTTTCCAGAACATAAGCGATGGCCCCAGTCGGCGCGCCGGGCTTTCCACCAGACAGGTCTCCACGACGGGCGTGCCACCCTTGAAGGAGGATATCCATGATTGATCATCTTCGTTTGCGTCTTTCCCTTCTCCTTCTGTTTCTCGGCGCAGTGGCCGGGCCAGGAGGGCTCCTGCGGCCCGTTACCCTGGAGGCCCAGGCCGGACTCGTGGGTGGTACCGTCGTCGACCGGAACACCCTCCAGCCTCTTTCCGGTGCGCAGATCCTTGTGGAGGGGACGAATCTCGGGGCCCTGACGAACGAGGGGGGCCGGTTCCTCATCCGAGGGGTCTCCGGCACCGAGGTCACGCTCCAGGTCATCCTCATGGGGTACGGGACCGAGACGGTCCAGGTCCAGGTGGGGACCACGGACCTGAGGATTCTCCTGGGTGAAGCCGCCGTGGAGCTGGACGAGCTCGTCGTGACGGGAACCGCCGGGGACACCCGCCGAAGGGTCCTGGGGAACGCCGTGTCCCAGATCGACGCTGCCGATGCCACGGAGTTGCCGATCCAGAGCGTGACGGAGCTCCTGAACGGCAGGGCGACAGGGGTGGTGGTTCAGCAGGGGTCGGGGGTGGCGGGCACGACCTCCGAGATCCGCATTCGCGGTCGCTCGAGCCTCAGGGAGGTCAGCGACGCTCCCCTGATCTATGTGGATGGGATTCGGGTGAACAATCGGATGTCCGGGGGATTCGGTGATCCCGCTACCTCCCGCCTGGACGACATCGATCCCGCCAACATCGAGAGCATCGAAGTGATCAAGGGCCCGGCGGCGGCGACGCTGTACGGGACGGAAGCCTCCAACGGGGTGATTCAGATCATCACGAAACGGGGGGCCACCGGTCCCGCCCGCTGGAACTTCACCCTGCGGCAGGGCTTGAGCTATTTCAACGATGCCGCTAGCCGCCTGGATGAGAATTACGGGACGAATTCCTCAGGATCGGTGATCTCGGTCAACATGGTGGAGGAGGAGGAGCAACGGGGCAGCCCCATCTTTTCCACCGGCCACGATCAGTTCTTCAACATGAGCGTCAATGGAGGAACCGACGTCCTGCAATACTATGTTTCCGGCTCCGGGAACTTCAACGACGGCGTGACCCCCGACAATGCGGGACATCGTTACAACGCCCGGATGAACCTGGGCTTCGCTCCGGCTGAAAAGATCCGGGTCAGGGTCAACTCGGACCTGGTAGTGAGCCGGTTCCGCCTTCCCATGATGGGGAACGAGGGTGTCCTCCCCTCCCTCCAGCGGGGGAGTCCCAGCACCTTGAACGACCCCCGGCGAGGATGGCAGACGGCCCCGCCGGAGACGCTGTACCGGGCCTACCACTACAACCAGGACGTGAACCGGTTCACCGCCGGCTTCACCTTCGAGCACGAACCCACGGATTGGTTCAGTCACCGCCTCACGGGGGGGATGGACTTCACCGATCAGGCGTCCGTCTACTACACCCCCCGCCTCGGGGAGCAGGACGCCCAGTTCTTCTCTCCGGAGGACGCCTCGGGAAGCAAGGACGTCTCCCGAGAAGAAGTTCTCTACACCACTCTCGAGTACACGGGCACCGTGTCCTTGCCGGTGACGGAGGATCTGCAAAGCAACACTTCCGGCGGGTTCCAGCTCTACCAGAGGAACATTCAGTTCATGGAGGCCGAGGGTCAGGGATTCCCGGCCACGGGTGTCAAGACCATCGCCGGGGCGGGCACCTACCAGAGGGGACGAGACGATTTCGTCGAGAACAACACGGTGGGATTCTTCCTCCAGGAGCAGATCGGTTGGCAGGATCGTCTCTTCCTCACCGCAGCCATCCGGGCCGATGACAATAGCGCCTTCGGAGAGAATTTCGACCTGGTGTACTACCCGAAGGTGAGCGCCTCCTGGGTCGTGACCGAGGAGGCGTTCTGGAAGCTGGATTGGATCAACTCCCTCCGGTTCCGTGGAGCCTACGGGGAATCCGGCCAGCAGCCCGACGCCTTTGCCGCGCTCCGGACCTTCGAAGCCCGCCCGGATCCCACCGGCGTTGCCGCTGTTACCCCCCAGTCAGCCGGTAACCCGGATCTGGGGCCGGAACGGGGGAAGGAGATCGAGCTCGGATTCGACATGAGCCTCTTCAACGGGCGGATGGACGTGGACTTCACCTACTACAACCAGAAGACCACGGACGCCATCCTCTCCCGGAACGTGGCCCCCTCCACCGGGTTCGCCGGCACGCAGTTCGTGAACGTGGGTGAGATCTCCAACACGGGATTCGAGGTGGGCCTGAACGCGCTGGTGGTGGATTCCCGTGACGTCGACTGGGATCTGGGCGTGAGCCTCAATACCAACGACAACGAGATCACCAAGCTGGGTATCGACGGGTGGCTGGACATCGGGTGGACGACCCGGCACCAGGAAGGGTACCCGGTCGGCTCATTCTTCGCCTCCAAGGTCCTCAGTGCCGATCTGGATGCGGATGGAACCGCCATCAACGCCATGTGCGCGGATGGCGAAGGCGGGGCCATCGCCTGTGAGGATTCCCCGTGGGTTTATCTGGGCCGCCCCACCCCTGATTTCGAAGGCTCCTTCAACTCCAGCGTGACCCTCTTCGACCGGATTCGGATCCGGGGCCTGGTGGACTTCCAGACGGGGCAGTCGAAGTACCTCACCGACCGGTGGAACCGCTGCGCCTGGCGGCAGAACTGTGAGATCAACTACTACCCGGAACGCTTCGATGTCCGGGCCGTGGTGGCCGCCCAGAACGGCGGGTGGAACGAATTCCAATGGTGGATTCAGAAGGCCGACTTCGCCCGCCTCCGGGAGGTGTCGGTGGACTACACCCTGCCCGCCGAATGGGTCGCCAAGATCGGTGCCACTTCCGGGATGATCTCCCTGGGTGGACGAAACCTGGGGGTGTGGACCAAGTACCCCGGTCTGGATCCCGAGACCATGGACATCACGAACTCCGTCACCGAGCCCAACGACCAGAGTATTCTGCCTCCTCTCCGGCAGTTCTCGTTCACGGTAAACCTGAGTTACTGAGAAATGACCGTCGAACGGGAAGGAGATGAACTCATGAAAACGAATTCGATGATTTTGCCGTCAGGAGGAGACAGAATGTTCGCCCTCAAGTCATTTCGCCGGCTCTTGGCCGGACTGATTCTTCTGCTACCGCTGGGGCTCGCGTCATGTGACGCCCTGGACAACCTCATCTCGGTAGAGGCCCCCTCCCAGGTGGCTGCGCAGGACCTGGACAACCCGGCAAACGCCGATCTGATGGTCAACAGCGCGGTCAACGACTTCCGCTGCGCCCTCGTCCACTTCATCTCTGCCGGAGCCTATGTAGGGAACGAGTGGGGGGTGGGAGGAGACACCGGCGGTGGGTCGTACGTCTGGTACGACGGGAGGGTGTTCTCGCCTACGGGCTGGACCTCGATGTACGCTACAGGGGATTGCTCCCAGACGGCGCCCAACGTGTACGAGCCTCTATCCACCGCTCGCTGGCTGGCGGATGATGCGCTTCGCCGGCTGGACGAGTGGGGTGACGCCCAGGTCCCCAACCGGACCGCCCTGACTGCCAGGGCGGCGGCCTTCGCTGGGTACAGCCTGCTCCTTCTCGGCGAATCCATGTGTTCCCTCGCGCTGGATCTGGGACCGGAGCTGATGCCGGATGACGCCTTCGCCCTGGCGGAGGAGAGGTTCACTCGTGCCATTGATGCCGCTGGAACGGTGGGGGACACGGACATCCTTAACCTGGCCAGGGTGGGCCGGGCCCGGACACGCCTGAACCTGGGCGACGACAGCGGTGCCGCTGCCGATGCCGGCCCGGTGCCGGAAGGATTCGAGTATTCCTTCTCCTACTCCGCTCAGGACCCCAGCACCGAGAACAAGATCTACGCCCTCATGGTGCGGGAGCTCATGGCCACGGTGGAGCCCATGTACCGAAACATGACCTTCCAGGGACAGGCCGACCCCCGGGTGGTGGCGGAAGACCTGGGTCTGAAGGGGCCGGGGACGGAAATCGAGATCTGGGCTACCCCAAAGTACTCCAGCCTGGAGAGCCCGGTACCGGTGGCCACTTGGGAGGAAGCCCAGCTCATCCTCGCAGAGGTGGCGCTGAATGGCGGCCAGCTGCAGCAGACGGTGGACATCATCAATGAGCTCCACGATCGAGTCGGACTCCCGCACTTCTCCAGCACCAACGCCGCGGAGGTACGGGAACAGCTGATCTACGAGCGGTCCGCCGAGCTGTTCCTGGAGGGGCAGCACATGCAGGACCTGGAGCGGTTCAACCTCCCGCTCATCCCGGCGCCGGGGACACCGTTCCCCCACGGTGGCGTTTTCGGCGACCAGATCTGCTTCCCCCTTCCGGAGGTGGAGTACCTGAACAATCCAAA
>Ga0316577_10000354_pt1 | contig 17177 bp, 31 predicted proteins | sample S5NA_FD_203073 | JGI IMG/M metagenome (GOLD analysis project Ga0316577, IMG submission 203073) | Rhizosphere microbial communities from salt marsh grasses in Alabama, United States - S5-7_050615r2r1 | ecosystem: Host-associated > Plants > Roots > Rhizosphere | place: USA: Alabama | collected... | reverse complement strand
CCGTGCCGTAACGCCGCAGCACGTCCAGCAGGTCTAGCTGCTCGGGACTGATCGTCTTTCCCATCAAGCCGACACCCGCCTCATGCGCAGCCACAGAGAACGGCCCCTCCGCAACCGTCACGACAGGCTCCGCGACGCAGTTGTCGAAGTTCAACAGGCAGTGTTTCTTACCGTAGTATCCCTGACGATTGGGCGGATTCTTCGACTTGAGCAACGTCTGCCCCCCGGCAAAGCGAGTCGTGAAATAGACCTGCTCCCCGGCCTGCCACACCGGAAACACGAGGTACCCCGCGTACTCTCCCGTCGCGCAGTAGCCTACGCGGAACTTCTCCACGAACTTCAGGTCGTACCCACGCTGCCGAATGTACAGGATACCGGGTCGCGCGAAGATCGAGGGCTTGTCGAACTCGTCTGCCAACGAAATCACCTCGCGCGGCAGGTGTACCTTGCGAAGCGGTATCGGTTCGCTGTCGCTCCCGTACAGGATGCGCATCACTGTCTGGTTGACCGGCTCCTCCGTGAGTTCCCGCTCCCCCTTGAGAATCGCCTTCTCTTCGAGGAGAATCTTCCCGCCGTTCATCTGCAGGAAGAGCGCCTTGATACTACGGGCTCCATATCCGCAGCGGTAACAGACCGCCTTGCCCTTCTCGGCGTTGACCCACAGCTTCCGCTTCGAGGACTCCGATCCGGTGCGGTCGATGCACACCGGGCAGAAATACTGGTACTCAGGGCCGCTGCCCGTGTGTACACCCAACCGTCGGTCGAGGTATTCGATCAGCCCGACGTATGGCATGCTCTTTCCCCGGCCCGCCGGGCCACTTCAACCAGACGGGTCTTCGCAGCCGCCACCTGCGCGGGTGTAGGTACGGACTGGAAGAACCCAACTCGAAACGATACGTTCAGCTCCCCGGTCTTTTCGTCGAACGCCACAATCGGGAAGTATCCCCGGAGCTTCGCGTAGTCCACGGCAGCGAGGACGACCTCCTCGACCTCGTCCCCGTATTCGTGCCTGCTCGCGACGGCGTATCGCGAGAGCGCACCGAAACACTTCTCGTCCTCGTACGGGAACTCCCGGCAGACCGTCGGTCTCCGATCATAGATCGTACACATCCGCGTCTGCGGGTCCAAAGCAATGCAACGCTCGTCGTCGCCGACGAGCTTCATGGCTCGTGCCCCCGTCGGGAACTCCCTCACCATCCCAGGCGGCACGTCGTCGCCCTCCGCAACTTCGATCACCCATCCGTAACAACACGCGCCACAACCTACGCACGTTTCCGGACTGCGAATCAGTGGCATTGGGGCCTCACACCTTCTTGGTAATCTTCTTCTTCCCCTTCTTCGGCACCTTTATCTGCCCGTCGTCATCCGCGCCAGACTGCACGAGCGCCTTGATATTCTGCTTTGCTTCGTGCTTCGTCACCGTAGTCTTGAGCACCTTCGTCTTGCCCGTCGGCGGCATGTCATCGTCCTCATCGTCATCGTATGGTGTAGGAACCGGCACATGCGCGGAGTCGAGCAGCTCGTACGAGCGGATCTTGCACCGATCCCGCTGGATGCGGCATCGTACGACACGACCGTCCTCTTGATTGCGCAGACCGGCCAGCACGATCCGACAGATACCGTCGATCTTCTCGCTGGCGGATTGGCAGAACGCAGCGCATGCGTCGATGATCGCCGCCTTCTCGAACGCTTCGGCGAAGTCCGCCAACGTGAGGGATTCCTTCTCCAGCGCACCGCGCGGGGCCTGTGATCCAGTCCATACGGCCACGTTGAACTCCCCCGCGAGCTGCCGGAGGTCTTCGTAGATCCCGGCCTGCTCGTGCCGCATCTCACCCAATCGACGCTCAGCCTTCACGATGTCCGCGTAGTCCACGATGACCATGTCGGGGATGAACCCCCGGCTCATCAGCAGTGACAGGTGCGTGCGTATCGTCGTCGGGGTCGCCGTACGAGTAGGGTACCCCTTCACGAACAGCCGCCCGCGCACGAGCTTCTTGATTCGATGCGACAGCACGTCAGTGAATTTCTGCGGAGCCACCTTCTTGTACTTCACCGCGTACCCCGCCGCGCGGTCGTCGTACCGTGCGATAACCTTCTTCTCCGACATCTCCATGGTATAATGCACAACGTTGTACCCTAGCACGCATGCGAGCCCGCCGAACCCGATGTTGATCAGAGTTGTCGATTTCCCACGCTTCGGAGGAGCCAACACCACCGCTAGCTCTCCGCGAGAGATACCCCCGTCCAACGCGTAGTCGAGGTGTGGTATACCGGTGGGGATGATGTCGTCGTTCTCCACGTCGTCGGCAACCAGATAGGACTCGATGCGGTCGTCGAGCCCATCCTTGAAGTCAGTCCCGATATTCAGGATGTCCTCCCCCACGAGGCTCGCCTCGTGGATCAGCGGGAGGATGTTCCGGTCGCCCTTCTGGATCTGCTCGGCTCCGACAAGCACCGCATTGACCATCGCCTGCAGCTTGCCGAACTCGATGGTCTTCGCCATCACCGCCTGCGCGTCGGAGATGTCGTCGCCGTACAGCTTGTCTAGGAACTTGTTCAGCTTCGGCTCGATGTTCTCCTCATCGGTGCGGGCCTTCGCCTCTTCAAAGAGTGTCACGCGAGTGGGCAGCTTCTGGTTGACATCGACGTGGTCGAGGATAGCCGACGCCACGAGACGATGGATCTTACTCGTGAAGTAGTTCGCGTTCAAAGCCGTACGAAACCGCAGTATGAACCCGGGCACCCGCGTAGCCACCGCCAGCATATGGCGCTGGAACGGCTCCCCGAACTGCTCGCCGTAGGTCGAGATTTCAGTCCCCGACATGTGGTCCCCATTCGGTACCTGGAATGCCATCAAGCCCGTCGTGCGTGCGGATCTTCCGTTTCGGAAGGAGTCTCTTCAGCAGTATCGCGAAGTCCTTCCAGAAGAAGTCGCCCCGCGCGCCTATTCGCTCGCTCAGCCCGTGACGGTACGACTCCAAAATCGAAAATGCGACCTTGAACCGTACGAACTGTCGCAAGAGCATGATCCGCTTGTTGCCGCCGATTAACGTGATACGCTTCCGCACCTCGCCGCAGTCGCCTTCCGCTTCCCCTCCGATGATGGTACGCCACGCGACATTTTTCGCTCGAAGGGACGCCACCTGCTCGTACGGCTCATCCAAGCCGCAGAGGACGCCCGCCACGTAGTCCCCCGCGACATCCAGCTCCCGGAAATATGCCGACAGCCACACCCGCGTATCGTACGCGCGGGGGCCAAGTGAATAGGGGGTGACCGCGTGTGTGCGGCGGTACGCCGTCAGGACGTATGCGTTATACCGCCGCTGCGCATTCGGCCCTAGCAGCATGTTTGGCATGAATTTGATGCGCCGGGCGTTCGTGGCGGGATCGCTGAGCCAGTTGCTCATCCCGTCCATGTTCGCCGCGATGTACACTCCCGGTTCGAGACCGTGCTTTTCGCAGAGCTGCGCGGCGCGGGAGAGCATGGTCCGGTTCCGTCCGGATTTCAACCGCAACGGAAGCACACCAAAATAGTACGCGTACAGCTTCTCGTATGTCTCGGTGAAGGTACCGCCAACAGGCTCGACGAGCTTCCTATCAAGCTCCTGGACCTGCTCGGCGATAGAGTACCGCGAGCCCCACCAGTCCGCCTGCTTTACGCAGGAAGTCCGGTGGGCACATGAGGCACACCTCGCAACGTGCGGCCCCAACCCGTAGTCGGAGCACGCTCCGGCACCGTCCTTCGCGGGCATCCCATTTTCCCCATGCGGCGTGCGACAGTCTCGTCAGGATTTCGCTGCTGTCAAGTCCCAGGAGGAGAAGGGCAATAGATCCTCGCCAGAGTCAGGGTCGGGCCAATGCTCCCACACCATAACAGGATATCCTTCACCCTCATACGCGAGCACACGCTGCAGCGCATGCTCGGACAGCCTCGGATGGCAGGTCGGGCAGAAGTCCACGACCCACACGTCGTTGGACCCCTTCTTCCGCCGCATTCCCCTGCCCACCCGCTGCAATGCGTTCACGGAGACCTTCACACCCTCCGCGAGTACCAGTCCTTCGACCGCCGGAACGTCTTCGCCCTCGTCGAAGATCGTGGTGGCGAGTATGACCTTGACCGACCCATTTTTGATCTCGCGCTTCGCGTCCTCCCGGTCGTACATTGACGTCGGACCCCATAGGGCCGCGCACGGGATTCCGGTCTCCTCGATGCGCGCCTTCAAGTCGAGCCAATGCGCCTTACGACGGCAGAGCACCAGCGTCCGCCGCCCCCGGTCCACCAACCACTCGACCGCGCGGACTACGGCTGCGTTGTGGTGCGGGTTCTTGACAATACCACGAATGTATGCCTTGTCCCACGGGAGGTACTGCCGATACGGTACGTGCTCACCCTGCACGATCCGTACCTTGTTTACGACCGGCAACTCAGGCCCTGATACCTTCGGCGAGTACACCACGACGATCTTCGGTTGCGCGTTGAGGCCCTTCGCGATCAGGTCGGTGGACTCTATGTGACAGATGATCTCACCGGTCGCGCCGATCAGACGCATGTCGGCAATCACGTCGTCCTTCAACGGCGTTCCGGACAGCCCGAACTTGCGGATCGCCCTAGATTCCATGGCGATGGTGTACCACGATTCTGCCGATGCGTGGTGGGCTTCGTCGAGGAACAGGACTTCAGCGCTATGCACGAGATCCCGGAGTTCCGGATCAGCGTTGCAGACCTTCCCGTTGCGCAGTGTCGGCTGGAAGTGTATGAGGGTCTGCGCGGTCGCCACCGTCACGTCCCCAATGATCCTCTTACCGTCGCCGCATTGCCCCACGGTCAGGTCGTTCCCGTAGTACAGTTGCAGCCGCTGTACCGTCTGCGCAGCGAGGCCCTTCCGGGGGACGACGATAACAGACCTCCATCCGCGTTCCTCCCACAGATACCGTGCAACGGCGGCGACCACCTCGGTCTTGCCTGAACCAGTCGGGGATTTCACGATTCCGCGCGAGTTCTCCAACATCGCCATGATCGCGCGAAGCTGATGTTCCCACAGAGCGTGCTTCCGATTGGGACCGACCCCACCAAGGTACTTCGGCCCCATGCGGCTCGTGTCGATCTGCTTGGTCTCTTGCGGCGACGAGATGACTACGTCGTGGTTGGTGGACTGCAGGTATTCGGTAACGCGCGATACGAAGCCTGCCGGGAACCGATTCCCCTCGTAGAGGCGGACGTACCCGTCCCACCTCTTCTCCCGGTACGCAAGGCTCTGCTCACAACGAGGGTCGAGAACCCGCAGTACCCCGTCGAGGGTCTCCCCCGGAGGGCCGTATAGCTCCGCCCACGCGCCTTTGACGGATATGACCGCCCGCATACGCTGCCTCACTCGTGGGTGGATAGGAGGTGCGCCCAACCGTTGGCCCAGGTGCGGTGGGAAACGGAGAATGGGGTTGAGCGCACCTCCAGTAGCCTAGCGACTCGTCCGTCCGCTGTCCAGCATGTTCACCGACCGGTGCTACCCAGTCCACCGGAGCCACGCTCCGTGGCGAACTGCTCCTCGAACTCCTCCTCTCCGTACCGCTCGAACATGGCCTGCCAGATTTTCGAGAAGACCAGTTGGGCGATCCGATCACCCCGCTTCACCTTGAAGGGCTCGAACCCGGTGTTCAGGAGGATCACCTTGATTTCTCCCCGGTAGTCCTCGTCGATGGTCCCGGGGGAGTTGAGCACGAATACACCGTGCTTCGCCGCGAGGCCCGACCGGGAACGCACCTGCGCCTCCCAGTGGTCCACCGGCTTGTCGTACCCTTCGGGCGGGGGCCGGAATGCGATCCGGATGCCCGTCGGCACGACCGCCGTCCTCCCGGGAAAGATCGTGACGTCCTCTGCCGCGCTCAGGTCCGCCCCCGACGATCCCGACGTCGCGTATGTCGGTGCGGCTGCGGCATGTGGCATCTTCGTATACACCATCGGTACGCCTTCTCTGAGTAGTCCGTTCATCTGAGTCTCATCCTCCTTCAGTATTTCGTGACCGAAGTACGCCACCACCACCACGATGACGGCAGTCAGTGTGCCCCCGGCGATGAGAGCGGCGATGGCTAGGTGCGTCAGATTCCCGATCTGAGGTTGATCTCTCATCGCTCTCAATTCTCAGAACATGACCACGAACCCCCGTGGATCTCAGGGGGTTCGTGGTACTCCCTACGCACCTCCGATATGGACATAGCCCCTGCAATCCCCAGGGGACACGGGATATTGACCTCCACGCGGGTATCTTTCGCGCCATGCCGCACATTCAGCTCGACCGGCCCCTGCAATTCGCATCCGCCCACGTTCGCAGTCAGGAAATTCACCAGCGCATCGTGCAGTGCTCTCGCTGCCGCTTCACTGAGGGCACCCTTGTCAGGGATCGTCTGCGCGTACTCACGCAAGAGCGCTCCGACTCCAGCCATCACCGGGCACATAAGATCGTGTACTTCCCCGGCGCGCGCACAGAACCTATCGAATAGATCCTGCGCCTCTTCCGGAGCCTCCCCGGGGCACATATCTTCCGCGTGTGGTTCCATGGTCAGAACTCCGTGTAGTCCCCGACGATCACCGCACCGAATTGCGTGACTCGCCAACACAGTACAGTCTTTTCATGCTTCCCCGCAAGCTCCGCGAGCGTCTGCATTCGCGCGGAGTGACAATGCCCGGTTCCCAGTACCGTCCCTTCCTCGTCCGTGTACCAGTACCCGTCGTACGGATCGAATGGCAGGTGTGCAACGGAATCCGGGGCTTCAACGGCGCTCGCTCGCAGTTCCATCAACCGCGCCGACAATTGCGCCTCGCGCGCGCTATCCACTGCCTTCTTCCCCTCAACCCGGCGGGTCGTACCTACAGATACCCCGTACCGCGCCTTTCGACCGGATCTCGAACTCCGTGTAGTAGTCGGACTTCCGCTCCCCAGACGTGTTGATCGTCGCGCACTCGTAATCGGTACCCGCCGCCCGGATCAGGATGCCCACGACAACCGCGTCCTCGTCGTACAGCGGCCCGACCTTCACATGGTCCCCTATACGGTACCGGCAGATGTACTCGGCGCACTGACGGCCCGCCATCGCTCAACCCTCCATCCCCAACTCGAAGGTCTGACCCTTTCGGACGAAGCCCGCGAAGTCGTGCTTCTTGGCAACTTCAACGAGGTCCGCTCCCTCCACCCACCCGTAGTGCATGAGCCACATCTTCCGCTTGATGTCCCCCGGAAGCTGGCAGAGGTCACCGAAGTGCGCGTGAACGTTGCTCCGGAACTCACTCGTCTCACAGTCGTGGAAGATCAGGTCCGCGTCGGCGTAGAAACGGACCAACTGAGCGGGGGCGAACTGCGTGTCCGCCGTGTAGAAGACCCGCATGATCCGGCCATCCCGCGACAACGCCATCCGCTTCAGGGGGTCCATGTTGGGGTGGACGTTGATCATCAGGCCGAAGCTGTGGACGATCCTCATGCCCGCCATTACGTGGACCGTCTGCACGGGCGTGAACTGCATGTCGTGCCACACGAAGTGGCCGTTGGGGAGGACGGGCTTGCAGTCGAAGTAATCGGTAAGGGTCATCAGCTTCCCCTCGATGCTGTCGAGTCCGCCGCGCAGCGACTTCTCCCACAGGTCGTTCATGAGCGAGTAGTCCGCGTACAGGAGGGGACGGTTCTTCTTGGGGTTGAAGTACGTACAGAAGGCGAGCCACTCCAGCCCACCGATATGATCGGCGTGCAGGTGGGAGATGTACGCGCCCTCGATCCAGTCGAGCGGTACGCCCTGCTCATTGAGCGCGTGCCGGGCATCGCCGCCGCAGTCGATCAGGAGCACGCTCTCGCGGTCCTGCACGAATGCGTTGTTCTGATACTGGTCCGAACCCGCGAAGGCCCCGCCGACCCCGCTGAACGTCAGTGTCAAGTCGCTCACGTCAGTACCCCTTCCCGTAGTGCGGGCAGTCCGGCTTGTGCTGTATCTTCTCGGACTCGTTGAACTTCGCCCTCGCCCCGCAATGCTTGCAGAGTATCATGAAGTCAGGCGTCATCGTGTATATGTGGTCGTTGATCTGGACCTCCGACAGACCGCCCTGCTTGCAACCAAGGACGTGGTCGATGCTCTCCAGCGTACCGGTCGCGCCCTCCGCGATGCTCCCGTCCGGGTTCGCCGGGGGCAGGCCCAACCCACCGCACTCATGGCATCGAAGCCGACCGTCTTCGAGCACCGTGTACCCGTGGGACACGAACACCGGGGTGGCGTCGAGCTTCGCATCCGACTCCGTGATCTCCGCCGGGTTCCACGGGTACATCTCGACCTTCACCATCAGGAGTTCCGGGTTGCCGTAGTCGAGCGGCGGGATCATCACACGCTTCACCCGCAGTGGGTCGATCCCCGGTCCCTCAACGGTGAAGCTATGGCGATAGAGCGGCTCGCCGGACCCGCGTCGGGCCGGGTTGCCCTGCGCGTCGAGGAAGGTGATCTTCACGTCCCCGATGTTCAGCATGACGACCTCGGTCTCGATGTCGTTTTCCGACCCGGCGATCTTGGCCTTGTGTTTCATCTCCTCGTCCTCCGGACATACCGGCGGGCGCGCTCTATCCAGAGTTCCGTCGGGCCACCCTCGTCGTCGATCTGGACCACGAGGACCAGCCCGAAGAAACGCAGGACCCGGTTGATCCGTCGTAGAGTCACCGTCACTCCACCTTCCCGATCTCCGTCAGTCTTCCCATCCTGGTACGGTAGTCATCCACCTCCGCGCGGAGCTTTCCAGTATACCACTGTAGAGCATCCACAGCGCGCACCACCGGTTTGGCGTCCAATCCAGCCCGCGCCCGCTCTGCCGCGAGCTGTAAGATCACCGCGTATGCGCGCTCCACGGGCTCCGGGTTCGCCTCCAAGATGCGGGCATGCATCTCCCGTACGCGCTCAACCTCAGCCCGCGCCTCGTCCCGCTCAGCCACCGCAGCGTCAGCCTGCTCGCTTGTAGTCACGACGATCATGTCCAGTTCCTTGATGCGCTCCCGCGCCTCGTCCCGCTCGCGCTCAAGATATCTGACGCGACCTTCGATCACCTCAGCGCATCGCTCTAGCGCAGTGAACTCGTCTTGCTGCGCGGCCAGTAGCATCGAGCCGATGGTGACCTTGAGCGTATCGACACAAGCCTCCAACTCTGAGATGCGCTCGCCGCTCTCACGCAGCTTCTCCTGCTGACGCTGAGCCTGGAATACGACGGCGTGCTCCAGGGGGAGCGGAGGGGGGCTCCCATCCTCGCGCGTCGCGAGGTCCGCACGACGCAGGGCATCTTCCAACTCCGCGATCCTGTCCTGCAGCGCCGCGTTTTCCTCAGAGAGATTCAACTCTTCTTCCTCCTCGCACCCTCCCATACGTGTAGGGGTACCGCACCCTCCCATACGTGCGGGGGTACTTCGTCGTCGTCGAAGTCCGTCGTGACGCCACAGGCGGGGCACTTGAAGCTGACGTACCGGGTAGTCTCGTCCCGCGCGTGGCTCTCGGTCAGGAAGATGTCGGCCTGCTCGACCAACAGGAGGGCACCGCAACCACCGCCCCCGTTGCCGTCGCCGGTACACCGCTTCTGCACCGCCCAACCCTTCTGTTCGCGCCCCGGCTCCAGCACCTTCATCACTCCTCCTTCGGTTCGCCCGTCTCCGGGTCCACCTCGTACCGGAGCGCCTCCACCACCGCCAACCTCGGACCGTCGAAGAGGGGAGGGTAGTCCTTCAGCATGTCCCGGTACAACTGCTGCACTTGATTCGGTGCCGCCGGGGGCGAGGACATGACCATCCGGTTCGCGTTCATGGGGTCGATGATCCACAACTCGATGGTCACCGGACAGTCCTTCTTCAGCTTCACGATGGCCTTCTTGGACGGCATCACGCCTCCTCCGCCTCGCGCACCGCCTTCTTGAGCCTCTCGGTCTCCTCGCGCATTCGCACCAGTTCGTTCACCGCTTCGAGGCGCGCGACCCGTTCGCACAGGTGGCGGTGATCGGTGTCGTTGCACTCGAAGTGCTTCCAGATGTCGGGTATGTTGTACTCGTATATGATCTTGTCCACCTTCGAGGACGCGGCGTTGACACGGGTGACGAGGTACCCCAACATGCCCGCGATCATCACGACGAACACGCCGACGACTACCTGGAACGATACGGGGTCCATGTCAATCCTCCATCCTGAACCTGTGATACTTCGGCAGGAGAATCCTGAAGCACAGCCCGCCGAATAGCCACATGAGCACCGGGTGCTCCGCCACGAGGTACTCGTATACCCAGGTGCCCCAGGTATGCACGGACCCCTGCGTCTTCACGTCGATCTCCCACAGGAGTAGCCCGACTCCGATGGAGAAGAGCACCCAAAACGTGGGGGTGTTCCAGGTGAGCTTCGTGAAGTGCCACGCCTTGGTCGCCTTCTCAACCCACCTCCCCTTGTTCGCGACTTCCAACCCGGGGAACAGGTCAGCAGTCGCAGGTCGGTCGTTACCCATCGACGGTGTCTTGCGCTCTTCCATGGTCAGCCCCTCTCGACTGCGGAGTCCCGTAAGCCGATCAATCTCCCTCGTGGGGGCTCCGCGCGGGAGCGGACGTGGGAGGTCCCGACCTGCCACACTTCCCCCGCGCGCCTTCGCGGACGCCCGCTTCGTAGTCTACCCGGTCCCGCATGCGCACACCACGGCCCAACGCCATACCGACGAGAAACGCGACGATCACACTGACCCACCATAGCACCATGACCCCACCTATCGTGACACAGTGTCACACTCGTCGATGCCCGACTGCTGCGCCATCCGGATGATGTCCTGCCACGAGAGCACGAACCGCCTTCCCGTTTTGCTGCTCGCCACTATCGGATGGGCATTCGCCACGTTCGTGGTCAATTCGTACTCCGTCCCGTCTTCAGCCCTAGCAGTCCCGACAGACTCCCGTAGGAACAATGGTCCGCCGTCGTCGATAGACAGGTACATGGTTCCATACGGATCGACCGGGATGCCGTCCTTCGCAGCGTTCTTCTTCTTCTTGCGCGTCTTCTTTGCCATTTCAGTGCCTCTTCCACATGCCCCTGAAAGCTCGCCACTGCGCACCATAGCAGACCTGCCCAACGTCCTCGACGCGACTGGGAGCGTACCCGGCGTACCGGCCTATGTGTGAGCAGTAGGAGCGAAGCTCATCCAGTCGTTGAGCCTCCACAGCACGTTCTCGTAGTTTCCGCCAGCCCCTGTCGTCAGTACGCCGGGGTGCGCGGAAGTCCGACCCCATGTACTCCATGGGCTCCCCACACTCCGGGCACGAGCGCCACCATCCCTTGTTCCGGCGAGTGCGAGCAACGCGCCTGCACGAGAGGCACACGTACTTCACCGTCACGAAATCGCCGAAACTCATCGTGCTTCTCCCGCGCGGAATTCCGTTACTTGCCGTCGCGCCGAAAACTCGGGGGAAAGTTCTCTCCCGGCAGACTCTGAAGACGTTCGCGGGGCCGCGCAGCGGCCCTCGCGCGGCGAAGCCGCGCGCGCAAAATTCCTTCCAGGAATATCCCTCTGCGGAATTTTTTCCCACTGATTGATACATGTTCTAGATGTTCTGTCCTGTTTGGAGAACCGGATTCTACAACTGCTCTTGCAATCTTGCAAGATTAATTTTGCAAGAAGTTCTATGGCTCGTTCTATAACGATAGCGGAGAAAACGGCGTGCCAACATCGCCGCAATTCCCGCAGGATTGTCGCAAGTTGGGTAGTACAGGCGGGTTCCGCCACCGGATATGCCGCCATGGATTGACCCACGGTGTCTCCCGCTCTACGGGTACTGGGTCGCCTCGATGTCTTCCGCCACCAGCAGACAGTTGTCGCGGAAGGTCTCCGCGCCGAAATCGGCGAAGTGCCCGTACACGAAGTGGCCGCACGTCCGGAGAATGTGCGCGCACTCCATCGCACGCCCGGCGTTCGACTCCGTCAGCTTCACCTTCTTCTGCCGGTGCGGGCAACTGACCACCAGCCCACTCGGATCGACCGCGACCATCGTCTCCCCGTATGAGTCGGGGGCGTCGAAGTCGAAGTTCTCCAGGAAGTACCTGATCCGCGCCCACGCCTCTTCGGAAATAGGGTCTTCCGCCGCCTCGATGTCTTCGGCGATCTCGTGCAGTTCCGACCGGCAGGCACCGAACCAATCGCTCACCGGGTGGCTGTAGTCCCTGAGCACTTCCATCTTGAAGTCGTCGGGATCAGGGAGCGGCTTGAGCAACAGATAGCCGTCCTCGACGATCTTGACATACCCATGAGAGACAAGCTCGACTTCGATACCGTACCAGTACATGCGGCGGAGGTAGGATGCCTTCACGACACCGACCTGCGGCAAAGCCATATCGCGCTCCGCTCCTTCACGAACGGGGCGGAGCCTATCCCTCGATGCGGACCCGGTCAAGAAAAATCCGTCTCTGGCCGGAAAAAACTGATGAATCCCGTGCGATGTCACGGGTTGGTCCTCCGCTATCGAGCCCTCTTCGCGGCATGCGTCTCTGACTCGCCTCCCGCGATCCAGTCCAGCAGGCACTGCCGCGAGAATCGGACTGCGCCGCCGACCTTCTTGTACGGCACCTTGTCCTCGTGGACGAGCTTGTAGAGTGTCGAGACGGCAACCTCCAGTAGTGCCGCTGCCTCCGCGATGTTCATGACGTCCTTCTTGGTGTCAACCGTCTTGGGTTTCCCCATGGTGCCCTCCTTGGGGAGCGGGTCGTTCGTGGCCCGCTCCCCATCCTGCACGGCTATGCCTCGTCCACGTCCGGGGGAGTCTCGTCGTCCGGGTGAACGTCCACCCCCGCCACGGTGGCGAAGCCGTACACCTGATCGCCCGACTCGACCTCGTACAGCGTCTTGAACTTCAGCCCGGTGATCTCGACGGCGACCGGCTTGCCCCCGACCTGCAGGACCGGGGCCGACAAGAACTGTGAGACCTGCAGCGGGTTCGCCGACTCGACCGACTTCTGCAACGCGCTCAGGATTGCGGACGCGAGCGACTCGACAGCGTTCGTGACCCCCAGTTTGTCACAGACCTCGGCGGGGATGCGGATCTGCGTGCTCGACCCCGCCGGGCGAATCAGCTTCTTGCCGTCCTCGACCTCTGCCTGCCCGACCCGTACATTCGGCTTCTCTGGCATCTCGGCTCCCTTCTTGCGATCTCGTTCGCCATCCGTAGTCGATCCTCCAGCCCCAACTCAGGGTGGAAGATCGACAGGAAGGCGAACGCCTGTGTGCGACGGGCCGACTCGTCAACGAGCGGGTTGACGCCGTTCTCCTGCCGCAGGATCATCGCGGCTCCTCGGGCCATGTACATCTCGCGCTCACCCTTGTTCATCATCCTTCTCCTCGAACGAGAGCATCGGTAGTTCCGGAGCGGCCTCCGCCAACGCCTTGAGCCCGGTCCTCTGGATCAGGCCGGTGATGAACGCTTCGACCTCGCCCTTCGCGTCCTTCACCACATGCTCGCAGTCCTCGCGGAACGAGTCCATGATGAATGGCATGTTGGAGTCGATCTCCTGCGCAGCAACCCCCATGTCGAGCGCCAACTCTGTGAGCGCCTTTTTGCCTACAGGCTTACCCTCTTCCGCGAGCTTCTTCAGTCGCTCCTGCATCTCTCGGATCTTCGCCGCTGCCTTCGCCGTCTGCCCGACGAATTCGTCGTACGTCTTCTTGGCCGGGTGCGAGTGCGGCGGGTCCTCTGCGTTGATCCATGCGCCGTCGTCGGCCCGATAGTGCCGGAGCGTGCAGGGGACCCCATCGCCCATGTTCATGTTCGTGAGCATGTCAATGAGTTGAGTCGGAGACAGGAACAGTTCGAGGAGCATGTCCCGCCCGAAGCCACGCTCGGAGTGTAGTCCCCGGACCTTCTCCGCCGTCTTGACCGTGAGTGCGATCACGGTGTGATGCTTCACCGACGAGCCGAACAGGATCGAGCCGGTGGATGATATCCGATGGAGGGACGCCATCCCGTACGCCGGGTGCTCCTCGCGCTCCTCGTACACGGGGTGGCCCGTGACCTTCTGCTTACCCACGGTGCCCCTCCTCCACAGTGATCGTGACCTCACGGCACCGCTTGAAGATGCGGTGCGCGTACAGTTCGACGGCCCTCTTCCGTTCATCGTGCGCCTTGAAATACCCACGCGGACGGCGTTTGCGGTAGTCCCACGCGGGCAGCTTGGGCGCACCCAACTTGCGACAGAGGACGTCCTCGTCACTGCTGCAGCCCGGCAGCGCGTCCTCGCACATGCCCCGCACCTTTGCGTACGAACCCTTCGCGGCTGCGCAGTGACGATGGCAGCACACCGGACAGACCCGTGTGTCGAATTGGTTGTACCGATGCCCCCCGGAGTCAATCACCCCCCGGTCCGGGCCACGCCGGAGGGGTTCTAGGGTCCAGCCCTCGACGACGAGCTTCTTCGCCATCACTTCCCCTCCCTCGTCCACTCCCGCTCCAGCCACCAGTCGATCAGGTACAGCACGAGGTCACCGCGCTTCCACCTGCGGATGTTGTCCGTGGTGAACGAACTGTTACGGTGGACCTTCGCGCGAAGCTCCGGCAGCTTCGCGTTCGCGAGCTTGTCGATCCACATACGGAAGTCCTTGGGGAATGCGGCCCACACCTTCTCCGACGCGCCATGAAAGCGTAGTTGCGCCACGCTCCTCACAAGGTCCAATTTAGCTTTGTGCACCTGATGGTCGGTCCACTCCTGCGGAGGCTTGTCCACCACCTCCGGATGACAGACCCACCCGTCGCCGCATGGGTCGATCTCCCGGTGCCAGTAGGCGAAGGTCTCACAGGTGTCGTCGAGTTCCTCCGGGGACATGGGCTTCTCGCTCCACGCGTACGTGGTGAACGAGGACTGGTGCCCCGGACCGTAGGTGAACTGGAACTTGTACCAGTGCATCATAGCCTCCACGCGCACCGCCGCCGACCAGCGTCCTCGGCCTCCATCTCGCGGAGGCTCTCAGCGTCCGCCCGCGCGGCGCGTGCCTCGTTGTCCACTTGCCAGGAGAGGTCTTCCTCGACGCGCTCCAGGAGGTCGTCGGGGATCAGGTCGCCCGTGTCGGTGAACCGGACGTCCTCGACCAGCCAGCCGCCGGTCATGATGCCCACGGAGGGGTCGGCGGGTTCGTACTCGGCGTAGAAGCTGACCTCGCGCTCCTCGTCCGTTTCAGGATTGACGCTGATGACGGCGACGTGTCGCTTCGAGACGTACCCGGATCGGCGCATGGCACCCACCTTTCGTTACTCAATATTACTCGATTCTTTCCGTATGTCAACGGACTTTTCCGTAATTTTCTCCGTAGTTCATTGCCGGGTCCTCCACCGTACGTTCGTTACACGATGTAACGAAGCACGCACTCAGGGGTACAACCGGGGTTGTAACCGCACTCAGGGGTACAACCGGGGTTGTAACCGCACTACGCAGGTCAAGCACCGTCGCGGGGTCGCCATAGAAGAGGAGGGGCTCCGAACGGACCACCCGCTCGGAGCCCCCGGGGGATGAGGAAAGGATACGCCTAGAGGATCTCGACCACCGCCGTCGTTCGTGACTTGTACGCGCAGTACATCGCGTCGTTCAACTTGAACCCGACCGTCGGGGGAAGGTCGAGGTACTTCACCAGCCGGTGCGCAGTCGCCGGGAAGTGCTTCTGCGAGAAGCGCCCCTTGTGGATGTCCTCGTAATTGAGCCCGTGCTTCTTGCCCGCCGGGTTGAGGACCACGAATTGACTCGGGACGTATTCCGACCCGGTCAGTCCGCCCATCCAGCACGAGTGGCCCTTCTGCCACACGACGCGGCGGTCACCGAACCGGATCAGGACTTCGAGGCCCACACCGAAGTCGATCCCGTGCCACGTACGGCCCATCGTCTCCCGCTCGACGAATGTGATCTTGACGTTCTTCATCGTAGTCGGTCCCTTCTACCTCCGGATGTAGACGCCCGCCGCCGCTGCCGCCTCCTCGATCCACATGGGAACTGTGAACCGCGTCTGGTCGAACGGCGCGGTCCACACGGCGAAGACCCACCCGCCCTTGGACATCGGGCCGTGCTGGATGGTCGATAGGGTGGCCTTCAGGAGCGCCCCGCCCATCTCAGCGGGCTCGTAGGTGCTCCACGTCACGACGTGGTACAGCGGGACGTAGCGGAGTGGAGCCTGCAGGAGTTGGTTCCCGTCGCGGGCCAGAATCATGATCGCCCGCGTCTCGCGCACCTCACGCGCAGGACTGCTCATGCCCGCAGGCTTGCCGCACTGCGGGCACCGCTCGGTCCGCTCTCCACTCAGGTTTGAGGTGTGGGGCGACAGCCGAACCTCCGACGCCCACTTCTTCCCACACGCGAAGCATTCGTGGTCTCGCACCGTCATCGCGGACCGTCCTTCCGGTGACCCAACGTTGCCCACTCGGGATGCTTCGCGAGTTCCTGTTCCGTCAGTCGCTCCTGCTCGGCGGCACAGGTGGGGCATATGCCGTGCGTGATCGTCGCCTCGACGAGCGCCGCGCACTTGATCCGCTTCCACCCGTCCGCCGTCTTGATCCGCTTGCACCAGCCGCACTGGGTAGTCATGCCGTCTCCCCCCGCGTCACCGCAAGCACGTCATTCCGCGAGCGGCACTCGCGCCCATTATGCAGTACCACGGTGCCGCCATCCTTGAAGAACCGCTCCGGTTCGTCGGTCGCGAACCACTGCCGGTACAGTTCGCCGTCTATCTCCATACGACCGACATAGGTCCCGGCGCAGTCGCGGAACTCGATGTACCCGTTCACTTCATCCTCCTGCAGGCCCTCGCGATGTCCGCGCACTCGGCCCTGTCGATGTCCTTCTGGATCTTCGCGGCGGTCGCGGGCGTCTTGTACAACCCCGTGTCCTCCCACTCCGCCGAACCGGGACACGCGAGCCTGCGCCACACCTTCATGTCCGCACCGCGCGACCGGTCGATGGCCGCGCGCCGGATCGCCACCGACTTCTCCTGCCCCCGCTGGAACGCCATCGGCTGCGTCACGCTCGCCCGGTACATGTACCTCTTCCGCATGCCCGTCTCCTCTCACTCTGTCCCCGCCCGGAGTCCCTCGCGGGAGGGATCACCGGGCGGGGGCGGAGCCCCCGTAGCTAGTCGTTCCGTACGACGTACTCGACCAGCCTGTCCTGATGGCAGTTCCG
>Ga0316577_10000353_pt1 | contig 17183 bp, 15 predicted proteins | sample S5NA_FD_203073 | JGI IMG/M metagenome (GOLD analysis project Ga0316577, IMG submission 203073) | Rhizosphere microbial communities from salt marsh grasses in Alabama, United States - S5-7_050615r2r1 | ecosystem: Host-associated > Plants > Roots > Rhizosphere | place: USA: Alabama | collected... | reverse complement strand
GACCGATCCCGTAGAACGGCACCTGGGCGTCGCGCTGCCAGCGCGCCTCGGCCGTGAACGTGCTGCGCCGCCCGGAGAGAAGGACGCCCGCACGGTGTCGCTGCGAGCCGCGCCGGGAGAGCGCCGAGTGGGCGTAGAACGGCTCCCACCGGTGCACCTGGAGCTCGACCGCCGCGGCGCTGCGCGGACCGATCGAGGTTCGAATCGTGGGTCGTACCCCCCACGCGTCCACCGCCCGGTAGGCGCGGACCAGCGGACCGGGCGGCCGCGGCGCCGTGATCTGCGTGGCGAGCCACCCGGGAAGGGCCACGAAGGCGAGCCGGAGAGGAAAGCCGATGACCTGGAGCGGCACCTCCGCGACATCGACCCAGTCCGCGGGGGGCTCGCCGGGAGGCCGGACGAGCGCGGCACGGATCGAATCGGCGGTCGCGAGCGCCTCGTCTCGCTCGCCCGGGCCCTCCTGCGCCCGGGCCGGGCCCGCGAGCGCGAGGAGGAGCGAGAGCGCCCCGACGGATCGCCCGCGGGCCGACCGGATCAGGGCCCGCACCCGGAAGCCCCGGGACCGGTCCAGGGCCGAATCGTGAAGGCGTCCACGTCGCTTCCGTCCGCGCGCAGCGTCCGTCCCTCGATCCGGTCCCGGTACACGACCAGCCGGGTGAACGAATGGTCCCGCGAGCGCGCCGCCTGGAGCGGAGACGTGGCGACATCCCGAGCGTACCGCGAGGCCCCGCCCGCCCCCTGCACCACGTACACGGTGCCGCACCCGGGCTCGACCGCGCGATCCGCGCGGAGCGGCCGGGAGCGCTCGTAGTGGTGGTCGTGGCCGGCGGCGACGAGATCCACGCCGAAGTCCTCGAACAGGGGGACCAGAGCCCGGCGGATGTCGAACTGCTGCCCGTGGCCGCTGATTCCGACGGCGTGACTGTACGGCGGATGATGGAGGTACACGATCGTCCAGGCGACCGTGGTATCGCCGTGCGCCGTTCTCAGGGTGCGCGCGAGCCACTCGTATTGCGGTCCCTCGCCCCGGCGCAGACCCCGGACGGCCTCCGTCGGACTGCTCGAGTCGAGCGCCACGAACAGCGCCGGTCCCCACCGGAAGGAGTACCAGCGCACGCCGGGGTCCGGCGCGGGCCAGTCGAACGCGAGATCGTACGAGCGTCCGTCGTCCGCCCGGACATCGTGGTTCCCGATCGCGGGGAACAGGGGGACCCGGGCGAGCAGCTCGCGGTACACCCGGAAGTGGCGCTCCGTGAACTGGTCCTTCGAGCCGTCGTCGTACGCGATGTCGCCGACGTGGATCGCGAGGTCCCAGTCGTGCCGTTCCATCTCGCGGGCGAGATCGATCTGCGGCTCCGTGCCCCACCCCGAGTCTCCGAACAGGAGGACGCGGACCGAGTCCCCGGCGCCGGGCGCGGGCGCCGTCTCGAACCTCCACGGGCCGAAGCGGTCGCCCGCCGCCTCCACCACGTACTCGACGTCGACCCCGGCCGGAAGACCCCGCAGCCTGGCCGAGCGGACCCCTTGCGCGCGAACGTACGGATCGACGGCCCGCCAGGACGAGGAGTCGCCGCCCGCGGGCCGGAACCACGCGGTGTCGCCGCTCGAGCCGGCCGCCCGCATCCAGAGGATCGAGGCAGCCGTCGTGTCCACGTTCTGCACGTACGGGGCGCGGAGAAACGGGGCGGGAGGCGGCGGGACTCCCCCGGGGTCGCCCGGCGAGGGATAACAGGCGGTCAGCGAGAGGGCCGCGACGACCCGGGCGGCGCGCGCCGGGCCTCGTATGCCGGGATGGCGGAGAACGCCCCGGCAATCGGGCTCGGATGTGCCAGAACGGCGGGAAACAGGCCCCCGGAGCGGCCCGGGCGCGGCGCGCATCCTGCACGATCCTCCCGCGACCAGATCGCGCGGCCCGGCCTCCTCGAGGCGGGAGCCGCGCTTCCGACGGGCCGGCGTGCCGGCGCAGACAGCGAACGATACGATGGGATCGAACATGATCGAGCGAAACGATAGCGTGCGCCCCTTCTCTCTCCAAGACGCCCTGCCGCTCCTCGGCGAGTCGGGCGACATGAACATCGCGTGGGACGACGAGGAGGAGCCGGTCGACGAGAAGGGCGAGAAGCCCGGCACGTCCCGGATTCGTCTTCCCGTCCTCCCGCTGCGCGGCACGGTCGTCTTCCCGTCGGTCGCGGCGCCGATCGCGGCAGGGCGGGACAAGACGCTGGCCGCGATCGAGAAGGCCCTCCAGGGGAACCGCCTGCTGCTCGCCGTCGCGCAGAAGGACGCGGAGCTCGAGGACCCCGTGCCCGACGCGCTCTACCGGGTCGGCACGATCGTGCGGATCGCGCAGATGCAGCGGGTGCCCGGCGGTATCCAGCTCGTCGTGCAGGGCGACGGTCGGGGCGGAGTCCTCGAGATGACGGACGTCGGCGACCACCTCGAGGCGGTCGTACGGAGAATCGAGGACATGCAGCCGCTCGACCTCGACGACCCCGCGTTCGCGGCGCTGTACAAGGAGGTCCAGGAGCGGGCCGCCCAGCTCAGCCGGCTGCGGGGGGTGCCGAAGGAGATCGTCGACCACCTGCTCGGCAGCGTCACCAGCGGCGGCGAGCTCGCCGACCTCATCGCGTTCTACACGGAGCTCGACGTCGAGGAGAAGCAGGAGCTCCTGGAGACGGCCTCCGTCGAGGACCGGCTCCGCAAGCTGCTGCTCCACCTGCAGAAGCAGATCGGCGTGCTCGAGGCGCAGGCCCAGATCCGGAGCAAGGTCCAGGAGGAGCTCGGAGAGCGGCAGCGGGAGATCTTCCTGCGCGAGCAGATGAAGGCGATCCAGACCGAGCTCGGGGATGACGCCGACACCGAGGCGATCGACGAGCTGCGCGAGCGGCTCGAGGGCCTCGACCTCCCGGAGGAGGCGCGCAAGGAGGTCGACCGCGAGCTGCGCCGGCTCGAACGGGTGCCCCGGGAGTCGGCCGAGTCGCAGGTGATCCGCACCTTCCTCGAGACGGTCGCCGACCTCCCCTGGAACGAGAGCACGAAGGACGAGCTCGACCTGGCGAAGGCCGAGGAGATCCTGGAGCGCGACCATTACGGTCTCAAGGACGTCAAGGACCGGGTGCTGGACTTCCTCGCGGTGCGGAAGCTCCAGGGCGAGCGGGGCCGGGCCGGCGACGGAGACGAGGACCGGTCCGCGGAGCCCGGCGACGGCGACGGGGAGGAGGAGGCGACGGAGCCGGCGAGCCCCGGACGCGCGTCAGGCCGGATCGCCACCGGCCAGGCCGACGACAGGTCGGGGTCGACGATCCTGTTCGTCGGTCCGCCCGGCGTGGGGAAGACCTCGATCGCGAAGTCGATCGCGGACGCGATGGGGCGGAAGTACGTGCGGGTGTCGCTGGGCGGCGCCCGCGACGAGGCGGACATCCGGGGACACCGCCGGACCTACGTCGGAGCGCTCCCGGGTCGGATCGTCGAGGGGCTGAAGCGGGCGGGAAGCAAGAACCCCGTATTCCTCCTGGATGAGGTGGACAAGCTGGGTGTCTCGTTCCAGGGCGACCCGTCCGCGGCGCTGATGGAGGTGCTCGACCCCGCCCAGAACGACTCGTTCGTGGATCACTACCTGGGGATCCCGTTCGACCTGTCGGACGTGTTGTTCATCGCGACGGCGAACTTCCCGCACCAGATCCCGGGTCCGCTGAAGGACCGGATGGAGGCGATCGAATTCGTCGGCTACACCGAGCAGGAGAAGCTCGAGATCGCGAAGCGGTATCTCCTTCCCCGCCAGCGGGAGCAGAACGGTCTCGCCGAGGAGCAGCTGACGGTCGAGGACGACGCCATCCGCGAGATCATTTCCAGCTACACCCGTGAGGCCGGGGTGCGGAACCTGGAGCGGGAGCTCGGCTCCATCGCGCGGAAGAGCGCCCGCCGGATCGCCTCGGGCAAGGCGGAGTCGGTCACGGTGGGCGCGGGGGACCTGCGGGAGCTCCTGGGTCAACCGAAGGTGCACCCCGAGGAGAAGATGCCCGAGGACACGGTCGGAGTCGCGACCGGCATGTACTACACGCCGGCCGGCGGCGACATCATGCTCGTCGAAACGAGCGTGATGCCGGGCCGGGACGGCCTCGTGCTGACGGGTCAGCTGGGCGACGTGATGAAGGAGAGCGCGCGAGCGGCCCTGACGTACGCCCGGTCGCACGCCGCGGCGCTCGGGATCCCCGAGGAGAAGCTCAAGGATCACGAGATCCACGTCCACGTGCCGGCGGGGGCGGTCCCGAAGGAAGGGCCGTCCGCCGGGATCGCGATGGCCATCGCGATGATCTCCGCCCTCAGCGGGCGGCCCGTCCGCGCGGACGTGGCGATGACCGGCGAGCTCACCCTGACGGGTCGCGTTCTCCCGATCGGCGGCGTGAAGGAGAAGGTGCTCGGCGCCGAGCGGGCCGGCATCCGGCACGTGGTGCTCCCCTCGGAGAACGAGGGCGACGTCGAGGAGCTCCCGGAGGAGGCGCGCTCCGCCCTCGAGTTCCACTTCGCCGACACGCTCGACGACGTCATGAAGGTGGCCATGGCCCCGATCCCGGAGCCGGTCGAGGCGGGCTGAGAGCCCGGACGGGGAGCCAAGGGCCGCGCGGACGGGCGGCCCTTGGCCGGGCGGGTCAGCCGGGGGTCCGCCCGTCCGCGCCGGGCCCCGTCGCACCGAGCAGGGCCGTGAGCTCCGTCGGGGACTCGATCAGCCAGTCGGGCTCCTCCGGCGCGAGCACGTCACGTCCGTTCGGCCCCCAGAGCACGGCCACCGTCCGCACCCCGGCCGCCCGGCCCGAGCGCATGTCGTGGACGCTGTCCCCGACGTAGACGGCGCGGGCCGGTTCCACTTCGCCGGCCTCCGCCAGCGCCTTCAGGACCGGCTCGGGCTCGGGCTTGAAGCGGGTGACGTCGTCCGCCGTCACGATCGACGCGAACCACGCCTCGGGGAGGCCGCAGGCCGCCAGCCCCATCCGGGTCGCGATCCTCCGCTTGCTCGTCGCGATCCCGAGGCGGAAGCCACGCGCCCGCAGCGACTCTACGCACTCCGCGACGCCGGAGAAGGGCCGGACGAGCCGGTCGTGGTTCGCCAGGTTGTGCTCGGTGTAGGTCCGGACCATCGCGTCCGCCTCGTCGTCGGAGCGGGCGAAGTCCCGCACCTGGACCGCGAGAGGGCGCCCGATCGTGGCGCGCCACGCGGCATCCGGGGGCGCCGCCCCGAGATGGGTCCGCATCGTGTGCCGGAACGAGGCGAGGATCAGGCCCTCGCTGTCGATGAGGGTCCCGTCGAGGTCGAACACCACAGTCCGCAGACCGTCGGCGGACGGCCGTCCGCGACGACTCATGCCCGCGGCTCGAATCCGTTCAGCGCCGGCTCGAACCGGCCCCGGAACGCCTCGGGCGTCTCTCCCGCCGCCTCCGCGAGGGTCGACAACATCACCGGATCTTCGAGGTCCCTCCGCTCGAGTCGGATCATGTACTGCCGCGCCACCCGGTACGATTCGGAGTCGACCTCCACGAGCCGGACCCGGGTGCGCCCCGTCTCCGGGTCGCGGAACTCGTCGAACGGGCGGACGCTCAGGTGTCCGGCCCGCGACAGCGTGACGATGCCGCCGAAGCGGAGGGGATCGCTCACGGTCTCGGCGAGAAGGAACCGCGCGGCTCCGAAGCCGAGCGTGCGGACGTAGTCCACGTCGAACGGGATCGGGGTCGCGCACCGGAGCTCGTAGCCGACCCGGAGGTCGGTGATCGTGAGCTTCTCGCCCCGCTCCTTGAAGCGACGCTGCACCTCCCGCTTGAGGATCGTCTCGATCGGGATCTCCGCGAGCCGCAGGTGTCCGTACTGGTCGTACTCCACGGCGACGCCGGGCAGCTTCGCCAGCTCTTCCGGGTCCATCTTCTCGCCGAGACCCTCGGCGAGCACCGCGAGGCCGTCCCGGCGGCCCAGGGCGCGGCGCTTCAGGATCGCTCCCTCGAGGATCGTGCAGATCCGGTCGACGGAGATCGGCTCCGCGGAGAATTCCTCCGGGATCACGGTCAGCGTGGCCCCGGCCGACTTTCCGATCCCGAGCGCGAGGTGCCCGGCCTTCCGGCCCATGACGGTGACGAAGAACCAGCGGTTCGTGGCGCGCGAGTCCTCCATCAGGTTCTGCGCGATCTCGGCCCCCAGGTCCCGGGCCGTCTCGTACCCGAAGGTCGGCATGTCGCCGGGCAGCGGAATGTCGTTGTCGATCGTCTTCGGGACGTGCGCCACCCGGAGGGTGCCTCCCGCGGCCGCCGCGACCTCCCGCGCTCCGAACGCCGTGTCGTCTCCCCCGATCGTGACGAGCCGCGTGATGCCGAGCTCGTGCAGCGTGGCGACGGTGCGGGCCAGCGCCTCGGGTGTGCGGGTCGGGTTCGCCCGCGAGGTCCGCAGGACCGATCCGCCCGTCGCGTGGATCCGCGACACTTCGGGAATGCTGAGCGAACGGACCACGCCGGTCCGGCCGGCCATGAGGTGCTCAAAGCCGTCGAAGATGCCGATCACCTCGCAGCCCTCGTCGAGCAGCTTCAGGGCGGCCGAGCTGATCGCGCCGTTTATGCCGGGGGCGGGTCCGCCGCCGACCAGAATGCCGACTCTCATCGCGTCACGTGTTTCCGTCCTGCCCCGTCTTCGCTGTGCGTTCCGCCGGAGAACCCGGGGCCGGGTCCCGCGTCCGGCGGGGGCGTCCGTCGCGGACGCGGCGACAAGCTCCCGCTCCGACCCCGGACCGTCAAGCCGGACGGCGCGTCGGCAACTTCCTCCCGGAGCGTGCAGGATGGGACGGCCGCGGCGGCCGGGCAGCCGGGGTCGCTACGACCCAACTCGCCTCCTGACAGGCACTTCGCGGATGTCGCAGCCAAGGCACGCGCCTTGCTCGCGATCGTTGCGATCACAGATGCGCCCCTGCAGGCACGGCACGGACACCCGGGAGGAACCATGTGGACTCCGGCCCTTCGGACGTCGCTCGCGGCGTCCCTTCTCGTTCTCGCTCTCGCCGCGTGCGGCGACGACGGGCCCACGGGCCCCCGAACGCCGTTCGACCCCGGCGCCGCGGCGCAGGCGGCGACGGAGATGGAGAGTCGCCTCGACACCGACGGCGACGTGATGCAGTCGCTCCGGCTGGTGGCTCCGGCGCTCGAGGCGGAGGGCGGGGTGGCCGTCCAGTTGCTCCCCGGCGGACTCGGCACGGTGCCCCGTCCGCGCGACGCGGAATCCATGGTCGATCCGTCGTTCTCGATGATGCTCGAGCCGGTCTTCCCGACCGAGATCCTCGGCAGCACGTTCGAGTGGGACGAGGCGCTCGGCCGATACGCCATTTCGGCGCGAGCCGGCGCGCCCGGCAACGGCGTCCGCTTCATCCTCTACGCCGTCGACCCGTTCACCGGCACGCCCGCGATTCCGCTCAACGAGGTCGGCTTCCTCGACCTCACGGACGAGGGAGGCGCCTCGACGACGCGTCTCGGGGTCCTCGCCGAGACCGGCGGCGTGGTCCGGCTCGACTACGCGGTCACCGCTTCCTACTCGCTCTCCGGGAGCGCGATCCAGGCTACGGTGACCGGCGCGGGCTTCATCTCGGACGGCGCGCGCACCCTGAACTTCGACCTGGCGCAGACGGTGAGCTACGACACGACCGCCGAGACGATGGCCGTCGACCTGGCCTACGACCTCGAGATGGCGGACGAGGGCGTGCGCGTGGTGGTCGCTGCGGACAGCGAGATCGATCTCGCCTCCCCCGAGTCGATCGTCCTCGACCTCGGGATGACGATCTACGACGGCGGCAACGTCACGGTGCTGACGGGGGCGGTCGACGCGACGGACGCGATCGACGGCTCGATCACCCACAACGGCGAGACCGTGGCGCTCATCGGCGGTTCGGTCTCCGCTCCGACGTTCACGGACGCGGGCGGCGAGCCGCTCACCGCCGGCGAGATCGCGGCCCTGCAGCAGGTGTTCGGACTGGTCGATGACGTGTTCGACTTCGCGGAGACGGTGTTCGAGCCGTTCGGCGGAGGAGCCTCCGCGATCTGAGGCCGCGCTCGATCGGCCGCGAAGGCGGCGCACGCCGAGGGGCGCGGGGGAGGAGTCCTCCGCGTCCCTTCGTGCATCCGGGTTCTCCCCGGGAGCGCCGGCGCTTGGATCAGGCCGGCCCGGCGTGGCGGGCGATCTCGGAGAGGGCCCTGCGGGTCAGCACGGGCACCATGGCGCGTCGCCACTCCGGGTCGACGGGGATGTTGTCGAGCGGGTGGCACTGCCGGAACGCCTGCCCCGCCACCGCCTCGATCACGTCTTCCGTGAGCCGGCTTCCCCGAGCCTCCTCTTCCACCTTCCCCACGCGGCGCGGATACGAGCCCATCCCCGAGGCGTACGCCCGGAGCGCCCGGACCGTGCCATCCTCGTCGAGCTCGACGGCGATCGCGAGGTTCGCCAACGGGAAGTCGATGGCGCCCCGGATCCGGAGCTTCCGGAACGCCGCCCGGGCGCCGGGCGCCGGAGCGGGCAGCCGGATGGCGACGAGGATCTCGTCCCGCTCCATCCGCCGGTTCCAGACCCCGTCCGACGTGAAGAAGCCGTCGATCGGGACCGTCCGCCGCGCGCCGTCCGGCCCCGCGATCTCGAGCTCCGCCCCGAGCGCGCACAGCGCCGTGGCGCCGTCCGCCGAGTGGGCCGCGACGCAGCGAGTCCCCCCCTTCACGACGTGGCAGACCTCCCCGTCCTTCTTGAGGCAGTAGCCGAGCGCGTCCCGCCAGAACCGGGTCTGGTTGTAATAGGTGCATCGGGTGTCGAGACAGACGTTGCCCCCCAGGGTGCCCGCCCGTCGCAGCTGGGGCCCCGAGATCCGGGCGCACGCCTCGGCGAGCATCGGCCAGCGCGCGCGCAACTCCGGGTGGCGCGTCACCGCGTCGAGGCTCTCCGCCGCCCCGATCCGGAACCCGCCGTCCCCGCTCGGCCCGAACCCGCACAGCTCCTCGACACGGCGAAGGGAGACCAGGTGAGCCGGCGTGAACAGGCCGTGCTTCATGTTCGGGACGAGGTCCGTTCCGCCGGCGATGGGCATCGCGTCGTCGCCGTGCGCGGACAGCAGCGCGAGCGCCTCGTCGAGGCGCGTCGGCCGGTGGTACTCGAAGGGGTGGAGCCTCAGCATGGCGGCCAAGATAAGCTCGGCGGCCGCGTCGCTCCACGGCGTGGACGACGCGGCCTCCGGAGACTCCCGCGTGGCGGCTCAGCGGTGCGGGTGCTCCCGGGCGTAGTTGTGCGCCGTGATCGCGGAGATCACGTGGCAGATCCATCCGAGCAGCCCGCCGGAGCCGATCCACAGGCCCGGCGTGACGATGAGCCAGAACAGGGCTCGCAAGAAGGTCCCGTTGTAGAGCTGCCCGACGCCGGGGATCAGGAAGCTCAGGACCCCCGCGGTTCCAGGACTGCGCATCGCGCTCTCCTTCCGTGTGTCGCGGCGACCGCCGACCGGCCGCCCGTGCGCATCCCTACGGAGCGCGGTCCCGGGCGGTTTCGGCCAGCGACGCGAGCAGGCCCGAGAGCTCGGCCAGGCCTCCCCGCAGCTGCTCCTCGGAATAGCCGTACCCGATCCGGAAGTAGCCCTCTCGGCCGAACTGGGATCCGGGGACGATCAGCGTCCCCCGCTCGACCCGGAGCCGTTCGGCCAGCTCCATCGACGGCACGCCCCCCCCGTACCCGAAGAAGGCGATCGCTCCCGCATCGGGCGGGCGGAACCGGAGTCGGTCCTCGTGACCGGCGGCCCAGTCCGAGAGGACCCCGAGCCGCTCGCGGAGGAGGGCGCGGGCGCGGGTCCGGATCCGGGCACGGGTTGCGGGCTCGAGGGCCGCGGCGGCCAGCCCGTCGCAGAGGACGGAGGGGGCGATCGTCGTGTAGTCCTTCCGCGCCCACAGCTCGTCCCTCCAGCCCGCGGGCGCGACCAGCCACCCGACCCGCAGACCCGGCAGGCCGTACGCTTTCGACAGCGACGCCGTCGCGACGACCTTCTCGGTCCGGCCCCACAGCGACGGCGTGACCGGCCCTTCGAGCTCGGCCCCCGCGTAGACCTCGTCGGCGAGGATCCAGGCGCCTGCCCGCTCGGCGGCCTCGACGATCTCGTCGACCGCTTCGGGGCGCAGGACCGCGCCGGTGGGGTTGTTCGGGTTCGTGACGACCACGAGCCGCGTGCCCGGACCGATCGCCTTCGCGGCGGACCCGGGCGCCGGCTGCCATCCGAGCTCTTCCCGGAGCGGGAGCTCGATCACCTCCGCGCCGAGCCCCGCCGCGAGGCCCGGCGTCTGCCCGTAGGTGGGCATCACGATGACCACCCGGTCGCCCGGCTCGACGAGGCGCCAGCAGGCCACGAAGTTCGCCTCCGCGCTCCCGACCGTCGCGATCACGTGGGCCGCCGTCGCGCCCGGGTAGAGCGCCGCGATCCTCTCGCGGAGCTCGGGAGAGCCCTCGGTGTGGCCGTAGCCGAGCACGGTGCTCCCGGGATCGCGACCGGTCAGGCGAACCAGCTCCTCCATCGTGTAGGGGGCGACCCCGCTCTCCGACAGGTTGTATCGGACGCGGTTCTCCCAGAGCGACTGCCAGCGCTCCATCTCGAACGGCGGTACGCGCACGACGATCTCCTCCCCTTCGGATCGCGGTCGGCGCCGTGGGCGTCGGGTCCGCGACCTCACTCCCTCAGCCGGCGGGCGAAGCGGTTGCGCAGCTTCGCCAGCTTCGGCGCGATGACGAACGCGCAGTACGGCTGGGCGGCGTTGCGCCGATAGTAGTCGCGGTGCTCCTCCTCGGCGGGCCAGAACGTATCGAGCCGCTCGACCCCGGTGACGATCGGCCGCTCGAACACGCCCTCCGCCTCGAGCGCGGCGATCACGTCGCGGGCGACGCGTTCCTGTCCCTCGTCCCGTGCCAGCACGATCGACCGGTACTGGGGCCCGACGTCGTTTCCCTGGCGGTTCGGCGTCGTGGGGTCGTGCGTCGCGAAGAAGATCTCGAGCACCTCGGCGAACGTCAGCACGGAGGGGTCGAATCGGACGCGGATCACCTCGGCGTGTCCCGTCTGCTTGCCGCATACCTGGGCGTACGTGGGATGCGGCACGTGTCCGCCGGCATACCCCGGCTCGACCGAGAGCACGCCGCCGACGCGCTGGAACACGGCCTCCGTGCACCAGAAGCACCCCCCGCCCAGGACCGCCTCCTCGACCCGTTCCATCGACTCCGGTCCGCTCACGCGTCCTCCTCCAGCCGGGTTCCGCGTCCGTCCCCGCCTCCCCGCGATTCCGACGACCGCGGTGGCCGTCGCGGGGCGCGCCGGCCCGCGGCGCTCGCGGTCGAACCTCCGGACACGCAGTTTCGATCTTCGGGCGGACGGCCGCCTCACGTCAGACACGCTCCGGGGGGCAACATGGCACATCGGAGGCACGACGGACGAGACCCCGGGTCCATGCGCCCGGTCCGTCTCGAGCTCGCGGCGGCGCCCTACGCCGAGGGCTCCTGCCTCGTCTCGTTCGGGAGCACGCGGGTCCTGTGCACGGCGAGCGTGGTGGAGGGCGTGCCCCCGCACCGCGAGGGACGGGGCGGCTGGGTGACCGCCGAGTACGCGATGCTCCCCCGTTCGACGCACACGCGCACGGACCGGGAGCGGAGTGGTCCGCGCGGGCGGACCCAGGAGATCCAGCGGCTGATCGGCCGCTCGCTTCGCGCCGCGACGGAGCTGCCGGAGCTCGGCCCCCACACGGTCCTCGTCGACTGCGACGTCCTCTCGGCAGACGGCGGGACCCGCACCGCGTCGATCACCGGGGCCTGCGTGGCGCTCCACGAGGCCGCCCGCTGGCTCGTGCGCGAGGGCCGCATCCAGCGCAGCCCCCTCCGGTCGTTCGTGGCGGCCGTGAGCGTCGGCCTGGTGGACGGCGTTCCCTGCCTCGATCTCGACTACCGGGAGGATTCCCGCGCCGGAGCCGACTTCAACGTGGTCGCGCTCGAGGACGGGCGCCTCGTCGAGGTCCAGGGGACCGCCGAGGGCCGCCCGTTCCGCGTGGACGAGCTGGACGAGATGATCGCGCTGGCCGGAGACGGGATCCGGCGACTCGTCGCGCTTCAGCGGGAGGCGGTGTCGTGACGGCCCCCGGCCCGCTCGACCGTCCCGGGACGATCGCGGACCTCGTCTCCGTGCAGCCGGGCGCCGTCGTCAGCCGGACGGTGATGAAAGGGCCCTCGGGCAGCGTGACCCTGTTCGCGTTCGGCGCCGGGGAGGGACTGTCCGAGCACGCCACACCGCACGAGGCGCTCGCCGTCGCCCTCGACGGGGAGGCGGAGGTCTCGATCGCGGACGAGTCGCACGTCGTCTCGGCCGGGCAGGCTCTCCGTCTTCCCGCGACCGTGCCACACGCGGTCCGGGCTCTCTCGGACTTCCGGATGGTGCTGGTGATGCTCCGTCGCGCGGAGACGTGACCGCGTCTCAGGCCTCCAGCCGCCCGAGCGCCTCGTCCCGGGCCGCCACGAGGCCGTCGCGATCCGAGACGGTCATCCCGAGGTCCCGGAGCCGCCCGTCCGACAGCTCGTAGATCCAGGCGTGCACCGCGAGCTCCTGCCCGCGCTCCCACGCGTCGCGCGTCACCTGCGTTCGACAGACGCGCGCGGCCTGCTCGAGGACGTTCAGCTCGCACAGGCGGTCCAGCCGTCGCGCCTCGGGGAGCCCCGCGAGGCGTTCCGCGTGCTCGTCGCGGACCTCCCGCACGTGGGCGAGCCAGAGGTCCGCGATCCCGTGTCGCTGGTCCCGCAGCGCGGCCCTCACGCCGCCGCACCCGTAGTGCCCGCACACGATCACGTCGCCGACGCCCAGCACGTCGACCGCGAACTGGAGCACGGAGACGGCGTTCAGGTCGGTGGGAACGACGACGTTGGCGAGGTTGCGATGCACGAACAGCTCGCCCGGGTCGAGCCCTACGATCTCGTTCGCGGGGACGCGGCTGTCCGAGCATCCGATCCAAAGGAAGGGCGGCGCCTGCTGACGCGCCAGCCTCGGAAAGAAGTCGGCATCCCCTTCGCCGCGGGCGTGCGCCCAGGCGCGGTTGTTCTCGAGGAGACGCGAGAGGTCGGCCACGGCGACGGCTTCAGGCGCGCGTCGCGGGCCCGGCGCCCGCGGACTCGCGCTCCCTCAGCGCACGCCACACGCGGTCGGGCGTGAACGGGAGGCGGTCCAGCCGGATGCCGACCGCGTCGAAGATCGCGTTCGCGATCGCCGGGAGCGACGGGTGGAGCGGCCCCTCGCCCGCCTCCTTGGCACCGTACGGGCCCTCGGGGTCGTTCGACTCGACGATGAGGGAGACGAACTCCGGGCAGTCGCGCGAGGTGGGGATCCGATAGTCGAGCAGCGAGGGTGCGTCGTGGAGGCCGTTCTCCGGGCCGCCGCGCTTCTCCCTGTGGTGCTCCATCAGGGCCTCGCCGAATCCCATGTACGCGGAGCCCTCGATCTGGCCCTCGACCAGCATCGGGTTCAGGGCCTTCCCGCAGTCGTGGGCTACCCAGATCGCCTTCACGTCCACGAAGCCGGTTTCGGCGTCGACCTCCACGTCGGCCACGTGCGCCGTGAACGAATAGGCGGGGGACGCGCCGATCGTCCCGCCCCGGTAGTCGCCGTGCACGTCCTTCGGAGTGTCGTAGTGGCCGACCGCACCCAGCGTGCCATGCTCCGCCTCGGCGAGCTGGAACGCCTCGGCGATCGGCATCCGGCGGCCGTCGCCGGACCCATCGGCGGACCCGTCCGCGGACCCGTGCTCCGGCCCTCGGCCGACCTCGAGAGCCCAGCCGCCCGAGAGGCGGACCCGGTCCGGCGGCACCTGCCAGGCACGACCGACCGAGGCGCGGATCTTCGTTGCGAGGTCGAGACACGCCATCCGCGTCGCGCTCCCGACCATCAGCGTCTCCCGGGAGGAGTAGGCGCCGAGATCGACCGGCACGAGGTCGGTGTCCGCCGAGACGACCCGGACGTAGCCGAGCGGGACGCCGAGCTCCTCGGCCGCGATCGCGGCCATGGTGGAGTCCGACCCCTGGCCGATCTCGCTCGCCCCGTGGAAGACGGTCACACGGCCGGACCGTTCGACCTGCACCTGGGCGGCCGCCTGCGGCATCGCGTTCGGGTAGATCGGGTAGTTGGTGCCGCTGATGTAGCAGGAACCGGCCACGCCGAGACCGCGCCCGTACGGCAGCCGTCCCCTCCGTTCTCTCCAGCCGCTCGCCTTCTCGACGGCGTCCAGACACGCGAGAAACCCGTTCGACTTCACGGCGAACTCGTTCACCGTCCGGCCGGTGCCGAGGAAGTTCCGCCGCCGGAGCTCGATCGGGTCCACCCCGATCCGCTCGGCGATCTTGTCGAGCGAGATCTCGAACGCGAAGCGGGGCTGCACGGAGCCGTGGCCGCGCTTCGGCCCGCAAGGCGGCTTGTTCGTGTAGACCCGCGTCGACTCGAACCGGTACGAGCCGATCCGGTAGGGCGCCGTGAGGAGCTGGCCGCTGTAATACGTCGTGACGAGACCGAACGACGCGTAGGCGCCGCCGTCGAGGATCGTTCGCGCGTCGACCGCCCGGATCTCCCCGTCCTTCGTCGCTCCCACCCGGTACCACATCTCCATCGGGTGCCGGCCGCGGTGACTGTAGAACAGCTCCTCCCGCGTGTAGAGGATCTTCACCGGGCGGCCGGTCCGCCGCGCCAGGAGGGCGACGCAGAACTCGAGGTCGAACGGTTCCGACTTTCCGCCGAACGCGCCCCCCACGGCGGGCTGGACGACACGGACCTTCGCCACGTCCAGATTCAGGACCCGCGCGATCTCCCGTTGCAGGTAGTGCGGCACCTGGGTCGAGGACCAGACCGTGAGCACGCCGTTCGCATCCGATCGCGCGATCGCGCAGTGCGGCTCGATCGGCGCGTGGGTCGTGCCGTGGAAGGCGTAGTCGCCCTCGACGACGACCTCGGCCGCGTCCATCTCGTCGTCCACCGGTCCGAACTCGAGCCGGACGTGCTTCGTCACGTTCCCGTTCCGGCCCGGCTTCGTCGGCTCGTGGATTGCCACGGCGCCGCCGTCGAGCGCCTCCCGGGGATCCAGGATCGCCGGCAACCGCTCGTACGCGACCCGGATCGCGGCCACGGCCCGGTTCGCCGTGTCCTCGTCGACCGCGGCCACCGCCGCCACCGCGTCCCCCACGAATCGGACCTTCTCAAGAGCGAGGGCGTGTTCGTCGCGCGTCCAGGGGATGATCCCGTAGGGCTCGGGGAGGTCGCCGCCCGTGATCACCGCGTGAACGCCCTCGATCTGCATCGCGTGTGAAGTGTCGATCGACACAAGACGCGCATGCGGATGCGGACTGCGCAGGATCTTGCCGTGCAGCATTCCCGGAAGGACGAGGTCGTCGGCGTAGGTCTCCCGACCCGTCGACTTGGCGTGCCCCTCGTAGCGGCGGTTCCGCTTCCCGAGCACCCGGCGATCCTCCGTCCCGGGACGGGAGAGGTCGGCCGGCGCGTCGGCCGAGGCGGCCTGGCGGGCGTTCAGCTCATCGGGGTGCACGAGGCCTCCCGGGCCGGGCCCGCCGGCGGTGGCGCGTCCGATCTCCCGAAGCGCCGCGTCACGGGGCCGGCGTCACGACGAGGTTCCGGAAGTGGGCGACCGTCGACGTGTGGAGCCAGAGCGCGAGGCCGCCCTCGGCCTGCGCGCCCTTCAGGTCGTCCACGACGAGGGTCGGGTCCGCGGATCCGCCCAGGTAGAGGCGGGCGGCGTCCCCCGCGACCTCGATCCGGACCCGGGTCCAGGCGCCGGGCTCGATGTCGGCGGACGTCTCGAATCCGCCGGGACTCTCGAGGCGCAGCCGCTGCCACGTCCACTCCGGGTGCGAGACGTACTGGGTCGCGTGACTCCGCCGCACCGGATCCGCCGCGCGACCGTTCGTGGGACGCAGGTAGAAGCACTCGTACCGATCCGCCTCCGCGTCTGCCACCCGGAACGCCACGCCGACGAAGCCCCGCATGGACGGCCCCGCGTCCGGGGCGGGCGCGCCGGCGAGCTCCAGCTCGATCGTCCCGTCCCGGAACGGGGGCGTGTCGAGGAGGACGAGGGCCGAGCCCGGGGCCGCGTCCTGCGCGCCCGCCACTCGCAGAGCCGGCACTCCCCTGTACTCGACGACCTCGGCGACGGCCGCCCGGAGATCGAGCCGGCCCTCTTCGAGAGCCGCGCGGTCGAGCGGCACGGAGAGCGCCTGCGCCGGAAGCGCCCCCGGGGAGACCCCCAGAACGAGCCCGGCCAGGACCACGGGAGGGCGGCGGGAACGGCGGGAACGGACGCTCACGGGGCGGGATCCTCTCCCGGGTCTCGGCCGGCCTCGAGGAGCGCCGCCGGTCCCGTCGCGTCGCGGATGGCGCGCGCCGCGAGCTCGACCGCCTCGAAGATCTTCGTGTACCCGGTGCAGCGGCACAGATTCCCCGACAGGGCTTCTTCGATCTCGTCGCGCGACGGGAGCGTCCCCCCGGGCCCGACGGCATCGAGAAGTCCCGCGCCGCTGCACAGCATGCCCGGCGTGCAGAAGCCGCACTGGGCGGCCCCGCAGATGTCGAACGCCTCCTGCAGCGGATGGAGCCCGTGCGGTCCGGCGAGACCCTCGACCGTCCAGACGTCCCTCCCCTCCGCCTCGGGGACGGGCATCAGGCAGGACAGCACGGCCCCCCCGTCCACGAGCACCGTGCACGCGCCACAGTCGCCCTTGTCGCACCCTTGCTTGGACCCGGTGAGGCCGATCCCGTATCGCAGCGCCTCGAGCAGGGTCCAGTGCGCGGGCACCCCGACCTCGTGGAGGTCCCCGTTCACCCGGAGCGCGATGATCCGCTTCACGCGAGCTCCCCCTCGGCGGCCGCCGCGGCCGACGCGCCGGGCGGGGCGGATCCCCGGGGCGGTCGGTGCGGTACTCCGGGCAGGAGGTTAGACTCGGGCGGTTTCATCGGTCAAGCAACGAACGGAGCCCCATGTCGTACCGGACGGCCGGACCCTTCCCGCGCAGCCCGCGCGGGCTCGCGCGGCGCCTCCGCCGCGGCGCGGCGATCCCGCTGTTCCTGTTGGCGCTCGCCCCGCGTCTCCCGGCCCAGGTCGACTCCGCCGACGGATCG
>Ga0316577_10000352_pt1 | contig 17193 bp, 11 predicted proteins | sample S5NA_FD_203073 | JGI IMG/M metagenome (GOLD analysis project Ga0316577, IMG submission 203073) | Rhizosphere microbial communities from salt marsh grasses in Alabama, United States - S5-7_050615r2r1 | ecosystem: Host-associated > Plants > Roots > Rhizosphere | place: USA: Alabama | collected... | reverse complement strand
GCCCGCCGGCTGGGTGATCGGGTCAACACTGATTACATCATCTCCTCCAGCCGGAAGAAGGAGACGCTGGATCCTCACCAGCTCAAGCGATGGCTCCTGGAGGAAGTGGATCCGGGTTTCGCCACTTCGGTGAGAGAGGGCGATGTGGTGGTGGCGGACGAGGCCTTCGGTTGCGGGTCGGCCATGGAAGTCGCTGTGACGGTAGTGCTGGCGGCCGGGATCAAGGCGGTGGTGGCCCGAAGCTTCTCGCGGACCTACTACCGGAACGCCATCAACAATGGGTTGATTCCGGTCGAGTGCGACACTTCAGGGATCCAGGAAGGGGATAGGCTCGTGCTGCGGATCGCGGACGACAGGGTCGGCGTGGTGAACGAGACCACGGGCACCGAAGTCCAGGCCCGTACACTCCCACCTTTCGTTCTGGAGATCCTGGAGGCTGGTGGACTGGTCCCCTATTTGCGTACACGCGGCGGGTTCGGGGAGGGCGCATCGTGAAGCTGACGACGAAGATCCTTCTTGGGCTGGTCCTCGGGGCCGTGCTGGGAGTCGCGGTGCAAGCTTCGGGATCGGAGGAGGCGACAGGCGCCGTCTTGTTCTTCGAGCCGCTGGGGACGGCGTTCATTCGTCTCATCAGTATGGTGGTGGTTCCCCTGGTGGTGGCAAGCCTCTTCGTCGGAACCTGCTCCGTTGGAGACGTGAGGCGGTTGGGCCGCATCGGCGGGCGGGCGCTTGCGTATTTCCTGGTTACCACCCTCATCGCATCCACCATCGGCCTGTACCTGGGTGTCCTGGTGAAGCCCGGCGCCTCCCTGGACCCGGAGGTTAGGGACAGGATCGCGGCGGAGTACCAGGCCACGGCCGAGGCGTCCGCCGCCGTCGTGGAGACGGTGTCCCTGAGGGAGCGGCTCCTGGAGATCATCCCCCGAAACCCCCTGGGGGCCGCCGCGGACATGGACCTCCTACCCCTCATATTCGCCACCCTTCTCTTCGCGGCGGCAGCCTCGGTGTTGGAACCGGCGAAACGGGACCCCCTGGTGACCTTCTTCGACGCGGTGAATGGAGCCGCGGGAGTCATCATAGACTGGGTCATGAGGTTGGCCCCCTACGCTGTATTTGTCCTCATCGCCGGAGCCATGGCCCGGTTCGGGGTGGGGCTGCTGAGGGGGCTGCTCCTCTACTCTGTCCTCATCATCGTGGGAGAGGCTCTTCACGGTTTCGGGGTGCTCATGCTCACGCTCCGGGCAGCTGGGCTGAACGTGCGGGCATTCTGGCGGCACGTGGCACCCGGACCGCTGGTGGCGTTCTCCACCGCATCGTCGAACGCGGCGCTCCCGGTGAGCCTGGAGGTGGCCCAGAGAAACCTCGGCGTCTCCAACGAGGTGGCGAGCTTCGTGCTACCAGTGGGAGCCACCCTGAACATGAACGGGTCGGCCCTCTACAAGGGCCTCACCGTCGCGTTCATCGCCCAGGTCTATGGCGTGGCCCTGGGTCCGGCAGAGCATATCACCATCATCGTTACCTCCACCATGGCGGCCGTGGCTGGGGTAGGGGTGCCGGGCAGCTCCCTGGTCACGACTCTCATCGTCCTCGGCGCCATCGGGATGGGGCCCCAGGCGGCGGCCGGGATCGCCCTGGTGGTGGGCCTCGACAGATTCCTGGACATGTTCCGAACCGGTGTGAACGTCCTCGGGGACCTGACCTGCACCGCCATCGTGGCCAAGGGAGAGGGAGAGACTCTCGGGGCTTGATGACTTTCCTTCGCGACGGCCACGGACCACACTCTCTGTCGGGCCCCATGGATGGAATCGTTTTCATGACCTTCACACGCTCAGGAGAAGTGGACATGGCCACGGTGAGCAGGATCGCGAACGGGCGGATACCGGGATTCACCGGGAGGCGCGGTCCGGGAGCCTTCAACCTGAAACAGGCGGGGAGTCTCCCAGCAGCAATGGTATCGACCATCCTCCTTTCCCTGACCGGTTGCGGTGGAGACGATGCCCCTCCCGTACCCACCGACCCGGTGGAGTGGCTGGCTTCCCAGGCAATCCCGGTGGCTTCCGTGGATCCCGGGAACCGGGACTTTTCGGACCTCGAGCCCCTCCGCGACGTCATCGGAGATGCCCGTGTGGTGATGCTGGGTGAGCAGTCCCATGGCGATGGAACCGTCTTCCTCACCAAGACGCGCCTCATCGAGTTCCTTCACCAGGAGATGGGATTCGACGTCCTGGCTTTCGAAAGCGGGCTCTTCGATATGCGCAAGGCATGGGAAGCCATTTCTCAGGGTCGTGATCCCCGGGAATCTTTCAGCACCGGGGTATTTGGTATCTGGGCCCTGAGCGCTCAGCTCCAGCCCCTCATCGCCTACGTGGGCGAGGTCGCCGGCAGCGATCATCCCCTCGAGTTGGCGGGCTTCGACTCGCAATTCACGGCGGCCGGATCCAGAGCTGCCTTCGTGTCCGACCTGGAGGCGTTCCTGGAGGCCGAGGGCTCCTCTCTCCCAGCGGATCCCCGATGGCCCGGATTCCGGGTGACCCTCACCGGGCTCATCGATGGCTCCCAGTTTACGGTGAAACCGCCGGAAGCGGAGAAGGAAGGCTTCCGGGCGATGATAGCGGAGCTTCGGGAGTGGGTGGGTGAGGGTGGCGCCGCTGAGCCTGGCTCCGAACGGCGCTTCTGGGCCCAGATGCTGAAGAGCGCCGAGGCTCAGGCCGAGGGAACCTGGCAGATGGACATGGAGAACCTGACGGTGGAATCGGCGAGGTTCCGGGACGAACAGATGGGGGACAACCTGGTCTGGCTCGCAAACGACTGGTATCGCGGCCGAAAGCTCATCGTGTGGGCGGCCACCTTCCACAACGTCCGGAACATCGGGCAGATCGATAGCCGGATGCCCGACCTGGACTACACCAAGGCCATGACCATGGGCCACAGGGTATGGGAAGCCCTGGGGGAAGACGTCTACAACCTCGGATTCACCGCCTACGAGGGAGAGGCGGCTCCGTGGGCTGCCGACTCCGCCCAGGCACTCGCGGTTCCCACGGAGGGGAGCCTGGAGGACCTCATGGCCCGGGCAGGCCTTGATAACGCCATCGTCGATTTCCGTGGCGCAGGTCCCGCCCTATCCTGGCTCTCGGAGCCCCTGATCTCACGACCTCTCGGCTACGGGGAGATGGAGGCCGACTGGACCTCCATCCTGGACGGGATGTTCTTCAACCGCGTGATGGAGAGGAGCACCAGGGCGGAGGCTGCCGGCAGCTAGGTGGACGACGGTTGAGTTGCGGCGCACCGAGCTGGGCTTCGGGAGTCCCCTACCCTTCCGGCATCCGGTATACCTCCCCGTCCTTCATCACGAAGCGGATACGTTCCATGGAGCCGAAGTCCGCCTCCGGGTCCCCTTCGACGGCGATGATGTCCGCGTAGGCCCCCGGGGAGATGACACCGATCCTCCCCCCCAACCCCAGGAGGGCGCCGGCGTTCACCGTCGCGGCCTGCAGAATCTCAGCGGGTGTCAGCCCGGCTTCCAGATAGGCGAAGAGCACCCTCTTGGCGGCATCTCCCTGAGGTCTGCCCATGTTCACGTACATGTCCGATCCGGCCACGATCGTGACCCCGGCGGCTCTGGCCCTGAGGAGCCGATCGTGGAGGGGAGCCGTATAGGAGGAGACCTGTTCCGGCGAGAGCGCCTCGTTTCCCATCGCCTCCATGAAGTAGATCACCCCGGCGCTGTCTACGTCGGTGGGAACCAGAGCCACTCCCTTTTCCGCCATGAACCGGAGCGTGGAGTCCGCGACCTGGTACCCGTGCTCGATGGAGTGTACCCCCGCCTCCACGGCATTCCATACGGCGCGATCGTTGGTGGCGTGCGCGGAAACCTTGAGCCCCAGGAGAGCCGCCTCCTCCACGATGGCCCGCATCTCCTCCACCGACAGGTAGGCCGGGTTCGGGGTGTTGTTCGAGTAGACCTTGATGACGTTGGCTCCGAAGGTGGCAGCCTCCCTCACCCCGTCAGCCGCCTCCTCCGGTCCCGACACGACACGATACTCAGCATCGGCGAGATCCTCCCACTCTGGGTTGAGTCCGGGAAACTGTCCCCCAACCGGACTGATGCCTGGCCCGGAGACAATCATCCGAGGTCCTGGCAGGCTCCCATCCTGGATTGCGCGCTGGAGCGCCACGTCCCCGAACCGGCCGCTGTTGCCGAGATCCCGCACAGTCGTGATACCTGCGTCCAGGAAGGTCCTCGCTCGAGCGGCCCCGTGAAGTGCCCGGAGGGGAGTCCCTTCCATCACCACGGACTTGATCCCCTCCATCGTCAGGCCACCGCTGGGATCCTCCAGGTAGAGCAGGTGGGTGTGCGCGTCGATGAGACCGGGTAGCACGGTGTAGCCTCGCAGATCGACGACCCTTGCGCCCTCCGGTGCCGTGATGTCAGACGCGACCTCGACAATGCGCCTACCCTGGACGAGAACGTTCTGCTCGTCGAGGAACGTCCCCTTCTCGCTGTCGAAAAGTCGGTCCGTCAGGAGAAGAACGCTCCCCTGAGGGGCTGGTTCCTGCCCACGGATTCCCGGAGCGGGCAGCAGCCCGGCTGCGACTCCGCACCACAGAAGGAGTCCGGATCGGATGAAGACCTTGGAGCTCATGACCTCACCTCGCGTCGAGTCGGACAGGGAGCGGACGGGCGCCCACCCCCACGGCACAGGACGGACCCGTCACCTCGCTGGATCATTCTACCCGAGAAGAGACACTGGCGGCCAGCCGATCCGGCTCCGTCCCGGCTTGCGTCCCAAGGCAGCCCCCGGCAGCTTGATCCGGCCGGTCCTCCCATCGGTGTCTACGGTAACCAAGGATTCGGACTCATGCGTCGACCCCCTCATGACGGCCCGCTCGGACGACTCCTCCTCCTTGCCCTCCTACTCTCGGCTTGCGCTCCGGAGCAATCCGATGGGCCGGCGATCGCTCTGATGGGCGGATCCGTCATCGACGGTACAGGTGCCGAACCCCGTGCGGCAACCGTCCTGATTCGGGGAGACAGGATCGAGGAGGTGGGACCGGATGTCGAGGTTCCCCGGTCGGCCGAAGTGGTGGAGATCGCGGGGATGACCGTCTTGCCGGGGCTCATGGACATGCACGGGCACATGTATGCCTTCGGGAACAACCAATTCGAGGCGTACTCCGCCCTCTTCCTGGCGGGTGGCGTGACGACCGCCTTCTCCCCCGGTGACTTCGATCCTCAGGGGATGACGGCGTTTCGGGACCGGATCGCTCGTGGGGAAGCAGTGGGACCCAGAATCCTCACGGCGGGCCCGTATTTCGATCACGAGCCGTCCGTGGTAGGGTGGATCGAGGGAGTGGAGTCACCGGAAGAGGCCCTGGCGAAGTTCGAGAACTGGAAGGACCGGATCGACGCGGTAAAGGTCTATTCGAACATCACCGAGGAGGAACTGGGAGCCCTCGCCGAGGCGGCCCATGCGGCGGGTCTCAAGATGACCGGTCACCTGGGAGGCCAGGTCTCCACGCGCCGAGCCATCGAGTTGGGCATCGACGGCCTGGAGCACGGGATCTTCGCCGTCTCCGATATCACGAACGCCTCCCAGACCGACGACCTGGCAAGGCAGTACTGCGCACTGGCGGAGATCGATCTGGACGGCCCCGTCGTGGACGGGCTGATTCAGGCCATCGTGGACGAGCACGTCTGGATCACGCCGACCATCGTTACCCTGCAGAGCATTCACCCGGACTTCGTGCCCCCGGCGCCTGAGTGGCTGGATTATCTCTCACCGGACTTGCGGGAGAGGATGGCACAGACCCCCCCATACCTGGACGAACATGGCGCCGCCTGCCTCGATGGAGCCCTCTCCAAGCAGCTGGAATTCGTGCGAAGAGTTCATGAGCGGGGCGGCCTCCTCCTGGCCGGAACGGATCCAGTGTCCCCGAAGGTGGTTCCCGGGTTCGGGATTCACGCGGAGATGGCCAACTTCGTTCGTGCCGGATTGAGCCCCCTGCAGGCCATCTCCATCGCGACTCGAAACGGTGCTGTCGCCCTGGGGATGAGCGAGGAGTTGGGGACCCTGGAGCCCGGGAAGCTGGCGGACCTGGTGGTGGTGCGGGGTGACCCCGCCTCGGACATCGCCCTCATGGACAACACTGTCTGGGTCTTCAAGGCCGGGGTGCGGTACGATCCTTCGGAACTGCGGGAATCGGCCGTGGGATCCATCCGACTCCCAACGGGCTGACGCCCTCTCCGTCCCGGCATGAGTTGGAGCCCGCCGCCACCCCGTCTGGTTCTCCCCTTCCTCCTCGTCTTCCTTTCCCCATGCGTCACGGGGTGCGAGGGCGAGCCGGCCCGGCCCCGGCCCGGGGAGGAGTACGCGCTGCTGGCCACCAGCGGCGCCTGGTGCTGGTTCGGGGATCCTCGGAGTGTCCGATTCCAGGGGCTACACGACCGGGTGTACGCGGGTTGGGTCGACAGCGAGGGGAGCATCGTGGTCTCCAGCCTGGACGTGGAGACCGGCGAAGTGGTCCACCACACCCTGCAGCGGGCCTTCAACAAAGACGACCACGCCAACCCGTCCCTCCTGATCCTGGCGGATGGGACCGTCGTGGTCTTCTACACGTCCCACGGCGCGGATGTCAGCGACGCCATGTATTACGTGCGCTCCCGACGCCCCGAGGATATCACGGCCTGGAGGCCCCGGCAGGTCCTGGGCACGAATACGGACGGACCCAGAGGGTACACCTATCCGACTCCGGTCCGTGTCGGCGAGGAAGGAGGCCGGATCTACCTCTTCTGGCGGGGAGGAAATTTCAAGCCGAGCTTCAGCTACACGGACGACCTGGTCACCTGGTCACTTGCAGGGACCCTGATCCAATCCGAGGCATCGGATTTCGTCCGACCCTATGTGAAGATCGCCTCCAACAACAGGGACGTGATCCACTTCGCCTTCACGGATGGGCACCCCAGGGACGAACCCACGAACAGCATCTACTACCTCAGGTATCAGGCCCGAGAACCAGACCACTCCGGGGTATTTACTCGTGCCGACGGCTCCCTCGTGGGGACCATGGACGATCTTCCCCTGGTCCACGAGCGAGCCGACCTGGTCTACGACGGCCGGGTCACCGGGGTCCGAGCCTGGATATGGGACGTGGCCGAGAGCCAGGACGGCGAGCCGGTCATCGCTTACACTCGGCTCCCCGAGGAATCCGACCACCGTTACCACTACGCCCTCTGGAACGGACGGGAGTGGCTGGATTCGGAGATCACCGCAGCCGGCGGTTGGTTCCCTCAAACGCCCCCCGGCGCTCAGGAGCCGGAGCCCCACTATTCGGGGGGAATCGTCCTGGATCACGCAGACCCCTCGGTGGTCTACCTCTCCCGACCAGTGGACGGCGTCTTCGAGATCGAGCGATGGTGGACCGGAGATGAGGGCCTCACCTGGAGTTCCAGGCCCGTCACAGCTGGCTCGCGACATGACAACGTCCGCCCCTTCGTGATTCGGGATCACGGTGGAGCCTCTCCAACCGTCCTCTGGATGGAGAACCGCCGCTACCGCCACTACCTGGACTTCGATTCCGCTATCCGGATGGATCGGGTCCGGGTTAGCCCCATCAACTCTGCTTCCGGGGGCGCCTCTTCTTCCTCCCCAGCCGCAATGCGGTAAACAGTCCCTTCTCCCGGATGGTCTTCACAGCGATTCCCCCGGAAGTGATCTCGAAGAACTTCTCACCGAACCGGGCCAGCTTCGCCGGGTCGATCTCGATCCCCAGGCCGGGGGCTTCCGGAACAGCCACCGTCCCGTCGCGGTCCACCAAAATCGGTTCTCTCAGGATCCCGTCCCGGGCTTCGGGCACCCAGCTCGGCGGTTCGTAGGGGTATTCCAGGGGATGATCCCGGGGTCCCGCGGCGTACACGTGCAAGTTGATGAGGAACCCCAGACCGTTGGTCCATGTGTGGGGCGAGAATCCGAGTCCCTGTGATCTGCACGCATCGAGCACCCGTCTTCCGTCGGTGATTCCACCCCCCATGGTGGCATCCGGCTGGTAGAGATCGAGGCTTCCCTTCTCCATCATGACTCTGAGCTCGTGCCACCCGCCGTTCATCTCCCCACCGGCGATGGGCACGCTGGAGCGCCGGCGCAATTCGGCGAGCTCGTCGAAGGCGTGCATGTCCAGGGGCTCCTCGAGCCACGACACCTCGAGATCAGCGCAAGCCCGGGCGAACTCCGTGGCCCGGTCCAGCGTCCAGAGCGGAGCATCCTCGATGAGCGCCACCCGCCAGCCCTGGTTGGCATCCACTCCGACGTCCATCCCGGATCCCACCCCCTTCGCCGGAGCTGTCCCCATCCTCCCCACCGCCTCCCTCACCGCTCTCAGCTGGGCAACATCTTCCGAGGGCTCGAAGCTGTGAACCCGAAGCTTGACGGTCTTGAACCCCATCTCCCCCAATTGGAGGACTTCTTCCGCACGCTGCTCCGGTGCATGGACCTCCCCGGTGGAGGCGTAGACCTGCACCCGCCCGCCCTCCTCCCCACCGAGCAGCGCCCACAACGGCTTCCCCTCCACCTTGCCCAGGATGTCCCAGAAAGCCGCCTCCAGCCAGTAGTTCCGCCATCCCAGGAAACTCGCCTCCCGAATGCGTTGGCGTCCCGTGGCGACGTCTGTGGGGTCGAGGCCCATGAGGTACGGCCCCAGCAGGCCTCCCAATCCCTCCCGTTCCCGCTCAAAAGCGACCCCTGCGGCAATCCCTTCCACACCGTCGTTCGTGGTCACCCGCATCAGCGTGAAACGGTTCTCGGTCTGGGGGTAGCCCGGAATCCAGGAAGGATAGAACGGCCTCGGGAGAGGAATGGCCACGTGGAAGAGCTCGATGCGATCGATCTTCATGAGGGCTCCTCAGCATCCGGCGGGGAAGGAGATCCGGGGCTTTGACGCGGCGCGTCAGAAACCGCCGCCCCCGCCCCCACCACTCCCGCCCCCACTGCTCCCACCCCCTCCTGACCCCGAAGGACTGGAGGACATGGTGCTGCTGGCAGCGGTGGACATGGCGCTGAGGTCGCTGGTGAAGGACGACGCGTGGAAGTGACCTCCATGGGGTCCTGAATACCACTGCGGCGGCTCCCGGTACATGTCTTCGAACGCCCTGGCCCACTTCCCCTCCACCTTGAATGCCATGGCGTAGGACAGGAACCGCTCGAACATCTCCGGCGAGTTGATCATCCGCTTGTAGCGAGGCTCCTCGACGCGCTCCAAGAACTCCTTGAACCCCAGAGCCCACTCCCGTGCCCGAGCTCCCTTTTCGGTCCGGGCCGGCATGACCTGGCCGAAGACGACCAGGAGGATCCCCGTCAGAACGAGGGCGGCCCCCATGGTGACGGGGTCAAGAAGGGGAAGGGCCCCCGAGTCATTGGCCCAGATCCCGCCGACCACTCCGGCCACGACGAACAACACGCCTCCCCCTATCCATGCGCCCTTCACCGACTCGGGGTTCCGGTCGTAATGGCCCTTGCTCAGGAGCTGGTCGTACAGGGCCGCCCGGATGCCTTTCAGGTCCTTGTAGAAACGGTTCTTCAGGTCCGAGAGCTCCACGGTGGCGTAGGTGGCGCCGTCCCCGGCTCCTTCGACGATGCTGCCGGGTGCCGTTTCCTCCCCGGCCGACCCGGTGAAGAAAGACTTCAGCACGTCCCCTGCCGATCTCTCGCCGGCGTGCTTGAAGAGGGCCAGGAGGTAGAGTTCCTCGTGGGTGTTGAGGCCGGCCCACTCCTCCTCGGGCTTCTTGAGGTGGAAGACGTACTCCGTGTTGGAGAAGATACCCAGCGCCTTTTTCTCGATCTGTTGGATGTGGACGAAGCCCCGAACCGCAAGGTCCACCAGCGTGGAGGTGACGTCGTGCATCTCGGCCTTGTGGTCCACCAGGGTCCCCACCTCGGCGGGCCCCAGGCCCTCCGGAGGCTCATACTGGACGGAGATGGCCCGGGCCTTCGGATCCTTCCCCTTCCTCCGCCACTGCCGGAACGCCAGGAGGAAGGCCAGAAAGGGGGCCCCCAGGGGCGCCCAGCGGCCGGCCTGTTGGGTAAGCTCGGAAGCCGGAGTGGGCTCCGCCACGGACCCGGGAGGCCATCCCACCGCCACAGTGAGTCCTTCCCCGGGAGCGAGGGAGCGGGTGGCCTGGGCAGACACCGTGTTCCCCCGGGTGGTAATGCGTACCGCCGTCTCCGTGGAGCCGGCGACACCGGTGTATCCGGCGGATTGGGTGGGGGACACCCCTTCCGGGAGCATGATCCGGACGCTCGCCACCTCGATGGGAATCTCCCACTCGTTCCCCGTGACATTCCAGTAGAGCTCGTCCAGGGGGCCGAAATCACTCCCCTCCCGGAAGAAGCGGATGACGTTGTGCACCACGTAACGGATCACGACGGTCCGGGTGGTGTCCTGTGCCCCCGGGACCCAGATCTGGAACCGTCGAGTCCACCGCCCCTGGTTGCTCTCTTCGTATTCCAGGGGCGCACCAGTGGTGTCGGTGATGCTCACGAGGTCCACGTCCAGCCGCTCTCGACGCTCCTGGGCCGTCTGGTGCTCCAGGGAAAGGTTTCGGTAGATACCGTTCCAGGATCCTTGAAAACGAAGGCGCAGCGTCTCCGCGACCTGGACGTCTCCATCGGGCTCCACCCGGAGCTCCGCGTCGAAGTGTTCCATCACCAGCGTACGCTGCGCGGCAAGGCCCAAGGGGTGGACCAGATTCACCCCGGCCGCCCACATCCCTGCAAGAAGCAGGGTTCGATAGGTTCTCATGGACTCTACTCCTATGGTCAGCCCCGGATCGGGTCAACCTTTCTTTGTTCGGTACCCTCGGGTTGGTTCCCACCGCTTGCACCGATTCCCACCCCGCCGGACTTTCATGCCCGAAGGGATGGGCGGCGGGCCCCGCTGACGGGGCCGAAAGAGCCCCTCCTGGAATGGGGCCGTCGAGGCCCCGCTGCGAGGAGACTGTTTCATGCCGGAACGCACACTGCGCTGGGGCGTCATCAGCACCGCGAACATCGGACGAAAAGCCGTGAACCAGGCCATACAGGCCTCCTCCAATGGAGAGCTCCTTGCCGTGGCCAGCCGGGACGAGAGGCGGGCCTTGGCCTTCGCCGAGGAAACGGGGATCCCCACCGCCCTGGGGAGCTACGAGGCCCTCCTGGAAGACGGCCGTATCGACGCCGTGTACAATCCCCTGCCAAACAGCCTCCACAAGGAGTGGACCATCCGGGCCGCGGAAAAGGGGAAGCACGTCCTCTGCGAAAAGCCCCTGGCCCTGAACGCCGAAGAGTGCATGGAGATGGAGGCCGCTGCCTCGGCCAATGGGGTCAAGCTCATGGAGGCCTTCATGTACCGCTTCCATCCCCGGACCGAACGAGTCCTGGAGCTGGTCCGGTCCGGAGCCGTGGGGGAGCTGAAACAGATTCGTAGCTCCTTCACCTTCCTCCTCACCCGCCCCGACGACATTCGCTGGGCCTTGGAGCTTGGTGGAGGGGCCCTCATGGACGTGGGGTGCTACTGCGTGAACGTCAGCCGCACCCTGGCCGGAAGGGAGCCGGTGGAGGTCCGGGCCATGGCCAACTTCCACTCCCCGGGGGTGGACGGCCAGATGGCAGGAAGCCTCCGGTTCGATGACGGCCTACTGGCCCACTTCGACTGTGCCCTCACCATGGACCGGACGGACGTTTACCACATTATGGGAACCGAGGGACACCTCCGTGTCCAGAACGCCTTCCTCCCGGGAACGGGTGACGCCACCATCGAGCGCTTCGACCTGGAGAACAACCTCACGAACCTTATCGTTCCGGGGGCCGACGAGTACCGGCTCATGGTGGAGCACTTCGCCGACTCCGTCTTGAACAATCGACCCCTGCGGTACACCGCCGAGGAAGCGGCGCTGAACATGCGGGTGATGGAAGCACTCTACGAATCCGCTCGGAGGGACGGGGCGGAGGTGAAGGTCCCGTGACGGGGATGGCGGACACCGGGAGGGGAGGCCCACGGTAAGGGGACACAGGATTACATATGATGTGATATCTACATGGAGGAGTCCCCGCTGGGAACAGCCGCAACCCCGGCCCTCCGCGCTCAAGACCAGAAACAGCCAAAATCCTTACTTTCACACACGATCTACTGGCCCCCTCACAAAGACTCGATCAAAATGTTGACGATCATCCAGTATATACTATCTTGTATAGACATGTTTGTGAGACGCGACCCGGGACCCACGAGTGGTTCCCCGGAGATCGACACCGCCGGAGGTCACGATGGCTTTCCTGCCAGGTCGGAAGAGGGGGTCCAACGGGCTCCTCCACCCACAACGGCGCGACGGCTTTTCCCGCCCCATCTTCCCACTACTCCTCCTGATTCCCTGTTTCCTGGTGGAGCCTCCGCATGCGGCGGGCCAGTCCGGGACACCGGTGGTTCTTTCGGTGGGAACCCACGCCCTCACCACGCCCTGGTATCTGGGACCGGTGACCCAGCGGGTGAACCCGGTGTTCATGATCGGTACCGACCACTCCATCCGATCAGGGGACAGCTGGCGGTTCTTCTATGCGGTCAACCTCGGATTCTTTCGGCACCACTGGTGGATGACCGGCGTGTCCATCGAGCCGGAGCTGGGTATCGGCAGGTCCATCGCCGGTGGCTTCCAGGCCGACCTCCGCCTGGGGCTCGGGTACATGCATTACTTCTGGCGGCGAGAAACGCTGAAGCTCGAGAACGGCCGGTACGTGGAAGCGACGGATTGGGGAAAGCCCTCTCTCATCCTGCCTCTCTCGGTGACCCTCGGTTACCGGGGTAGCTCGCGCCACCCCCTCTCCGTTTCACCCTTTGTGTCCGCACGGTGGGCAGCCCAGGGGTTGTTCCTCGATGAGGTCCCGGTGATGACGCACCTCTTCCTCCTGGGAGGCGTTCGTATCCAGCGGGACCCGGAAGACACTTCGGGCGGGAGGTAACGATGCGCTCACCACACCCGCACTTCGCTCTGCCTCCCGCCTCTTTTCCGGCCCCGTTTCCGTGGTCGACCCCGGCCCTGACCGGCCGTCTGGGATTGGCCGCATGCCTCGCCGCCCTCGCCCTGCCCACCGGGTGCACCCTGGACATCACCGCACCCATCGAACCTCCCCCGGAGGTCTGGGACCCCGCCCTCAACACCCATCCCGACGGCGGTGGGTTTCAGGAGCTCCTGAACCGATACGTCCGGGAGGGTCTCCCGGGGGTGGTCCTCCTGGTCCGAACGCCTCAGGGGTCGTGGAACGGTGCCGCAGGGTACGCGAAGCTCGAGACCGAAGACTCCATGCTTCCTACCCACCGGCACTACGCCGCAAGCGTGACCAAAATGTACACGGCCACCGCGGTCCTCCTTCTGGCAGAGGACGGCCTCATCGACCTCGACGCCCCCATCAGCACGTACTTGCCGGAATCGGTCTACAGCCCCATCCCCAACGGGGCGCGGGCCACGGTGAGGCAGCTCCTGAGCCATACCTCGGGCATTCCCGACTTCAGCGGAGACCTGGCCTACGACCTTGACTTCCTCAACGATCCGTCCGGATCCTACCCCACCGAGCGCCTTCTTTCCTACCTCCACGGGCAATCCCGGGTCTTCGAGCCTGGCGCCGGCTACTTCTACTCCAACGCCAACTACCTCCTTCTGGCCCTGATCATGGACCACGTGACCGGTGGAAGTCACGCTGAGGTCATCAGCCACAGGATCCTCGAGCCCCTCCACCTTGCCGCCACGTACTACAAGAACGAGCCGGAATACCCTCGGCCCCCGGGGCTCGTGAACAGCTACCAGGATGTCGCCGGGGACGGCCGACTCATGAACGTCTCCGACTTGGCCGTATACGCCCTTCAGATCTTCAGCGGGAACGCGGGGGTCATCGGCACTTCCGCCGACTTCGCCGCCTTCATCGAAGCCCTCCTGGACGGCCGTGTCCTCGAACCGGCGTCGCTCTCCCAGATGCAGAGCTGGGGCGAGCGCTCCCGGTACGGGCTCGGGCTCAACTTCATCGAGACCCCCTACGGTCCCGGGATCGGTCACAGCGGTGGAGATTCCGGAGCCCTGGCACAGGTCCGGCGCTTCCCGGATCGGGCAGCCACCCTCGTCCTCCTGGCCAACGGAGGAGACAGTGGGGTCACCGACAGGTTGTTCCACCGACTCTGGGACGAGGTGATGGATGCCGCGCTGAGCGGGCTGTAGGGGCCCGGGGCTCTCCCTCCGATCCCCCGAACACCACTTCCCTACTGCCTCGGTGGGAACCTTTTCTATTACATTCACGTATGTATTAAAAATCTTGGATACGTCCCCACCCAGGAGGAACGATGAAGGGCGAGCGCTTGGGAGAGTTCGAAGAGCTGGTGCTACTCTGCGTCAGGCAGCTTGGCGCCGAAGCCCACGGCTCCGGCATACAAAGCCTGTTGGCGGAAGCTGCAGGCCGGGAGGTCACTCTGGGGGCCATCTACGCGGCCCTGGATCGGGCCCAGCGGAAGGCGCTGGCGAAATCGTGGCTGGGAGAACCCACCGCTTCCCGGGGGGGCCGGGCCAAGCGGCACTATGCCGTCACTCCCGCCGGAGAGTCGGCCCTCCGGGAGTCACGCCTGGTCAGGGAGCGGCTCTGGGAGCCGTCCAAGGCCACCTCATGACGCCGGGCCCGGTGATTTCCCCACTCCTCCTCCGAGTGGTCCGCATTGCCCTTCCGGGTGACCGACGTGACGAGATCCTGGCAGACCTGGAGGACGGCTATCGCCAGCGATCCTCCCGGCTCGGGGAGGGACCAGCGAAACGGCACCTCTATCGAGAGGTTGCGAGTCTCCTTCTCTGGCGCCTCCGGTGGTGGCGAGGGACGGCGGCGACACGGAGCGCAGCAGGAAAGACCAGGGCCAAATCCTCCATGGTGGGGCGGGACTTCTTCCAGGACCTTCGATTCGGAGCCCGCACGCTCCGCCGCCGCCCGGTCTTCACACTCACGGCCGTCGTGGTCCTGGGGCTCGGCATCGGGGCCCCCTCCACCGTGCTCACCGTGGTGAACACCATCTTCTTCCAGGAACCGTCCCACATCTCGAACCCGGACCGGATTGTCCGGCTCAGCCGTTCCTTCCAGGGGGGGCAGGGAGGGGGGGCCCTGGGGAACCCCGATTATCTCTACTACAGGGACAACGCCTCCACACTCTCCGGGCTGGCCGCGTACGGAGGGGAGCGTGTCTTGACCTACACCGTGGACGGGGATCGGCACGACCAGCTGAGGATTCTCTTCGTCTCGGACAATTTCTTCCACCTCCTGGGAGTGGCCCCGGCTCGTGGCCGGGCTTTCCTCCCGGAGGAGAACGCCACGCCGGGCACGGACCCCGTGGTAGTGGTGAGCCATGCCTTCTGGACCCGGGCCATGGGGAGCGACCCTGATGTCGTGGGCCGGGCCCTCACCCTGGCCGGTGCTCCATACACCATCGTCGGGGTGGCACCGGAGGGGTTCGGGGCCCTGTCCCCGGCAGGGCCCGCACCCGACGCCTGGGTCCCCATCGCCATGTACGGGCTGCTGACCCGGGCCTCTACCATGGATTGGTGGCAGCGGGTCCCTCACCAGAGAAGCCGGTGGCTCCAGGCCCTGGGACGCCTCGCGCCGGGAGTCACCTTCGAGGCTGCCCGGGCCAACCTCGTGGCCCTGGGGGAGGCCCTGGATTATGACGGGAAGCCCGAAGACGAGGGGGCTTTCGTCCAACGCCGATTCCTTTACAGCCCCCGTGTCGAGGCAACCCTGAATACCCTCTCCACGATGCTCCTGGCGGTGGTGGGAATCGTTCTCCTGGTGGCCGCCTCGAACGTGGCAGTCCTCCTGCTGTCCCGGGCCACCACGCGGTACAGGGAGATGGGGATCCGGACCGCCCTGGGGGCCGGACGGGGCCGAATCATCAGGCAGATACTGGTGGAAACCCTCCTGCTGGGAGGGGTTGGGGGTCTCCTGGGGTTGGCCATGGCTTACGGACTATCCAACGCGGCCGCGTCCCTCCTCCCCGTGAGCTTCGTGACCGATTTTCGGCCCGACGGCCGAGTGGTCATGGTAGCCGGGGGCCTTACCCTCCTCACCGCTCTGGCGGTGGGCCTCCTCCCCGCCCTCCATGCCACCCGTCAGAACCTCCGGGAAGGGATTCAGGGCCGGAGCACGGAAGCACCTCGTTCCCGGATTCGGAACGTCCTCGTTGTGGGACAGGTGGGGCTGTCACTGATGCTGGTAGCAGCGGCTCTCCTCTTCGGACGGAGCTTCTGGACCGCCCGGACACAGGAACTGGGCTTCGCCACGGAGAACCGCCTGGTGGTGCAGGTGAACCTCCGGGAGAACGACTACGATGCAGAGCGGGGCCGGCTGTTCGTCCGGCAGGCCCTGGAGCGCATTCGTGCCCTCCCGGGGGTTCGGGAGGCCGCCGCCACCCGCATGATCCCCTTCCAGGGGGACTGGACTTCGGAGATGGATGCGCCTCCCGACGTCCAACCCAACTTCGGCGGGAACCAGATCCTCACGGGCATGAATGCCGTCAGCTCGGACTACTTCCAGGTGGCGGGAATCACCATTCTCCGGGGCAGACCCCTGGGGCCCATGGACGTGGAGGGAAGCACCCCGGCCATCGTCATCAACGAGACCCTGGCGGAGGATCTCTGGCCGGGGCAGGACCCCCTGGGTCGGACCCTCCCGGTTCGGGACAGCATGGAGCTGGAGGTGGTGGGAGTAGCCCGCACCAGCACCTACTACCAGCTGGGAGAGGAGCCCTTCCCCCAGACCTATCTCGCACTGGACCAGTTCTACCAGCCCCAGGTCCACTTCCTGGTCCATACCACCGGTCCCGCCGCAGAGATGGCCCCGGTGGTCGAAAATACCTTGAGGGAAATGGATCCCCGCCTTGCCTTCGGATGGATCACCACCATGGCCTCCGTCTTCGAGGACGTCACGAGTCGCTACGAGGTCAGCGCCATTCTGGTGGCCATCTTCGGAGGGATCGCCCTCCTCCTGGCGGCGGCCGGCCTCTACGGCACCCTGTCCTACCTGGTCAGCCGACAGACCAGGGAAATCGGGGTGCGGATGGCCCTGGGAGCCGATGGGGGAACGGTGGCGGGAGAAGTGATGCGGTTTGGACTTGGGCTGGTGTCGGTGGGAATCGGGTTGGGCCTGGTAGGGG
>Ga0316577_10000351_pt1 | contig 17197 bp, 9 predicted proteins | sample S5NA_FD_203073 | JGI IMG/M metagenome (GOLD analysis project Ga0316577, IMG submission 203073) | Rhizosphere microbial communities from salt marsh grasses in Alabama, United States - S5-7_050615r2r1 | ecosystem: Host-associated > Plants > Roots > Rhizosphere | place: USA: Alabama | collected... | reverse complement strand
GGCCCCCTCAGCTCTCCCTCCTCGACGCGATCGAAGCGCAGGATACCGCCGATCGCGCCGCTCCCGCAGGAGGTCGGTGGCCTGAATCATAGGGCCCCTGGCGCCCCGGCCGGGAATCTGGCAGCCTTTCGGTTCCGGGACAGGGCCGGACGGTCCGGAGGGGCATGACCGTGGGGCAGGGGCGATCGATCTTTCCGCGCCGAGCCGTCGTCAAGGGCGGCCCCGCCGCCCGGACCCCGGGCGTGCGGGGGGGGGTGGCCCGAAGAGGATCCCGGGCGCCTGAGGTCCGTGCCTCCGATGACGTCTCCCGGGCCGTATGGGAGCGCGTCGAGTCCACACCACTCGTCGACACCCACGAGCACCTGATCGAGGAAGAGAGCCGGGTGAGCGGCGAGCACGAGCAGGTCAGTGCGAACGACTGGTCCTTCCTGGTCGCCTACTACCTGGACTCGGACCTGCGCACGTGCGGGATGCCGGCGGAGGATCACGAGGCGTTCCTCTCCCCTGCAACGGATCCGATCCGGAAATGGGAGCTGCTCGAGCCCTACTGGCCACGGATCCAGCACACCGGGTACGCCCAGGCCGTCGAGATCGCCGCCCGCCGGCTCTATGGAGTCGAGGGCCTCTCCCGCGAGACGATCCGCCGGGTGCAGGACGGCTACCGGCAGGGCATCAGGCCGGGCTTCTACAAAGAGGTCCTGGGGGAGGTCGCCCTCATCGAGTCCTGTCAGGTGAACTCGCTCGAGGTTCCCTTCAGCGAGTCGCCGCAGCCGACCCTGCTCATGCAGGACATCTCGATCCTCGGGATGCACATGGGGCCCGACGTCGAGGCCTATGCGACGAGGCCGGGGATCGAGGTCCGGGACCTGGCCGACTGGCACCGCGTCATCGACTGGTGGTTCGAGACCTACGGTCCCTACGCGGTTGCGGTGAAGACACAGGCCGCGTACTCGCGGGACATCGACTTCGACGAGGTCCCCCCGGAGGATGTGGAGGGCGTCTTCAAGCGGGTGCTCGACAAGGACCCCGTCGACCCCGACGACGAGAAGCGGCTGCAGGACCACCTGTTCTGGTACTGCACGCGCAAGGCGACCGATCACGACCTCCCGGTGAAGCTGCACAGCGGCTACTATGCCGGCGACAACTCCACCCCGACGCATCGGCTCTACGGCACCGTGGATGCCGCGTCCGCCCTGTGCCGCCGGGCCCCCGACACCCGCTTCGTCTACATGCACATCAACTACCCGTTCTACGAGGACCTGATCGCGGTGGCGAAGCACTGCACGAACTGCTACGTCGACATGTGCTGGGCCTGGATCCTGAGCCCCGTCGCGGCAAACCGCTTCCTGATGCAATACCTCGTGACCGCGCCGGCCAACAAGGTCCTGACCTTCGGCGGAGACTACGTCCCCGTCGAGCCGGTGGTGGGCCACGCCGCCCTCGCCCGCCGGGGCATCGGCGTGGCCCTCGCCCAGCTCGTGGACGAGGGGTGGCTGGACCTCGAGGCCGCCCTCGAGCTGGTCGACCCGATCATGCGCGGCAACGCCCGCGCCCTGTTCGGCCTGGAGCGAAAGACGGAACGCCTGAAGACGGCCCCCTGGCTCTGATCTCCTACTCCCCGATCTGCTCGAGGGCGCGGGCGGTGGCCGCGAGAAGAGCGTCGGGGCCCACCGCGGAGCCGGTGGCGTTCTCCATCCAGAGATCGGGCACGACGCGCCCGAAGACGGCCATCCGCGTGAACTCGGCGCCCAGATCCCCGGTCTTCGCCATCTGCTCCTCGAGCTGGACCGCGATCAGCGAACCGATGGGGTAGTCGGGCAGGTAGAGGTTCCGCGAGACCATGTGGGAGTAGATCCCGAGGAGCACGCGGTCCCGCTTCCCGATGATCGGGGCGTAGTAGGCGTTCCACACGTCGCGGGCGATGGCCATCGTCGCCTCGCGCAGCTCGGCCGGCGTGGCCCCCGGGTGCTCGTACATCCAGTGCCAGACGCCCATGTCGACCAGCGCCACCGCGGCGATCTCGGCCGCGCCCCAGAAGTCGTCGAGGGTCTGGAGCGCACGGCTCTCGGCGGACGGGGCGGCGAGGCCCAGCAGCTCGAGGTCGCGCGCCTGGAACACGAACGCCAGGGCCTCGGTGAAGGCGGTGTTCGGGACCCCGTTGAGGAGGGTGTGGTCGACCTCACGGAGCGAGATGGTCTGCTCGACGTTGTGCCCCATCTCGTGGACCGCGATGTTGAAGCCCTTGTAGTCCATCCCGTCCGGGCCCACCCTCGTCCGCAGGCGGGACTTTGCCTCCCGCATGGCCGCGCCCCAGGCGTGCCCCGAGCCCCGCGCGGGATCGACGGCGATGGCCGCCGCCAGCTCGGCGGCCCGCGCCTTCGAGAACCCGAGCTGCTCCAGCAGGTTCGGCATGTCCTTCTCGTAGGCGTCGGGGGTCGGGTACCGCTCGTTGACGATGGCGTCGAGCTCGGCCTCCGTGTGGGCGCCGCGCGGGCGGAAGCCGTTGTACCAGATGTCGAACGGCTCGAGCGGACGCCCCAGGCGGGACTCGATGAGCCGGGCCACCTTCTCCAGGAGAGGCGAGGAGAGGACGGCCTCGAACATCGCCTTCACCCGGTCCTCCGGGATCTCCCGGTCTTCTTCGAAGCGCCGCGCGATCAGGGTGGGGGTCGTCGGAGACCAGGCGTCGACCTTCCGCTGGGCGCGGAAGTTGCCGAGGATGACGGCGTAGCGCGTGTCGGGCTCCCGGGCGTCCGAGATCTCGAGTCCCACCGGAGCCGGGGCCTCGCTGTCCTGGACGGCCGCCGCCGTCACCGCGTTCGTGAACGGGTTCCAGTCCACGTGGGGGCTGTCGATCACGACCTCGGGGATCGTCTGGTCGACGATGCGCTCCATCACCTTCTGGATCACCCGCTGCTTGGCGAGCCCCGTCTCCCGGTCGCTGTAGGAGGCCCGGATCTCGTCGCGCAGGTTCCAGTGCGAGAGGAGCCGCAGCTTCGGCGGGAACAGCCGCTCGCCGTCCTGGACGAGGTGGTGCATCCAGATGTTGTACTCGGCGATGTACTGCCCGGCCCGGGCCCCGGCCCGGGCCACCTCGAGCTGGATCTCGGCCGGGATCCGCTTGGAGAAACGTTCGGCCAGACGCGCCTCCGCCCACTGACGCCGTGTCCAGCCGGGGCCCTCGGTCAGGCGTTGCTCGAGGGTGGTGATGGGGAAGTTCAGCAGGACCACGAAGGCCAGCTTGTTGTCGAAGAAGTCGTCGGTGACGTGGGCCGCGGGGTCGTAGCCGGCGAAGACCTCGTCGAAGGGCAGGATGGGACCCAGGTCGAGATCGGACTGCCAGCGGAAGGCGAGCATGATCTCCAGCATGTGGCCGTCGAGCTTCTCCAGCAGGCGTTCGAAGCGCTCGAACATGGTGTCGAGCGTGGCCGCGTCACCGGCGAAGTGGCGCCGCGCGAACGCCTCGAAGGCCGCTCGGTCGCCGTCCGCCGTGCGCCAGAAGCGCGCCACCTGCTCGAGGCCGCGCCGGGCCCGACTCCGCTGCTCCTCGCCGTGCGTCGCGACGAGCTCGTCCTCCAGGGCCTTCACCGCCGCCGCCGTCCACTCGGGCGCGGCGGGCCCCGCATCCGCGGCTCCCGCGACCACGGCGCCGCTCGCCGCCATCAGAACCCCCGCCAGGACGACACTCGCACCTCGCCGCATGACGCCTCCTCGCTCTCCGCTGAACCGCTCAGACGATACCCCAGGGGTTCTCCCGGTGCCTCTGGCCCCTGCGGATCATGGCCCCGGTGCGGCGCCCCGTGGTAGCGTCCCGGCCACACGCGGCTCGTGCCATGTGTCCGGGACCGGGTGCCTCCGCCCTGGTGCCCTGGCCCGCTCGAGGGAGGGAAAAGCAGATGGCCAAGCTCTGGAAGCTCCTCAAGATCGCGGCGATCGCCGTCGCCTCGGTTCTCGTCCTGGTTGTCGTGATCGTCGCCGGCTGGGTCTACATGCAGATACAGCCGAAGGACGTCACCGCCGCCCGGGCGAAGTGGGAGACGAACATGAGCCCCGAGGCGGCAGATAGGGCCGCCCTGGATCTCGTCTCGAGGATGACGCTCGACGAGAAGCTCCACGAGATGCACGGGTCGGACATGACCGGGGTGCTGCTGTCGTTCATCATCCGCCAGACCGCGTCCCCGGGCTACGCCGGGGGCAACGACCGCCTGGGGATCCCTCCGGTGGCCTTCACCGACGGTCCCCGCGGGGTCATCTGCGGGCACGCCACATCCTTCCCCGTGAGCATGGCCCGGGCCGCGACCTGGGACGTCGACCTGGAGCGCCGGGTGGGCGACGTCATCGGCAAGGAGGCGCGGGCCCAGGGGGCCAACTACTGGGGCGGACTCTGCATCAACCTGGTCCGGCACCCCTCGATGGGCCGGGCGGAGGAGACCTACGGCGAGGACCCCTGGCTGACGGGTGAGATGGCGGTGGCGGTGATGCAGGGCGTCCAGCGTCACAACGTCATGGCCTGCGCCAAGCACTTTGCCCTGAACAGCCAGGAGACCGCCCGCTTCAAGAACGACGTCCAGATCGACGAACGCACCCTCCGCGAGGTCTACCTGCCCCACTTCCGGAAGGTGGTCGAGCACGACGTCGCCTCCTTCATGAGCGCTTACAACAAGGTGCGGGGCGAGTGGTGCGGGGAGAACCGCCACCTCCTGACGACCATCCTGCGCGAGGACTGGGGCTTCCGGGGCTTCGTGACCTCGGACTGGTTCCTGGGTGTCCACGACGGGGCGAAGGGCGTCCACGCGGGGCTCGACATCGAGATGCCCATCGGCAAGTACTACGGCGAGAGCCTGAAGACGCTCGTCGAGGAGGGCGTCGTTCCCGAGAGCGAGATCGACGAGAGCGTGCGCCGCATCCTGCGGACCAAGCTCCGCTATCTGACCCGCGAGGACCCGATGGAGTACCCGCCGGAGCTCGCCGCCGCCCCCGAGCACACCGCCCTCGCCCGCGAGGTGGCGGAGAAGGGGATGGTGCTCCTCAAGAACGACGGCCCGCTCCTGCCCCTCGACAAGGCGACCACGAAGACGATCGCCGTGGTCGGCCACCTGGCGGACGACGAGAACACCGGCGACCGCGGGAGCAGCAACGTCAGCCCGCCGTACCGGACCTCGGCGCTGCAAGGCATCCAGGACTATCTCGGGTCCGGCGCCGTCGTCCTCCACGCCGACGGCTCCGACCTCGACGAGGTGACCCGCGTGGCCGGCGAGGCCGACGTTGTCCTCATCGTGGCCGGCTCCCGCCACGACGAGGTGGGCGAGTACATCGTCGGCGGCGAGGACGGGAAGGAGCTGACCGGCGGGATGGCGGTTGGCGGCTACGGAAGGCTGCGTCCCGATGGTCCCGAGGAGAGGGGGGCGATGGTCTTCCAGATGTGGGGCCAGGACGAGCCCACCGTCTTCGCCGGGGGCGACCGGGTGCCCCTGTCCCTGAAGGCGCGGGACCTCACCGTAATCGAAGCCGCCACGAAGGCGAACGCGAACTGCGTGGCGGCCCTCGTCGGGGGCAGCGTCTTCACGATGGAGGAGTGGAAGGACGAGGTGCCGGCCATCCTGATGGCCTGGTACTTCGGGATGGAGGGGGGACACGCCCTGGCCCGGGTCCTCTTTGGCGAGGTCAACCCCGGAGGGAAGATGCCCCTCACGACACCGAAGGACGAGACCCAGCTTCCGTTCTTCGACGAGTTCGCCGATGTCAGCGAGTACGGCCCATACCACGGCTACACCCTCGTCGATCGGGAGGGTGACGAGCCGGCTTTCCCCTTCGGCCACGGGCTGAGCTACACGACGTATGCCTACGACAACCTCACCGTCGGGACACCGGAGGTCGGCCCCGACGGGCGCCTCGAGGTCACGGTGGACGTGACGAACACCGGGGAGAGGGCGGGCGAGGAGATCGTCCAGCTTTACGTGGGCTTCGAGGGCTCGAAGGTCGAGCGCCCGGTGAAGCTGCTGCGCGCCTTCGACAAGGTCACCCTGGGTCCGGGCGAGACGAAGACCGTCCCGCTGAGCGTCGCGGTGAAGGACCTCGCGTGGTTCAACCCGGACGCGAACGCCTGGGAGATCGAGCCCATGACCTACGGAGTCCTCGTCGGTCCGTCCTCCCGGAACGAGCATCTGCTGAAAGGGACCTTCACCGTGGAGGCGGACGGATAGAGACGGTCCGGCGCCCCAGCGCCGACTCGAAGACGAACCCGGCGGCCTCGTCCGACTCCGGTCTCCGCGGTCTTGGGCGCGAGTCGCGCCCCAGGTCACACCATCGGATGGTGAGCATTTCGAGCCGCTCGGGCGAGTTGAGACCGATTATCGGACGAAACCCCCACGACCTCGACGCTTCAAAAACGCTGAGCCAACCGCTTAAGCCATTCTGATTCAAGCTGTTATGCCGATCGGGCACGCTCCTTGCCTCATTCAGTCAACGAGGCGGGCGGGTGTCACTCGGGCGCCCGCAGCGCCGAGGGGAGGTGCCCATGAGACCGACCGCGCCGGGTCGGGTCGTTGCGTTGGGCGCCCTTCTGCTCGCGAGCCTGGCCGTGCCGGTCGAGGCCTCTCGCACGCCCGAGCCCCGAGACGCGGTCGTGAAGATCTACGCCACCCGGCTCCTGCCGCAGAAGGGCGCTCCGTGGAGACCGGGCTCGCCGTCCGCGGTCTCCGGTTCCGGCTTCGTCATCGACGGGCACCGGATCCTGACGAACGCCCACGTCGTGAACAACGCCACGTTCGTGCAGGTGCGGCGGTACGGCGACGCGGAGCGGGCCACCGCCCGGGTGCTCTACGTCTCCCACGAGGCGGACCTCGCCCTGCTCGGTGTGGACGACCCGGGCTTCTTCGACTCGATCGCGCCGCTGGAGATGGGCGCCCTTCCCGAGCTTCGTCAGGAGGTGGTCGTCGTCGGCTTCCCGGTCGGGGGAGACACCCTCAGTGTCACCCGGGGTGTCGTCTCCCGGATCGAGCACCAGACCTACGTTCACAGCCACGTGTCGCTCCTCGCGGGCCAGATCGACAGCGCGGTGAACGCCGGCAACAGCGGTGGGCCGGTGCTCGCGCGCGGGCGCGTGGTCGGCGTGGCCATGCAGGGCAACGACGCCGCCGACAACATCGCCTACATGGTCCCGGCGCCGGTGGTGGAGCGCTTCCTCGCCGACGTCGCCGATGGCCGCTACGACGGCGTGCCCCGGGCCGGCCTCCGGTGGCAGCGGCTCGAGGCCACGGCCCTGCGCCGGCGGTACGGCCTCCCGCCATCGGGCGGAGGTGTGCTGGTCCTCGAGACGGCGGCCGGGTCCGACGCCTCCCGGGTGCTTCGGCCGGGCGACGTGCTCCTGTCCATCGACGGACAGTCGATCGGGGCCGACGGCACCGTCGAGTTCCGCCAGCACGAGCGCACCTCCTTCGAGCTTCTCCTTCAGCAGAGGCAGGTGGGCGAGCGCGTCCCGGTGGAGCTCTTCCGGGAGGGCGAGGTCCGACAGGCGGAGCTCGTCCTCGATCCCCCCCGGCGAGGAGACGAGCTCGTCCCCGGCCCCGCCGCCGGAGAGCCGTCTTCGTACTTCATCTTCGGCGGGCTTGCCTTCTGCTCGCTCACGACGAGCTACCTTCAGGCGTGGCGCGAGTGGTGGAAGACCGCACCCAAGCACCTGCTGACCCAGCGTCACCGGTTCCCGAGCTTCGAAGGGGAGAGAAGGGTGGTGCTCTGCGGCATCCTGCCCGCGAGCGTGAACGCCGGGTATCAGGGTCTCGAGGAGAGCCTCATCCTCGAGGCCGACGGCCAACCCGTCCGCAACCTCCGGCACCTCGTGGAGATCGTCGAGTCGAGGGAGAGCGGTCTCCTCATCCTCGAGAACCAGTCGGGCGAGCAGATCGTCCTCGACCGGGAGCGCGCCCGCCGCGAGGGGCCGAGAATCCTCGCCCTCTACCAGGTGGCGGCGGACCGATCGGAGGAGCTGGCCATGCTCACGCGGTCCGCGCCCTGGCGAGCCGCGGCGGCCGGAACGGTGCCGTAGCGCGCGGCCAGCAGGGCTTCTTGAGCGAGCGGGCGTCGCCCTTGCCCGTGATCTGGACCAGCTCCAGTACCCGGCAGCCGCCGCGCTATCGGTCGAAGCGGAAGCGCTTCTGGATCCTCACCTCGTCGAGGACGATGTCCTCCGCCGGGGGCTTCGCCCGGCCGTCCTCCGTCATGACGAGATGGAGGTCCTGCGGACCCAGGGGGGGATCGAAGTTGAACGGGCGGAAGAGCCTCTCCGGGGAGTTGTCCTCGATCCCGAAACGCTCGTAGTACTGGCCGTCGACGAAGAAGAGGTTGGAGCCGACCTCGTTCGCGGCGACGAGCTCGTATCCCTTGCGCTTCCCGAGCTCGTAGAACGACTGGATGCTCGCGCCGAAGTGCACGCTCTCCTCGTCCCACCACAGCATCGGGTGAAACCCCACGACGACCTTCTGGGGCGGGAGGAACACCCCGTTGTACTCGATCTGAACGACCTTCGGCCGATACTCGCGAATGGCCCGCCAGACGTAGTAGTCGTTGGAGTCGATGTCGATGACCAGGAGGTCGAGGTCCCTGGGGACGTCGTTCTCCTCGAAGAGAAGCTCCACGTTGCCGGGGAAGACCCAGGCCTGGGTCGTCCGGACGCCGGGGAAGCCCTGGTAGTTGCGGGCGAGGATCTCGGCCAGCTCTCCGTCCCCTTCGATGAGCAGGCCCCCCCAGCCCTCGTGAACGATGAGCTTCCGCACGTTGCTGAAGAGAAGCCCGTCACCCGCCCCGAACTCGATGCAGAAGCGCGCGGTGGGTGGGATGAGCTCGAAGATCTTCTCCAGGATCCCGTCTTCGCCGGCCTGCGAATAGACGGTCCTCTCGTAGTCCGCGGGCAGGATCTGGACCCGATGGGGCGGGAGCACGAAGACCACGCCGGCCAGCAGCGACAGGCCCAGCAGCACGAGAGCCGTGATCCACCCCCGATTGCCCAAGGCACTCATGCGTCCTACAGCTCCCCGACGACGAACGTGCGCCGGATGCGGACGTCCTTGCGGACGAGCTCGGACTCCGCCTCTTCCCAGGGTCGCCCGTCTGGCCTGACGTAACGCCACAGCGTGCTCGGCTTGATCAGGGGGAAGCCGGCGCGGGGGACGAAGAGCGTCGCGGGATCGTTATCCGCAAGGCCGAAGCGCGGGTAGTAGCGCCGATCGACGAAGTAGAGCGAGGTGCCGCTGCGGTCGGCGTAGACCAGCTCGTAGCCCTTCTTCTGACCCAGCGCGAAGAGCGACTGGATGCTGGCCCCGAAGTAGAGCGAGCCGTCCCAGTAGTTGAGAGGGTGGTAGTCGATGACCATCGTCTGCGGCGGAACGAAGGCGGCGTTGTACTCGATCTGGACCACCTTCGGCCGGAACTCCTGGATCGCCCTCCACACGTGCCAGTCGTTGGCGTGCAGGGTCACGATCAGCAGGTCCAGGTCGGGGGGCACGTCGGCCCGCTCGAGCTGGATCTCGATGTCCCCGGGGTAGATGCCAGCCTGAAGTGTCCGGACTGCGCCCTGGCCGGCGTATGTCTCCCTCAATGCGGCGCCGAGCTCGGGATCCGACTCGACGAGGACCCCCCGCCAGCCGTGGTTGGCGATGAGGTTGCGGCTGAAGCTGCCACGCACGCCGTCGCCGGCCCCGAGGTCGACCAGGTAGCGGTGCGTGGGCTCGACGACCTCGAAGACCCTTTCGAGGACGCCATCCTGACCCCCGGGGGAGAACACGGAGCGCTCGCTCTGCGACAGGCTCACGCTCGGGGCGTTCAGGATCCGGTGGCCGGCCACGACCCAGGCGCCGAAAGCGGCGACCACGGCCGCCGCGAGGGCGACTCCTTTCAGGGTCGAGCTGCCGGTTCTTCTCATGAGTTGCGGGTTCTTGCCGCTGAGTTGCCGGATTTTCTCATGAGCTGCGGTCTGATCGGTCTATAGTGCGCCTAGCGTCCCGATTCCTGGAGTGACCATGACCCTGGCTGCCGGCTCGACGCTCGGACCGTATGAGGTGATCGAGCTCCTCGGTGCGGGGGGGCATGGGGGAGGTCCTACACCGGGTACACGGTCGAGGTCGACCTCACTGCCTACCGCGGCTGGGAGACAGTGCCCGAGTGGTGAGCTCACCCTCGGGGACCCGCTTGAGGTAGCGTAGGGACGCGGCGCGGGCGGCGGCGCGGGTGACGACGGGAGGACGCGATGCACGGACGCCAGGGTGTGCCGGGCGGGCGGGGCCGGAGCTCGAAGGTGGCCGCGGCTGCGGCGGCGATGGCCCTGGTGGTGGGGCTTGCCCCCACCCCCCTCGCCTTCGGGGCCAGCTCCCGGTGGGAGTGGGAAGGAGTCGACCGCATCGTCGCCCTCGGCGATGTCCACGGCCGCTACGACCAGCTCACGTCGATTCTCCAGGGGACGGGGCTGGTGGACGATCAACTCCGCTGGACCGGGGAGAAAGACCACCTGGTCCTGTGCGGCGATCTCGTCGACCGCGGACCCGACGACCGGGCGGTCATGGACCTGGCGAGGCGCTTGCAGAAGGAGGCGGACTCGGCCGGGGGACGGGTCCACGTCGTGCTGGGCAACCACGAGGTCATGAACCTGACCCGTGACTTCCGGTACGTGCGCCCACAGGGGTATGCGGCCTTCGCCGCCGACGAGCGGTCCGACGAGCGGCAAGACGCCTGGCGCGCGTACGAGAAGACGTTTTCCGGTCGGGGCATCGAGACAGCCCAGCTGCAGGCGGCCTTCGACGAGGACTACCCGCCGGGGTTCTTCGCCCGCCGGCGGGCCTTCTCTAGGAGGGGAGACTATGGCTCCTGGCTCCTCGAGCAGCCCTCCGTCATCAAGGTCAACGGCATCGTCTTCGTGCACGGGGGGCTCACCCCCGAGGTCGCGGGGCTCGGGATCGACCAGATCAACGCGCGGGTCCGAAAGAGCCTCCGTGCATTCATGGACTCGAGCCGCGTCCTCGAAAGAACCATGAGGCCCCCGGCGAGCTTCAAGGAGTTGTACTCGGCGGCCACCAGGGTTGTCCGCCAGTCTCCGGGCGGCACGGTGGACGGGGCCCTGCTCCGGGCCGCCGAGACCCTGCGTGGACAGATACACGAGCTTGCGTTCGTGCCGGACGGGCCGCTGTGGTACCGCGGCAGCTCGCTGGCAGACGAGAGGATCGAGAGGGAGCGTCTGACCGCGGTCCTCGAGCGCCTCGATGCCCGCGCCATCATGGCGGGTCACACCGTGACCGGCACCGGACGTGTCTCCTCCCGCTTCGACGGGCGCTTCCTCCGGGGCGACGTCGGCATGGGTCTGGGACGCCAGGGATACGCGGTCGTCTTCGAGAAGCAGCAGGCCATGGTCTTCGACCCCGTCACCTCCGAGGTGTCGCCCCCCTTCGCGGAGCCGCCCCACGGGGAGGGATGGGACGGCGGCTTCGTGCACCTGGCGGACGCGGAGCTGGAGCTGGTCTTGAGCGTGGCCGAGATCGTGACGCGTACCGAGGTCGGCCGCCGGGACCAGCGCGCCGAGCTCTGGGAGCTCAAGGGAGAGGGAGCCCATCTGCGCGGCGTCTTCAAGGACATCGACGAGGGAAGCCCGAGGGCCGGGAGGCGACCGTCGTCTCGCCGGTACGCGCACGAGGTGGCGGCGTACAAGCTCGACCGAATGCTCGATCTCGGCATGGTGCCGGTGGCGGTGCTCCGCACGAACGAGGGCCGCCGCGGTGCGCTGCGGGCAGTCGTTGAGACGGCCCTCGACCTGGTGTCAATCCGGAGCCGCCACGCCCTGGAAGGCCTGGGCACGGAGGAGGCGATCCGGGCAATCGCGGAGGCCTACGGGATCGGCGTCGACGAGCTCAGGGAGCAGGTCATCCGGTTCCGCGTCTTCGACGGTCTCATCGGCAACCAGGAGCGCGAGGACGAAGACAAGCTATTCGTCCCGGCCGAGGGCCACGTGTGCCTGGTGGACCACGAAAAGGCGTTCCCGCTCTCGACCGATCTCGATCCCGACCTGCTGTCCCCGTGCCAGCCCGTCCCCCCCGACCTGCGGAACGCCCTGATCATGTTGGACATGGAAACGCTGCGAGCCACTGTGGGCGACTACCTCACCACAGGCCAGATCGAAGCGCTCCTGAAGCGACGCGACGTCGTGCTGGAGCTCTGCCCGTCGTCGATGCCCACGCGCCGGGGAGGGGGCTCGGCATACCCGCTGGGCGACAAGTCCGCGAGCAGACGGGATCCAAATCAACAGAACCCTTGAGTCATTCAAGTCGAGTTCTGTCGAATCGATCGAAAACACCAACCGTCACGCGACCAGGAAGGCTCATCTCTCCCGCGATCGGTCTATAGTCTGTACAGCGCCTCAGAAGCGGGGACATGACCCGAGTCCTGAGCCGTGGGCCGGGAATCGGGATTGTGTCCCCGATTCCCTAGGGGGTTGCCGATGCTGAAGTCCCTCACGAACCTCCGCGCAGCCCGCGACCCCGAGGCCCCGAACGGCTGGAAAATCACGCTCGACCCGTTCCCCGGCTGGAAGGAGGTGCCGACCCGGTGAGATCTTCCGTCAGCGGTCGGACGGGGCCACCTTCTCCAGGTCGTCGAACCAGCGGGTCACCAGGGTGACGTAGCTCCCCGGGCCCTCGGCCTCCTGCGGAAACAGGACGAAGCGCTGGCCGTCGCGGGTGGCGTCGTAGTCCGAGAAGGAGAAGCCCTGGACGGAGAGGCCCTGGGTCCCGCCCAGGAAGTCGCCGGTGAAGAGCGCCCGCGGCCGGTCCGCCTGGAACGAGGCGCCCGATCCGTCGACGGGGACGACCATCATCCCCTCGTTGTTCCGGTAGAAGAGCTCGCGACCGTTCTCGGACCAGACTGGCTGGGCGCCGCCCCCATCCGAGATCTGCCACTTCCCGCTGCCCGCGGGGAAGCGGCGGACGTAGACCTCGAGGCGTCCCGATTCGTCCGACTCGTAGGCCACCCATCGACCGTCGGGAGAGAACGCGCCCAGACTCTCGGTGAACGGCGTGGCCAGGTAGTCCTGGACCTCTCCGCTCTCGAGGTCGAGGACCCAGAGGTCCAGGAGCTGCCCGAGACGCTGGCCGAGCACGTGGCGCCCGTCCGCGGACCAGGACGTGGCGTAGGTCTGGTCCTGCTGGTCGGCCATCAGGGGCTGGGCCTCGCCGCTGCCGTCGGCGCGCTTGCGGAAGGCGATCGTCTTTCCGGTCCGGCTCGACGTGAACAGGAGCTCGGTCCCGTCCGGCGACCAGATCTGGTCGCCGTCGTAGCCGTCGGAGAAGGTGAGCCGGGTGGAGACGTCGCGGTCGAGGTCGTAGACCCAGATGTCCCAGTTGTCGTCACGCAGGACGGTGAGGGACAACCGCGTCCCGTCGGGCGAGAGACGGGGGTGGCCATACGTCCCGGCCTCGGAGAGGAGGGGGCTGGTCCCGCCGTCCCGCTTGACCCAGAGGGCGGGGTAGCGGGGTGCGCCGACGCCGCCGCCGAGATAGGTGAGCACCCCCGTGTTCGAGACGCTGTACTGGGCGCCGCCCTCACCCAGGCTGGCGCTCACGCCCTCGACGACGGGGACCGGCGAGCCCGTGGCCTCGAGCCGGTCGACGTCGAAGGGAAGGGCGAAGAGGGTCTCGCCCTCGCTGTAGACGATGTGGCCGGAGGGGACGTAGCGCCCGTAGGTGCCCCCCCGGTGGATGACCTTGCGCTCTCCGGTCGCGACCTCCACCACCTCCAGCGTGGCGTCGTCGAACTTCCCCACGTCCTGGGCCCCGACCGTGAAGAGGATGGCCTTGCCTCCGGGCAGCCACTGCGGCCACCGGTGGGTGACCTCGGCCGCCTCCTCGTTGAGCGTGGTCAGGACGCTCGGCTCTCCCCCCGCCGCGGGGACGAGCGACAGGCCGGAGGAGGCGGTCGTCGCGACGACGATCGTGTCGTCGGGACCCCAGCTCGCCCCGCGGCTGCGCTGGAGCGGGGCGAGGGTGATGGGGGCGCCCCCGGTGATCGGCACCTTCTTGAGCGTCTGGGGGGTCACATAACCGATCCAGTCGCCGTCTGGCGAGAAGAAGGGCTGGTAGGGCGTCTCGATCCCTGAGCCCGAGACGAGACGCGTTCCCTCCAGCCGGTCGAACGGCCGGAGCCAGAGCTCGGTGGCGCTGCCGTCGCCGACGACCGTCACCAGGTACCGCCCGTCCGGTGAGACGACCACGCTCGAGCCCAGCCCGGAGAAGAAGCTCCGCCCGCCCACCGCCACCTCGAGCCGCCGCTGCGGCTCCGCGTTCTCGCCGGCGGGGCGGAGCACCGTCATCCCGAGAACGGTCCCCAGGACCGCTGCGACCAGCGCCGCCGCCCAGGGTTGCCACCTCTTCCAGGTGCGTGCGGATGCAATCGGTGTGGTCTGCGCTTCCGGGGCTTCCGGCCTCTCGAGCCACTCCTCGAGGGCGACGCGGGCGTCTCCGATCGACTGCAGGCGCCGCTTGGGGTCCTTCTGGAGACAGCGCTCGAGGAGACGCCGGATCGGTGGGGGAACGTTCGAGGGGAGCTTGTCGATCTCCGGCTCCTTGTGGACGATGGCCCCGAGCACGTCCGTCACCGTCTCCCCGTCGAAGGCCCTGCGGCCCCCCAGCATCTCGAACAGCACACACCCGAAGGCCCAGTTGTCCGTCCGCCGGTCGACCTCCTTGCCCCGCGCCTGCTCCGGGCTCATGTAACCCGCGGTCCCGAGCAGCATCCCGGCCTGGGTCATCCCCGGGGCCAGGGTGGGGGAATGGGTGTTCTGACCGGAGCTGCCCGAGAGGGGATGGATCCCCATCGCCTTGGCCAGGCCGAAGTCCAGCACCTTGGCCTGGCCGTCCGGGCCGACCACGACGTTGCCGGGCTTCAGGTCGCGGTGGATGATCCCCTTCTCGTGGGCGACCTCGAGGGCCTGGGCGATCTGCACCGCGATGCGGACCGCGTCCTCGACGGGAAGAGGTCCCCGGGCGATCTGCTCCGACAACGTCTCGCCCTCGGCCACCTCCATGACCAGGAAGCGCTTGCCTTCGACGTCCTCGAGGCCGTGGATGCCGGCGATGTTCGGGTGAGACAAAGCGGCGAGGACGCGGGCCTCGCGCTCGAAGCGCTCCAGGCGCTCGGGGTCCTGGGCGAAGCTCTCGGGCAGTACCTTGAGGGCGACGTCGCGGCCGAGCTTGGTGTCCTCGGCCCGCCAGACCTCGCCCATGCCCCCCTCGCCCAACTTCGCGCTCACCTTGTAGTGCGAGATGGTCTTTCCGATCACGGGTCACTCCTCAACTCGCGGCGTCGTGGCTCTCGAGGCCCTCAGTCGTTCAACGTGGCCGGCCAGTTCAGGACGACGGTCGTCGGCAGGATGTTATCCCGCCCGAGCGGGGCCAGGGTCAGGAAACGCTGACCGTCCGGCGACGGCCGGAAGCGGCTCCTCACGACGGCCGGCTGCAGGCGGGCCTGGAAGAGGGCGGTGGGCGCCCCCGCGGTGAAAGCCCTGCTCGTCTCGACGGAGACCGACATGATCTTCGCGTCGGGCGAGCGGTAGTAGATCTCCTTCCCGTCGGCGCGCCAGCTCGGGTCGTTGCCCCCCCCGGTCGAGACCTGCCACTTGCTCCGGGGCTCGGGGAACTCCTGCACGTAGACCTCGTTCTGCCCCGACTCGTTGGACACGTACGCCACGAACCGGCCGTCGGGGGAGAGGCTGGGAGTCATCTCGCGAAAGCGGGTCTTCACGATCGGGAAGGGCTCGGCCTCGCCTTCCAACGGAAGGGCCCAGACGTCCCATCTCGTCTCCCTCCCCCGGCTCATGTACACGATGAAGCGCCCGTCCCGGGACCAGTCGCAGGCGTACTTCTCCTCTTCGTTCGCGAGAAGGACCTCCTCCTCGCCGGTACCCGAGGCCAGCTTCCGGTAGAGGTCTCCCGACACGCCTCCCCGGTCCGACGTGAACACGATCGTGCGGCCGTCCGGCGACCAGACCGGCGTGGAGTCGTTGCCGGCGTCGAAGGTGAAGCGCGACGTCACGCCGCGCCCGAGGTCGCGGATCCAGAGATCGAGGCTGCCCGTTCCCTGCTCGGGCATGTCGAAGACGAGCCGCTGGCCATCCGGAGACGGCCAGATGTCGCCGTACTCACCGGCGTCTCCGACGGCCCCCAGCTCCTCGCCCTGCCGGTCGACCCAGAGCAGCTGCCGGGTGCGCGTCTCCCCGGCCCGGAAGGCCAGGGACCCGTCGAGGGACGCCGAGAAGTGGGCCAGCCCCACCGCGTCCATGCCCAGGCCCTCGGCCACGGGGACCGCCTCCCCGGTGAGCTTCCGCGAGCCGGCATCGAAGGGCTGGGCGACGAGGGTGTCCTCGCGGACGTAGAGCAGGTATCCCGGCGGGGCGTACTGGACCCGGGACGAGGTCTCGAGAAGAGGCGCCTCCTCATCCGAGTCGAGGGTCCGTACCATGAGCATCGGCTCCTCTCCGGCGCGGATGGCGCTGTACAGGTAGTGCCGCCCGTCCGGCAGGAACTCCGGCCAGGCGGCGCCGTTCAGCCCGCCCTCGGGGTTCGTGTCGATCTCGTGGGTCACCACGCCCCCCGCCGCCGGGCAGCGGCGCAGGGGGTCGGAAGGGCGCCCGTCGAAGAGGATGACGCCCTGTGTGCCCCACGAGGCGTCTGCGCCGAAGGTCACGTCGCAGAGGCTCTGGGAAGGCCCCCCCGAGGCCGCGACCTTCTTCAGCTTGCCGTTGGCGAAGAAGCCGATGAAGCGGCTGTCCGGGGACCAGAAGGGACGACCCGCCCCCTCGGTGCCCGCCACCGGGCGTGCCTCGATGGCATCCAGGGGGCGCACCCAGACCTGGGTGGCGCCATTCGAGTCGGTGGCGTTGAAGGCGAGGAGCCGTCCGTCCGGCGACAGCCGGGGCGAGCCCATGACGGTGAGGCTCTCGGGGGCGGCCACGTGGAACCGCACCGGGGCCGGGCTCGGGGTCGCGCGGAGCGACAGGCCGACCCCGAAGGCCACCGCCGCGGCCACCGTGGCGGCGGCCCAGGGGACCCAGCGCCGCCAGCCCCGGGGGGCGACCGAGACGGCCGTCGCCTCGGCCGCCTCCGGGTTCTCGATCCACTCCTGCAGCGCGATGCGCGCATCCCCGATCGACTGCAGCCGGCGCGAGACG
>Ga0316577_10000350_pt1 | contig 17201 bp, 14 predicted proteins | sample S5NA_FD_203073 | JGI IMG/M metagenome (GOLD analysis project Ga0316577, IMG submission 203073) | Rhizosphere microbial communities from salt marsh grasses in Alabama, United States - S5-7_050615r2r1 | ecosystem: Host-associated > Plants > Roots > Rhizosphere | place: USA: Alabama | collected... | reverse complement strand
GAGCTGAAATGGATGCGAGAGCTCTTTGCGAGTCAGCCAGCTGCTTCGCAGCGAACTGGTCTGCCCAACCCTGGTACCGGGCGGAGATTGATTCCAACGCTTTCTGGGAGTCAGCCAGCTGCTTTGCAGCGTACAGGTCGGCCTTGCCCTGGTACCAGGCGGAGATCGATTCCAATGCCTTGACATTCATGGTCGGATTATCACTTCTGACCTGCATTCCTGCGATAACGATTATCGCAATTAAAGCTATGATACAGGTCATGATAATCCAAGGTTTAAGGTTTAGGCGATTCTTGATTGTAGCGGGGTAAATTTTGGTTGATTCGTTAAACTGCGTTTGGGTAGTCATTGGATCATCTCCTTCTTGAGTATCGACCGTATAGTGATCGAATAAAATATATTTGAGTCTAATTTAGCAAATACGGCATATTTTTCCGTATTTCGTGGCGTTTTTTTGCGTATTTTCAAGATTAGAATTCTCCTAACGGAAGTCTTTATCATGAAAATATTAGTTCGATCTATTCCATGGGTTTATTTATGAATATGTCCCGCAAAGGGGATGCTGAATCTTTTTATTCTGACTTAAACGCGCAAATCAATTTGTTTATAAGATGATCCGGGGTCAATCTATGGCTGCCAATTATTCAATTACTAATTGAGGTAATCTTTGGGCAATTAATTGATGCATACTTCCCCCAGGTGTAGGAATGGTAGCGGGACTGCTTTCCTAGGAAGGCACCTGGAATATTTTATCTATGAAAGCTCTTCAAGCAGTTTTTTAGCCTTCACCAGGTCCGGCGTATCGAATCCTTCGGAAAACCAATAATAAATTTCGGATAAAACATCCCTGGCTTCCCGATTCTTCCCCTGATTCCCCCAGAGGCTTGCTAAATCTACAGTTGATCTGATCTCCCAGGATTTAGCCTGTTGCGTTCTTGCGATCTCAATCGATTTTTGGAGGCATTCTTCTGCACATTCTACGTTATTTTGCGACAGCAATAACCCTGCTTTTAAGCGGTAAATTTCTGGTTCCCAGAGATGCTCACCTGTTGAAATTGATTGATTGATCGCTTTATCAATGGTGGTCAATCCTTTCTCCAGTAAGCCCGCGGATAACTCTGCTTCGGCTAAGGCGCGCAATGATCCGATCAATGATAATCGAGATGAAATTAATATATCTTCCTCGATACTTTCCTGGATTTTTTCAATGCCTTCTGCATATCTTCCTTGACTGGCTAAGGCTTCACCAAGAAAGGAGGTTGCCTGTCCAGACCATCCAGCAAAATTTCTGTTGAACGCAACTTCAGCCATTTGTTCTGCGTAATAATAAAGTTTCTGAGTGTCGTGTTGCATGGCTGAGAGAATACAGCCTCCATAACAGAGGGCGTCTACCAATGTAAAAGGGTGATCCAGGTTATGGGCTAATGATATTGCTTCCAGGCTTTTCTTGTTGGCTTGATCCGGATAACCGAGCACCCAGAGGCAGAGGGCATCATAGGCGAGAGCGCTTGTGCCAGCATCTGATCCGCGCAGAGTCACAAGGATGCTGTGGTGTTGTAGCGGGTCATAATAATCAAGGACAAATTTTAGGTGTTCACGAGCGGTGATGAAATCAGCAAGGTAGAACCAAATAAAACCAAGGTACCAATGTCCCAATATAATTTGGATGGGGTCGTTTATTTGTTCGGCCAATGCGAGAGATTCTTTTGCTATTTCCCTTGCTTGAGTAAATTGAGCGTGCACAAAATGCCCTACGGATAATTGGCCCAATACCTGGCACAGAATATGAATTTGCCCCAATTGCTCTCCCAGTTGACGAGCCCTAGTATAAGCAGATTGAAAATTTTCCCCATATCCTTCAGGTCCAATCCATGCCTGGCCAAGTGCTAATTGTATTGAAAGTTCTTTTTCAGCCCGCTCTTTTGTCCCCGGTTGAGTCATGAGCAAATCTAAGGCTTTCGACAGATGGTTGATTGCTTCCTGGTAAGCGGACATCAGGATAGCCCTTAAGCCAACCTGGTAAAGGTAATCGATCTCCTTCGGTACTATCCTGGCCTCTCGAAAGTGGCGTACCAACTGGGGAGCGATAGAAAACTTGCCTTCTTTGTCTTTATATAAATCTTCGAGTGCTCTCCCCACATTCTCATGCAGGTGAACCCTTTCAATCTCATCCATACTGGAGTACAGGTATTTCTGAAAAAGATTATGTTGAAACCGGTATGAAGACAGCAGCTGGCCGTTCCTGCGCTGAATACTGTCTGCTTTTATCAGGCGGTGTTTTTTTTCCAACTCTGTACTTAAGCAGCTCAACATTTCTCGGGGATCGATTTCAAGTATTTTAGCAAGGATTTCAGCGGTGAAAACTTCACCTTCCACCGATGCGACTCGCAGAACCTCCTTCATGGGTTGCTTAAGACGTCCAATTCTTTCTGCGATCACCGCTTCAATGCGGCCAGGTATTTTTTCCCAATTAAGTTCTGGTCCCTCGACCCAATTACCATTCTGATCCTTGATTAAATCCCCCCGATCCTGCAAGCCTCGCAGTAGTTCGACTGTGAAGAGTGGGTGACCTGCGGTTTGCTTGAAGAGCATTTCACGAAATGATGGTCCGAGTAAATTTGGTTCGCAGTCCAAAACTGCTTCAATAAATTTTTGACTGCGAATCTTGTCAAGGTTGATTGTGCTCTCGCCATATTGCCGCTTGAGCTCGTTGATTACAGATTCCAGTGGATTTCGCTCTCCACCCCAATCCAATGCGACTTCCTCAGGACGGTAAGCGCCAATCAACAGGATTCTATAACCTGGAATTTCACGTCCGACATGAAACAATAAATCAATCGATCCAGGATCTGCCCATTGCAAGTCATCAATAATTAAAACTAATGTCCTCTCCTTGATTAACTCTTGTAAAACTCTTGTATATTGAACGAATAAATTCCATGACTGTGGGCCGCCGGGTTCGATTGGGACGGTTGACCTGTGCTTGATCAGATCTCCCAATTTTTCCAATTGCGCTTCGCTCATTTGAGAGCTATTGGAGACACGATTAAGAAGAGCCATGCCTGATATATATGTACCGATCAGATCGGGTCCGAAATCCAAGATCGCTTGGATAGTGGTAGGAACCGTATTCCACAGGTTACGGGCATGTTCGGTCGAGATTGCACCCGCAACCCAACGAGATTCAACATCACCGGTGAGCAGCTCTAAGATCTCGCGGTAAGGTAAGTAAGGATCACCAATCCCTGAATGTGCGTTGCAATTTCCTTTTGCTATGATCACATCCTGGAAAGACTCTTGGATATGTTGGGAGAATTCCTGGAGTAAGGATGTTTTTCCACTGCCAGCTTCGCCAATGATAAAAACCACCCGTCCTTGACCATTGTTTACCTGTTGGAAGTAGTTCTCCAGTTGGGCCAGTTCGCTTTCTCGGGCAACAAATCGTGATTTTTCCACCTCAGGGGGCACATCACAAAGGAACCCAGGAGGGTTCATTGATGGTGCAGGTGGATCAGAGATTAAATCGGAGTTTTTGCTCTGTCCTTGACGCAGCTGCTCATAAAGCTGTTTGGTTTCCAGGGATGGTTCCAGGGCCAGGTCCTGATCCAGGGCATCTTCGCAGCGCATGTAAGTGGTAGCAACCATGCTCTGATCACCTAAACCGGCGTAAGCACGCATTAAAGCGCGGTATGCCGGCTCAGGTGAAAATCCAAACAAGATCCACTTCTCGCTCCAATTTATGACTTCATTCCAATTGCAGTTTTTAACCAGGCATTCAAGAAGCAAGTTCATCTTCTGGTGATATGCGGCTTGGACTTTGTCGCGCTCTAAAACGATCCAATCGTCATAGAAACCCGGTAACAGTTCACCCTGGTACTGGTTAACGATTCTCATTAACACTTCGTCTGAAGATGGTTCCGCAGGATTCACCAAAAGATTCACATCCAGCCAATAATCAGCATCCATCTTGAAACAAACACTGATATCATTAATCTGGAGATAATCTTTCCAATTGAGAGAACCACTTGAGAACGATTTTCGGATGCGCCATAGAGCTTGCCGCAGGTAGCTGCGCGCATTAGACTCTACTGTTTCCGGCCAGAGCAGGCTGGCTAATTTTTCCCGCCTGTGAGCCACACCTGCATAAAGCACCAAATATGCCAACAAAGATTGGGCAGGTCTGGAAGGCAGTTCAATAGGATGGTCGTCAGCTTGGAGGTTGAACTGCCCAAGAAGGTAGATTTTAAGGGACATACCCACTTTCCTATAAGGATGAGACAGGATGTTTGGGTTATCTTATTTACTTGGGAAGTATAATTTTCTTAATTATAGCAAGATTTTTCTAGATAGCGTGCGAATACAATTGGGAGGGAACCCTGATAAATACCATCTTGCGTATAACCAGCATCCGATTCCTCTTGGAATTATTATTTTTGCTGTTCAACCGCTTCAGCGGTTCGATTCGGAACGAGACCATGCCATGAGGCCAATATTTAACTGTGGCATTAGAACAAAAACCAGGTATAACTCCTAGCCTTTATTCATTTTTCAGAAGACACAAGCGAATTTCTAAAAATAATTTACCATAACATACACAGCCAGGACATTCAGCATCAATCCAAGTAAGAAAAACAGACCGAATCGGCGGTTGTGTACGAAAGCAGCTGCTACGAAGTAATTTGGCCAAACATCCGGATAGTTTTCTGGTTTTTCTTCAGGCTTGGGGCTAAGAAATATTGGGATGATCTGTAATAGGACTGGAATAGAAAAGAACACTATCAGCAGAAGCAGGGTGAAGAAACCGGTAACCACAAGGTAAACCACCAATAAGTACTGCAGGAATACCATAATCAGTGCAAGGTAGCGGGATACCTTCTCGCCCAAAATTACAGGTAGGGTATGGATTCTTTTCTCCTTATCCATCTCATATTTGTCGATATGCTTCCCAAATATCACACCTGTGACACCTAAAGCGTATGGCAAACTGGCAAGAATCACGTTCCATTCCCAATTTCCAGTGATAACGTAATAGCCACCACCTATCATAAGTGGTCCCCAGACAATGAGAACAGCCAGCTCACCCAGTCCAATGTACTTTAGCGGCCAGGTGTAGAAGAGTACAAAGAACACTCCTAGCGCCAGTAATATCCAGGTAATCCCACCTTGGAGGAGTATTAAAGCAATTCCAGCCGCGAGCGCAATCAGCCCAGAGACAGCTGCATAGGTCAGCAGCTGGCGGGTAGTCATCAGATTATGAACGAGCACCTGGGGCCCATATTGGGAACGGTAATAATTATCTTGGTCAACGCCCCTATTAAAATCAGTGTAATCATTCAGCAAATTGTTCGTGGCATGGGCCATCACCAGGCCGACCGCGAGGAGACACCATCTACCAAGATGAAAAGCGCCATCTTGAATGGCAAGAATGCCAGCGATCGCGGCTGATAAAAAGGTCATGATCAGTACAGCCGCGCGCGTGGAAATCAACCATTTCGAGATTACGTCCAATGATTGCCATTCTTCTGGGCTGATCCTGGGTATTACCTGCAGGGCTTTACGCCACATTGTCACATTCATTCTACTTCTCCTGCTGATGAGGCATTTTCAATGGAATTAGAATAATCTACTAATTTGCTGTTGAAAAAACATCATCCAGATAATTCTTACATATTCCTGATCACGATATCAATTGACTCGCAAACGTAATCGACCTGGTCCTCAGTCATAACGCTTGAGAAAGGAAGTGCTAAACTGCGCTGCCCAAGGTCCTCAGTATTCGGGAAATCACCCTTTTGATAACCAAAGCGGGAAACCATATAGGGTTGTAAATGGATGGGGAGAAAATATGGCCGTGCAGGAATCCCCCGCTTGATTAATTCAGCAGCTACTCGATCTCGATCGACGTTCTTTGAAAATCTTGCGACATAGACAAACCAGCTCATCCTGGTCGTGGTCGGAGTTATCGTAGGAACCTGTACATCAGGAATAGATGACAATCTATCAGCATACCAGGATGCTACTCTTGCTCTTTTCCCTATCATTCCATCCAAGCGTGTGACTTGAACTTCACCCAGAGCTGCGCTCATTTCATCCAGCCGGTAATTGTAACCCAGGTAGGTGTGCTGCAGCCATGTATCCCCCGGTGCCCGACCTTGATTCCTCAAGGAACGCATCAAGTCCGCAGCTTCATCATCATCTGTGACGATGACAGCCCCTTCACCGGTTGTCATTTGTTTGTTGGGATAAAAAGCAAAAACTCCATAATCCCCAATTGTCCCGGCTTTACGACCTTTATATTCTGCTCCCAGTGCTTCACAAGAATCTTCAATCACCTTCAAATCATATTCTTCCGCGGTCGCGGAGATTGGGTCGAAATCTGCTGGTTGGCCAAATACATCAACGGGAAGCAAGGCTTTCAGGTCCTGAGGTATTCCAGACGTGATCCTTGGAAGAAATTTCTCTCTCGCAGCTGCGGAAGAGGTAAGAGCTCTAGCCGCTTCAGCCACAAGGGTGGCATCAATGTTCCCTGTTTCGGGATCAACATCTACAAATATTGGAATGGCTTGCTCAAAGAGAATCACATTGCTTGAAGCGACAAATGAGAATGGGGTTGTAATTACCAGATCATTTGGTTCAATGCCTGCTGCACGGATGCATAAATGGAGACCTGAAGTACCGGAACTCACTCCGATAGCATTCTTGCAGCCAGTATATTCACAAAAAGCATTTTCAAAACCCTCAATTCTGGAACCCATACTAAGGGATGGGGTCATTAATACCCTGGCAACAGCATCTCTTTCAGCATCTGTGATATCAGGTGAAGACATTGGAATCTGGTGCATGGAATTCACAAATTTCTCCAAGAACAGCTAACTTTTTTTCGTTTCTTATTCAGGCCAGATTGTCCCGGCTTTCACCAGACTGTTGTCGGGGACATCTGCTTTAATGGTGGCACTATTTCCGATGCGGACATTTTTCCCTATGGTGACCTCAAGATTTATGGTTACACCCATACCGATCAGTGTTTCTTTACCAATTGTTACACCACCAGCTAATAAAACACCCGGTGACAGGTTTACGAAATCACCCAATGTGCAATCGTGTGAAACGACTGCTCCAGTGTTAATGATTACCCCAAAACCAATTTGTGACTCACTGCCGATATATGCTTGAGAGAAAACCTGGACACCTGGATCAATTTCTGCGCTCATCTCAATAACTGCTGACGGATGGATTACTACCGGGCATGTGAATTGATTTTCCGCTATAAGATGGAACACCTTCACCCGGCTTCTGATATCTCCAATTCCTCCGACAGCATTCACGGCTTGTCTAATGCCTTGATCAAAAAGGTCATGGAATACCTCGCTGCCTCCCAGGATGGGTATGCCCAATATCTTGTCACCAGGTTTCAATCCATCGTCTACAACTCCATGGATGTGATAGATGGATTGCGTACGGATTAGTTCAATCAATGATTTCCCGTGCCCGCCTCCTCCATAAACGACCAGCTCCCGTGGATTTATAGCCGTATCTAATGTATTCATACTCACCGATGCTCCGGACACATCAAGGATCATTTTTTCTGTTACCAGGGGTCCAATTGGAAGTAATGTTAAATCGAGGTTCTTTTCTCTGGCAAGCTTCAACGCCGGTTGAGAGATCCTCAATCCGGCAGGGATATGAGAATTCAATTCTTCTGAGGTGCTGGCTTTTGAAAAGGATTCCGAAACGGCCAATCCAGGCTGCCAATTTTGGGTATTTGCAAGAAAACAAATTATTGAACCTGCTTGTATGAAGTCGTTTTCCGACACCTGCAATGCAGCGATGTATCCGTCAAGCTCGGCAATGACTTCGGCGGTTGATTTCGTGGTCTCGAGTATACACAAAACCGAATCCTTCGAAACATATTGACCCTCCTGTACCAAAAGGGAAACGACTCTTGCTCCTGGTTCGTTCGGGTTCAATAGAGGTGCTGTAACCTGATATGCGTCCTGGTTCATAATTCAGCTCAAGTAAATATGCAAAAATGCGCTTATTTATACCATCTTTTTTACGGCGTTCATAATGTCGTCTACACCAGGCAGGAAATCATTTTCTAACGGTTTAGACACTGGAATGGGAGCATCCAGGCTGGCGACTCTACCAGCTTGTTGAAGATAATCACTAATTTCTTCGATGCAGCTTGCCAGGAGCTCGGCACCCCAACCAGAGGTTCGTGTCCCTTCTTCAACTACGATTAATCGCTGGGATTTTTGCAATGAATCGATGATGGGTTGAAGGTTCACAGGCAGTAATTGGGAAAAAACAATCAAATCAATGAATATTTCGTTTTCATATGCCAAGCGTAATGCTGCCTGACGGCAAAGATCTGCCATGTACCCATAAGTGGCGATGGTTACACTCGCAGGCGGTGCATCCCTGAGCGCCAATTTTATAGCTGGTGACCCTGTTTTGATCTTCCAATTGGAAGTTTCGTCGGAAATATTATCGATTTTGGTTAAATTAAATTCTTTTAGATGCTCATCCCTCATTATTCGTTGAGAATATTGGACCTTATTCTCAACGAATAAGACGGGATCTTCCAAGTCAAATATTGCGTGAAGTAATAAATCTCCAGGGTCTATAAATATGTTCGGTGACAGAATGCTGATTCCAGGCGTACCCAAAAATATTTTTTCGAGTGTTTGGCTGTGAGTAGGACCATACCCCCTGCGCCCCCCCATTGGTGTGCGGATCACGATTGGTACCCGCACCTGGTCATTGTACATATACCGGAATTTAGCAGCATGATTAATCACCTGATCCGCGATTAATGTTGTGAAATCTCCAAACATAATCTCGGCAATGGGGTGTAACCCGCGCAAAGCCATGCCTGTGGCCAGACCGATGATACCGGATTCCGAAACAGGTGTGGTAAATACCCGTCCTGGATAGGAAGTTGATAGGCCCTGTGAGACTTTGAATGCTCCTCCATATGGATCGAGAATATCCTCGCCTAGGATAAAAACGGTTTCATCTTCCTGCAACGCTCGATGTAAAGCCTGATTGAGTGATTCGAGTACTGTGGTCATAGCAGTAAATCAATATTCCAGTTTACTAGATCTATATGTTTTGGATAAGGTTATGGAGCTGAGAGTGCTTGTTGAAATGCCTCTGCAACCTCCTCTGCTGCTTCAAAGTCAATTTCAATTTTCTTGTCTTGGTTTATGCGCTGTCCCTGAATCGAAATGGGGTCATGGTGTTTTTTCAACTCAAGGAGATATTCCCCGGATCGGGTATCATCTCCTTTTGAATGAGGTCCAAATCGATGCGTATTTAAGATCATCGCAAAAGGGTGGCGACTCTCTCTTACCCTGGATAAGATATCTGTGGCAAGGGAATTGATCTCAACGACATCGCTAGACTCCAATTCCTCCACTGCAATTCCGAACGATCCGAAGCGTTTCCCAATCTCACCCGCCAAGTTCACTTCAATGGGCGTGGTTTGGGCAATCTTGTTATTTTCAACAACGAATAAAATGGGGATTGACCAGAGGGAGGCCAGATTCATGGATTCGTACACTACGCCTTCACCGAGTGCACCATCGCCGAGAAAAAGAATGGTGATCGTCGCTGTACGTTTGATTTTTTCGGCAAGAGCGATACCACTTGCAATCGGAGCAGTCCCTCCGAGAACTCCATTTGAGTAGAAGTTCTTCCAATGCAGGTGTTGTGATCCTCCCCGTCCTGCGCAGACGCCTGTAGGTTTTCCCATCAGTTCTGCGAACAAGGGTTGCATCTCACCGCCATAAGCAAGGAAATGACCATGACTGCGATGGTTGCTGACCACAATATCCTCAGCATCTATTTGATCGAGCACACCAACAGCATTTGCTTCTTGACCAAGATAGGTATGCGTTGTTCCCGAGAATAATCCGCTCGAAAATTCGGCAAGCACTTTTTCCTCAAAATAACGGATGCGAATCATCTCACGATAGAGGTGTTCATCTCTGCTGCGTGAAGCCTGGTATTTACTTGTTGGTTTAATACTCATCATCTGACTTCATCAGTTTTTCTAGTTACATAGCTACTTCACATGATCATTTTTCTTGTATTTCGATCCCATGAACTCCCCTGCCGAAATATGACCTGGTTCATCGATGCCCTCTCGGATAATTACTTTCCAAATTGTCAATAAGATGATTTTCATATCCAATAAAAAACTCCAATGATCAACATACCAGAGATCCAGATCAAATTTTTCCTCCCAGGTGATCGCATTGCGCCCATTGATCTGTGCCCATCCGGTCAAACCCGGGAGCACATCATGGCGTTTGGCTTGCTCAGAAGAATAGCGATCCAGGTACTGGATCAATAACGGCCTGGGTCCAACGAAACTCATCTCACCTTTGAAGATATTAAATAATTCAGGAAGTTCATCCAAACTTATTGTGCGCAAGAACTTGCCTAATTTTGTTATTCGCTGGTCCTCTGGAAGCGGTTCATCCTTGAGGTTGAAATTTTCAGACATCGTTCTGAACTTGAAAATCGTGAACGGTTTACCACGATACCCGGGCCGTTGCTGTCGGAAGAGGATGGGTAATCCCTGAAAAATTACGAGTAATATCGATATGAATAGTAACAGGGGAGAAAGGATGATCAATCCACAGGTTGAAATGAGAAGGTCAAATCCACGCTTGGTGAGGGGTACCTTATCGGGAAGCAAAGGCATTCCGATTATATGCTTTGAATAATGTTGCTGTACAAGTTCCCAATTGCAGGACCAAAGAGGTAAATCACAATGATCACGATAATTGCAACCAAAATTAATATTAAAGCGTATTCTATTAAGCTTTGCCCATTCTGTCTTCCAATATTATCCATACCCATATCCTCCTTGTAACATCCTTTTTATTTTACCTGTTATTCATCTAAAGTGGTGCATATTAATTTGATAGATACAAGTAGTTATCTCCTCAGGAAAGATCGATAAGAATTTGAATTTATATTAGATTTCGATATAATAGGAAAAGCAATCATACTGGTAGTTAGCGGGGATTTATCGTTTGTTATCCACTGATATCGGTGAAGAAAAGCAATTGCAGAGAATTTGTTAAGTCCTTGCTGGGGTGAAGGACGTGAAATTATGGCGAGCAGAGCAAAGGGGAAAATGCTTATAATTATCGGTTTTTTGGTGCTGTTAATACCATTGCTCGGGTTTTCAATCCTCAGTTCAAATCACAGCGTACAAAATATATACTTCCCAATCATAAGCTATTTAATGCCCGTGAATATTGAATTTAAGAACAAGCTAGTGATATCAGAAATCATGATCAATCCATTGGGAATTGAACCGGAGAATGAATGGATCGAGATTTTCAACCGCAGTGCGATAGATATCGATCTGCGTGGGTATAAAATAGGGGACAGCGAAATCAAAGGCGATTTAGAGGGAATGTATGCTCTCCCCGATGGCGCCCATGTATCTGCGGGTCAAACAGTCCTGGTTGCCAACCAGGCATCGTTATTTGCCCAAAATTACGGTTTTTTTCCAGATTTTGAAATCACGGATAGCGAACCAGAAGTACCTGATTTATCAAAATACCGGAGCTGGTCAGGTGGAGTGATCAATTTGAGCAATTCAGGAGATGAATTGCTGTTGCTCGATCCGGATGATCAAATAATGGACTCTGTTTCCTGGGGGAATTCAATTTTCGCATTCAATCCATCCGTTACCAAGCCACAAGATGGAAGCTCTATCGAACGTAATCCAGCAAACATTGACAGCAACCGTGCGGAGGATTGGGTAATACTTCCTATACCCGGTCCTGGAGAGGTGAATTTAGAAATTATTCCATCACCCACGACAACTCCGACTGCTACCCAACCATCGTGTGAGAATGATGCAATTCTCATATCAGAGGTATTTTATGATCCAGAAGCGCTCCCCGAACCAGATGGCGAATGGATAGAGCTCTTCAATTATGGGAGTACAGATTTTAACCTTGAGTGTCTTAAAATTGGTGATGAAGAAACTCGTGACGGGGGAGAGGGAATGCTTGTTTTTCCTGCAGGGAGCAGGGTAGCTCCTGGGAAAGTGATCCTGATCGCAAATCAAGCAGATGCTTTTTTGGGATACTTTGGATTTGTGCCTGATTATGAGATTAATAATACCGTTGAGACTGTACCAGATTTATCCCCATTTTCACTTTGGGCTTCTGGACCAGTAAACCTAAGCAACACCGGAGACGAAATAATTATCATGAATATTAATGAATCCATTATAGACATGGTTTCATGGGGTATATCTGATTACGCTTTTTATCCACCTGTACCTGGGGTAAAGCCCGGGCATTCAATTGCAAGACAGCCAGCAAACCTCGACACGAATACAGCGGATGATTGGGTAGATTTACTAGATCCACAGCCCGGAGGTATTGTCCTTTCCCCGCCTGTTCCGACAATCTCACCGACCCCCACTTCAACAAAAACACCGTCACCGTCGGCGACGATCACCCCAACTCCAACCTTAACACAGACTCCTGAACCGGTGATTGAAATTGTGATCAATGAAATCCTGGCTGATCCTGGTCCGTATTCTGGAGATGCAAATCAAGATGGGATCGTGGGTATTTCAGATGATGAATTTATCGAAATAGTGAATTTTTCAACTCATCCAATGGATATCAGTGGATGGGCTGTTGGGGACATGATTGATATTCGGCACATCTTCCCAGAAGGTTCTATTATTGAAGCAAATTGCAGCATGGTTCTTTTTGGTGGGGGAACTCCTAATGGGGTGTTTGGTAATTCTATAGTTCAGGTTGCTTCAAGCGGAAAGCTGGGCTTGAACGACGGTATGGAAACTATTTTCCTGTACGATCCACAGCTGAATATTGTTTCGAGTCTGAGCTACGGAGAAGAAGGCAGCGATGATCAATCCATCACCCGTGATCCGGATATCACTGGATCTTTGCCTTTGAAAAAGCACAGTCTTGCTGCGGATTCAGGTGGAGCACTTTACTCCCCAGGAACGCTGGTAAATGGCGGTTATTTTTCAGGTTGCCCCTAAGTAATGCGTTAAACGCATTATCCCATAAACAGCAATAGGTCGCCTTGACTTTAGCGACCTATTCCTGAAGAATGAATCAGCAGCTGGGCACTCATTCAGCTGGATTGCAATCTCCTAAATTTCTTCTGAATTAATCAGGCAGGTAGTCCTGAAATCTGCCGAATAACCATGACCACCTTCCCACGAACCTCAAGTTTACTCGGATCTGTAATAATGATCGGCTTCATGGTCGGGTTTGCAGGTTGAAGTCTCACCTGTCCATTTTCCCTGAAGAAATATTTCAAGGTGGTCTCATTTTCATCGCTGATCCAAATCATCACCATCTCACCATTTCTTGCTTCGCTGGCAGGCTTCATGATAACGATGTCACCATCGTTTACCATGGCATCGATCATCGAATCTCCTTCGACTTCTAAAGCGAATAAATCTTTCCCCTGTTCTCTTCCCGGAAGCTGACTTTGGGGAACTTCAATTGTGCTCTCGAAGTCATAGTATGAGAAATCAGAGGTCGGGATGGGAGTCAATTCACCAGCGGTAATTCGACCCATTACCGGGATTTGGAGCATTTCAGATACTGCTTCCGCGGTTTTCTTTATTTGTGAAGAAACAGATATAGATGCATCCTTGAGGGGTTTAAGTAATCGAACCCCTCGAGAAATCCGTCGATCTCTCTCGATATAGCCCATTTCTTCAAGCTGTTCAAGATAATAATTAACTACTGAGGTTGATGATATTTCCGCTTCAGAACAAATTTCCCGGATAGAAGGAGGATATCCATTTTGTTCTTGAAAGGAATCAAGCACTTTTAGAATCTTCTTTTGGCGATCGCTCAACCCTTTTTTGCGTTTTCTAGGCATGCTGATAACTCCTGGCAATAATAAAGGAAACACTTGTGCTATAAATAATACACGAACATACGTTCTGTGTCAAGAGAATAAATTGCAGTTATTTATCAGTAAACTATGGTTTAATTGATGTGCTATGGCAAAGAAAAAAGACCTTTACACAAGGTTGGTCTATGCACGTAGTAGTCCCGCATTTGGAAGTGTTGCTTATTTCTTATTAAAGATTTTAGGCGTAGAAATACCAAAATCGGTACAAATTGGCGAGGATTTCGAGCTGGCACATGGTGGATTTGGGGTGGTGATTCATCCAAAAACTGTCATTGGAGATCGGGTGAAAATATATCCAGGGGTAACTTTGGGGAGATCAGATGTGCATCACTCTTTTGAAAAATCAGGATTCAAGGGCATCCGGATTGCCTCCGATGTTGTTCTCGCTTCGGGAGCGAAGATCCTTTGTGGGGAGGGAATTCTTGAGGTAAAACAAGGTACGATCGTTGGGGCGAATGCAGTTCTTACTTCTTCTACTAAAGAATATGAGATTTGGGCCGGTGTGCCTGCAAAAATGATTGGTCATCGAGAACAAGAATAGGATCATTTAAGACCTCTGGGTATAATTTCATCTAAGTATGAAAATGCAGCCAAAAATTTGTTTCATTCCTCGATTGACCGGGATCGGGGGTATGGTTTCATTCCAATCAAAATTCACGCGGGAGCTTTCACGTCGTGGAATTCAGGTTAGTTACGATTTAAGCGATCCGACTATCGATTCCATTTTGGTAATTGGTGGCACACGCTATCTCGGGAAATTACGATATGCGAAACATCACGGAATTAGAATCGTACAAAGATTAGATGGAATGAATTGGATCCACCGAAAAATAAATACAGGTGCGGGTCATTGGCTGCGTGCAGAATATGGGAATTTAATATTAAGTATCATACGCTCGCATTTAGTGGATGCAGTTGCATACCAATCCGAATTCTCAAAGGAATGGTGGGAACGTGAGAAGGGAATTACTGCCTGCCAAAATTGCGTCATCTATAATGGTGTTGATTTGCACAGGTTTACACCTGGTGGTGCTGTATCTGCCGGGGATAGAGTCCTGCGAATATTGATGGTTGAGGGTAGCTTGCTAGGTGGCTATGAATTTGGATTGGAGAATGCAGTTCATCTGGCCAACCAGGTGGCGCAGAAAGCAGCAGAAGGCAGACAGGTCGAACTATGGGTGGTAGGTAAGGTATCCAGCTCGACAAAGGATAATTGGGAGAACTGGTTATCCGAACATGGGGAAGACAATTCTCTGCACATCAATTGGTTGGGCACGATTGATCATGAGATGATCAATGAAATTTACCAGCAATCACACCTGCTTTTCTCCGCTGATATTAATGCTGCCTGTCCAAATTCTGTGATTGAATCACTCGCGAGCGGGACACCTGTGATTGCATTTGATACCGGTGCATTGAAGGAAATTGTGGGTGATTCGGGAGGTAGCGTTGTACCTTATGGTGGGAATTCCTGGCGTTTAGAAAAACCGGATATTCCTGCCCTAGCTGAAAGCACATGGAAAATTCTGGAAAATCTGGATGCCTATCAAAAATCTGCTCGGCAACGTGCAGAGTCGGTTTTTGGTCTCGAGCTCATGGTTGATCAGTACCTGGATCTATTGCTGGGTTGATAATGCAAGCAGTCAATCGATGGAGTGGACAATTTCAAGACGATGACTCTCAATAAAATGGTGTTCGATTTTACTGCGTATTTTGCAAACCTGCTGCCTTTACCGATTAAACGTGCCTTCTATAAGAATTTAACCATCTCTAGGATGATCCGCTCAGTCTTAAATCGTTTCGCACCGGGAGAATTGGTCAAAGTCAATCTCATGTTGGGTGATGATGAAAATCTAAAGATGTTCCTTGATTTAAAGGAAGAAAAAGATTATTGGTTGGGAACGTACGAGCCTGAGCTGCAGTTTGCTGTTCAGTCTTTGGTTGGACGAGGTCAGGTAATCATGGATGTTGGTGCAAATATCGGCTTCATCAGTCTCATATTTGCCAAAAAAATTGGACCAGAAGGGCATGTTTATGCTTTTGAAGCGCTCCCTGAAAATGTGATGCGCTTGAAACAGAATATTGAGATTAATGATTATCTTGACCGAATATCCATCGTCGAAGCGGCAGTACAGGATCGGACGGGTGATGTGATTTTTCTAAAAGGTCCTTCAACAGGCACGGGAAAAGTAAGTGGTTCTGCAGGCAGAGATTCTCTCGAATACATGCACCAAATCGAGATTCCTGGGATATCCATCGACGAATTTATTGATCGTCAAGAAAATTTTGTTCCTGATGTGATCAAAATAGATATTGAAGGCGGGGAAGTGTTGGCACTGCCTGGAATGGAGAAGACCTTGCGGTTAATTCGTCCGATACTTTTTATAGAGCTGCATGGCACAGAAGCGGCGCAAGTGTCTTGGGAAGTCCTTAATAATGCGAATTACCGCATTTCCCGGATGGATACTAAATTTTCTCCGGTGCGGAGCCTGGAAGATTTAGATTGGAAATCATATATTGTGGCCTTTCCGAATGAATAAATCGCTGAATCATTATCCAGGAAAATTGGGAATCCAGCAGAGAGTTCTACCGGAATACCGGGCGGGGTTTTTTGATTTACTAGCTGAGGCGTGTGAAGGAGGTCTCAGCATATTTGCTGGAGATGTACCTCTCAAGGAAACAATACCGGAGGCAAGTGAGCTGAATGTTGCAAAATACGTAAAATCCCAAAATTATCATTTCTCAGACGTTGCGTCGCGCTATTATTTTCTCTGGCAGAGGGGATTATTAGATTGGTTGGAAAAGTGGGAGCCCGATGTATTGATCGTTGAAGCGAATCCCAGGTATTTAAGTACAAACAGGGCAATACAATGGATGCATTCCAGAGGGAAAGCAGTGATCGGATGGGGATTAGGTGCACCTCCCTTAGAAGGATCGAGGACCCTTGGAGGGCAGTTTAACACGTTCTTGAGAAATTACCTGAGGCACAGGTTGTACAATCAATTAGACGCCATGATTGCGTATAGCCACAGGGGGGCTAGAGAATATCGTGATTTCCTTTCCACCCATAAACAAATCTATGTAGCTACGAATGCTGTCGCCAGACGTCCAACGGAAATTTCCAACGAGCGACCACCATATTTTGAGGATCGCCCAGTAGTCCTTTATGTTGGACGTATTCAAAAGCGGAAAAAAATCGATCACCTTATTCGCACCATTGCATCTCTTCCGGAGGAATTGCATCCGGAACTATG
>Ga0316577_10000348_pt1 | contig 17304 bp, 13 predicted proteins | sample S5NA_FD_203073 | JGI IMG/M metagenome (GOLD analysis project Ga0316577, IMG submission 203073) | Rhizosphere microbial communities from salt marsh grasses in Alabama, United States - S5-7_050615r2r1 | ecosystem: Host-associated > Plants > Roots > Rhizosphere | place: USA: Alabama | collected... | reverse complement strand
CAGAGTCCGCCTCACGACGGACACCCTTGCTTCGGCTAGCGGTTCCGGTCATCACGGCCCGCAGAGGACTTTCACCTCCTAGATACACGACATGCCTGGCGCACTCAGAAGAGACCTGGCCCCTTTGTGGGGCCAGGTCTCTGCCGTTTCCCTTCCCTGTGCGTCCTGCCGGTCACGGACCGGCAGTCTGTTCATCGGCAACGGCTTCCCAGCCTCGGAACCCGCCAGGACGCGGCCCGGCCAACCGGGCCTATGGGTGCTTCGGCTCCCGCTCGCGGCTCACTCACGCGCCTGGGGCTCTTGCCTCCCATGCGCTGCGGGTCCTCCACAGCTCAGCCTGTAGATTCAGCCAGCGCCCGCTCAAAGATGTCCAGCCCTGCCTCCATCTGGGCCTGGTCGACCACCAGGGGCGGGATCCAGCGGATGACGTTGCTGTAGGTCCCGCAGTTCAGCAGCAGCAGGCCATCCTGCCGGCAGCGGCTGACGATCTCCTTGACCAAGCTGGTCGCCGGACTGCCGTCGGCCTCAGTGAACTCGGCGCCCACCATCAGGCCCAGCCCTCGCACATCGCCCAGGACCGGGTACCGTTCCTGGAGATCGCATAGCCCGGCCATGAGCACCGCGCCCATGCGCGTCGCATTCTCCAGCAAACCATCCTGGATCACCCGCACCGTCGCCTCGGCTGCGGCACAAGCGACGGGATTGCCGCCATAGGTCCCGCCGTGGGTGCCCGTCATCCACTTTTCCATGAGGTGGCGCGGCGCCGCCAGGCCCGAGAGCGGAAACCCCGAGGCCAGGCCCTTGGCCATGGTCATGATGTCGGGCACTATCCCAAAGTGCTCCACTGCAAAGAACTTGCCGGTGCGCCCGAATCCCGACTGGACCTCGTCCGCCACCAGGAGGATGCCGTGCTCGTCGCAGATCTCCCGCAGGCCGGGCAGGAAGGACGGGGGAGGCACCACGTAGCCCCCCTCACCCAGCACAGGCTCGACGATGATCGCCGCCGTCTCCGAAGGCGCCGTCTGGCTGGCGAGGAGGTGGCGCAGCTCCCTCAGGCACCATTCACTGGTGGCCTCTGGCTCCCAGCCATAGCGATAGGCGTAGGCATAAGGGGCCACAAACACGCCCGCCGCCAGGGGTTGGTAATGCTGGCGATAGACTGTCTTGGAGGTCGTCATGGCCATCGTCAGGTTCGTCCGGCCGTGGAACGACCCCTGAAAGACGACGATGTTGGGCCGGCCTGTTGCGTGGCGGGCCAACTTGACCGCGCCCTCCAAGGCCTCGGCCCCTGAATTAGAGAAGAAAAAGGTGTCCAGTCCCGGGGGAACCACCTCGCTCAGGGCATCCGCCAGGCGCAACAGCGGTTGGTGGTAGTAGATATTGACCTGGGCGTGGATGATCTTGCCCACCTGTTCGCGGGCGGCCTCGACAACGCGCGGATGGCAGTGGCCGGTGTTGATGACGCCGATGCCGCTGGTAAAGTCGAGGTAACGATTGCCGTCCACGTCCCAGATGTAGACGCCTTCGCCGCGATCGACGAGGATATCGGTGATCCGGCTCCAGACCGGTGAGATACGCTCGTTGTCCATTGCACTCCTTCCTGGCTGTTCTGATCGTTCTGGCGCCCACACTGACCAGCAGGGCCTGTGCTCCGACCTAGACGAACTCCGTGACGCTCACCTGCGTCGGGATCCCACGCTGCTCCAGTTGGGCAAAGAACGGCTCAGGGTCAATGCCGAGCTCGGGTGGATAGACGCCGGGCTCAACGCGACCTTCAGCCAGCCACTGGGCGGCGATGGATGGTGCCACGCCTGTGGGCAGGGAGCCCTTCAAGGTGAGGGTCCCAAGGCGATAGGTCACCGGCTTGCCGAGGCGTGTGCCCCGCACCTCAGTCACGATCTCTTTGCTCCAGTCTGGGGGCTGGTTCTTCGGCGGCTCCAGGAAGGAGAGGATAGGCGGCACGTAGTGGCCCATGATGGCCACCATCAGGTCTCTCGGCGCTATCTCGGCCGCGTTGATCTGCACCGGCTCGCGGCTGGCAAAGCCAAAATCAGACAGGACCTTGACCTTCTCCACCGTCTCGGGTGCCATGCCCCAGTAGTTGATTTTGAAGAAGCACTCCTGCAGCCCCTTGTCCCGGAAGCTGGCGGGGATCGTCGCCACCTCGGAGTGCAGGGACAGGTGCATGGGCAGCAGGCCAAGGGGCGCAGTGAACCAGTAGTCCTCAAAACCACTCATCGGCTCGGCGGCCACGTATTCACCCTCTTGATAGACCATGGGGTTCATGGTCAGTTCATCCAGGATGGTCGGGACCGCATAGCTAAAGGTCACCTGATCCGCCGGCGGAGGCTTGATGCCGTCATAGATGCGCACTGATTCGACCGCATCGAGGCGGTCCGCGGCGTAGCGGCTCTGGACGTTCGGGATGCCCGGGGCGCTGCCCATGCCCAGGATGGCAGTCAGACCGGCGGCACTGAACTGCTCATGGAGCTGCAACTGCTTGAGCGTGGTGTGAAAGAGTCCACCCAGATCGGTGTAATGGGTGCCAGCCTCCAGGCAAGCGCCCATGACCTCCAGGTTGGTGTAGTAGACGGTGGCGTTCAGGCAGGTCTGCGCCCCGCGCAGGGCGGCGACCAGAGCTTCGTGATCCCGCACATCGACCTGGAGCCGGGATAGCTTCGGACTTCCGATAAAGTCCGCAACCTGCTCGGCGCGCTCCATGTTGAGGTCGGCGATGACGACCTCATCGACGCCCTCACTGTGAGCCAGGTCCTGTACGGCGATGCAGCCCATCATGCCCGCACCACCCAAGACGACGATTTTCATCCCCCATCTCCTCTCTCTTGTGAGTTCTTAGTTCACCTTAGGGACAGGCAAGTGGGCAAGCCGGCTCGGGCCGACTCTGCATCAGCCAGGATGCCGGGACCAGCTGCCGCCCTCCCCTCCGGCCTGCCTGCGCAACCTCAGTTTCAGCGGCCTATGGCCTCTGCAACCCAATCGATGCCCAGCTCTTCCAGCTTGGCTCGGGTCGGCACGCCCTCTGGATCCCAGCCGGACATGGCATAGTAGAGATCTTTGGCCTGTTCCAACTCCTCAGTCCCAAAGGTCATGCCATCGGAGGGCCCACCCACCTTTGGCTTGGCCACTTTGGGCGGCAGGCTGTCGTCCTCGCGCCCAAAACCCTCGCGCGTGTTGAAGGCGCGCATCATGTTGAGGCGGCGCTCACCCACCTTCATGAGCTCCCACAGGCTCAGGTCCCAGCCGGTCACCGCGCTGGCCATCTCCACCAATTGGTTGGGGCTGTAGAGGTGCCACGACGGGCCATAGACGAACTGGCAGACGTTGATACTGTCCAACAGGCTGTAGAACTGCTCGGTGTAGAGTGCGAACCGGATCTTCTCCGGGCTGAGGCTGAACTCTGGCTGCTGCTCCAGCAGGTCCAGTTGGGCCATCCGCTCCTGGTAGAACTCAAAGTCGCCCTCGTAGGCCGGATCGTGCTCCGAGGACTGGTGGTCCGCGCCGAAGGGATTGACGGCATAGATCAGGCCCAAGCTGCGCTTGACCTCGGGCATGTGTGCTGGCAGGTCGTGGTTCTTGACCACCACGGCCAGCTCTTCGGCCTCCGGCCCAAGCCGCTTCGCCAGTCGCCCGGTGCCCTCGGCCAGGAGATCGCCAAAGCCCTCGCGGCGGCCAATCTGCTCCACCATCCGCACCATCGCCTCGACATTTCCAAAGCGGAGCTCCACGCCGCCTGTATCCTCCGTCGTGATCAGCCCCTGCTCAAAGCAGTCCATGGCGAAGGCGATGGTCGCACCGCAAGAGATGGTGTCCAGGCCGTACATATTACACAGCTGATTGGCGTAGGATACACCATCAAGGTCACCGATCCCGCAGTAGGAGCCAAAGGTGGCCAACGTCTCATACTCCGGTCCACCATAAAGGGGCTCGACTTTGTGACCCTGCCACTCGGTCTCGACGACACGCTTGCAGCGCACGACGCAGGCGTAGCAGGTATCCCGCTCCTTGAGGATGGTATCCGTCATGACCGTCCCGGTGAGGGGTTCGTAATCATCAAAGGAACCGCTCTCCCAGTTGCGGGTCGGCAGGCCGCCGACCTCGTTCTGGAAGCCAAAGACGTCCGCGGTCCCGTTCAGGGTCATGCCATAGACGCCCGACTCCTCCAGGTTCTGGGCACCCCAACGGGCCAGTGCGGCCAGCGCCTTGCGATCGGCCACTTCTGGGCGCTCGTGGCCCCGCACCGCCACGGCCTTCAGGTTCTTGGCACCCATGACCGCGCCCATGCCCGTGCGGCCGTTGGCCCGATTGCTCATGTTGATGATGCAAGCAAAGCGGACCAGATTCTCTCCGCCAGGGCCACACTGTAGGACCTGGATCTTGTCGTCGCCCAGCTCCTCTCGAATGGCCGCTTCGACCTCGCCGGTGACCTTGCCCCAAAGGTGCGAGGCATCGCGTAGCTCCGCCTGGCCATCCTGGATCCACAGATAGACCGGTTTCTCGGCTTTTCCGGTGCACACGACGGCATCATAGCCAGCGCCTTTGGCCTCGGCGGGCCAAAATCCGCCCGCCTGGGCATCGCCAATGGCATTAGTCAGCGGCGACTTGGCAGTGGCCGTCACCCGGCTCTGGCCGGATATCGCCGCACCTGTCGCAATCCCCAGACTGAGCACCAGAACGTTCTCCGGTCCTAGAGCATCCGCCCCAGGGGGCATAAGCTTCAAGACATAGTAGAGGCCGACCGCGCTTCCGCCCATGTACTTGCGGTAGAAGCCCTCTCCAGGCTCCTCTACTTCGATATTGCCCGTGCTCAGATCCACGTGCAGAATCTTGCCAGTATACCCGTACGGCATTGTACATACCTCCCTGTGTTTGTGCTGTTGGCTGCAAAGGGCTTCTGAAGCGCCACAGGCGCTGGAACCCCGTAGACTACCCCCCTACGACGAAGGGAAAGATACGGACGCTATCGCCTTCTTCGAGGACGCGTTGGCGGTCCGGCTCCGGGTCACCGTTGACCGAAACCAGTTGGACGCGGCCGCTGATCTGCAGACGATCGAGCAACTGCGCCACAGTCGCCCCTTGAGGCAGATCCACATCGCCTTCACCACGTGCCTCCGTAGGCAGATGTCGGCGAAAACGAGAGAAAAGCTTCACGTGTACAGTCATGATCAACCGGTTCCGTCCTCCCACCGCGAGTCTATCGCGCCGAAGCCAATTATACTCGAAAAGCCACTGTGCAGCAAAACCGTCCTCACTTGACAACTGCTCCACTGCACAGGCAAAGGTCTCGCGTGCATCTCTGCCTGCGAACCAGGTGCCCTTCTCAGACGGCGTCGCCGTCGACCGGCCGTATGTTGGCTGGCTCGCTGTGTGCAGCAAAGGCAGGGGTATCCGGTTTGACTATTGCACGAGAGCAGGGTATAATCTGGAGAAGCTCGGACAGCCGGCATCACGAGCCGTACTAGCCTCGAGGTGTGTCCATGTCGGATAACAGCGCCGTTCAGATCCGGAATGTCGTCAAGAGGTTTCCTGGCCCTGGCGGGGCCGCGGACGGTGAGGTTGTCGCCGTTGACCACGTCTCTCTCAGCATCCGCGACGGTGAGTTTTTCTCCCTCCTCGGACCCAGCGGTTGCGGCAAGACCACGACGCTGCGCATGATCGCTGGCTTTGAGCACCCTACCGAGGGCGAGATCCTGATCCACGGCCGGCCCATGGGCCTGACACCCCCCTATCAGCGAAATACCAACATGGTCTTTCAAAACTACGCCCTCTTCCCCCACATGACGGTGGCGCGCAACGTTGCCTTCGGGCTACAGATGAAGAAGGTGTCGGACGAAGAAACTCAACGTCGGGTCCAGGAGGCACTGGCCATGGTCCGGCTGCCTGATTTTGGGCCCAGGCGGCCGAACCAGCTCTCCGGGGGCCAGCAGCAGCGCATCGCGCTGGCCCGGGCCTTGGTGAATCGCCCTGAACTGCTGCTCCTGGACGAGCCCCTGGGCGCACTCGATCTAAAGCTGCGCAAGGAAATGCAGATCGAACTCAAGAGCCTGCAGAAGGAAGTGGGTATCACCTTCATCTATGTCACCCACGACCAAGAAGAGGCGCTGACCATGTCGGATCGCATCGCGGTCATGCACCAGGGCAAGGTGCTGCAGGTCGGCTCTCCGACGGAGATCTATGAGCGGCCCTGCTGCCGCTTTGTAGCGGACTTTATCGGCGACACCAACTTCATGGACGGCGTGGTAGAGTCCCAGGAGGACGACATTGTTACCGTGCGGGTGGACGATGGCCTGCCGGTCATGGTCCAGTCTGGCGGGACACTTGCCCGCGGCACCCGTGTGACGGTCGCCATCCGTCCCGAGAAGCTCCGGCTCCTGCCAAAGCCCATGGGCGGCAGTCACAACTCGTTCCCCTGCCAGGTGGAACAAGTGATCTATGTCGGCACCGACACGCGCTTCCTGGTGCGCTTGTCAGACAGCGTCGCCCTTACCGTCCGCGAGCAGAACGTCATCTCAACGCCCGATCCAATGGCCTATTATGCTGAGGGCGGCGACCAGGTCTACGCTGTCTGGCTGAGCGATGCCGGGCAGCTACTCACAGACTGAAGGGATGCTAGCAGATGACCGACGCCACTACGATCCAGGGCGGGAATCGCATTCTGGCGGCCATCCGCCGCAGGCCGGGCCTCGGCATCCTGGCCCTGATCTTTCCCAGCCTCTTCTGGCTCATTGTCTTCTTCCTCATACCCCTGATCATTGTCTTTGTCTATAGCTTCTTGAAACGGGGTCCCTACGGCCAGATCGAGTGGGAGTTCAATCTACAGAACTATGCCCGTTTCTTCGATCCCCTATATCTGAGGGTCTTTGCTCGCTCCTTCAAGATCGCAGGCATCACCACCATAGTCTGCTTCCTGTTGGGCTATCCCATGGCCTACTGGATGGCCACACGCCCGGCGCGCTGGCGCAATACCCTGCTTCTGCTGCTCATGATCCCCTTCTGGACCAACTTCCTGGTTCGAACCTACGCCTGGATCCTGATCCTCCGCGACAGCGGCCTGGTCAACAACGCCCTGATGAGCCTGGGGTTGATCAGCCAGCCCCTGCCGCTCTTTGGCAACGATCTAGCCATCGTCATCGGTTTGGTCTATGGCTGGTTCCCAGACATGGTGCTGCCCTGTTACGCGGCTATCGAACGCCTTGATTTCTCCCTCGTCGAGGCGGCCCAGGACCTCTATGCCAACGAGCTTCGGGCTTTTGCCCGGATCATCTTTCCCCTCACACTGCCCGGCGTCGTGGCCGGCTCGATCCTCGTTTTTATCCCCTCTCTGGGTGCCTACGTGACACCTGACCTGCTCGGCGGCGCCAAGTCGGTGATGATCGGAAACGTCATCCAGAGCCAGTTCCTGAGTGTGCGTGACTATCCCTTCGGCTCTGCCTTCTCCTTTGTGCTCATGGCTATGATGCTGATCGCCACCCTGCTCTATTTCCGCGTCGGCGGCAGGACGATGTGAGGGGATGACATGAGCACGACAGTGAGCCGGTCCGCTCGAGCCAGCCGCGTAGCCCGGCGGGGAAGCCGGTTGGGCCTCTGGATCCGCCGCATGATCAGCGCCAGCGGGGTTTTTGGCTACATTTTTCTCTACACCCCTATCATCGTGCTGGTGGTGTTCTCCTTCAATTCATCCCGCTTTGTCTCCTCGTGGGAGGGCTTTAGCTTCCGCTGGTACCGGGTGCTCTTTGAGGATGCTGCCATGGGGGCAGCGCTGCGCAACAGCCTCATCGTCGCTTTCTCCTCGACTGCCATCTCGACCGTGTTCGGCACCATGGTCGCCCTGGCCATGGAGCGCTACCGGTTCTTTGGCAAGACTGCCTTTGATGCCCTATTGTACCTGCCCATCATCATCCCCGACATCGCCATGGCCGTCATGCTGCTCCTTTTCTTCGTCATGTCCCATATGGGTCTGAGCCTCATGAGCATCATCATCGCCCATGTAGCCTTTAACATCTCGTTTGTCGCCGTAGTAGTCCGCGCCAGGCTCGTCGGCTTTGACCGCAGCCTTGAGGAAGCAGCCCAGGATCTGGGCGCCAATGAGCTGCAGACCTTCTGGTACGTAACCCTGCCCTTGCTGATGCCGGGCATTCTGGGTGGTGCCCTGCTGGCCTTTACCCTCTCTCTGGACGATTTTGTCATCACCTTCTTCACCGCCGGCGTGGGGGCGACAACCCTGCCGCTACGCATCTACTCCATGGTCAAGTTGGGCATCACGCCTGAGATCAATGCCATCTCGAGCCTGCTGCTGCTGGCCTCAATGACGTTGGTCATGTTGTCACTGATCCTGCAACGGAAAGGAGGTGGTTCCCCAGCTGAACTCGTGTAGTGCTGCTGGTCTCTGGTTCAATACAATCACCTGAAGGAGGGAAGAATGAAGCGGGTTTTCGCATTGGTCCTGGTTCTGACTGTACTGGCCGGGCTCGCCGGCTGCGGTTCCACCCCAGAGCCCGCCGCCCCGACCGCCGCGCCCACGTCCGAGGGGCCAGCGCCGGAGCCAACATCGCCGCCCCTGGCCGAAGAATTGCACGTCTACAACTGGTCCGAGTATATCGACCCCGCAATCTATGATGAATTTGAGCAGGAGTTCGGCGTAAAGGTCATCGAGGACACCTTCGCCAGCAACGAGGATCTCCTGGCCAAGCTCCAGGCGGGTGCGACAGGCTACGACATCATTGTGCCCTCGGATTACATGGTCACAATCATGCGTGAGCTGGATCTGCTCACCGCGCTGGACTATGGCAACATTCCCAACTTTGCGAATATCGATCCCAAGTTCCTCGACCCGCCATACGACCCCAGCAACACCTACTGCGTACCGTACCAGTGGGGCACGACCGGCATCGGCTACGACAGCGAGGTCTTTGAGGAAGCCCCGGCTAGCTGGGCCTATCTCTTTGATCCGGAGATGGCCGGCCCCTATGCCAACCAGATGAGCATGCTCAACGACGCCCGGGAGGTCTTTGCCGCTGCCCTCAAGTACCTGGGCTACTCGCTGAACACGACCAACGAGCAGGAGCTGGAGGAGGCCAAGCAGCTCCTGATCCAGCAGAAGGCCTGGGTATCGACCTACGACAGCGAGGGATTTGAGGATCTCCTCGCTGCAGGCGAGACTGTCCTGGCCCATGGCTGGAGCGGTGACTTTTTCATGGCTGCCGAGGAGGCAGAGCAGGTCTGGTACGTCATTCCCGAGGAAGGCGGCGTGATCTGGACCGACAACCTGTGCATCCCCAAGTCTGCGCCCAACAAGTACACCGCCGAGGTCTTTATCGACTTCCTGCTGCGACCGGAGATCGGGGCCCAGATCACCAACTACACCTGGTATGGCAGTCCAAACCTGGCTTCGGAGGAGTTTATCGACGCCGAGATCCTCGAAGAGCCGGCCATCTACCCGCCGCCCGAGGTGATGGAAAAGCTGGAATTCATCCGCGACGTGGGCGAGGCCACGGCCATCTACGATCGAATGTGGACCGAGATCAAGACACAGTAGCCTTGGTGCGGTCCTTGTGGGGCTGGCCCAGCCACAGGCTGGGCCAGCCTCTTTGAGCAATGCCCGTGAGGTATACACACGAACACTTTGAAACCCTCGTCGACGAGGCCCTTGACAGCCTGCCTGAGGAGTTCCAAGAATGGCTCGACAACGTGGCTATCGTCGTCGGCTGGCAGCCCACTGCCGAGCAGCTGGCGCAGGCCGGGCTGGAGCACGGCGGGGGGCTGCTCTTCGGGCTGTACGTAGGTGTGCCCAAGACCCACCGCGGGTTCACCTACGGCGAAGTCGTCCCGGACAAGATCATCATCTTTCAACAATCCATAGAGCAGGTCTGCCGCGGGCCGGAGCAGGTGCGCGAGTGCGTGCGCAAGACGGTCCTGCACGAGATCGGTCACCATTTCGGCATGGATGAGGATCAGCTGCGGTCAGCAGGCGTCTGACCCTGACTTCCAGCCAAACGTCTCGATGACCTGGGGGATGTAGGGCGGATTGCCAATCCGCCCCACATGCTGGCCCCAGCCTTTCGAGATGATGCGATCGGAGGAGGAAATGGCTCACCAACTCTGGATCGGCGGTGAGTTTGTCGCCAGTGCTTCGGAAGAGACCATCGGCGTGATCAACCCCTACACCGAGGAGGTGATCGACCATGTCGCCGCCGGGAACGCGGCCGACGTGGAGAGCGCTGTCGAGGCGGCGCAACACGCCTTCTCAGAGTGGCGCTGGGTCCCTGCCGTAGAGCGCGCGGACTATCTCCACGAGGTCGCCCGAAAGCTGCGCGAAGCCGAGGACGCCCTGGCGCGCCAGCTCACACTCGAGGGCGGCAAGCCGCTGGTCGAGAACCTCGACGAGGTGGGCTGGACCGCCGCCTGCTTTGATTACTATGCCGAGATCGGACGCCACAGCCGCGGCCGCGTCATCCCCAGCATCGAGCGCAGCCAGCTCAGCCTGGTGCTAAAAGAAGCCTACGGCGTGGTAGCCTGCATTGTGCCCTGGAATTACCCGCTGCTGTTGATGGGCTGGAAGGTGGCGCCCGCCCTGGCCGCCGGCAACAGCGTCATCCTCAAGCCATCGTCGGTGACCCCCCTCTCGGCGCTGATGCTAGCCCAGGCCTTTGACCACCTGCCACCGGGCACGGTGAACATCCTCACCGGCTCCGGCGAAGAAGTGGGCGATGTCCTGGTCGCCCATCCCCACGTGCCGGTCATCGCCTTCACCGGCAGCACGGCCGTGGGCCAGCACATTGCCAGCCTGGCCGCACCCAAGATGAAAAAGCTACACCTTGAGCTCGGCGGCAAGGATGCCTTTATCGTCGCCGAAGACGCCGATCTCGACGTGGCCGTGCCGGGGGTGGCCTGGGCCGCCCTGCTGAACAATGGCCAGGTCTGCACCAGCACCGAGCGGATCTATGTCCACGAATGCCTGTACACCGAGTTCACAGCTCTCATTACTGAGTACGTGCAGGGATTGCAGATGGGCGACCCGCTGGGGCCGGCGACCGACCTGGGTCCCATGGCCCGTGCCGGCTACCGGGCCAAGGTCGAGCGCCAGGTGGCCGAGGCAGTGGAGCGGGGCGCCAGGGTGCTGACCGGCGGTCGCCGCCCCCCGGACCAACCCACCGGCTACTTCTACGAGCCGACGGTCCTGGTCGAGGTCAACCGCGGGATGGAGGTCATGTGCCAGGAGACCTTTGGGCCGGTGCTGCCCATCACCCGCTTTGTCGACTTTGACCAGGCGATTGCCCTGGCCAATGACTCGCCCTACGGCCTGGGGGCCAACCTCTACACGCACAACGCTCGTTATGTCAAACAGTTCTACGAGCGGGTGCGGGCGGGCACCTTGTGGGTCAATGATCCTCTGACCGACAACGATGCCGGGCCCTTTGGCGGCTTTGGCATGAGCGGACTCGGCCGGGAACTGGGCGAAGAGGGTCTGGACGAGTTCCGCGAGACCAAGCACCTCCACTGGGATTTCGCCATGGAGCCCAAGGAGTGGTGGTATCCCTACGAGCAGTACAACCGCCTTCGCTAGGGACCGGGAGGGCCGTCGGAGGCTCTACCTGCGTCACCGGTCATCCCGACAGCTAGACGATCGGCTCGGCCATGGCCAGGTCCGTGTAGGCCTGCATACCCTTCTCGCGCAGCGCCGTCAGAAAGGCGCCGGGTTCGAGGCAGGCCTCTGGCGCGTACACCCCCCCGGCATCGACCAGCAGATCCTTGCGCGCCAGCATCTGGGCACCAATGGACAGCGATAGGCCGGTCACCTCGCGCATCTGGCCGATGCCACAGGCCATGCGGTGCACCTCGGCGCCTGCCTCGATCCCCCACACGTCGACGCGGACCGCACCCAACTCCGGGTCCCCGGACGACGTGGCCTGCTCCAGCCAGGTGAAAAATCGGGCAACGGCATTGAGGATCGCCGGCCGCTTAAAGAGGCCCCAACGCGCCGGCCGGATGAACAGGTTGGAGCCAGAGCCAAAGCCCATGTAGAAGCTCGCCTCCTCGAGGTCGGGCATGGTGCGCGGCAACGTCTCCGGCTCGCTGTGGCCCATGTTCCAGACCTTGATCGGGCCAAAGCGCGGGAACTCGACCAGCTGCTCCTCGCTGCAGGCCGGCACCATCTGGCTCTTCCCCTCCCGCCAGACGGCCACCTGGCCCGAGATGATGTGCAGCATGTGCCGGACCACGGCCTCGCCACCTCCCGCGTCGAGGGGCTGGTAGACGTAGACATGCGCCCGCTTCACAGTGTCCATGCCGGCGCTGAGATAAGCCACGCCCACGTTCGAGATGCCCGGGCTAGTACCCAGGCCGGTAATGACCGTGACGCCCTTCTCGCGGGCCGGAGCGTCCAGATCATCGAGGACCGTGCGGGCCGCCTGCCACTCGTCGCAGATGCTGGCATAGTCGACGCCGGCCTCAAGGGCAGCACGCACCAAGGGCGGCTCGTAGAGGTAGAAAGGGCCCAACCCGGAAGCCGCGACATCGTAGCCGCGCATTGCCTCGACCAGCGCAGCGTGGTCCCTGGCATCGACCTGGCGGACGTCGACCATGGCTGGCTGGTCCCCCAGCCCAGCCGCTATCTCACGGGCAGCGCCCACGTTCCAGTCGGCAATCGTCACCCGCTCCACACCCGGCGCCCCCGCCAGGTCTTCGACAGCCCGGCTGGCCATGTCCCCAGCACCGCCAAGCACGATGATCTGCATACTCCCCTCCTTGTATTCTGGTATGGCCCCAGCGCCCTGGTTCATGCGGCCCTGGGATGGTCTCCTATGGGTGTGCTACAGGATACCACGCACTGCGGAGATGATATCCTGCACGTCAGGGGTCGCCGCGTTCTCCAGCGTCCGGTTGTAGGGCATGGGCACGTCCACCCCCGCCACGCGCCGCGGCCCTGCCTTGAGGCTGCCCAGCGCCACTCCGGTGACGCGGGCGATGACCTCTCCGCCAAAGCCGTGGGTCTGGACCCCGGGCTCGGCGACGACGAGGCGTCCCGTCTTGACCACGGAGGCCACGATGGTACCCCAGTCGCAGGGCACCAGCGTCCGCGGGTCCACCACCTCCACGGACACGCCTTCCCGGGCCAGTTCCTCAGCGGCCTCCAGCGCCTGGGGCACCATAGCCCCTATTGCGACCAGGGTCACATCCCGGCCCTCCCGCTTGACATCGGCCAGCCCAAGGGGCACCAGGTAATCCTCCTCCGGCACCGGCCCGATGGATGTGTACAACAGCTTGTTCTCAAAGAACAGCACGGGGTTGTTCGAGCGGATGGTGGCCTTGAGCAGCCCCTTGGCATCGTAGGGTGTGCCTGGCGCCACGACGATCAGCCCGGGGATGCCGGTCAGCCAGGCTTCCAGGCTCTGCGAATGCTGCGCCGCGCCGCCGATGCCCGCGCCACCCGGCGTGCGGATCACAAGGGGCAGGGCGTACTGCCCACCGCTCATGTAGCGCAGTTTGGCCGCCTGATTCATGATCGGATCCATGGCCGCCGTCAAGAAATCGGAGAAGAGGATCTCGGCTACCGGCCGGCGACCGGTCATGGCGGCACCCACCGCCGAGCCGGTGATGGCGTACTCGCTGATGGGTGTATCCATGACCCGGTAGGGCCCGAATTCCTCGGCCAGCCCTTCTGTGACGGAAAAGTAGCCGCCCGTCGACACATCTTCGCCCAGGACAAAGACCCGTTCGTCGCGGGCCATCTCCTCGGCGAGGGCCTCCCAGACGGCCTGCGCGTAGCTCATCTCGCGGCCCGTCTCCAGCCGCGGACCCGCCTCGTAGAGGACAGCCAGATCGGGGGCAAAGATATCCTCAGTGAGGGCCTCGAGCGCTGGCTCAGGGCTCTCTCTGGCGAAAAGAAGCGCTTCCTCTACCCTCGCCCCTGCCTCGTCGCGGATCTGCGCCGCCTGTTCGGCCGTGAGGACGCCGCTGGCCATCAACGCCCGCTCGAGGTGCTGGATGGGACAGCGCTCCTTCCAGGCCTCGATCTCGGCCGGCTCGCGATAGGCCACTGGCTCGCCTTCCATGTGCCCCCGCCAGCGATAGGTCAGCGCCTCGATCAGGGTCGGCCCGCCACCGCTCCGCGCCCGATCGACCGCTTCGCGCGTGGCCTCGTACACCGCCCAGGGGTCATTGCCATCCACCGTGACGCCTGGCATGCCGTAGGCCGCCGCGCGATCCGCGAGGTTCTCCACGGCAGCGTGTCTACGGACAGGTGTGAACTCGCCGTAGAGATTGTTCTCGACGACAAACACCGCTGGCAGGTCAAAGACGGCGGCAAAGTTCAAGGCCTCGTGGAACATGCCCTGGTTCGTGGCTCCATCGCCGGCAATGGCCACGGCCACCTGCCCGCTGGCACGGTGCTTGGCCGATAGCGCCGCGCCGGTCGCGATCAGGTAGGCAGCACCGACGATGCCATTGGCGCCCAGAGCCCCGACGGCTGCCTCGGTGACATGCATCGAGCCGCCCTTGCCCTTGCAAAGACCTGTCGCCTTGCCGAATAACTCGGCCATCATGCCGTCGAGATCGGCGCCCTTGGCCAACATGTGCCCGTGCCCACGGTGGGTGGTGGTCATATAGTCGTCGGCGTGCAGCGCAAAGCAAACGCCCACAGCCGTGCCCTCCTGTCCCACTGAGAGGTGTAGGAGCTCCGTGGGCACCTCGCCGCGGGCATAGGCCTCAGCCAGGGCTGTCTCGGTGGCACGGATCAGATGCATCCGTCGCAGCATCTCTGCCTTTAGCTCTGTCTCCGATGTTGGCAGATCCTGCGATCGGCAGGAAACCTCCTCGAATCCGGCGGGAAGGACACGGACCAGGGGCACATGATGGTGACTGAGGGCCTTGAGATCGATATCGGGCTCTTGCGAAGAAGGGCTGCCGCGTAATCGGGCGCGCAGGCCTGCTAACCAGCCAAGCCCGGAAGCAGTACCACCCACCGCGGCGTGTTCAACCTCCGGCGGCACCATGTCCTCATAGCCCAATTCGGCAAGCACCTCAGGATACAGATCAAAGGCCGGTTTAACGGCCGGCAGCAAGGCCAGGGCCTTGGGCACCGAGCCGCGGGCGACAACCTTGCGTGTAGCAATGACCCGGGCCGTATTCAGCCGTCCCAACCAGAACTGGTGGGCCGTATCCCCGGATTGGATCATCTCGACATCAGGCTGCAGATCGCTGGGGCCGAACTCGTAGGAGAGGGGAGCTTGCCTCAGGTCGATGGTGACCACGCCTTCCGGATCCGTGAAACGAAAGCGAACGACCAGGTTGCCTTCCAGCAAACGGTGTGAGATGACCGGATCCTGCCTAACGCGATCAAAGAGCGCGCCGAGCACCTCGTACAGATGCTCAGTATCTCGAAAGACGGCCATCATCGACCTCCTACGCTAGAGCCAGGAAGCGCGCCTGGGCTCGGTCCTGATCTCGACCGGCAGCCTCCTCCCAGAGGCCCCGGACGGGCAAGGGACTGGCAAACACATTATACCACGATTCGCCTTGGCCGCACAGCAGGATCATCGTTGGACTTGACATTTGGGCCATGGCACATGCCATTCCCAGCGACCAGATTTGCCAGCCCGGCGACATTCGTCGTTTCTTGCTATTTCACTGGTTATAAACCTGCTTGAGTCTTGAGCCATTTTGTGGTATAATGTAAGTTAGCTTGAGATACCTCGGGTGCTATCCAGGCCTGTGCGGATGGCGAGGTCACATAGTGCGTTGTGAGAGAGCCGTTCGCGTCATCCTGCAATTGCAGGAGAGCGATCGGCTTTTGTGTTGCCACATTGCCACCTAGAAACGGCATGATGATGCAAGCAGGCTGGTATCTCCAACACGCCAGCCGTAGGGGCTGAGCGGCGACAGAGCAGCCAGCCCGGAACTGGAGATGGAGTGAATCGATGAGACGAATGAATGCCAGTGACCTGATCAACCGCTATCGGGCGGGCGATCGGGACTTTACTGGAGTGAACCTGACTGGTGCGAGCTTGCAGGCGGTTGACCTGCGGGATGCCATCTTGCGCTGGGCCAACCTGACCCGGGCCAACCTGCACGGGGCAAACCTGAGTGGGGCCGACCTGGAGGGGGCGGACCTGACCGACGCCGATCTGCGCAGCGCAGAGTTGCGGGCGGCTTGCCTCGATCGCGCGTTGCTCACGGGCGCCGTCGTCAGCCGGGAGCAGATCGAACTGGCTGCCTCCCTGCAAGGGACCGTGTTACCGAAGGATATGGAGGTTCAGACGCCCACTGCCGTTCTGCAGGACGGCTACGCCGCCGGCGCTGACCTGAGGGGCTTGGATCTGCGCAAGGCGGACCTGGCCGAGACCGACCTTCACGAGGCCGATCTGCGCGAGGCGGATTTGCGGGGTAGCAACCTGGCGGGAGCCGATCTGCACGGCGCGGATCTGCGCCACGCCGATCTCAGACAGGCACAGCTCGACGGCGTGGACCTGAGATGGGCCAAGCTGAGCGAAGCCAACCTGGAAGGCTCCAGCCTTCATGGGGCCAACCTGCGTGGCGCCAACCTCTTTCTGGGCAACCTTCGCCATGCCAATCTGCAGGAAGCCAACTTGCGGCGGGCGGACCTAGGCGGGACTGACCTGCGAGAAGCCGATCTCTCAGGTGCCAACCTGCGGAAGGCCAACCTCTCCTTCGGCACCGACCTGCAAGGCGCGGTGCTTGTGGGCGCCGATCTACGGGGGGCAAAGATGAGGGAGGTCAATATGAGCGGTGCCGACCTGCGCCAGGCGCGGTTGTACCGGGCCAAGCTCGATGACTCAACAGTGGACCGATGTGACCTGCGCGAGGCTCAGATCAGCCGCCGCCAGCTGGTCAAAACCAAGTCCTGGGCAGGTGCCAGCCTGCCCGATGATGTGGCCGCCAAAATGGCCAAAGTAGCCCGCAGCCACGCCCAACCATAGCCACCTGCCCCCTGTCGGGGCCGTGGCGGTCGAAAGAGGCCTCCTGATGGAGCGTTCAGGCTCCATCAGGAGGCCTCTTTTCGTAGGCTGCTAGTCAAACGTAAAGACCGCGACGATCGGATCGTGATCTGATGTGCCTGACGGCGAAGGATCGCCGGGAATCGCCAGCGTATAGTCCGCATTGATGTGCAGGGCCTCGACTCGCCCCAGGTGTTCGTAGAGGCCCGGGGTCACCAAGATGTGATCCAGCGTTTCCGATTCGCCCTCGTAGATATACGAATAGGGCCGCAGCGGCGCGACCTGCTCGTACACGTGGCGCAGCCCTCCCTCGCGCAGGATGTCCAGCGGCGGC
>Ga0316577_10000347_pt1 | contig 17305 bp, 13 predicted proteins | sample S5NA_FD_203073 | JGI IMG/M metagenome (GOLD analysis project Ga0316577, IMG submission 203073) | Rhizosphere microbial communities from salt marsh grasses in Alabama, United States - S5-7_050615r2r1 | ecosystem: Host-associated > Plants > Roots > Rhizosphere | place: USA: Alabama | collected... | reverse complement strand
AGCCGGGTCTGGTCCTCACGGGCACTGGCAAGCGCCGGGTCCGCTGCCGGCGACGTGGCAAGCCGATGCATGATACGCAGGGCATCCCGGGTCGGCCCGGTCTGCAGTGCGACCGCATCGCCTTGTGCGTCCAGGACCGTCCCGCCCGCGGAGGCCAGCAGCGAGACGAAAAACACCGTCAGACCCTCGTAGCGCTCGCCCTGGGCCTCGATGGTGCCATTCGGGCCCAGCGACTCGGCGACGTCGATCATCTGGTCCCAGGTCGCGGGCGGCTCTGGCACCCGATCGGTCCGGTACCACAGCAGCTGGGTATTGGTCGTGAAGGGCGCGGCCCAGAGACGACCCTGGTAGCTCGCAGTCTGCACCGCCGCGTCGATGCGACCGAGCCTGGCCCGCCGCGCCTGCTCCTCCGGCCAGGGCAGAATCCAGCCGGCCGCGGCGAACTCCGCGGTCCAGATCACATCCATGCCGATCACATCGATGGCGCTGTCACCGGCCGCCAGCCGGCGCACGAGTTGCTCGCGCTGCTGGTCCGCGTCGGCCGGCAGCGGCTGGAGCTGGACGCGATAGGCCCCTTGCGAGTCATCGCCGGAGGCCTCCCCACAACGCCGGGCGGCCTCGGCGAAGGCCCCGGAGGGCTCGTCGAAGACATACCAGTTCAGCACCGGGACGGGGCTCGGCGCGCGGCCGCAACCGACCAGCGCGCAGACGACCGGCACCGTGAGGAGGGTTCCCAGCCGCACCTGCGTCACGCTGCTCCGCCGCGGCACCGATTGCCTCCCGTCGGCCGTCTACACTCAGGCTGGAGGGATCGCTGCGAGAGACGCGAAAAACGCGCGAGGAAATCCAAGATCCGCCGTCGCCTCTGGTTGACTTTTCGACCCCTGTCATCCAGACGACGGATGCTGTTCAAGCGCAATCGTCGCCAGGTCAGGCAACAGGATGCCGAAAACGCCGCCGGTTGTCGCCCCGAACTGCCGGCTCCGCTCAGGTCCAGGACGTCATCGGGCGCGTACGGGGCAGGCGGACTGGTTCATATCAGCCCCGTGCGGGTGGATATGAACCAGCGCGCGGGCCGGGCACGGGGCGGACCGGGACAGCGCCGGGCGGGTCATGGCTCGGCGAGCCCGGGTAACACCGAGCAGCGAGGACCGGCGATGTCTTTGTCAGAACCTGGGGCTGAGGGTGGGGGCACTCCCCGGCCCGTGCCGTACGCCGTGCCTGGCACAGCCTCGGCCCGTGGGCCGAGGCTCAACGTGCATGTGCAACACGTCGCGCCATGGCAAGCCCCGTCAAGCGACGTGCCGGGAATTGATCTGCGACGGCTGATGACGCTTCAGGATCTCGGTCACCTCGGGCTCCGCGGCGTCGGCGCTGGTCACGGCCACCTGCCGCGCGGAGCTCTCGGTGGCGATGCGGTCCCTCGGGATGCCGACGGAGATCAGATCCTCGACGACATTGCTTATGGCGGTCTCGGAACCATAGACGGCGGTAACGATGGCGGTCATAGGGCCTCCTTCAGTTGGTCGAGGGCCGGGGGATGACGAATACGTGCACCCGTCAGCGGCGCCGGCTACCACTCGGTAAATTGCCGTGCCCGCAAATCTGCAAGGCCTAGGCCAGAACGTCGCCTGTGCGAGACCGAAAAGCTGTGCCGCCGGGCGTGCAGACGCCTGGCGAAGAAGCGTGGAGCGCTCAAGTGCTCCCTCGGCTCTGCCCGACAACCTTCTGTCGTTCGCGGCGGCCTCGGCGCTCCCGATGTTTACGATGAAACAAACGCTTCATCTTGCGGGGTGGCACCGTGCCATGAACCTTAGCGGTCTGGAAGCATGATCGACCTTGAGCATCTCTCGCTGACCGGTGCCGTGCTGATGTTCGCTGTCAGCTCGCTCGTGATCGCGCTGGTCGGCTCGCGACTGACGCGTCTCGCGGACCGGCTGGCCGACCTGACCGGTCTCGGGGAAGCGGTGTTCGGTGCCGCCTTGCTCGGTGTCAGCACGTCCTTTCCGGGCAGCGTCGCGTCCATCACCGCCGCCGCGGCGGGACGCGCCGATCTGGCGGTCGGCAACGCGGTCGGCGGGATTGCCGCGCAGACGGCCTTTCTGGCCATCGCCGACATGGTCTACCGCCGGGCGAACCTGGAGCATGCCGCCGCGTCGGTGCCGAACCTAATCAACGGCGCCCTGCTCTGCGGATTGCTCGCGTTAGCCCTGGTCGCCGCGACCGGCCCCGAGCTGACGCTGTTCGGTGTCCATCCGGTCTCCTTGGCGCTGCTCGTTATGTACGCCTTCGGCCTGCGGCTGGCCTCTCAGACGCGCGACGAGCCGGGCTGGCGGCCCGTGCGAACGGTCGACACCCTGGAAGACCGGCCAGATGAAGACCGCCGCCGGCAGAGCGGAGCCGCCAGAATCTGGCTCGCGTTCGCCGTCAGTGTGGTCGTGGTGGGCATCGCCGGATGGCTGGTCGGCACCGCCGGCATTGCGCTGGTGCGCCTGACTGGTCTGTCCGAGACCGTTGTCGGCAGCCTGTTCACGGCCATTGCCACGTCCCTGCCGGAGCTGGTCACCTCGGTCGCGGCGGTGCGCCAAGGGGCATTGACGCTGGCGGTGGGCGGGATCATCGGCGGCAACACCTTCGACGTGCTGTTCCTGTCCTTCGCCGACGTCGCCTACCGAGACGGGTCCATCTATCACGCCATCGGTCCTCAACCCCTGTTCATCATTAGCCTGACGATCCTGCTAACGGCGATCCTGCTGCTCGGACTGATCCGACGCGAGCGCCACGGCGTCGCCAACATCGGCTTCGAGAGCGTCTTGGTGCTGGTGGGCTATTTGTTGGGAATCGGGGTTCTGGTGTCCTGGGGGTAGGTGCGGTCGCAGCGAGACCCCATCTCAGACACCGAGGGCCGCCCGCGCCGCACCGCCGGACCGGTCGCGTCTTTGAGCCGGGCCAAGGGCCGAGCCGCGGTCCGCCTTTTGCATCGTCATCCGGCAACCGCGATCGCCGCCCGCCCGCACCACCAACCGAGATCGATGCGTCCAGACGAGTTGCACCAACCCGACGACCCCGCCCGCGCCTTCCGGCTGGAGCCGGGCCGCAACTGCTGGCGCGTCGAGCACGCGCGCCGTTTCGCGGTACTGGTGGACGGCGAGGCCTACTTTGCCGCGCTGCGACGCTCGCTGATTCGCGCCCAACGTTGCATCGCCATCAGCGCCTGGGACCTGCACAGCCGCCTGCAGCTGGTGCGCGCGGGCGACGACGATGATCAGGGCCCCAGCTCCGGCGACGAACTGCCAACGGTGCTCGGCGAACTGCTGCTCGCACTCCTGGAGCGGAACCAGGCCCTGGAGGTCTACATCCTGCTCTGGGACTACGCGCCGATCTACGCGCTGGAGCGCGAGCCGCTGCTATTCGGCGATGCCCCGTGGGGCAACGGCCGCTGGGGCGACGGCCCGGCGCACCCGCGCTTGCATTTCATCCAGGACGACTGCCATCCGCTGGCCGCAAGCCAGCACCAGAAGATCGTCGCGATCGATGGGGCGATCGCCTGGTGCGGCGGCTTCGACCTCAGCAAATGGCGCTGGGATACCAGTGCCCACGCCTCCGAAGACGAGCGCCGGTGCGACCCCGACGGCGAACCCTATCCGCCCTTTCACGACCTGCAGGTCCTGGTCGACGGTGACGCCGCGGCGGGCCTGATGGACCTGTTCCGCGCGCGCTGGCAGCGCGCCGGCGGGTCTGACCTGGCGGCGTTTTCCGACCCCGATGATCCAGCCGGCAGCGGGGTGCACCGGGTGTCGGGATCGGACCCCTGGCCGCCGGGGGTCGAGGTCCTGCTGCGCGACCAGCAAGTGGCCATCGCGCGCACGCTGCCGGAATTCCGTGGTCATGCGGAGGTGCGCGAGGTCGAGCGGCTGTACCTCGACATGATCCGAGACGCCCGCGACCTGCTCTACATCGAGAACCAATACCTGACCTCACGCAGCATCGCCGATGCCCTGTGCCGCTCACTGCGGCGCGGCCGGGGCCCGCAAGTGGTGATCCTGCTGCCGCGCGAGACCGGCCATTGGCTGGAGCAACACACGATGGACATCCTGCGGGCGCGGGTGCTCGCGCGCCTGCGCGAGGCCGACCGGCGTGGGCGTCTGCGCGTCTACTACCCGCACGTGCCGGGACTTGCCGATGGCTGCCTGATGGTGCATGCCAAGCTGATGATCGCCGACGACCGGGTGCTGCGCATCGGCTCGTCGAACCTGAGCAATCGGTCCATGGGATTGGACAGCGAGTGCGATCTCTGCGTGGTCGCGGCGGACCAGGCAGAGCGCGGGGCAATCACCGCGCTGCGCCGGCGCCTGCTGGCGATGTTCCTGTCGGCGTCACCGGAGGCGCTCGCCAGTGCCGAGTCCGAGGCCCGGTCCGCGGGCGGCGGCCTGGTCGAGGCGGTCGAGGCACTGCGGGCAGACTCGGCATCGGCCGAAGCCGCCGCCTCGGTGTCCGTAGCGGCGGCCAGCGGGCTCCGCCTGATTGAGTTGGACGGACAAGTCGACCCGGAATGGGACCATCAGCTGCCCGATGAGCGGCTGATCGATCCAGACCGGCCGCTGAACGCGGACCTGGTCACCGACGTCGTGGTGGGCGAGGAGAATACCCCGCACCTGCGCTGGCGACTGCTGGTCGGGGGCGGCGTCGTCGCACTGCTGCTGGCCATGGCCGCGGCCTGGCGCTGGACCGACCTCGGTCAATGGCTCGACCCCAGGCTGCTCGCCGAGGCCGTCCACGGGCTGAACCAGACGCCTTGGGGAGCGCCGATCGGTCTGGCCGGATTCGTCGTCGCGAGCCTGGTCGCCGTGCCGGTGACCTTCCTGATCCTGGTCTCAGCGCTGGTGTTCGGGCCGGTCACCGGCGCGCTGGTCGGGCTGGTCGGCTCGACCCTGTCGGCGCTGGCCGGCTACGGGATCGGCCATTACGCCGGCCGCGGCGCCGTCGAGCGCCTCGCGGGCAGCCGCCTCGAGCGCCTGAGCCGGCGACTCGCCCGACGGGGCATCCTGACCATCGTTACGGTGCGGATCGTCCCAGTTGCACCCTTCGCGGTGCTGAACCTGTTCGCCGGCGCCTCGCACCTGCGCCTGCGCGACTTCGCGATCGGCACCGTGCTCGGTATGCTCCCCGGCGTGTTGGCCCTGGCCGTCTTCGCCAAGGGACTGCTGTCGCTGCTCGGCCGCGCCGACCTGTCCGCCGTGGCACTGGTGCTGGCTGGCGTGCTCGCCTTCGGCGGACTGTTTTGGCTCGGCAGGCGCCTGATGCGCCGCGAAGCGTGATCGGCGGTGCGGCCCGCGGCCCAGTGCAGGCCGGTGCTTGGGGCGTGACAGAAGCGGACCAAGATCGTGGTCGCCGGCACGAGCACGCGAGCCTCATACTCCGGCAAAGGAAAGGCGGTTGAACCTGCGGCCAGGCGGCCTCCGGATCGCGTCCTACAACATCCACCGGGCACTCGGCCGCGACGGGCGCCTCGCCCCGGGCCGCGTTGCCGACGTGATCCGAGCCCTCGATGCCGACGTGGTCGCGCTCCAGGAGGTCGAGACGCCGTTGGTCTCGGCGCCGGCCGCCCTCCTCGGCCGGCTCGCCGACGCCGGTTACGAGCCGCTGCTCGGTCCGACGATCACCTCGGACCGACACAGCTACGGCAACGTCCTGCTAACGCGGTTGCCAGTCCTCACCTGCTCGCGCGTCGACATCAGCGTTGCCCTGCGCGAGCCCCGAGGCCTGATCGACGCCCGCCTCGCGCTGCCGCCAGCCGCGGGGTCTCGCCCCAGTGGAGACCCGTCTGCGGCGCTGCGCTGTCTGGCAACGCACTTGGGACTCAATGCCGCCGAGCGCCGCCGCCAGATCGAGTGCATCGCCGAGCAGATCGACTCCGGCCGCGACGACGGCGGCCACCGTCAGACGCCGACCATTCTGCTCGGCGACTTCAACGAATGGTGGCCACGGCGCCGGCTGAAGCCGATCGACAACCGACTGCAGCGGACCCCAGCACATGCCACCTGGCCATCCCGCTGGCCCCTGCTCGCCCTGGACCGCATCTGGTACGGCGGCGCCCTGCGCTTGGAATGGATGCATGTCGCAAGCAACCACCGAGCGCGCCTGGCGTCGGATCACCTGCCGCTGGTAGCTGGTTTCGTCCTGGTGCCGGGAAGTGAAACGAAACCGCGCACGACAAGTGGGGCGTCCAATGCCGGACGCGCGTTGCATGTTGCTCCCATCTGAACATTTTTCTCACAGGGGCTGACGTAACGGTCTGAACTGCTCATGCTCTGCGGCATGCCCCACTACAGCGTCACCGCCGAAGCAGTCGCCAAGCAGCGCGCAACGCAATGCGCGGCTAGCGTGGGGACGATCACATTGGGGCCGCCGTGCGGCTCGCCATTGGCGGGGCGCCGAGCAGCTGGTCGAGAGGCTTGAGTGGACCCCAGAGCAGCGCGCGGGTACTTCAAGTCCTGTCGTCGACCTGGTCTCGAGGCGTTGTGCCATGTCGCCTGGACCGGACCCCAATTGCCCGTACGCAGGGCCTTGCAGCCTGCGGATTGCCTCTGGATGGACTCGGAAGGAAACCGGCGTTTCCGAGCAAACCATCTCCGATGCCTGGATGAAAAACGCCGCCTTCGTGGCCGCTGGCAGCGCGAACGGAAGGCTATGCTTGAGGCGACCAGGGATCGTCTGAGAAGCTTGGGGGCCGCGGCGACAAACGCCCTAGAGGCCGTTCTGGACGCCGCTCAGACGCCTGCCGACAAGCGCAAAGCGGCGGAGATGGTGCTTCACCTGCTGGGGTTCGATGACCCACAGAAAGGTCTCTAAAGTTCATGGCACGGTGCCACCCCGCAAGATGAAGCATTTGTTTCATCGTAAGGCCGGGACATCGGACAAACCACGGCCAACGGGGTCGTAACGGAGGAAGCGGAGACCAAGTCGTTCAAGGCCATGATGGCAAGGCTTTCTCGTAACCCGTGCCCATCACGTCTGACTCGACCTATCGACGACTTACGCCCCCAAGCAAAATGCAGGGGCGCTGGGACCTCTACCCAGGCGGCGGGGCTGACACGACTGATTCGACGCGTCTGGCCGACCGGCCGATGACATGGCCAACCCGGTCGTGGCCGGACGGCGGTGGGATGGCCGTATGCCATCGTTAACTGACGCGCAGGACTCAAGGACCCGTCGCCTGATCGTGGCCGATCCGAGCGTGGCGACTAGACTGAAGGCCATGAGTCAGGTCTTTGAGGAGCTCGCTCGTGGTTTGGGCTATGTGCCCGGGATTGCCCGCGGCCGCATCCGGCGCACAGTCCATGCCGATGCCATTCTGCTCGCCAATCATGAGGTACTGCGATCGCTGACGACCTGGCCGGCCGGCTGTATCCTGACGGAGGCAGCGCCATTCTCCCACGCGAGCATTGCGCTGCTCAGCCGGGGCGTTCCCACCGTGATACTCGATGCGGATCAGGGCCATCGCCTGGTTGAGGGCACGCCAGCGGTGCTGGACGGCGCGGCGGGGCGGGTGCTGCAGGCCTCGATCCATCCCGATGCCTTGACCCCCGAGCCGCCGCCCGTGCCTCGGTCTCTGCAGACACGCGATGGCGAGCGTGTCGCGCTGCGGGTGAGCGTCCGCACGGCGAAGGCCGCCTGCTGCGCGCGCGAGCAGGGTGCAGCCGCCGTGGGCTTGGTGCGGAGCGAATTCCTACTACCGGCGGACGACCGCGTCCCGGACAAGGGGTTCTATGTGCAAGCCTTCGGAGACATCCTCGCGGCGGCCGCGCCCTTGTCGGTGACCATCCGGCTACTGGACCTGGCCCCCGACAAGCATCCGGCTTGGGCGGCCGCCCTGCCGAAAACCGGCCCCCTCGGACGGCACGGTTCTCGACTCTATGATGATCCGCTGGTGCGGTCCGTGCTCGACGCCCAGCTCGCGGCCCTCGCTGAGCTCTGCCCGCGCTATCCGGTGCGGGTATTGATTCCGAACCTCGCCACCGCGGCGGCGCTGGCGCGCTGGCAGCGGGTTGTCAGCGCTGCGGCGCGGCCATGCGACCCGGTTGTCGGACCGATGCTGGAGACGGCGGGGGCCGCTCTGATGGTGGACCGCTTCCTCGCGCAGTCCGCACTGGTCGGAATCGGTCTGAACGACCTCATGCAGTCCCTCTACGGGGCCGACCGGGACGTGCCGCAGGTGAGCGATGCGTTGGACCCCTACGCCCCGGGCGTGTATCGGTTCCTGGGCCAGGTTGCCCGGATCGCCGGCGCCGGCTTGGAGCGGATACAGCTCTGCGGCATCCTGCCGCAGCTGCCGGGCGTGCTTCCGGTGCTGCTCGGCCTGGGCTACCGGACGTTTTCGGTGGACGTGGCCCATGCCCGCTATCTGGCGCAAACGGTGGCGACTCGCACCTGCGCTCAAGACCGCGCGCTTGCCGAGGCCGTGACTGCCGCGGGCTCGGCACGGGAGGTCAAGGGCTTGATGGGTCTCGCCGCGGATCACTGACCAATCCAGAGCTCAATGCCCCGCATCGTGCGGCGCAGCCGAATGCGGCCTGCGTAGGGCGTGTGCATCCGGTAGAAGGTCGCAAGGGGCATCTCCAAGGCCAGGGCGGTCGCGGCCCGGATAACGCCCAGATGGCAGACCAGAAGCACGTGGCCCTCCGGGTGCTCGTCGAAGATCGCCAGGATACCCTCCCGGACCCGCGCATAGAACCTGTCCAACGGCTCGGCGCCCGGCGGGCGGTGATGGACAGCGTCGCGGAAGAAGGCCAGATAGGCCTCCGGGTCGGCCTCACGAATCTCTTCGTGGCGACGCCCCTCCCAGGCGCCGAAGCCGACCTCCCGCAGGCGCGGGTCGGCGTCCAGTGGGAGGTCCAGACGCCGCGCGAGCATCTCCGCGAACTCCCGGCAGCGGCGCAGGGGCGAGGTCACCACGTGGGTCCAATCCGATGTCTGCGCGACGGCGGCCCACATCTGCTCCCAGCCCCGTTCGCTCAGCGGATCGTCGACGCCGTCCCCGCGGTAGCGCACACCGCCTCGGGGTTCGCCGTGTCTGAGGAGATCGATCGTGCTCATGGTGTGTCTTCAGCAGCCCCGGAGAGGACCGCTCCGGATGAAAACGACGGTTTGCAGCGTGGCCTCGACACCGTCGCCGGCAACCGCATCCGAGCTGTCGATACGCGGGATGTTCGCGTCTGAAACGGGCGTCACGGCGACGCCGGCCGCCGTTGTTCTTAGGCGACAGTCGATGGGTCCGGCCAGATGCGGCGAACCTCTCCGGCACCCCAGGCGTCGATGCTCCGCATCGCGTCGTCGCTGAGACAGCCATTGTTCAGTACCGGGACATGGCCACGCCGTTGTGCAGGATCACCGTTCGCGGGTTGCTACCTGTATCATGCATGGATCGCACCCCTGTGGTTGGTTACTGCAGAAGCAAGGTACTGGAGCCATGACGATCGATCAACTCGCGGCCTTCTTCGGGTGGGCCGCCGTCATCAACATCAGCCTGCTCGTGTTCTCCACCGTGGCGCTGCTCGCGCTGCGCGGCCCCATTACTCGTGTGCACGCCCGCCTGTTCGGGCTGAACGAGCAGGACCTTGGCCGGGCCTACTTCCAATATCTGGCACAATTCAAGGTCGCGACCATTGTCGTCGCGCTCGCGCCTTATCTGGCGCTGCGGATCATCGCCTGAGGCGCGTCGAGGGAAACATGCCCGGCGCTCGCTGTCGGCCTGACCCGTCGCGACATCAAAGCTTGCGCGCCGGGATCAGTCCGACCCCGAACGGCGCGACCCTGGTCGTCACGCGCAGGTCGCGCGGCAGCCATCGTTCAGCGTGCCGGCGGCGGTGGTGTCGGCGTCCTGATCGAGGGTATCGGCCGAGGCTGCCGGACGCCTGATGCCCGTGGCCGCCTCCATCGCCTTCGGGCTGGCCTGCTCATCCTTGCTCGTGCTGCTCGTCCTCCCCTCGCCGCACTCTGTGAGACTGTGCAAGAGTCCCGAAAGATTGGCCAACGTCACGTATTTTTTTGCCGTGGAGACGCGGTGACGCAATGGATGCGCAGAGAAGAGTCAAGCGAAACACATACATGGAAAGCGCCCTGGGAAATCTCCGCGCCTCTACGTCTCTGCGGTTATCTTTTTGCGCGCCTGACCAGAGTACCTGCGCAGTCTCCGTGCACGAGAGCGTCCACACCCAGGTCCGAGGGCGGCTCGAACGGAGGGAGATGCCGGTCATCGACGCACGGGCGGCTTGGTTCGGGACGACGAGGTCACGCAGGGATTCAGGGAAAGGACCTGGAGAAGATGCGAAGCCAAGTGACCGACGCTCTGAGAATCGCGGACAGGGAGATGGGAACAAGCAACTGCATGCCCGAGTCGCTGGCGACAAGCCCGGTTGACCTTGAATCGGGGATCTGGCCGACTAGTGCGTTTGCGGAGCTTCCTGTACGGACAAGCTGCGCGGCTCATTGTCGACCTTTCGAGAGCAGATGCCAGTATGCGCCACCTTTTGAACTTGCTCCTTTCGCTGCCGCTCGTCGCTACGGCTGCGACTTATCCGCCTGCCACTGTCGACATGAAGCTGCAGAAGGTCTCGCAGCGTGTGTATTACGCACAGGGCGCCTCGGGCGTGGCGACGGAGAATCAGGGCTTCATCTCCAATGCCTCGGCCATCGTGACCTCGGAGGGGGTGGTGATCGTGGACGCCCTGGGGTCGCCGTCACTCGCCGAGCGCTTCCTTGGCCTGCTGCGCGAGGTGACCGACAAGCCGGTGGCGATGGTGATTCTGACCCACTACCACGCTGACCACATCTACGGACTACAGGTCTTCAAGGACTTGGGGGCTGAGGTCATCTCCCCGGGCGGCTTCCAGGACTATCTGGATGCGCCCATTGCCGCGGAGCGGCTCGCGGAGCGGCGGATTTCACTGTATCCATGGGTCAATGAGGACACCCGCCTGGTGCGGCCCGATCGGGTTATCGTTGAGGACACTGTGCTCACACTTGGGGACACGACGCTCAAGATCGGCTACCTGGGGGCCGCCCACTCCGACGGTGACCTGACGGTGCTGGTGGAGCCAGACCGGGTGTTGATGTCAGGGGACATCATCTTCGAGGGCCGGGTACCCTTCACCGGAGGCGCGGATACGCGGCACTGGCTGGGCATCCTGGAGGGGCTGGAGCAGGATGGGCTGACGGGCCTGGTCCCCGGTCACGGCCCGGCGGCCTCCGATCCCCAGGAGGCTGTGCGCGCCACGGTGGAATATCTCCGCTACACGCGGGAGAAGATGGCCGCGGCGGTGGACGAGATGATCCCCTTCGCCGAGGCCTACGAGGCGACCGATTGGTCGGCCTTTTCCGACCTGCCGGCCTTTGAGGCCACCCATCGGCGCAACGCCTATGGCATCTACCTGTCCTTGGAGCAGGCGTCGCTCGAGCAGGATTGAGGCGGCGAGCGACCTCGGCTGCAAGCTCAGGCTCAAGCTCAAGCTCAAGGAAAGGGCCGAGGACGCTCTTTGGCTCGCGCGCAGCGGGCAGGCTCGTCGGGCCATACCGAACAACGACCCCGATAGTCCGGACAGTCCCAAACGGGTCGTAACCATCTGCTCGGGAATACGGCCTTACGAGCGGCGGGATATCTCGCAAACCGGCCACGTCGCGGCGGCCCGGCGGTGGTTGCGTTCGTAGCGCAGGGGTTCGCTCGGGCCTGGGGTCGAGTGTCTGCCACGGGCTGCCGAACACCGTCGCTCAGAGGGCGGGCTGCGAAGGTCGGCAATGCGTCCATAGCAGGCGTCCGACCGAGAGCCACGCGCCCGAGGGCTGTCGGCGACCCGCGGTCGCTGCCGTCTCTGGACCGTGCCGACACCTCAACGCCGATCCCGGCCCCTGGCTCTGCGGGTTTTACCGCCGGGCGAACTGCGTGACAATCTGAGACGGCGTGCACGGGCGATGACTCCGCCGATAGCAGGAGTCATGCGGGACCAAAAATAGCTTCCGCGACCTGTGATAACCCTGAATATGCGGAATAGGCCATGAACACCAGTCCAGACACTTACGCGCAAACCCTCCCTTCCGGGGTCATGTTTAACGCCTACCCGGACAGCATTGGAGACCGACTGGCAGACGTGGTTGCCCTGCTCAAAAGGCCGGAGTTTCAGGATGCATTCTCCATGTTCTACATCCTGCCGACCTTTTTCAACAGCGACCTCGATCGGGGCTTTTCCATCATTGACTACGACGTCAACAAGGAACTTGTCCGCCCCGAAGATTTAAAAGATCTCAACAGGTTAAACATCGCGCTCAAGCTCGACCTGGTGCTCAATCATTTGTCAGTCCGCTCTCCACAATTCCAGGACCTGATACAGCACGGCAAAGATTCGAGGTACCGCGACTTCTTCATCGACTGGAACGAATTCTGGGACAAGTCAGGCGGCGCCCAATACAGCGGCGAGATCGTTCCAGATAAAGCATATCTCGACAAACTGTTCATGAGGAAGCCCGGCCTACCGATATTGAGAATATGCTTCCCCGATGGCACACGACGATCCTTCTGGAACACCTTCTATCAGCAAGTCCAGTTCGATCAGATGACGGCTCAGGACTTTCTGTCCATCTCCGGGCTGACTCCAGAAGCCGCGGCGACCATTGCAGAGTCCGTTCTCAACGCGACCAAGGAAAAGACCTGTTTGGAGGACATCGACCTAGGCAGTTTCTCCCGCTATAAAGATCAGGTCCTGCGAATTATTTGCCGAAAACGCGCATACCTAGGCCAAATGGACCTGAACGCCCGCTCGGAGTCGGTCTGGACATTCTACGATCAGACGCTGCAGAAACTCAGCCAATACGGCGCGAGAATCGTACGCCTCGATGCGTTTGCTTACCTGCATAAGGAGCCCGGCCAACCGAATTTCTTCAACCGGCCGGGCACTTGGGAATATCTGGACAGACTGAAGGGTCTGGCGGCAAAGTACAATCTGATCGTCATTCCGGAGATTCACACCGAGTACGGTGCCGGGATCCATGAAGAGATCGCCAAACAGGGCTACCCAATCTACGATTTTTTCTTTCCCGGACTCTTATTAGACGCGTTGGACCGCGGCACCAACGAAGCGCTCCTGCGCTGGATTTGGGATGTCCGTGCCGGCGGGCTACAAACCATTAACATGCTCGGCTGCCACGACGGAATCCCGGTGCTGGATCTCAGAGGAAAGGAAATCAATGGCAGGTATAGGGCGGGTCTGCTGGAGGACACGCAGATCGAAGCCATCATGGATCGAATTATCAGCAGGGGCGGACGCGTTAAAAATCTGTTTGGCCCCGACGGCCGTAAGATTGCCTATTATCAGGTCAACGCGACCTTTTTCAGCGCACTGGGCGAAGATGAGCGCAAGCTGCTCCTGGCGCGCGCAATCCAGATGTTCATGCCTGGCACACCGCAGGTATGGTACCTGGACCTGTTTGCCGGAAAAAATGACTACGAAGCGGCGGACAAAGGAGGGGTTGCGGGGCACAAGGAGATCAATCGCACGACCCTCTCCCGAGAGGATATCGAGGAGAGGCTCAGGCTGCCGATCGTACGTAAACAGCTCGAATTGATCCGGCTTCGAAACCTATCGCCGGCCTTTCGCGGCGAGATGGAAGTCTCGGCGACGGAGCCTCACCTTCTGCACCTCGCTTGGCGGCATCCGAACGCCACCGCGATATTGAGGGCGAATCTGCGTGACTATAGCTTTACCGTTGACGACGGAACCGGCGCCGAAGGAAAGCCTCTCGTTGTCGGCGGTTGATGTCGCTAGCTGATTAGCTCGAGGTGATTAGTACGATAAATCAGCTGACCGGGCGCAAGCCCCACAGCTGGGTGCAAATCCAGGCACACAGGGGGTTTCCCTGCCCGTCGGCAAGAGCGTGGCGAGCTTCGATTTCACCCAGGTGCCCGGTCTGGCCCGCGAGCAGCTCGAGGCCCTGGCCGGCTCCTCGGATTGGACCGGTCAGGCACGCAACGTCCTGCTGTTGGGCCCAAGCGGTGTGGGCAAGACCCATCTGGACGCCGCCATCGGTCACGGGCTGACCACGCAAACTGTGCGTGCGCTACTTCGCCACCACCGCCCTCGTCCAGCAGCTGCCGATCGCTCGCACGCAGCTGCACCTGGAGGGCGCCCTGCACAAGCTCGACAGATACGCCGCCCTCATCCTCGACGATTTCGGTTACGCGAAAAAAATCTGAGCAGGAAACCCAGGTCTTGTTCGAGCTCATCGCCCGCCGCTACGAGACCGGGAGCCTGATCGTCACGTCCAACCAGCCCTTCGCCGAGTGGGAGCGGATCTTCCCCGATCAGATGATGACCGTCGCCGCCGTCGACCGCTTGGTGCACCACGCGACGATTATCGAGATCGGGAGCGACAGTTACCGGCGCAAGCAAGCCCTCGGCCAGATCGCTGCCGAGGCGACGACAACGACATCGCCAACGTCGGTGGCTGGCAGCGAAGACAATTCCTCTCAGCCCACGTCCTCGGGGGAGAGAGACCGAGCGGGGAATTGTCGCTGTCTTGCGAGCTGGCAAGTCCACGACAACTACCCCGCCGCGCACCGCCGCACCCTTGGCGGGGCCGCGCACTCCCAAGCACACAGGAGATTTCGTCCCTTAAAAACAGCGACAACCAACCGGCCAAGATAATTGACATTGGATAGAAGGCCCACATGCAGGCTCCAGAGCGGCCTAGCACTGCGCCTCGCCTGCAAATCGTTGCATGCGCTCGCTTGACGGGATTCTCGGCTGACACTGCATCGTGTTCCCGGGAATCGCCGAATCATCGTTCCTATGTGGGAGGGAAATTCGTCTTCCGGTACCGGCTCAGGCCGTGAGCCTGCCGGCTGAGCTACAGGGCCAATTGCCTACTCTCGATGTGGATGAATTTGCTTCGTCTGGATCAATTCCCGGAACAGTGCTTCATCGGCAATCCGTAGGCGACGACTCAGTTCGCGGCTGATGTTCATTTGTATCAAGGCAAATTGCTCAAGATCGTGTTCATACAGCTCCAAGAGGGACGTGCTCGTAAGTTCAATCGCTTTGCAATCACTCAGAGCAAAAACGGATGCACTTCGCCGACCGAGGTCGATCAGCGACATCTCGCCAACGCAATCCCCAGCGCGTAGCTCGCTTAGCCGATAACAGGTACCCTCCCAACGCTTGAGTATGGCGACCCGTCCTGTTTCCAAAACATACATGGATTGTCCAGGGTCGTTCTCCCGGAAGAGATAGTTTCCGGCCGAAACTGCAGTATCGGCGGATTGATCGAGAAGAAGCCCCAGAACACCTTCTTGAATCCCGCCGAAAATCGGCATGTCCTGAAGAATTCGTAGACGCTCTTTGTTCATTGGAAATGACACGCTGAGCCGAGATTATGGCATGGACCTGGATTCGTGATCCGAATGAGTCCATGAACACGAAAAACATGGCGCAAGCAGAGCGATGGGTAATCGTACGAGCTCTGCGACTTGGTATAGTTACTGAAGCAGCCTGACGGCGTCCCGACCTAGGCCGCGATACAATTGGCGAGCGGTCGGCGGCCCTGCGGGACGGCCGCAATGCATGTCGGAATGTTCTGCTGGGCGCAACACATGTCGTGAAGCCGGACAGAAGCGACGGCTTGGTGTCGGGACGAGTCGTCTGCGGGCGTCCCAGCGACGACGGCTGAATAGCGTCGGCTGTTTTCGTCAAACGTGCCCTTCCGATCGTTCACTCCGTCTTGGATCGCGTCAGTCCATCAGTCGGCTCTTGAACCAGGTTGCTAGCCAGAACGCGATGCGACGGTTTGCTTCGGCTTGTGGCAAAGGGGGATCCGGGTCGCCCTCGGTTGGGTCTTGTGTCACTGGAGGCGACAGTGCGGGATCATTGCAGACGCCATAGTGATCAGCGCCTGCAATCTCCACCAAAGCTCGTGATGTTGCAAACGACGAATAAGTCTTTATTGCCTCATCTGTCACGGCGATGCTGTCGTTGCTACCTTGCACGATAATCACATTGGAAGCGGGTGGATCCAACTCTATGAGACTTCCTGCCTCCACCAAGTTCGTGCCGTAGAAAGCGCCCGCAATCAGCGCCTCGGGCGCGCTGTAGTTCGGAAACGTAGAGCAGATCTGCGGTGCGCAAGTCCCGGTCAACGCGTAGAGACCAATGGCGCCACCTAGAGAATGGCCACTAACGAACAGAGTGTTGGTATCGACCACCTTATGCAGCGGGGAACCCGGGTCTTTGTCTGCAATCGAAATGTCATCCAGCAAATCATTGACGGTGTTGACTTCTAGAAAAAGCCCTATCGGATTGGGGATCACGACCACAAACCCCGCTCCAGCGATGAAGCTGGCAACGGAAGCGTACTGAGACTTGTCGACAAATGCTCCGGGTAGGAAAACAACCAGGGGCAAGGAATCTTCACGCCGCCCGCCCTGAAGTCGAGCTGTGCGTGGAAGATAAATGTCAGTGCTGTATCCACTCGGCAACATTTGATTGGCAAGCACCAGCACTCCGGTTTTGCTGGCTGCGTAGGCGCTTGTTACTGCCATAGATGCTGCAAAGCTCGCCACCGAAAATATTGCAACTATTAATCGGCCGAGCACCTTATGTGGCAGTTCTTTTCTCGGATATCGAATATGGCGATGCGGATCAAATTGCTTTTCCATGTTGTCACTTTGAGAAACAGAGGTCTTGAACCATACAGTCCGCGATAAAGCCAAGCAACGGTTGGGGGCGCTTCCCGCAGCGCAGCCTGATCAGATCGGGCCGGCCGATTGTGCTCGATACCAGCGCAAGACTTGGCCCTCAGAGCAGTAGACCACGAACAGACGCGGCAGACCAAGCATGAAGCGGCGCGCAGAGATTGCGGAACACCTTGCCCAGCATGCAAAGCGTCGTCCTGCTGCGGCAGCCGCCCACGGTTTTGCGACTCGGTACGGCTCCTCGGGTCGCTACGGGTCAGCACATAGCGGTGGCCCACCGCGATAGATCACGCTGATGAGCAGATCGCGAATCTCGTCTCCATCGAAGTCGACCGCAAGCGACTCGCGTACGTCGCGCGGCGCCCAGTCACAGAATTCGTTGAACGGAAGTGGCGGTCCAGAGATCGGCTGCAAGTCGTAGCACAGGAACAGTCGCGACATGTCTTCGAGTGCTGCGGGTACAGGCCAAAGGGTGTAAGGCCACAGATCGGGATCCGGGTCGTTGACCCAGTCGGTCGCGACGAGCTTAGCGACAATACGCGGAGCAGCAGGAGGCCCTGCGGGAATCGC
>Ga0316577_10000346_pt1 | contig 17315 bp, 15 predicted proteins | sample S5NA_FD_203073 | JGI IMG/M metagenome (GOLD analysis project Ga0316577, IMG submission 203073) | Rhizosphere microbial communities from salt marsh grasses in Alabama, United States - S5-7_050615r2r1 | ecosystem: Host-associated > Plants > Roots > Rhizosphere | place: USA: Alabama | collected... | reverse complement strand
TCGAGAGGAAGCTCGCCCTGAAGCCCCTCGACAACGGTGGTCCCTACGACGAGAAGATCGCGGTGGTCGGCTCCGGCCCGTCGGGGATGTCCTGCGCCTACCAGCTGGCCCGGCGCGGGTACAAGGTCACGGTCTTCGAGGCCTTCGAGAAGCCCGGCGGCATGCTGCGCTACGGGATCCCCCAGTACCGTCTGCCCCGGGACATCATCGACGCCGAGGTCCAGCGCATCCTCGACCTCGGTGTCGAGCTGAAGACCGGGGTCACGATCGGCAAGGATGTCACCCTCGAGGACCTGAAGAAGGACTACGCCGCGGTCTTCGTGGGCATCGGCGCCCACAAGGGCAAGACGATGGGCCTGCCCGGCGAGGAGGGCCCCGGTGTCTTCACCGGGACCGAGTTCCTCAACAAGGCCAACAGCGGCGAGACGCTGGATCTCGGGGGGAAGGTGGTGATCGTCGGAGGCGGCGACACCGCCATCGACGCCGCCCGGGTCTCGCTCCGCCTCAGCTCGGACGCCGCCAGCATGTCCCGGCGCCTGGGGGCCGAGGTCACGATCCTCTACCGCCGGACCCGGACGGAGATGCCGGCCATCGAGCGCGAGATCGAGGAGGCCCTCGAGGAGGGCATCAAGATCGAGTTCCTGGCCGCCCCGGCCCGGATCGAGCGAGGTGCCGACGGCAAGATCCAGAAGCTGTCGGTCCAGCGCATGGAGCTCGGGGAGCCCGACGACTCCGGCCGCCGGCGCCCGGTCCCGATCGAGGGCGACGTCTACGACATGGAGGCGGACTCGGTGATCATGGCGGTCAGCCAGGCCCCCGACTGGTCCACCCTCGGCGCCATCGAGACCAAGGGCTCGTGGCTCGAGGTGGACGAGTGGGGACACACCGCGATCGAGGGCGTCTGGTCCGGCGGCGACACCCTGGCCCTGGGCCTCGCCACCATCTCGATCGGCCAGGGCCGCAAGGCCGCCGAGAGCATCCACGCGCAGCTGCGCGGAGTCGAGCCGCGCCCGTGGTCGACCAAGCCCACGATCGGCCCCGAGCGGATCAAGCTGGACTACTACGACGAGAAGCCCCGGGCAGAGCGGAAGGTCCTGTCTGCCGAGGAGCGCCTGGCCAAGCCCATGGACGAGGTCGACCTCGGCATCACCAAGGAGGCCGCGCTCGAGGAGACCACCCGCTGCTTCAGCTGCGGGAACTGCTTCGGCTGCGAGCGCTGCTGGATGTACTGCCAGAGCAACTGCTTCAAGAAGATCCCGCACCCGACCCAGGGCCACTACTACAAGATCGACCTGAGCACGTGCGACGGCTGCAAGAAGTGTGGTCCGGAGTGCCCCTGCGGCTTCCTGGACCTCCTGTAGATGGTCCAGAGAAGGGATGGCCACTCGGTGCGCTTCACCACGCCCCGCCTCGTCGTCGCCGGCCTCTCGGGTGACAGCGGGAAGACCCTCGTCGCCCTGGGGGTCGCCGCGGCCCTGAAGGCCCGCGGGGTGGACGTGGCCCCCTTCAAGAAGGGACCGGACTACATCGACGCGGCGTGGCTGGGGGCGGCCACCGGGCGGCCGGGGCGCAACCTGGACACGTTCTTCCACGGCCCCGAGGCCCTCGGCGAGGCGCTCTCCCGCGCGAGCGGCGGCGAGTCCGCCGGCCTCGCCCTGATCGAGGGCAACCGGGGTCTGTTCGACGGCTTCGACGCGGCAGGAACCCACTCCACCGCAGAGCTGGCGAAGCGCCTCCGCGCCCCGGTCCTGCTGGTGGTGGATGTCACGAAGACGACCCGCACCGTCGCGGCGATGGTGCTCGGCTGCCGGACGCTCGATCCCGACGTTCCGCTGGCCGGGGTGGTGCTCAACCGCGTCGCCACGTCACGGCAGGAGGGTGTCATCCGCGAGGCCCTCGCCCGGGCCGGGGGGCCGCCGGTGCTGGGCGCCATCCCCCGCCTCGACGACGACCCGCTCCCGGGGCGTCACCTGGGCCTGGTGACGGCGGCGGAGCACCCGCGGACGCAGGAGGCGGTCAACACCGCCGCCCGCCTGGTCGAGGCCCACGTCGACCTGGAGATGATCGAGAAGGTCGCGGGAGGGGCTCCGCCGATCGAGTTTCCCGATCGGCAGCGGCCCACGAGCGGCCCCCGGGTACGCATCGGTGTGCTTCGGGACGAGGCGTTCAGCTTCTACTACCCCGAGAACCTCGAGGCGTTGGAGGAGCGCGGGGCCGAGCTCGCGTTCTTCTCCGCGCTGGCCGGCGACGCACTCCCCGAGGTCGACGCGCTCTACGTCGGCGGGGGCTTTCCGGAGCTCTACGCGGGCCGGTTGTCCGAGAACCGGGTTCTGCGGCGGACGCTGCCGGCGGCGGTCGCGGCCGGGATGCCCGTCTACGCGGAGTGCGGCGGCTTGATGTACCTCGCGAAGGAGCTGATCACGGACGGGGTCTCGCACCCCATGGCCGGGGTGCTCGACCTGGTCGTCGAGCAGACCTCGAGGCCTCGCGGGCATGGCTACGCGGAGGGCACGGTGGAGCGGCCGAACCCCTTCTTCGAGAAGGGCACCCGTCTGCGCGGACACGAGTTCCACTACTCGCAGGTCCGGGGCGGAGAGCACCGCTCGGCCAGCGTCGTGGGCCTCGATCGCGGACCGGGGCTCGGCGACGGGCGCGACGGGATCGTCGTCGGGCGTGTGTGGGCCTCGTATCTGCACCTGCACGCCCTCGGGACGCCGGAGTGGGCCGCGGGTCTCGTCGCGCTGGCCCGCACCCGCCAGCGCGAGACGCCGGGGATCTCGGCCGCATGCGGCTGAGCGAGGAGGTGAGGGAGTTGTTGCTGCAGGGTCGAGAGACGGAGCTGGTCGAGCGCGCGGCCACGGACGCGCGGCTCGTGCGCCCGCTCCTCGCCCGCCTCTACGACCCCAGCCACCCGATCCGCGACCGCGCGGCCCGGGTCCTGGGCCACGCCGCCGCCGCCCACCCCGAGCTGGGACGCGACGTCGCCCGACGCCTCATCTGGGCGCTCAACGACGAGTCAGCAACGAACGGCGTGTACGCGGTTCCGGCGCTCGGCCAGATCGGCCGGCGCGCCCCGGATCTGCTCGCCCCCCATGTGTCGGCCCTCGCCGGCATGGCGTGGGACGACGGGCTGCGCCTCGCGATCCTCGACGCCCTGGCCGAGGTGGCGGGGTCCTCGCCCGAGCTCGTCGCGCCGGAGCTCGACGCCGTCGAGCCCCACGTCGACGTCTCCCGGCCCGCTGAGGAAGACGCCTGGCGGAATCTCAAGAACGCGGTCCTTGGAGATGAGACCCATGAGTGAGACCAGGGAAGACCGCGTCGCCCGCTGCCAGAAGCGGGTCGAGGAGGCGCCGGACTCGGCGGCCGCGCACTTCAACCTCGGCCTGGCCCACACCGAGCGCGGACGCATGTTGGCCGCGGAGAAGGCGTACCGGCGGGCGCTCGAGCTCGACCCGGATCTCGTCCAGGCCTGGGTCAACCTGGGCGGCGCCCTCCTCATGAAGTGGGACTTCAAGGGCTGCCTCGAGGCCAACCAGGAAGCGATCCGCCGGCAGGAGGATCTCCTGATCGCCCACTTCAACATGGGCCAGGCTCACCTGTATCTCAACGATGCCGAGCAGGTCGCCCGCTGCAATCGACGGGTGCTGGAGCTCGACGAGGGCCACGCCGCCGCCCACTACTTCCTGGCGGTGGGGCTTCTCGCGACGGAACACGTCGAGGAGGCCCGGGCCGAGCTCTCGCGCGCCACGCGCCTCGGCTACCAGCCCCGACCCGAGTTTCTGAAGAGTCTCGACCGCGCCGAGAAGGCGTTGGTCCAGAAGGACACCACGAGCGCCCCCGAGGCCCCGGCCGAGGGGGACGCAAAGGAGGAATGAGAATGCCCACCTTCACCCACGGAGAAGTCTCGATCGACGTCGACGAGGATGGTTTCATGTCCGAGCCGGACAAGTGGAATGAGACGGTGGCCGCGGCCATCGCCACCACCGAAGGCGTCGAGGGTCTCACCGAGGAGCACTGGAAGGTCGTCAACTACCTGCGGGACTACTACCTCAAGTTCGGGGTGGCCCCGATGATCCGGAAGCTCTGCAAGGAGACCGGGTTCAAGCTCAACAAGATCTACGAGCTCTTCCCGTCCGGTCCGGCCAAGGGCGCCTGCAAGGTCGCGGGTCTCCCCAAGCCCACCGGCTGCGTCTAGATCCAGCGAAACCCGGCGGCGGCAAACCGGGGGCCGGCACGGCCCCCGAGAGCTCCCTTGAAACCGGACGCCGAGGAGGCTCGGGCGTCAGATGACGGCTCACGGATTCAGCGTGCGCGACGCGGTACAGCCTCACCGATCGGAGGCCCTCGACCGCTGGCGCAGCCTCGTCTTCGACTCCTATCCCGAGGAGGCCGTGCGCTTCTTCCGGTCGGAGAAAGACGGCTTCAAGAACCCCGTCGGCCAGTCGATCCACCGGGCAACCGAGACGATCTTCGACGGGGTGCTCCTGGAGCGTGGCGCGGACGGCGTCCCCGAGGCCCTCGAGGCCATCGTCCGCATCCGCGCGGTCCAGGACTTCTCGCCGGCCGAGGCGGTGGGCTTCGTCTTTCTGCTGAAGCGGGCGGTCCGGGAGGTGGTCGAGGGCGCCTCCCCCACGGGCCTCCCCGCGAACGCACAGTCGGAGCTCGAGGCGAGGGTCGACGCCCTGGCGCTCAGCGCTTTCGAGATCTACACCCGCTGCCGGGAGCAGGTCTTCGAGATCCGTGTGCGGGAGGCTCAGCGTCGCACCGCCGCGTTGCTGGAGCGATTCAACCGGGAGACTCCGGCCGGTGAGCCCGAGGACACCGAGGTGGGCGCGGGACCGCCGGTAGAAGGGGGTTGAGGCATGAACGGCCTGTCTGCATTGATCGTCGTCGCGGTGCTCCTCGGCACCGTATGGCTCGGGACCGGCATTGCCGGACAGGAGCTCCTGTTCGGCGTCGTCATCCCCTATGCCGCCATCGCGGTGTTTCTGCTCGGGTTGGTGTACCGGATCCTGTGCTGGGCCCGCGCGCCGGTCCCCTTCAAGATCACCACGAGCTGCGGCCAGCACCAGTCGCTGCCCTGGATCAAGGCCAACAAGCTCGAGAGCCCGCCCGACGCCAAGTGGACGGTGGGCCGGATGGCGCTGGAGATCCTGTTCTTCCGGTCGCTCTTCCGGAACACGAAGGCCGAGCTGGCCCCCGGGCAGAGGCTCATCCACCAGTCGGACCGCCTCCTCTGGCTCGGGGCCCTCGCCTTCCACTGGAGCTTCCTGATCATCTTCCTGAGACACCTGCGGTTCTTTCTGGAGCCCGTCCCCGTCTTCGTTCAGGGGCTGGAGAGGGTGGACGAGCTGTTCCAGGTGGCGGTGCCGACCCTCTTCCTCACCGACGTGGTCATCGTGGCCGCGCTGCTGTACCTGCTGGGCCGGCGTTTCTTCAATCCTCTGGTCCGCTACATCTCCCTCGCCTCCGACTACCTCGCGCTCTACCTGGTGCTGGCGGTGGCGCTGTCCGGGATCCTGATGCGCTACTTCACCAGGGTGGACCTCCTGGCCGTCAAGCAGCTCGCGCTCGGTCTCGTGACGCTGCGGCCCGCGGTGCCGGAGGGCATCGGCCTCGCCTTCTACGTCCACGTGTTCTTCGTGAGCGTCCTCTTCGCCTACTTCCCCTTCAGCAAGCTGATGCACATGGGCGGTGTCTTCTTGAGCCCCACCCGGAACATGCCGAACGACAACCGGAAGCGCCGGCACGTGAACCCCATCAATCCGGAGGTGGAGGTCCACACCTACGCCCAGTGGGAAGAGGAGTTCAAGGACAAGCTCGAGGGGGCGGGAATCCCGCTCGACAGGGGCTAGCGACATGGCAACAAAGACACCCGAAGAGCTGCTTCAGATCACCTACCGGCCCCCCGCGCGCGACTGGCGGGACCCTCGGGTCGACTTCGAGGCGAAGAGGGGCACCTGGAGCTATCCCGGCGCCGCGAAGAACCTCGAGTACATGGGCTTCCCCAACCCACGCGAGTGGTCGCCCACCGACGCCGACTGGAAGCTGCCCGAGAACTGGAAGGAGATCATCCAGAAGGGGTTCAAGGACCGCCTGGGCAAGTACCGCTCGCTCCAGATCTTCATGGACACCTGTGTGCGCTGCGGGGCGTGCGCCGACAAGTGCCACTTCTTCCTCGGCTCCGGCGACCCCAAGAACATGCCGGTGCTGCGCGCCGAGCTGCTGCGATCGATCTACCGCAACGACTTCACGACGGCCGGGAAGATCCTGGGCCGCCTGGCCGGCGGCCGGGAGCTGACCGAAGACGTACTCAAGGAGTGGTTCTACTACTTCTACCAGTGCACAGAGTGCCGGCGCTGCTCCGTGTTCTGTCCCTACGGCATCGACACCGCCGAGATCACGATGTTCGCCCGCGAGCTCATGAACCTCGTGGGGCTGAACATCAACTGGGTGATGGAGCCGGTGGCCAACTGCCAACGCACCGGCAACCACATGGGGATCCAGCCCCACACCTTCAAGGACAACGTCGACTTCCTGGCCGACGAGCTGGAAGAGGTCACGGGGATCAAGGTCAACCCCAGCATCAACCGCAAGGGGGCAGAGCTTCTCTTCGTCGTCCCCTCCGCCGACTACTTCGCCGACCCCGGCATCTACACCTTCATGGGGTACCTGCTCCTCTTCGAGCACATCGGCCTCGACTACACCCTGAGCGCCTACGCCTCCGAGGGCGGGAACTTCGGTCTCTTCACATCCCACGAGACCATCAAGCGACTCAACTACAAGATCTACGCCGAGGCGAAGCGCCTCGGCGTGAAGTGGATCCTGGGCGGCGAGTGCGGACACATGTGGCGAGTGGTCCACCAGTACATGGACACCATGAACGGGCCGGCCGACTTCCTGGAGTTCCCGGTGTCGCCGCTGACCGGCACGAGATTCGAGAACGCCGCCTCGACGAAGACCGTCCACATCACCGAGTTCACCTCGGACCTCATCCAGCACGGCAAGCTCAGGCTCGACCCGAGCCGCAACGACCACCGCAAGGTCACGTTCCACGACTCGTGCAACCCGGCGCGAGCGCTGGGGCTGCTCGAGGAGCCGCGGCACGTGCTCCGCACCGTCTGCAACCACTTCTACGAGATGCCGGAGAACACGATCCGGGAGGAGACGTTCTGCTGCGCCGGGGGGGCAGGGCTCGGCAACGACGAGAACATGGAGATGCGGCTGCGAGGCGGTCTGCCGCGCGGCAACGCGCTCAGACACGTTCGCGACAAGCACGGGGTCAACCTCATGGCCTGCATCTGCGCCATCGACCGGGCCACGCTGCCTCCTCTCGCGGAGTACTGGGCGCCGGGGGTCGAGATCTCCGGGGTCCACGAGCTCGTCGCCAATGCCCTGGTGATGGAGGGCGAGGCGGACCGGAAAACCGACCTGCGGGGCGACCCGCTGGCGGGCATGGAGGCCGGCCAGAATTCGGAGGACGACGATGCATGACGCCGGCAAGATCATCCCGGGGCTGGCCTTCTTCCTGGTGCTGGCCACCGCCCCCATCTGGTACAACGTCGCGAGCGGCCACGGGGCGGTCGTTCCCGAGATCGAGAAGCCGGAGGGCCAGACGCAGTGCGTGGCCGACGCCGCCTTCATGCGGCGGGAGCACATGCAGCTGCTCCTGGAGTGGCGCGACGAGGTGGTCCGCGACCGCGCGCGAGTCTATGTCACCGCCGACGGGCGCCGCTATGACAAGAGCCTGACCCGGACCTGCCTGGGATGCCACCAGAGCAAGGCCAACTCCTGCGACCGCTGCCACAACTACCTCGACGTGCAGCCGTACTGCTGGGAGTGCCACGTGGATCCGAGAGGAGGTCTCTAGATGGCCGTGAACAGGAGGCGTTTCTTCCAGCTCACCGGCGCCACCGCCCTCGGCGTCGCGAGCAGCCAGGTGCTGCCGGCGGCAAGCGAGGAGAGGTCGCCGGGCCCGGCCCGACCGGCGGACAAGCCCCTCGTGGGCCAGCGCTGGGCGATGGCGATCGACGTTGGGAAGTGTCGCGAGGAGGAGGACTGCCGCGACTGCATCGCCGCCTGCGACAAGGCCCACAACGTTCCCCACTTCGACAACAAGAAGGACGAGGTCAAGTGGATCTGGAAGGAGCCCTTCGAGGAGGCGCTCCAGAACCAGAGCAGCCAGTTCCAGGCGGAGCGCCTCCGGCACGCCCACGTCCTGGTGTTCTGCAACCACTGCGACAACCCGCCCTGCACCAAGGTGTGCCCCACCCAGGCCACCTGGAAGCGCGACGACGGTGTCGTGATGATGGACTGGCACCGCTGTATCGGCTGCCGCTACTGCGTCGCGGGTTGTCCCTACGGTTCACGCAGCTTCAACTGGCGCGACCCCCGTCCGCACATCGACGAGCTCAACCCCGAGTTCCCCACCCGCACCCGCGGGGTGGTGGAGAAGTGCAACTTCTGTGAGGAGCGCCTGGCCCGCGGCGAGCAGCCCGCGTGTGTCGTCGCCTGCAAGGAGAAGGCCCTCATCTTCGGCGACCTCGAGGATCCGGAGTCGGAGATCCGGAAGGTCCTGCGGGAGCGGCCCTCGGTCAGGCGCAAGGTCGCCCTGGGGACCCAGCCCCAGATCTTCTACCTGCTGTGAGGCACCCATGATCGAGAGAGCACTGACCGGAGACCGCAGATACTGGGGCTGGATCGCTGCCCTGCTGGGCGTCATCACCGTGGGATCACTGTTCTACCTCCGCCAGCTAACGGTGGGCCTCACCATCACCGGGCTGAGTCGGGACGTCACCTGGGGCTTCTACATCGCCCAGTTCACCTTCATGGTCGGCGTCGCCGCCTCGGCGGTGATGGTCGTCCTGCCCTACTACCTCCACGACTTCAAGGCGTTCGGGCGCATTGCCATCCTGGGGGAGTTCCTGGCCATCGGCTCGGCCGCGGTGTGTGGACTGTTCATCCTGGTGGACCTGGGGCAGCCGGCTCGGGTGTTCAACATGTTCCTGCACCCCAGCCCGAGGTCGATCCTCTTCTGGGACAGCGTCGTGCTGACCGGCTACCTCCTGCTCAACGCCGTCATCGCCCACCAGACCCTGAAGGCCGAGGACCAGGGCACCGCCGTCCCGGCCTGGGTCAAGCCCGTCATCTACCTGTCGATCCCGTGGGCCATCAGCATCCACACCGTGACCGCCTTCATCTACCAGGGCCTGGCCGCCCGGCCCTACTGGATGACGGCCATCCTGGCCCCCCGTTTCCTGGCCTCGGCCTTCGCTTCGGGACCGGCGCTCCTGATCCTGATCTGCCTCCTCCTCCGGCGCACGACGCGCTTCGACCCCGGCGAGAAGGCGGTCCAGAAGCTGGCCACCATCGTGACCTACGCCATGCTGGTCAACCTCTTCTTCGTCCTGATGGAGGTCTTCACCGCGGTATATAGCGGGATCCCCGAGCACATGGCCCACTTCCAGTACCTGTTCCTGGGCCTCGGGGGTCACGCCGAGCTGGTCCCGTGGATGTGGGCGGGCCTGGTCCTGGCGGTCGTGGCCCTGGCCATCCTGCTGCGTCCCTCGGTGAGAAGCCAGGCGAGGTGGCTGGCGGTGGCCTGCGGCGCGGTGGTGGTGTCGGTGTGGATCGAGAAGGGGCTCGGGATGGTGGTCGCCGGTTTCAACCCCTCGCCGCTGGGCCACGTCACCCGATACTGGCCCACCGCGCCCGAGGTCCTCATCGGCCTCGGGGTCTACGGGATCGGCGCCCTCGTCGTGACGATCCTCTACAAGACCGCCCTCTCCGTCCGGGGTGAGGTCGCCTGAGGGAGCGAACGCCGTGGCGCCCAGTGACCGAGCGGTCGTCGTGGTCGGGGCCTCGGCGGCCGGTCTGCGCTGTGCCTGCCGCCTCGCCCGCCTGCAGCCAGGCTGGCAGGTGGGGGTGGTGGAGGCGAGCCCCATCTTCTCCTACGCGGCGTGCGGCCTCCCCTACGTGCTCTCGGGCGAGATCTCCGACCCGGTGGCTCTCCGCCAGACCCACTACCAGGCCGTTCGGGATGCCCGCTTCTTTGCCGAGCAGAAGGGAGTCACGGTCCTGGCCGGCTGGAGGGCGACGGAGATCCGGCTGGCCGAGGGACTTCTGAAGGTTCAGAGCCCGGAGGGGGAACGTCAGCTCCGTTGGGACGAGCTGGTGCTCGCCACCGGCGCCCGTGCGCGGCGCCTGCCCGGGCAGCCCGAGCATCCGCGGGTGCGGGCGTTCCACCGATGGGACGACCTGGAGCCGCTCCTTCAGGGCCTGCGCAAGGGAGAGATCGGGCGCGTGGCCGTCGTCGGGGCGGGGCTGGTGGGCTGCGAGCTGGCCGAGGCCTTCGGCGCCCTCTGGGGCGCGGAGGTCACCCTGGTGGAGGCCGGGTCCGCTCCCCTGCCCGAGATGCTGGATGCGGAGGTCGGGGCCTGCGTGGCCCGCCACCTCGAGACGAGCGGGGTGGAGCTGCGGGTCGACTCGCCGGTCCGACGGCTGGAGGCCAGCGACGGGGGGGTGACGCTGCTCCTCGACAAGGGGAAGATCACGACCGACATCGTCGTCGTCGCGGTGGGCGTCGAGCCCGAGGTCGAGCTGGCCCGCAGCGTGGGCGCCCGGATCGGGCCCACCGGGGCCATCGCCGTCGACGAGCGGCTGGCCACGAGCATCCCCCACGTCTGGGCGGCGGGGGACTGCGTGGAGGTACGGGACGTCGTCACCGGGACGCCGATCTTCCGTCCCCTCGGGTCCCTCGCCAACCGGCAGGGCCGCACCCTGGCCAACATCCTCGCGGGCCGGGGCGACGCCTTCCCCTCGGTGGCCGGGGCGGTCGCGGTCAAGGTCTTCGACGTCAACGTCGCCGCCACCGGCTGCACCGAGACGCGGGCCCAGGCCCGGGGTGTGGCCGGGCGCTCGGTGTGGGTCACGGCCGACGACCGTGCCCACTACTGGCCGGAGAGCGAGAGAATCCACCTGAAGCTGGTCTACGAGCGCGGCTCGCAGCGCGTGCTGGGCGTGCAGGCGGTCGGGAAGGGTGAGGTGGTCAAACGGATCGACGTGGCCACCCAGCTTCTGGCCCGCGGGGCCACGCTCGGGGAGCTGGCCCACGTCGAGCACGCGTACGCCCCGCCCTACGCCCCGGCCGTCGACGTCCTCTCGGTCGCGGCCTGCGTCGCCCAGAACCAGGAGGACGGTGTCGAGGCCGCGGTGCCCACCACCCCGCTGAAACACGTCGTCGACGTCCGGCTGCCTGACGAGCGACAGAATCGACCCGCCGGTGCGGCCTGGGTCGAGGAGCTCTCGGTGGCAGAGCTCCGTGAAGCCCGGCAGGTCCGCACTGCCCCCCGGGGTCTCGTCGTCTGCGAACGTGGGACCCGCTCGGCCGAGGCCGCCCGGCTGTTCCTGGACCGGGGGGGCGCTCGCTATCTCGGCGGGGGGCTTCAGTGGCGGGAGGCCGCTCTCTCAGGAGACGCGCCGAGCCCGCCCGGGCAGTCGGCCAAGACCGATGGCGCGACGCAAGACTCCGCCACCCGCGTTCGCGACTGACCCGGCCTGATCTCCCCGACTCCGGGCCCGCCGAGCGGACGGGTGGTGGTGAGGCGGGAACCCTCAAGGTCGTGTAAGCTCGCCAAAATCGAGCACGCCCGCCGCACGCGTGCGGGTCGCCGGGGATCGGGCCCTCCGGGAGGAATTGTCTGTATCCAGTCACGCTCAGCTTGAAGGGCCGGCGCTGTCTCGTCGTGGGAGGAGGCGCGGTGGCGCTGCGCAAGGTCCTCGGGCTGCTCGAGGACGGGGCGCACGTGACCGTCGTGGCCCCGGAGGTGGTGGCCGATCTGGAGGAGCAGGCGCACGCCGAGCGGCTGACCCTGGAGCGGCGCGAGTATCGCCCCGGCGAGGCCGCCGGCTATGCGTTGGTGCTCGCGGCCACGGACCGCCGCGAGGTCAACCGCCGGGTCTTCACCGACGCAGAAGCCGCCGGGATCTGGGTGAACGTGGCCGACGATCCCGAGCTCTGCAGCTTCCATCTCCCGGCGCGCGTCCGTCGCGGTCCCCTGGAGATGGCCGTCGGGTCCGGCGGACGCGCCCCCTTCGCAACCCGCCGCATGCGGCAGCTCCTCGAGCGACACCTCGGGGCGGAGTGGGGCCCCTGGGCCGAAACCGCGGCGCGTTTCCGCGAAGAGGTGAGGCGACGCGGGCTGGACATCCCTCAACGGGAGAAGGCCTTCGACGCCTTCTTTGGCCAGACCGTGGACGCGGCAACCCTGCGCGCGCGTGTCCCCTCCGCCCAGGACCAGATGGCCTGGATCGAGGCGGCCGGCGCGGGGCGGGAACTGCCGGCGACACCCTTGCCATGGGAGGGGGCATCTGCCCTCGTCGACGCTCCCCGCGGTCTTGTTTCTCTCGTCGGCGCCGGACCCGGCTGCGCGGGGCTCCTCACCCTCCGCGGCCGCCAGCGCCTCCTGGCGGCCCAGGACGTCGTCTACGACCGCCTCGCCGCCGCCGCGCTGCCGTGCGACCTCCCGGCGGACGTGGCGCTGCACCCCGTCGGCAAGGAGGCGGACCACCACCCGATGCCCCAGGAGGAGATCAACGCCCTCCTGGTGCGCCTCGGCAAGGAGGGGCGGCGCGTCGTGCGCCTCAAAGGAGGCGACCCGGACGTGTTTGGCCGGGGGGGCGAGGAGGCGGAGGCTCTGGCCGCCGCCGGGATCCCCTTCGAGATCGTCCCCGGCGTCACCTCCGGGGTGGCGGTGCCGGCCTGGATCGGCGTCCCCGTCACGCACCGCGGGGAGGCCGTGCGGCTGACGCTCGTCACCGCCCACGAGAGCGTCAAGCAGGACGGTCCCCAGGTCCGGTGGGATCTGATGGGACAGGATCCCCACGCCACCATCGTCGGCTACATGGGTGTGACATCGCTCCCCAACGTCGTCGACGAGCTCCTGCGGAGCGGGATGTCGCCGCAGACCCCGGCGGCCATGGTGCAAAACGGCACCACCGCCGCCCAACGGTCGGTGGTCTCGACCCTCGTCGAGCTTCCCGATGCAGTGGTGCAGGCCGGCCTGGGCCCGCCGGGACTCTTCGTCATCGGGCCGACGGTCCAACACGCCGACCGGCTGGACTGGGTGGGTCCTCTCCCTCTCCGACGGGAGCGTCTCGTGGTGCCCGCCTCGGCGCAGGACCTGGTCGAAGCCCTCGAGGACGCGGGTGCAGACGTCGTCCCGATCCCACGGCCGGTCACGCCGGCGGCTCGGATCGTGATGACGGCGCTTCCCCTCACCGGCTGCGTCATGCGCAGCCGGGCGGACGTCGAGGCGCTCGCGGAGGAGCGGGACGGCCTGGAGTGGCGCGACGGCGCCGCGGTCTGGTGCCTGGGATCGGCAACCGCCGATCGGGCCCGCGCCCGACGCTGGCCCTCGGTTCAAGAGCTCGAGGCGGGTGCGAGTGGCCCGGACCTCGTGGAGCGGATCTGTGCGCGGGCGAACGTGCTCTAGGCTCCTGGCGGCTCTGGCCCTCGCGGTGATGCTCCCGTCCGCCGCGGGAGGCGAGGAGTCCGCGGAGGAGCCTCTCCGGCTCGGGGTCGTGACCTTCTACAACCCGCGCCTGATGTTCGTGAAGTATCAGCCGTTGGTGGACTTCCTCACCGCCCACACCGGACGGACCTGGACGCTCGACATCAGCCACTCCTACGACGAGACCGTGGACAACCTGTGCCGCGGTCGCCTGACGCTCGCCTACCTCGGTCCGCTCACCTACTTGCGGGCCCACGCTCTGTGCTCCGTCGAGCCCCTGCTGCGCCTCCGGACCCGCGGTCGCGTGGTCTTCTACAGTGACGTGCTGGTGCGCTCCGACAGCCCCTTCGAGCGAATCGAGGAGCTCGCGGGCCATCGAGTCGGCTTCGGCGATCCCCTGTCGACCTCCTCGCATCTCGTCCCGAGGTCCATGCTCCAGGATGCCGGCCTCGAGCCGGGGCGAGACTTCGAGTGCCGGTACTACGGACAGCACGAGCGGGCCGCCCACGCCGTGCTGATGGGCGAGGTCGAGGCCTGTGGCGTCCGTGACATCATCGGTGAGCTCTTCCTGCACCGGGGGCTGCGCCGACTCGCGCGTTCGGGTCCCGTCCCGGCCTACCCACTGGTGGCCTCACCGGACGCCCCCCGGGAGCTGCGCGAGACCCTGACCTCGGCCCTGCTCGGCTTTCCGGGAGAGGCCCGGCCCCGACTCGACGAGGAGAGGTGGGACCTGGAGCTGACCGGCGGCTTCACCCGCACCGTCGACTCCGACTACGACCCGGTGCGTCGGCTGGCGGAACGGGTCTTCGGGCCTCGCTTCGCGACCCGGCCCGAGAGAGAGCTCCGGTGTCGCTGAGGACCAGGCTGGGGCTGCCGCGGCTCGGCCTCCGGCCGAAGATCATGATCTTCAGCAACGTGGCGATCTCCGCCACGATGGGCCTCATCACCGTCCTCGGCGCCGCCAACGAACGCCGCCACCAGTACGAGGCCCTCGAGCAGCGCGCCCGCAGCCTGGGCGCCGCGCTGGCGGTCCCGGTCACCGACGCACTCATGAACAAGGACCTCGGCCTGACCGCCGACACCGGCCTCACCGACACCTACATCTCCGAGATCCTCGCCAGCAACCGCGACTCGATGCTCTACGTCATCGTCACCGACGCCGCCGGCGTGGTGACCCACACCAACCTCTGGTCCATGGTCGGCGAGCCGTTCGAGCGGGCCCTCGACCGGTCGTCGATCGTCCACCAGCCGGACGCGGAGATCCGCTCCGCAGACGACGGCGAGCGCATCCTCGAGGTACGGGAGCCTCTCCATGTCTCGACGAAGTTCTGGGGATCCCTCGTGGTGGGCTTCTCCCTCGAGCCGGTGGAGCAGCGGATCGAGGTGATCGTCTCCCGGCTCGTGGTGATTGCCCTGCTGGTCATCGCCGCGAACTCCATCATCAGCGCGATCTCGATGGAGTGGCTGATCAGGCCCATCCTCGCGCTGCACCAGGTCATGCAGAGGGCGGGCGGCGGTGACCTCTCGGCGCGCGCCGCGGTGCGGCGGCACGACGAGATCGGGGAGCTCGCAAGGGCCTTCAACGGCATGATGGACGAGCTCGAGGAGAGCCGGGAGCGAGAAAAGGTCCGACGGTCCCAGCTCGCCCACACGGAGAAGATGGCGGCGGTCGGCACCCTCGCCGCCGGCGTCGCCCACGAGGTGAACAACCCGGTGGCGGGTGTTCTCACCTGCATCGAGAACATGCAGGCGGATCCCGAGAACCGCGAGATGCGCGAGCGCTACCTGAGTCTGATCCACGACGGGGTCAAGCGGATCGAGCTGACCGTGGCCAGCCTTCTGGACTTCTCCCGTCCGCGCTCGATGCGGATCGGGCCGACCTCGCTCAACCAGAGCCTGACCCAGGTGCTCGACCTCGTGCGGTTCCAGCTCCGCAAGGGCGGCGTGGAGTCACGTCTCGACCTCGATCCCCGCAACCCCTGGATCGCCGGCGACCGGTTCCAGATCGAGCAGCTCTTCCTGAACCTCATGCTCAACGCGCTCCAGGCCATGCCGGATGGGGGCACCCTGACCCTGCGCACCCGGCGACACGGGGCCTGGGAGCTGGTCGAGATCGGCGACACCGGGACCGGGATTCCGGAGGCCATCCGCGAGCGGATCTTCGATCCCTTCTTCACGACCCGCGAGGTGGGGCACGGGACGGGCCTGGGTCTCGCCGTGAGCTACAACATTGCCGCCGCCCACGGCGGCGGGATCGAGGTGGAGACGACCGAGGGCGAGGGGTCGGTGTTCCGGGTCCTTCTGCCCGCAGACGACGAAGAGGACGAGGAGGCGTGATGGCGACCTGCGGCAGTCGCCTCCTGATCGCCGAGGACGAGCCCCTCCTCCGCGTGAGCATGGCCGATGCCCTGCGCAAGGAAGGGTGGACGGTCGACGTCGCGGCCGACGGCGCGAAGGCGATGGCCCTGTTCGAGCAGTACCTGCACGACGTCGTGGTGACGGACCTCGTCATGCCGTCGTTCGATGGAATGGAGCTGCTGCGACGGGTCAAGGCGCTGCAGGCCGACACGATCGTGGTCCTCGTCACCGCTCACGGCTCGGTGAACAAGGCGGTCGAGGCGATGCGGCAGGGAGCGGCCGACTTCATCACCAAGCCCTTCTCCATGGCCCAGCTTCTGGTGCGTCTGGACACCGTCTGTTCCCGTCGCCATCTCCAGGAGCAGAACGTGCGACTGCAGGAGCAGCTCGAGGGTCGCTACTCCTTCTCGAACATCATCGGGAAATCCAAGAGCATGCAGGAGGTCTTCTGGCTGATCCGGGAGGTGGCGGGCTCCGACGCCACCGTCGTGATCCAGGGCGAGAGCGGGACCGGCAAGGAGCTGGTGGCCTCGGCCATCCACTTCAACTCGCGACGCCGGGCGCGGCCGTACATCCGGGTCAGCTGCGCTTCGCTTCCCGAGTCCCTGGTCGAGTCCGAGCTGTTCGGGTACGAGAAGGGGGCCTTCACCGGCGCGAGCCAGCGTCGCATCGGACGCTTCGAGGCGGCGGGCGGGGGAACCCTCTTCCTCGACGAGATCGGCGATCTGCCCCTCGCGGTTCAGGCCAAGCTCCTGAGGGTGCTCCAGGAGCGGCAGATCGAACGTCTCGGCTCGAACCGCCCCATCGACGTGGACGTACGTATCGTCTCGGCGAGCCTGCGGCCGCTGGAAGACGAGATGGCGGAGGGCAGGTTCCGCGAGGACCTGTTCTTCCGAATCAACACCGTCCCGATCCATCTGCCCCCGCTTCGGGAGCGACGCGAGGACATTCCCCTTCTGGCCCAGGCGTTTCTCCGGGAGTTCAACCGTGAGCGGGGCAAGGAGATCGAGGATTTCACCGGCGACGCCCTCGAGGTGCTCGACACTCACTCGTGGCCGGGAAACGTCAGAGAGCTCCGGAACGTGGTCGAGCGGGCGGTGGTGTTCTGTCGGGACTCGCGCATCACGCCCGACCACCTCCCGCCCGGCCTGCGGGAGACGCCCGCCGCTGCCACGCCGACCCCACCGGTCCGACGGGCGGAGCCATTGCGAAGTGCGGTCGAGCGGGCCGAGGTCGAGACGATCCGGGCCGCCCTGGCCGCCACCGACGGCCGCCGCAACGACGCCGCCGAGATCCTCGGCATCAGCCGCAAGACCCTCTGGGAGAAGATCAAGACCTACGGCATATAGCGCTGGCATCGCCGCCGGGCCGTCGATGCCAGCGCAATCTCCCCCTCTCGCCGTCTCCCGTCCCAACCAACCTCCATCCCCCGACGCCAGGTCTCCC
>Ga0316577_10000345_pt1 | contig 17323 bp, 14 predicted proteins | sample S5NA_FD_203073 | JGI IMG/M metagenome (GOLD analysis project Ga0316577, IMG submission 203073) | Rhizosphere microbial communities from salt marsh grasses in Alabama, United States - S5-7_050615r2r1 | ecosystem: Host-associated > Plants > Roots > Rhizosphere | place: USA: Alabama | collected... | reverse complement strand
CGGTATTTGCCGCCCGTCTGGACGAACTGGAAGCAGACCGTTATGCGCTGGACGTGATCAATGATCGGGATATGGCGAGAGTTATTTCACAGGAAATTGTGGCGCGGGATTTTCTATACAGCCGCTACTGGCCCAAACTCAAACAGCTGATGCAACGGGGTGCAGACGCACGCTACCAGGCCTACGGCCAGATGAGCGCGGTAATCCACAAGGGGATCAATAAGGAATTTGTTCAGCAGAGCCTGATCCGCGCCCTGCAGGCGCCGCAGCAGGCGGGTAATCCGGTGCCGACCCTGGGCCGGCGCCTGGAAAACATGGGCTTCAACAAGCCCGGCACTCCTCAGGTCCTGACCCAGTCTGCGGCCCGGAGCTATCTAGAGCCGCGCAGCCTGCAATTGATCACCCAGGAATTTGACCAACGCTGGTTGCAACAGCAGCAGCGACGAATCAGGCGACGCTCTGCCCCCTGAACTCGATGCCGAGTGGCGGCACATTATTATGTAAAAACCAGTTATCCATCACCACATTGCGGGTGAACCAGTGGTTCTGCATCAGCTGCCGGGCAATCAGCCTTTTCAAACCTGCTGGCAATCGATCAAATATGTCCGGGCCCGGCTGGCGTTCACCAAAGCGCAGGGTCATCAGATCCACGTAAGCTTGCAAGTTCTCCCGGCGATAATCTCCGTTGGCCTGGGCTATCGTGTAACCGGCATACAGACCGGATTCCACGGCCGGCCGGATCCCTTCCCCGCTGTTGGCATAGGCCAGCCCGGCGGCATCACCGATCAACAGAACCTGGTCCTGTAATAAATCGCGCCGGGCTTTGGGATAAAGCAGATAAGCATGCCCCTGAAACTTACCCGGGATCCGGGCGGGGATCCGGCCCTGCTCCTGCAGAAAACGGACGAAGGCCTCGACATGCTCGGACAGTCGGGTGCTGTCCTCTCGCCCAAGGCCGATGTTCAGGTAATTGCCCTTGCGAAACACCCAGCCGTATCCGACCAGATCCCGGGTAAAATACAGTTCGGGGATTTCACCTTCCGCCTTGCATTCCGCTAGCTGCGGCGGGGTCATTTCGAACTCGATTTCCTGGGCAGTCACCGTGATTTCACCGCTGCCTGGCCGTGCGCCCAGCGCCCTGGCGACGGGACAGAAGTGCCCCCCAGCACCGACCACCAGACGGGTCTCGATCTCATCGTTTACCCGCCAGCCTGAATCGGTCTTTTGCATGGATTTGAATTTCCGGCCCAGCAACAGCTCCGCACCACTGCGTTGTAACAGGTAATCATCAAACTCGCAGCGCCGGATTCCGTAGCTCACGACTTCGTCGCCATAGCGGGTTTCCACTTCACGGCCACCCATCTGGCTGATACGGAATCCGGTAATTGGCTGCAGGGTGCGATCCAGACCATAGGCGTCTGGATCGATCGCCAGTTCCTCCAACACTGCCGGCGTCACCCAGCCGGCACAGATCTTGTCACGGGGGAAATGAGCCTTGTCCAGAATCGCAACGGATAACCCACTGTCACGGAGCTTCCATGCCAGTGAGGATCCGGCCGGACCTCCCCCGACAATCAGCACATCGTAGTTCGACATCGGTTACTCCTGAGGCTCCCGTCGCCCGGGATTATTGGATTCAGGGGAATACATATACGCACGTGACCAGGGAACATCGTTGTTATCACCACGAGCAAACAAGATTTGAAACAGGCCCAGGGTACCGGAGGCAAACGACGCAATGGAACCGCACAGGTACAGACGCCAGGCGCGCACAAAGCTTTCGTCGAACATGTCGGCGACGGAATCTGTGTGTTGTTCGTATCGTTCCAGCCAGTGTTCGATGGTTGTAGCGTAGTGCAGACGCAGATTTTCGACATCCCATACCGAGAAGTCATGGTGCTCGAAAATGTCCATCATCTCGCTCAGGGCGGGGGCATAGGCACCCGGGAAAATCCGTCGTTCGGTCCAGGAACTCATTTGCCCTGGCTGGTTCCGCCCGATGGAATGAATCAGTCCACGGCCATCGGGTCTAAGGCAGCGATTGATGACATCGCCCAGAGTTTTAAAGTTGCGTGTTCCCACATGTTCCAGCATGCCCACCGAAACAAACACATCGTATTTGCCCTTGATATTGCGGTAATCGTCTTCAATATATTCGACCTTATCGGCCAGCCCCATCTCTTTCGCCTTGTTGCGTGCAAAAGCAATCTGCTCGCGGGAAATATTGTAAGCCCGTACTGACACTCCATAATGTTGGGCCATGAAACGGGCCAGGCCACCCCAACCACAACCGGCCTCCACGACGGTATCACCCGGCTTGAGCTGCAACTTGCGACAAACATGGTGTAACTTGGCAATCTGGGCCTGTTCAAGACTTATCTGGGGGTCGGGGAAATATGCGCAGGTATATTGCATGGCCTCGGTATCCAGCCACTTTTCATAAAATTCGTTACTCAAATCGTAGTGATGGTAGATGTTGTTCTTGGCCCGGGCCATGGTATTGCCAATGGTGCGATGCAACAGTCCCGTAATAAAGCGTCGCAGTTTGCCACCGGCTCCGTAATCACCCATGCTGCGGAATACGATGGTAAGAAAGCCCGCCATGTCGCCGTCAAACCTGATTCGACCACTGCTGTAAAGATCGCCGAACTGCATTTCCGGGTCCACAATCAGACGCAGCAGTGTGCCGCGATCCAGTAATGTCACAACAGGGACATCCTGCTTGTCACCACCATAAACCGCCTGACCATCCCATAGAATAATTTTGAGAGGGGGATGCCCGATCATGTCCACAACCTGGTTAATTAGCCAGTGATCCAGCACGGTAACGCGGCCATTATCGGGCGGGGTGGAAGTATCCTTCACAGGATGGTACTTGATGCCGATTTTGTTGAACTTCTTGTCTCGCTGTTCAATGCCCCAGGCACGCTCTTTTCTTTCGGCGACTGATAGGGGTATATCTGATTCCGGCTTTTTCTGTTTCGTCACTTTTTCCGGTGCATCCATGGTTACTCTCCGGTCAGGGTGTTTATTCATCTCACTGTGAAGATGTATCACTCTAGCGGTACAGCTGTCTTCTCTTGTCGTTGCCTTTGACTAACCCAACCAATACTATGTCAACCAATCCCATTTGAAAACCACTATCCATGTATCTGCTTGCCTTTCCCCGACGGATCCGTTCTGTGCACCATATTTACGCCCTGTTCTGGGCAGCTTTTACCATTTGCAGCACGTCGGCCCAGGCGCAATCCGAGTCGGGCAAAGTCGATTTTTCTTTCGATTTCGGCTATCTGGACTATCAATGGCTGTATGACGACGGCGACACGCGCGACACAACGATCCAAAGGCTGCATGCCAGGTGGTTGCAGCCCCTGACCCCCTGGCTGCGTGGCGGCCTCCAGCTTGCTTACCTGGATCTTACCCAGGCCGACAACCCATTGCCCTCCGGCCAGAGCGCCGTTGGTTGGGGTCTGGGAATTACCCTTGATGGTATGATGCTGGACACCAGGCTGTTACTATTGTCGGGCCGGTTGTCATTCGATTATCAGACAACCCTGGGCGAGAGCAGTGATCAGTCCAGCGACATCAGCTGGGGCCAGATAACAGGAGGTCTCGATCTTGCTATTCGTCCCACGACAGCGCTGGATGTCCTGGCCGGGGCGGAGTACACCGTGATTAACGGTACCCAGAACAATAGTGGCTCGACTGATACCGTATCGACCTTCCACAACGACCAGCCGATCGGCTACTACGGTGGGCTACGGCTAAATCTGGGTGCAGATGGCGCCATCAGTCTGAAAGGTTATTGGGGCGGCAGAACAGGTTACAGCATGGCATTCAGCCGCCAGTTCTGAGTTTCCGTCCGGCGTCCCACCTGTTTGCCCATCCCCAAAGCCGGAAAAATAGTGGGCATGTGGAGTAATTTGCCATCCTTTGTGAACGGAGTCACAACATCGCCGCATATCATAGTCTAGATTTATGAAATATAAAGGTATTTCTTTCATACGGTTCTGGCCAGAAAAGGTTAGAAGCATGGACAGCTACTGCCGTATTTAAACCCCGGATTCTAGCTATATGGCCGCTGCCAAAACCAATAAAGTTGATGTCAAAACACTGCGTTCCCTCGAACCCGTTGGACATCTGAGCCCTGACAAACTTGCCGAACTGGCTGCCAAGTCAAGTGTTGAAGGCCTGCCCGCCGGGCGGGTGCTATTTCGTCAGGGTGAGCGTGACAAACGCCTGATCTATCTGCTCAGCGGTACGGTTGAGCTCACTAACACCGGCAGCGCCAGTGGTAAATTGGTCAAGGCGAAAAGTAGCGCAGCCCGACATCCCCTCGCACCCGAGCAACCCCGGTCCAGCAACGCCAAGACAAAAACAGATTGCACCTTCCTCTATATCGACAGCGACCTGCTCGAAATACTGAGCGAAAACGAAAATTCGGGCTTCATCGAAGTTGAGGAGCTGAGCGCAGATGACGACAGTGCCTGGATGGTGCGTTTCCTTCAATCCAGAGCGTTCCTGAAATTACCCACCGAAAATATTCAGACCTTATTGATGAAACTGGAAGAAGTTCCAGTGAGCAAAGGCGATGTCATCATCAATCAGGGAGATACCAACGATTTCTATTACATCGTCCAAAAGGGGCGCTGCGCGGTCTCACGCCGTCCGGCTCCTAATTCACAGGATGTGCAGATTGCTATCCTTCGAACCGGCGATGGTTTTGGTGAAGAAGCACTGATTACCGGCGGCAAGCGCAATGCCAACATAACCATGTTGGAAGACGGCGTACTGATGCAGCTGGGTAAAAAAGATTTTATGGAATACCTGGCTAACCCCCTGGTCAACTATATTGATAATAAAACTGTGCTCGAAAAGGCCAGCCGGGGCAGTCTGCTGATTGATGTCCGACGCCATGATGAATTTATGGCAGACCATGTTGAGGGCTCGATTAACATCCCGTTATCCATGCTACGGGTAAAAATTGAAGGTCTGAACAAAGAGCGGGAGTTTGTTTTACTGTGTGATGACGGTCATCGCAGCGCCGCCGCAGCCTTTTTGCTGACTCAGCATGGTCTTGATTGTTATGTTTTGAAAGGCGGCTTGGGCAATAGTAAGCTGAAACTACCTTCTGCCAACCTGTCAGTTCCTGTAGTCAACGCCGAAAACAACAAGAAAACCGCTGTTGCCAAAAAGGCCCAACATGCAGCGGAAGCCAAAGCAGACAAGATCCGCAAAGAAGCACAAACTGCCAAACAAGAAGCCGCCAAACTTGCGAAACAAGCAGCCGAACTTGAGTCTGCCAAACGTAAAGCCGACGCTGAAATCAAACGCCTGCAGCAAGAAGAAGTCGCTAAACGCGAAGCCGCTCTGATTGCCACCAGGCAAAGACTCAATGAAGAATCTAAACGCGCCAAACAAGCTGAAGAAAACGCTGCCAAGCTCAAGCTTGAGGCAAAAGCGTCCAAACGCAAGGTGGAACAAGAACTACAACGGCTGCAATCAGAGTCTGCGCAAAATGAAAAACGCCAAAAAGACCTTGATAGTGCCCTGCAACATGCCAAATCTGTAGCCACCGAGGCCGCCAAGAAGGCCGATATGGCAAGGCGTCAGGCTGAACGCGAAGCCCAGGAAATTCGCCAATTGGCCCAACAGGAAGCTCAACAGCTTCGCAAGGAAATGGAAGAAAGTCGGCTGAGATTTGAACAGGAAGCCCGAGAGAAACAACAGAAGCAAGTACGCGAACACAATGCGAGGCTGGAAGCCACTCACCAACAGGCGCTCAACGAAGCGAAAAAAATTCGTCTCGAGGCACACAAAGAAGCGGAACAGCTACGCCAGGAACTGGAATCTACCCGTCAGCAAGTTGAAGCTCAAGCAGCCCAACTGGCCGCCCGGGAACAGGAACAACAGCAACAGCTGCTAGACATCGCTCAACGCAAGGCTGAAGAACTCGCCAGACTGAAGACAACCGAAGCCGAGGAGGAAGCCGAGCGGATTCGTCAGGAAGCCCTTGACGAAGCCGAACGGTTACGCGAGGAGATAAAATCTGCTCGTCAACTTCTTGATGACCAGGTATCAAAGGCGCAAGCGCAATCTAAACAACTTAATAACGAAAAAGCGCGAAAACTTGCCGCCGCGAAAAAAGCCAAACTTGCAGAACAGGAGGCTGAGCGTCAACGACAGGCACACGCGTTAGCCGAGCAACAGCGTGCCGAACAAGCGGAACTAGAACGTAAAGCGAAACAGCGTACTCAACAACAAGCTGCCAAACTGGCTAAAGAAAAAAGCGCCGAGGCCATGCGACACAAGGCGAAGGTTATCAAGGCACGACTGCAGAAAGTAGAGCAGCTACGTCAGGAAGAAGAAGCACGTAACAAAGCGGAAGGTATGTCGCTCGCCAATGCCACAATACGCAAAGTCGGCAATAGAATTATCCTGGAAGGGGATCAGGATATCTTCATCTTTAAGGAGCCGTCTGTAACACCTGAGGAAATCACCAGCAAACCGGAGTCGGTTAAAAAGGTGGTTAAAAAAGAGAAGAAAGTTAATGAGCTGCCTTCTTTCAACATTGAAACGCCAGCACAGGAAGTATATGTCCCCATTGCGCGAAATGAACTTTCTGAAACGCTAAACCGACATCGGGAAGAAATTACCGCTCACCACAAGCAACGAAATGTCCGCATCATAGCGATCGCTGCAAGTGTATTGTTAACCGTCGGGATAGTCGGTTCCATGTTTATTTTTAAATCGGAAAACAAGTTACCAGCGAGTGCTTCGCGGCAAATAGACAAGACCACCCAAAAAGCAACCATCGCCAAACCGGGTATCAAGGTACCCACTTATTCCCCAGAGCAATTAAAACAGGCCAAAAAACTAAAAAGTGAAGCCCAACGGCGGTTTGATAAACAGTTGGAGGACTGGAAAAATAAAGTCGCCCTGAAAAAAGCCAAACCATCACCAACGGTTACCCCAACACCCGTTGAACAAACGCCTGCCATTCAGACTCCAACCGTTCCAGCCGAAACACCGGCGCTTCCTGATGAACCAATACCGCCAGTCAGCGAAATGCTCGATACAGTACCGGTCCCGGAACAGCGAGCCGCCAGCGCGCCTGAACCGATCGCCGCGTTTGAATGAAACTAGTGAAGAACCTGCTGTTGACCCAGCACCTGCCGTGTTAGCACCGACACTTATTCCGGGGGCGGGAGAATAACGCTCTTGCTACCAGAATTCTGACTGACATATTCGAAAATAGCGACATAGACGGGCCATCCATTGTTGTCAGTGACCACCACTGACCATTTGCCTGTCATATTCGGTTTCAATTTCTTAACCGAGTAGACCCGCCAGCTCGGCCCAGCAACATCAAATTTCTTCTCGGAAATTACATTACCTTCATACTCCCAACGATGGGTAATTGTTTGTCCCTGAAATCGGTGCAAGTCAGTGTAAAAGTAAATTGTATCCACATCGTTGGTTAAAATTAGAACCTGATCAACCGGCCGACGATCAGCAATCTGGCTGGTAAACACGCCATTGACAACCCACGAACCGTTGTCGTTAGCCTGTTCAGCATGGCCCAAACTGCAAAACATCAACCAAATCAGCAGAGCCGGCTGCCAGTATTTGCGGCCGACCAAGTATCGGGTTAGACAACTATTTACGGACATAAGGTCGTTAAGCAACCATAGTTAGGGGTAACTCACAGATTCTGACTGGTATAGTGTTTGCGGTATTATCATGGTGTTCACAACCTATTTTAACTACTTTAAACGAGTCCGCCAGTGGAAACCACATACAACGCTCAAAATGCTATCGTGGTCACTAATTTATGCAAAGATTTTGGTAATTTGTATGCAGCAGACAATATTTCCTTTACTGTCCAAAGCGGATCAATAACAGTACTACTCGGCGGGAACGGGGCCGGCAAAACCACTACCAGCACCATGCTATTTGGATTGTTGCTCCCAAGCGGTGTGCTCATCCATGTTCTGAAGGAAGTGGCGCCCGGAGATGATATGGCCAATGAAATAATAATTCGATTCTAGCGACATCTTAACTATCCATGGTTTACCAAGCGGTTCTTATGCCTTTTCCTGTGCACGTAGTTTGGCGCGAATATAGTCAGAGTGCGAGATATACAGCAAATTGGCAATCTGTCGAACCAGGTGTTCCTCGTACTTGTCTACCTCTTCGTCGGCCAGAACAATACGCCAGATTTGTTCAAGCAGATTAACCTTTTCATCAGTATCCAGATGCTGATGCAGCAACGATGTGAATTCATGCAATGAGACCACATCCTTGACGCGCGTCTCAGCCTGGTCAAGTAGTGCATGGGCCTCATCAGGCGACAAGGAAAAGCAGATCTGCAATGATCGGACTACCGCTTCACGCTCACTGGCCTCGACACGATGGTCGGCATACATTACTTCCACCAGTATTACCGCTGCCGCAAGACGGGTCAGTTCCCACTCATCGGTCTGTTTTTCCAGCATCGATGGTCGCAACGAATGAGTAAGAAAATTTTTGAGTGTATCAATCATTTGTTATCATAATAACAAATTAGCCGAGTCGCCACATCAGCCAGGCTATAGCGAACAGGGTCAGCAAACTGGCCAGAACCAGGTTGTTCCGTGCACCCTGTTCCGGCTCCAGCACTTCCTGTTGTAGTAGTCGATCCAGTGGTTGCGCATGGTTACGTAAATTTTCCCAGGCCGTCTTCAGGGCTGCCGTTACTGGTCCTTTTCTGGTTATACCCCATTGCTGTTTTGCTTCGGAGAAGTTGATAATACTGTCTGGCCTGCCTTTTGGAAAAATCGCTTCCCGCGTCACCAGCAGACAGCCTTCAAGATTCACATCCGGTGTCAGATTGCGTACTGCCAGTAAGGTGGCTTCCAATTCCCGTAAGGGATTCGGAAACTTGTAGCTTCGCTTACCCAGGACCTGGGTCCAGGTATCGATTTTATCGGCTGCAAATACGGCCCCCCGATACCGTCTCACCTGTATTACTATAATTCCTATTGGATGCAACACGACATGTTCGAGAAAAACGGTCCCACCAATTCCATCCGGGATAATCACATTATGCAAGCTCGCTTGTCCCAGTTTACGAATCTTTCGCAGCAGGTTGAGTTCATCCCGCCACTTTCTGAATAAGGGAAGACACAGCATGATGACCAGTACAAATAATACTGCCGGCATTGACCAGGTCATTAATTGCACTTCATGCCCCTGAATGTAGTCGGAAATTTGTTGCCCGATTTCGTTCATCGTGAATCCCTGTGTTAGCCCATATGGTATGCCAAAACCCTTGCCAGTCGCTATGCTGAAATATTGACTATTGTCACATCTGGCATATCATTCTTCCTCATATCATCTTCCCCAGGGAAGTACTATGATTCATATTGAACAGGGGCATATCCATTGACAGAAAACGAAGACCAGAATCTAGAAGCCGCCCAGAATGTAGTCAATGATTACGGCCATCTTCTGGCACAACTGGATGGTACCTGTTATGCCCACCCAATCTCCCGCCTACCTCGCACAAAAGAAGAAATTAAAAACGCTATTCAGCTTCTGCTTTGGGAATTGCAAGGTGAGGACGATACGATATGTGGCAGCCTGGCGCAGAGTTATGTCTATTTGGCGCAGTTTGTCGAGGATGATGAAGCCGAGATCGTATCGCGCGGTCAGGCTGTATTACAGTCCAGTGATCTGGACCCCGATGAACTGGATTATGCTGACAAGGCCGCCCCGATAATCAATCGTATTAAACTGGAAATGGAAAGTCTGATGTCTGACATCAAGGCATTCATTCCCTGACCATTCAGTTGCCGAGGTCTTTAAGCACTTCCTCGACCTCGGAAAACTCCAGCATACTGATTCGAATTGGATCCCGCTTTCCCTTGACCCGCAGGTGTTGTCTTCGGTCGGCAACGAATTTTTCCGGCAAGTACTGATAAGCAGCCTCACTCAACACCACATCAGTGCCAAGCAGTTTGGTCGCGCTTTCCAGTCGAAAGGCAATGTTTACCGCATCACCGAGCGCGGTGTTGTCATGTCCAATACCCATTGAGGCGGCACCCGTGTTGATCCCCACACCAATCTTGATCGGTTTGGTCAGTTCCGGGAAGGAAGATATTAGCGCCTGGGTAACGTGATTAATATCAACTGCCGCGGCCAGTGCCTCGAATACCGTCTTCTTTTGGTCAACATCCGATTCCCAACGGGCGAACACACAGTCACCAATAAACTTATCGACCGCGCCACCATGACTGAACACAATATCATTGACCTGGTGAAACCAGTTGTTCATGATTTTTGTCAGGATCCGGATATGCAACGTTTCGGACAACGAAGTAAAATCGCGGATATCCGCCACCAGGATTGTGATTTGCCGAATTTCAGGATTGTCAGATATGAGTGTGTCTTGTAACGATAAGGTATCGAGTGATACGGCTTCCTTGGTTGTTTGATGAAATTTCAACTCGACACGCCCCATCCGGATTTTATCGCCGTCGCGCAATAATCGCGGTGTTGCCACCCGCTGCCCGTTGACGAAACTTCCGTTCGAACTGCCACCATCGATGAAGTAGAAGTCGCCCCGCCCCAGGCAGCGAATCATGGCGTGATTACGCGAAGCGTGTAAATCCGGCAAAACAATATCGCTATTTCGGTCCCGTCCCATGGTCAGAACCGATTTGCATGGTACTTCCTTTACTTCACCCTGATGCTTGAATCGAATATACGCTGCCATGGCCTGCCATTTTCCGCCAGGAAATCTGCCATTATTTACAATGATAATAACCGAACCCGCGGTAGCAGGTAACGATCCGATGATAATCGGTAGACTCAGGCCGATAACAGGTAGCGACAAACCGGGTGGACGGCCATAGAGCGCAATAAGGAGACATCCTCGGCGGCACGCATGCCGTACCGGATCGCATCAAAATCCCGGGATTCCATCGCGACCGGATCGGTCAGAATTTCAGCCGTTTCACCATATTCACTTCGAATGTGCGCGGCAACCGCCTTCCGGGTCCGTTCATTGGTGACAAACTCAGTCACCGTGCGAGCCACCCGGAACAACCAGGCCTGGGCGAACACATCCCCACGTCGCTGCCGCTCATCAGCATCAAATTCGGACATGCCGGCAATAAAATTGTCCCGCGACAGGTTCAACTGCCGGAGCAGGACGCGGAAAGTGTACGTAGCTACTTTGGGGCCATGCCCCAGCCCGATGAAACGGTACTCCGGTGGACAACCGAAATGACGAGCCAGAAACATCTCACAATCGAAGGCGCGGGCCACCAAATTACCCAACGCCAGCACCCAGAATGGCGGTGTGTAGTCCAAACCGGTGTTTATGGCCGCCTCCGCCACTTCGGCGGCGCGAACATCATCCTCGGAGACGGCATATTTGTGCATCAGACGACGCGCCTGACGCAGCGCAGACGCTGCTTCGTTGGGATTGCCCGATTCAGAAAGCCGCAGGCACTTGGCAATCTTATCGATAATCTTCCGGTAGTCCACTGCCCCCACCCTTTTTTATTAGAATTCTGAGTTAATTCTATAATATAAACATAACTTTACAATAATATTTTGCTAATTTACATTAAATTTTCTACCCACTAAGAGCAGGTGCCCGACCTGAACGGGTTGTTTTACACTTTTTTTACCCACATACCTAACTTTAGCCCGAATGGTTATCAACCTGACCGCTGACAGAAAAATGAACCCAGAGCCTGATGCGCCCGAATAACGCTATTTCCCTTCCCGCCATTGATGACAAGGTGATGCGCAAGCAGGCCTGGCAGACTCCCCCCGCATCCCACGTAACGGGCAAGGCGCGGGAGCGGCTGTTGGCCCGCATCAAGCAGCTACTAGACGAAAAAAATGCAGTCCTGGTGGCCCACTATTATACCGATGAAGACCTGCAGAAACTGGCCGATGATACCGGCGGGTGTGTTTCTGACTCCCTGGAGATGGCACGTTTTGGCCATGCCCATCCCGCCAAGACCATTGTCGTCGCCGGCGTGCGCTTCATGGGCGAGACGGCCAAGATCCTCAACCCGGAAAAGCGGGTGCTCATGCCTGCCCTGGAAGCCGAGTGCTCACTCGATCTGAGTTGTCCGGCAGACGCCTTCAGTGCGGCTTGTGACGCGCACTCTGATCGCACCGTGGTGGTCTATGCCAACACCAGCGCCCAGGTCAAGGCCCGCGCCGACTGGGTCGTAACTTCAAGCATCGCCACCAAGGTGGTGCAACATCTATACGAACGCGGCGAGAAAATTCTCTGGGCTCCGGACCGTTATCTCGGCGCCTACGTGCAGGAAGTCACCGGCGCCGACATGCTGCTGTGGCAAGGCTCGTGTATCGTGCACGATGAATTCAAGGCCAGCGAATTACGCAAGCTCATGGACAAACATCCAGAAGCGGCCGTTCTGGTACACCCGGAGTCTCCGCAGGATGTCATTGCCCTCGCCGATATCGTCGGCTCCACGACCGAGATCATCAAGGCCGCGCAGACGCTGCCCAATCCTGTCTTCATTGTCGCCACCGACCGCGGTATCTTCTACAAAATGCAGCAGGCCGCCCCCGGCAAGACCTTCATCGAAGCCCCCACCGGAGGCATTGCCGCCAGCTGCGGGAGTTGCGCCCATTGCCCCTGGATGGCCATGAACGGCCTGCAGAATCTCGCCGAGGCTCTGGAAAATGATGGCCCGGAACACGAAATCCATGTGGATCCGGAAGTCGGGTTGCAGGCCATGAAAGCGGTGAAACGCATGCTCGACTTCGCCGAACAACTCAAGCTCAATGCCACAGGGAAGGCAAACATCGCCTCACCTGCCTGATCGTAAAGGCGCCTAATCTCACCCTTCCAGACTGCGCGAGGCGATTTCGTAGACGTCTTTCGACACTCCTGACTGTGTAACGATGCGTTCCAGTTCGATTTTCATCTGTGCCTGACGCGCGGCATTGTAGCGGCGCCAGCGGCTGAGGTTCTTGACCAGGCGAGCAGCAATGCTGGGATTGAGGGCATCGAGTTCGAGGACGCGATCAGCAAGAAAACGATAACCGGTCCCATCACTGGCATGGAAACGCACCGGATTACCTGCGCAGAATCGGCCAATGAGGGCACGGATCTTGTTCGGGTTATGCAGATCGAAGGCCGGGTGCTGCAGCAGGGCCTCGACCCGTTGCAGGGTATCGGGCAAACTTGAACCGGCCTGCAAGGCGAGCCATTTTTCCACCACCTGCAAATCGTGCTGCCAGCGTGAATAGAAATCGTCCAACGTTGCCTGGCGTGCCGGGATGTCCAGATCCGCCAACAGTGACAAGGCGGCCATCTGGTCAGTCATATTGTGGCTGGCCTCGTACTGATCCACGCAGAGTTGCTGCAAGGCCGGCATGTCCAGGGTAACAAGATAGCCCAGGGCCATATTTTTGATGCTACGGCGGGCCATGTCGTTAGCGCTGAAACGATAGGGAGTCGTCTCCGCGTTTCCCTTGTAAATCTTCAACAAATCTTCCTGAAGATGGGTGGCCAGGCAGCGGCGCAGGAATTCACGGGCGGTGTGAATGGCATCCACGTCGACCTCCGCCATCTGCTCGGCGATATATCCCTCCGAGGGCAGTGTCATGATGCGGGCAATCAGCGCCGGGTCGAGTTCCGGATCGGTCAGCACCTTGCCGAAGGCGGTAAGTAATTCCACCGCAACCTGCAGTTCCCGACCCGCCTGGCAGGCCTCGATGAGCTGCAACAGCGTCTTGAGCGCCAGTTCCTGGCCCGCCTCCCAACGATTGAAGTCATCACTGTCGTGGGCCAGCATGAAACGCAGATCGGCCTCGTTAAAATTTGTCTGCAACTTCACTGGCGCGGAAAAACCACGCAGCAGGGACGGCCGCGGCCGGGAAGATAAGCCGACGAAATGAAAAGTCTGCTTCGATTCGGTGAATGACAGCATGCGTGTCGTTTCCACGGCCGAAGTTTCTTCCCCGGCAAGTTGCAAGGATAGAGCCTGACCCTGCTCATCGAGCAGACTTACGGCTACGGGAATATGGAACGGGAGCTTCTGTGACTGGCCTGGCGTAGTTGGGCAGTGTTGTTCGAGCGTCAAGCGATAAGTCCCCTGATCCGCATCGAAATCTTCATGCACGCTAATCTCGGGCGTGCCTGCCTGATTGTACCAATGCCGAAACTGCCTGAAATCGACGTCATTGGCGTCTTCCATGGCACGCACGAATTCCTCCGTCGTCACAGCCTGGCCATCATGACGCTCAAAATACAAATCAGTGCCCTTGCGAAACCCATCAGTACCAATCAGGTTGCGGATCATACGGACTACCTCGGCACCCTTGTTATACACAGTGACGGTGTAGAAGTTATTGATCTCAATGTAGTGATCGGGCCGCACCGGGTGTGCCATGGGGCTGGCATCCTCGGCGAACTGAAAAGTGCGCAGTACGTTCACATCGTCAATGCGTTTCACCGCAGGGGAATTGAGATCGGCCGAAAACTCTTGATCCCGGAACACGGTGAAACCTTCCTTCAGGGACAACTGAAACCAGTCTCGGCAGGTGACGCGATTGCCGGACCAGTTGTGAAAATACTCATGGCCGATGATGCTCTGGATGTTGTAGTAGTCACCGTCGGTCGCCGTGGCCGGACTGGCCAGGACACAGGAAGCATTGAAGATGTTAAGTCCCTTGTTCTCCATAGCTCCCATGTTGAAATCGTTAACCGCGACGATCATGTAAATATCGAGATCGTATTCACGGCCATAAGTCTGCTCGTCCCATGTCATGGCCTGTTTGAGCGATGTCATCGCATGATCACACTTACCCAGGTTTTCCGGTTCCACGTACAAGCGCAGGGTTACCTCTCGCCCATGCATCGTGATAAATCGGTCTTCGACACATTCGAGTTGTCCGGCCACGATGGCAAATAGATAACTGGGCTTGGGAAAGGGATCCTCCCAGCGCACCCAGTGCCGCCCGCCCTCCTCGTCCTGCGCGACAGGGTTACCATTAGATAGCAGCACAGGATAACTGGCCTTATCGGCTCGAAGGGTTACCGTGTAACGCGCCATGACGTCGGGCCGATCAGGATAGTAGGTAATACGCCGAAAGCCTTCCGCTTCGCACTGGGTGCAAAGCATGTTGCCTGAATGATAGAGTCCTTCCAGTGCCGTATTGGCCTTTGGATAAATGCGGGTCGTGACTTCAAGGGTAAACCGTTCAGGCACATTGTTGAGATGTAACTGTTCCTCATCCACCTGGTATTCATGTTCTGGGAGCAGGCGACCATCGAGCCGGAGTTCCAGCAACTCCAGATGCTGACCACTCAGCACGGCTGGCGGTTCGGTATGCGGATGATCGGGGTTGCGCCGCAACGTCATCCGTGAACGCACTACGGTCGCCTCGTCGGCCAGATCGAAATCAAGCTCAACCGTATCCACCAGATAGGCCGGTGGTGTGTAGTCTTTCAGATAGATCGTCGCGGGCGTGGATTCAGGAGAGTGGCGGGTAAGATCTACCATGTTTCATAACCTCTTTTTATTGCGATGCATTGAATCGAAGGTGAAATCAGCGCCAGGGCGCAAGTGTGCTGTGACCGACATGAATGGATGTACTGGGTATCCGGTCAATGCCTGATGCCGGTACCCCGTTTAAGGCCGGCCGATCCGAAACGGGATTGTATCTGATCAGCCAGCGTGTCAATTTTTCGTTGCTGATCATTGGCCGAATCCGGATTGCCAAACAAGTCTGGCTGGATGGTCCGTTGGCTGGCCGGATCCACAAAGTCGCTGATCCCCATGCCAATCAGCCGTACCGCACGCGGCTCCTTCTGTAACGCCTGCGCCAGTAAGCCATCCATCGTGTGCCACATCTCCGCCGTCACGTCGGAGGGTTCCGCCAGTGTGCGGGAACGGGTGATAGAACGAAAGTCAGCGAAGCGCAACTTGAGCTGCACGGTCCGGCCTTGCCGCGCATGGCGTCGCAGACGTCGGCCGACCTGTTCGGTGAGATCCAGTAGCCGGGCCCGCAGGATGACCCGGTCCCGGATATCTACCGCGAAGGTGGTCTCGTGGGAAATGGACCGGGCCTCACTGTCAGACACCACCGGCCGTAGATCGATGCCCCGCGCCAGCTCCCACAGGCGTCCACCAAACTTGCCAAAACGTTGCTCCAGCCAGTCACGTGACTTCTGCCGCAACTGGGCGATAGTGTGAATACCGAAGCGTTCCAACTCGGCATTGGTAACCTTGCCCACACCCCATACCCGACTGGCCGGCAAGGGATCGAGAAACGCCTGCACCGCCTCGGGCGAGACTTCCACGTATCCGCCCGGCTTGTCCAGGTCGGAGGCAATCTTGGCCAAAAACTTGTTGGGTGCCACACCGACTGAGGCAACCAGTTGCAGCTCGTCGGCGATCGCCTGCTGGATGGATCGGGCAATGTCACCAGCCGACCCGAACAGGGCAATGGAACGCGTGACGTCCAGAAACGCCTCGTCCAGAGACAGGGGTTCGATGAGCGGGGTGTACCGGGCAAAGATGTCCCGAATCTGGCGTGAGACGGCGGCATACAAATCCATACGCACCGGCAGTTGGACCGCCTCCGGACACAAACGCAGGGCGTGAACCATGGGCATGGCGCTGTGCACCCCGAATCGCCGTGCCTCGTAACTGGCCGCCGATACCACTCCCCGCCGTTCCGGCGCCCCACCCACAATTACCGGCCGCCCGGACAAACCCGGCTGTTCACGGATTTCCACGGAGGCGTAAAAAGCATCCATGTCCACATGCAGGATATGGCTCACATCTGGCATGTAATGATTGTATGCCCGACCGGGCGGGGAGAGAAATCAGTTTCGAGAGTAGAGGGTGTAGAACTTCAACACCTTGTCCACGTATGTGCGGGTTTCCCGGTAAGGCGGGATCCCCTGGTGGAGGTCTACGGCGCTTTCGCCCGCATTATAGGCCGCCAGGGCATGGGACAGGCTGTCAGGGTAGCGTTTCAGCAGGTACTTGAGATGACGCACCCCTGCCTCGATGTTTTGGGATGGGCTGTATAAATCAGTCACGCCATATTGTTTGGCTGTGGCCGGCATCAGCTGCATCAGGCCTGACGCACCAACCCGTGAGGTGGCATTGGGATTGAAAAAGGACTCGGCGCGAATAATCGCCTTGACCAGATCCACGTCCACCTCATAACGCGACGCCATTTCCTGAATCAGAGCTTCGAACCGGAAGTCCTTGATTGTCGTGTTCTTCTGGTAGCCCGAGGCCACCACGCGGCCGATATTTTCGACTTC
>Ga0316577_10000344_pt1 | contig 17334 bp, 14 predicted proteins | sample S5NA_FD_203073 | JGI IMG/M metagenome (GOLD analysis project Ga0316577, IMG submission 203073) | Rhizosphere microbial communities from salt marsh grasses in Alabama, United States - S5-7_050615r2r1 | ecosystem: Host-associated > Plants > Roots > Rhizosphere | place: USA: Alabama | collected... | reverse complement strand
GGTACTATCGGTGAGGTTCTACAACGGGTGCGCGACGACAGCAATCAGCAAAAAGGCGAGATGGTGATTTTGTTACACGGGGCCCCCATCCCGGATGCCGCTGAGGTCGACCCGCAAACCGATCGTTTACTGACACTATTACTCGAAGCTTTGCCGGTGAAACAGGCTGCCAGGTTAGCCGCGCGGATTTCCGGGAAAAAGAAAAACATCTTGTACAAACGGGCGTTGGAGATTCAGGGCAGGTCGGGTGTGGCCGGCTTGGCCGGGGACAAGGAGCAGGAACCAGGTCATTAAGTGTCACCGGGTCAGAAACAACGTTAGCGTTACTCAACAGCGTTACGCGATCGCCAGGCCTGTGACCTGAGTACATGGTGCGTCCCGCGTCGGTCGTTGCCCTGTATCGCATTCCCCGGTAACAAGCTGCGTGCATTGCGATACCTTTCGTTTTCCTGCAATCGCTACGACGGGTATTCTGGAACTGGCTTTGACATGCCGGGCTCCTATACACTGTCGGTTGAGTCGGCCAGGCAGTCGCTCTGCCTTCGGGCAGGGAGGAAAGTCCGGGCTCCACAGGGCAGGGTGCCAGGTAACACCTGGGAGGCGCGAGCCTACGGAAAGTGCCACAGAAAATATACCGCCGAAGTCCCGTAAGGGACCGGTAAGGGTGAAATGGTGCGGTAAGAGCGCACCGCGCCGTTGGCAACAGCGGTGGCAGGGTAAACCCCACCCGGAGCAAGACCAAATAGGGGAACAACGTGCGGCCCGCACAGTTCCCGGGTAGGTCGCTCGAGGTGTGTGGTGACACACATCCCAGATGAATGGCTGTCCACGACAGAACCCGGCTTATCGGCCGACTCAACTTATCTTCGATTCACGGGAATCAGGCAAACGACGCAAACCGGCGGGATGGAACACCGGGCGGGATTTCTGGCAGGGCTAAACCCTAGCCACATTTTGTTCGACCGCGTCACCTGTTCCGCTTTAGTCAGTATTCTCCGCCACGCATCGCGCGCCATAAATCTGTACACTATTTAACCAGTTTCGCCATCCCAAACCTTCGCAAGTCACTTTAGCTGTAAAATATAACCTGTTGTTTTTAATAAATTCCTGAAATCCAGTCCGATTGGTTTTTTGCTCCGATCCACCTTGCTATGTCCTTCGTAAGTGTTTGTCAGACAAGAAAGAATTCTGTTTTTGTGCGCCGGTTTGCTTGACGAGGAGGCTATAGGCTTTCTATAGTGTACAAAAGTGGATCAATGTGGGAATAAATGGGAGAAATGGGAGTGGGGACTCAATCGTGTTCCGCGGTGTAAATACGCTCAATCTTGATGCCAAGGGCCGCATGGCGATGCCGAGCAAGTATCGCGAGCGCCTGCAGGCGACCTGTGACGATCAGCTTGTGGTGACCGTCGATCTCAGTGATCCCTGCCTGCTGCTTTACCCTCTGCCCGAATGGGAAGACATCGAACGCAAACTGGTGCGTCTGGGTAACCTCGACCCGCGTGCCCGGCGCTTGCAACGCATGCTCATCGGCCATGCTACTGAAGTGGAACTGGACGGTAACGGACGCATCCTGTTGCCACCGCCATTGCGGGAGTTTGCCAGCCTGGACAAACGCATTGCGCTGACCGGCCAGGGCAAGAAATTTGAAATCTGGGATGAACAGACCTGGAACGAACAACGCGATAAATGGATCGAGGCCGGCGCGCAGGATTCCACCTTGTCCGAAGAGCTGGAATCACTGTCTCTGTGAATCCGATCATGGCGCATCAACCCGTCTTGCTGGAGGAAGCATTGCAAGGGCTTAATATCAAATCGGACGGCATCTATGTGGACGGCACTTTTGGCCGTGGGGGCCATGCGACTGCATTGCTGTCACGCCTGGGTGCCTCCGGCAGGTTGCTGGCACTGGACAAGGACCCGCAGGCCATTGCCGAAGCCGAGCGTTGTATAGGCAAAGATGAGCGCTTTACCCTTCGCCAATCTTCCTTTGCCGATCTAAAGGAAACCACCCGGACGCTCGGCTGGCTGGGTCAGGTGGATGGCATCCTGCTGGATCTGGGTGTTTCCTCGCCCCAGTTGGACGATGCCAGTCGTGGCTTCAGCTTCCAACAGGACGGTCCACTCGATATGCGCATGAACCCGGACGCAGGCCAGTCGGCCGCTGAGTGGCTGGCGGGCGCCCGCGAGCAGGACATCGTGAAAGTATTGAAAGAGTATGGCGAAGAACGCTTCGCACGCCGTATCGCGCGGGCCATTCTCAAGACGCGCAGCGAGCAGCCCATTACAACGACCGGTCAGTTGGCGGCCATTGTGGCCGCTGCGGTACCCAGCCGTGAGCCGGGCAAGGATCCGGCTACCCGCAGTTTTCAGGCAATCCGGATTTTCATCAATCATGAACTGGACGATCTGCAGGCCTGCCTGACGCAGGTGCTGGACGTCCTGAAACCGGGTGGCCGGCTGGTCGTGATCAGTTTCCATTCACTGGAGGATCGGTTGGTAAAACGCTTTATTCGCGAACAGGAGAAGGGCGACCGGTTTCCGCCTGACATGCCCGTTACCCATATCCAGCTTAATCCCCGTCTGCGCGCAGTGGGTAAACCGGTCCGTCCGGCCGAGGCAGAAATCCGCGCTAATCCCCGCGCGCGCAGCGCCATCATGCGCGTGGCGGAACGCCTGACCGGAGCGGGGGAGTGAAGCCGATGTTAATTGGAGTATTAACCTTGCTGGTACTGGCCAGTGCCTTGGGTGTGGTGTATGCCAAACAACGCAGCCGCACACTGTTCGTCCAGTTGAATGAGCTGCAGCAGCGGCGTGACGCCATGAATGTGGAATGGGGCCAGTTGCAGCTTGAGCTAAGCACCTGGGCAACCCACAGTCGCATCGAGCACACTGCCCGCCAGCGGTTGCATATGGTCAGCGTGGATTTTGATCAGGTCGTGATTGTCCAGCCATGACGCAACAGGTGCACAACCCCGCCACAGGATTCCGCTTTGCGCTGGTGATCGGCGCCGTAGTGTTGGTCTCGCTGGTGCTGGTATGGCGTGCGGTGGATTTGCATGTGTTCCGCAAGGACTTCCTGCAGAACCAGGGGGATGCTCGCTATTTGCGCATCGTGCCGATATCTGCTCACCGGGGCATGATCACCGATCGCCACGGTGAGCCCCTTGCCATCAGCACACCAGTCGATTCGGTCTGGGTCCAGCCGGCGGATTTCAGTGAGGCACACCAGGCCTGGCCGAAACTGGCGCGCCTGTTGCAGCTTGATCTGGCCCAGCTACAACGCAAGGTGCTGGCCCGTAAAGATCGGGAATTCGTTTATCTGAAACGCCATATCAGTCCGCAACTGGCCGAAAAGGTCATGGCGCTGGGTATCCCGGGTGTCAACTTGCAGCGCGAGTACCAGCGTTATTATCCGGCGGGTGAAGTGATGGCGCATGTGGTTGGGTTTACTGATGTGGATGACCAGGGACAGGAAGGGCTCGAGCTGGCCTATAACGACTGGCTGCAGGGTGTAGCCGGCAGCCAGCGGGTGCTCAAGGATCGACTCGGTCGGGTGGTGCGCTATGTTGAACAGATTGCCCGCCCGGAACCGGGAAAGGACCTGGTTCTGAGCCTCGATCAACGCTTGCAGTACCTGGCCTATCGCGAACTCAAGCGCGCAGTGCAGCAGCATAAGGCCCGCTCCGGCTCGGTGGTGGTGCTTGACGTACAGACCGGCGAAGTGCTGGCGATGGTCAATCAGCCGGCCTATAACCCCAACAACCGCGGCCAGTTCAAGGGTGGTCAGACCCGCAACCGTGCGGTGACCGACGTGTTCGAACCGGGCTCCACGGTCAAGCCGTTTACTGTGACTGCCGCCCTCGAAAGCGGCAAGTTCAGGCCGACCAGTATGATCGATACGGCGCCAGGGCGATTCAACATAGGCAAAGCCGTGGTGCGGGACGCGCGCAACTACGGCCGTATCAGCGTCGCCACGGTAATTAAAAAATCAAGCAATGTTGGCGCGAGCAAGATTGCACTGGCGTTGCCCGACGCGGCCTTGTGGAATGTTTTTACCCGGGTCGGTTTTGGCCTGACCACGGGCAGCGGTTTTCCGGGGGAAGCCGGTGGTTTGTTGTCCCATGCCCGTCACTGGCGCGATATCGAAAAAGCCACGCTGGCTTTTGGGTATGGCTTGTCAGTTACTCCCCTGCAACTGACCCGGGCCTACAGCGGTCTGGCAGCCGACGGCATCATGCGGCCGGTCAGTTTCCTGCGGGTGGATGAGCCGGTGCAGGGCAAGCGGGTGATGCCTGCGCGCATCGCGCGGCTGATACGGCCCATGCTCGAGGCCGTGATCCATGATGGGGGTACCGGCACCCGTGCCCGCGTTACCGGATATAGCGTATCGGGTAAAACCGGTACGGTGAAAAAGGCCACAGCCGGGGGTTACAGTGATGATCGCTATATTGCTGTGTTCGCCGGATTTGCCCCGGCCAGCCGGCCACGCCTGGCGATGGTAGTTACCATCAACGAGCCGCGGGGCAAAGAATACTACGGGGGCCAAGTCGCCGCCCCGGTTTTCGCCCGGATTATGGCAGGCGCCCTGCGCGCGTTGAATATCCCACCCGATACCGCACCCGACACCTCGCTGAAGCGGGTGGCCCTGGCTAACCCGGTGGAGGTCACTCCATGATGACTGGCGGGCATACCAACCAGTTTCAACTGACCCTCGGTGCCTTGCTGACGGGCCTAGTCGATCTGAGTCCGGAAGCGGACCGGACCCTGACCGGTCTGACACTGGATAGCCGTGAGGTCCAGCCGGGCGATTTGTTTCTGGCCTGCCACGGCCGGCAGGTCGATGGTGGGGCTTTTATTGATGCGGCCATTGAGAATGGTGCGGTCGCGGTCGTGTGGGAATCGCGACCCGGTGCGCTGGCTATTCCACTGGCCTGGCGACGCAATGCCAAAGGCGGACCGATACCGGTGATCGCGCTTGAAAACCTCTCCCAGCAGGTGGGTGTTATCGCTGATCGTTTTTACGGTCACCCGTCCCGGGCCCTGTTTATGACCGGCGTTACCGGTACCAACGGAAAAACCAGCGTCAGCCAGTTTCTGGCGCATAGCCTGAGTCCGGATGCTCCCTGCGGCATCATCGGCACACTCGGGCATGGCCTGTACCGTCAATTGCAAGAGAGCTCCCATACCACACCCGATGCGGTTACCGTGCAGCGCTGGCTGGCTGATCTGCGTGAGCATGGCGCGGCCAGTGTAGTGATGGAGGTGTCATCCCATGCGCTCGATCAGGGTCGGGTCAACGGGGTTGCATTCAATTGTGCAGTATTTACCAACCTGAGCAGGGAACACCTTGATTACCACGGCGACATGCAAAGCTATGCGAAGGCCAAGGCCAGCCTGTTCAGTTCTCCCGGGCTGCAGTATGCCGCGATTAACGTGGATGACGCTGCGGGTCGCGAGCTGGCGGCGTCGCTGCCGGACTCGATTACACAATTGCGCTACGGACTGGACGCGAGCCACTCGCCCGACGTGCTGGGGCGTCGGGTTAGCCTGACACCGGACGGCATCGATGTCGACGTGACGACCCCGGCCGGTGAAGGCAGCTTTCAGGCGCGTGTACTCGGCCGGTTCAATGCCAGCAACCTGCTCGCTGTGCTGGCTGTATTGCTGATGCATGGCATTCCACTCAAGGCTGTCCTGGCCCGGCTGGGTTCAGTGCGTCCGGTGCCGGGCCGCATGGAAACCTTTGGTGGCGGCGAGAAACCGCTGGTGGTTGTCGACTACGCGCATACCCCTGACGCTTTGGAGCAAGCACTGCGCGCGTTGCGCGAACACGGTCCTGTTTGTCTGTGGTGCGTGTTCGGTTGCGGCGGGGATCGCGATGCCGGCAAACGCCCCGAGATGGGCGCCATTGCAGAACGGCTGGCTGACGTGGTGATCCTGGCCAATGACAATCCTCGCAGCGAGGATCCGCAGGCGATCATCGACGCCATACGCCACGGTATGACGCAGCCGGAGCAGGTTCACAGTATTCCGGATCGGCACGCGGCGATTAACGATGCGATCGGCCGGGCCCGGCCCGGCGACATTGTGCTGGTGGCCGGCAAGGGTCATGAGGCCTGGCAAATCATTGGATCTGAAAAGCGTCCTTTTAGTGACCGTGATGTTGTTCTTGATTGCCTGGACGCGTGGACATGAATGTGGCGCAGAAACTGGACACGCAAACGACCGGCTTCGCCATGTATCTGCGCGAGGCGGCCGAGGCCATCGGGGCGCGCAGTGCAGGCGAGGACGTGCTGCTGCAGGGTGTCAGTACCGACACCCGGAACCTGCAACCGGGTCAACTTTTCGTGGCCCTGCATGGTCCGAACTTCGATGGCCATGCCTACCTGGATCAGGCAAAACAGCGGGGCGCGGCGGCCTGCATGGTGGAGCACGCGGTTCCGAACTGGTCGAACCTGATCGTCGAGGACACCCGGCGGGGTCTGGGCTACCTGGCCCGAGCCTGGCGGCGCCGCTTTAACCTGCCACTGGTGGCGGTGACCGGCAGCAACGGCAAGACCACGGTGAAGGAAATGATCGCCACGATTCTGTCACGGCGCGGTGAAACACTCGCCACTCAGGGCAACCTGAACAACGATATCGGCCTGCCTCTTACCCTGTGCCGCCTGGGTGCCGTCCATCGCGACGCAGTCATTGAAATGGGTGCCAATCATCCGGGCGAGATCGCGTGGCTGACCGAACTGGCCCAGCCGCACGTGGCCATCATTACTAATGCCGCACCAGCCCACCTGGAAGGTTTCGGGAGCCTTGAAGGCGTGGCCCGGGCCAAGGGCGAGATCTTCGCTGGTCTGGACGAAACGGGTACCGCCGTGATCAATGCGGATGATGACTTCGCGCCCCTGTGGCGGGAACTAGCCGGCTCACACGGTCAGCTCAGTTTCGGTCTGCGCCGCCCGGCCGATGTCACGGCCGGCTGGCAGGCTACCGCCACCGGCAGCCATCTGGTGGCGCGCACTCCGGCCGGCGAACTGGAACTGGCGCTGCCTTTACCGGGTGAGCATAACGTCATGAATGCCCTGGCGGCGATCGCCGCCGCTGTGGCGATCGGTATTCCCCTGGCAGACATCAAGGCCGGGCTCGAAGCGGTGCAGGCGGTGCCTGGACGGCTGCAATCGCGGGCCGGTCGCAACGGCAGTCGCATTGTGGACGACACCTACAATGCCAACCCGGCCTCACTGGCGGCCGCGCTGCGGGTACTTGGCGGGTTTGACGGACGCCATGTGCTGGTGCTGGGGGAGATGGGTGAACTTGGCGCCGAGACCGAAAATCTGCACGCTGCAGCCGGCCGGCTGGCGCGCGAGGCCGGGGTGGACTGTCTGGTGACCGTGGGACCCATGGCAGCAGCCGCAGCCGAAGCCTTCGGTGCAAACGCGCAGGCTTGCGCAAACCACGCCGAGGCCATCAGTGCCGTGAACGAAAGGCTCGGCCCGGCAGTGACTGTGCTGGTGAAGGGATCACGCCTCAGTCACATGGAGGCGGTTGTAACCGGGCTGCAGGAAGGGGGGGCGGACTGACATGCTGTATCATCTCGCCCAATACCTGCAGGAATTCCACAGCGGTTTCAATGTCTTTAATTACCTGACGTTCCGCGCCATTCTGGGCGTGCTCACGTCACTGATGATCTCTTTCATCATCGGACCGGGCATGATCCGCAAGCTGTCCCAATACAACATTGGCCAAACGGTACGCAGCGACGGGCCCGAATCCCATTTCAGCAAGGCGGGCACACCGACCATGGGCGGGGCATTGATCCTGGTTGCGATTGGTATCAGCACCCTGTTGTGGTCGAACCTCAACAACCGCTATGTGTGGGTGGTAATGGCCGTGACTTTTCTGTTCGGGGTCATCGGTTGGGTGGATGATTACCGGAAGCTGGTCAAACGCGATCCGAATGGCCTGTCGGCACGTTACAAGTACCTGGCCCAGTCCGCGGTGGCCATCGCTATCGCAATCTATCTGTACCGCACCGCCGCGCCGGTGGAGACACGCCTCATCCTGCCGGTCCTGAAAGACGTCTCTATCCAGCTTGGTGTGGTGGGTTATGTCTTGTTGACCTATTTCGTCATCGTCGGCACAAGCAACGCAGTTAACCTGACGGACGGGCTGGATGGTCTGGCGATTCTGCCCACGGTGATGGTCGGTGGTGCCCTGGGCGTCTTTGCGTACCTGTCGGGCAACTCGGTGTTCTCCGGTTACCTCGGGATTCCCTATGTTCCCGGGGTGGGGGAATTGGTGATCTTTGTCGGCTCGCTGGTCGGCGCAGGTCTGGGCTTTCTGTGGTTCAACACCTATCCGGCCCAGGTCTTCATGGGTGATGTGGGGGCACTGGCGCTGGGTGCGGCGCTGGGCGTTCTGGCGGTGCTGGTGCGGCAAGAACTGGTGCTGTTCATCATGGGCGGGGTGTTCGTGATGGAAACCGTGTCGGTGATCCTGCAGGTGGGTTCCTACAAGCTGACCGGTCGACGGATCTTCCGCATGGCGCCGTTGCATCACCATTTCGAACTGAAGGGTTGGCCCGAACCGCGGGTCATCGTGCGCTTCTGGATTATTACGGTCATTCTGGTACTGGTCGGGCTAGCGACCCTCAAGGTGCGGTAACGGATGTTGGCGGCAATCACACAGCGGATGAATGTTATGGCAGAGGACAAGAGTTTTCTGGACAAGCGCATCCTGATCATCGGTCTGGGCGCCACGGGTCTGTCTTGCGCCCGATTTCTGGCGTCGCAGGGTGCCGAGATCGCCGTTACCGATAGTCGGGTGTCGCCACCTGCCCTGGCACAGTTACAGGCCGAGCTCCCCGACGTGGCGGTATTCGTAGGTGGTTTCGCACCGGAAGCCGTCAAGCGGGCCGAGTGTCTGGTAGTGAGCCCCGGGGTGTCGCTGCGAGATCCGCTGATTGTTGAGGCACGGGCGCGCGGTGTGGAAATTCTGGGTGACGTGGAAATCTTTGCCCGCTTCGTCGAGGCGCCGGTGATCGCGATCACCGGTTCCAACGGCAAGAGTACGGTTACCACCCTGGTTGCTGAAATGGCACGTCAGGCCAGAGTCAGAACCGCATTGGGGGGCAATATTGGTACACCGGTGCTGGATTTGCTTCGCCAGGAACTGAAGGAACAGCCGGAATTGTATGTGCTGGAATTATCCAGCTTCCAGCTTGAGACCACGACCAGTCTGGAGGCGGTCGCCGCGACGATCCTCAACATCAGCGAAGACCACATGGATCGCTATACCAGCCTGAGTGATTACGTCGCGGCCAAAACCCGCATCTACCACGGTAACGGTACGCTGGTGGTCAACCAGGACGATCCCCAGGTGCGCGCCACCCTGGCCCTGGTCCAGCGTGGCCGGTCCGTGTTGCGTTTCAGCCTGACCGAGCCGCAAGACAACGATTTTGGCCTGCGTGAGGCCGACGACGAGACCTGGTTGTGTCGTGGCCGCGAGCGGTTGTTGCCGGAGCGGGAATTGAAAATCAAGGGTCGGCACAACACCGCCAACGCCCTCGCCGCGCTGGCACTCGGAACGGCGGTGGGCCTCGCGCTGCCGGCCATGCTGCATGTGTTGCGGGATTTTACGGGTCTGCCGCACCGCACTCAGTGGGTGGCCGAGCGGGACGGGGTGGTCTGGTACAACGACTCCAAGGCTACCAATGTGGGGGCCGCCCTGGCGGCGATCGAAGGCATACCGGCCCAAAAGATTGTGCTTATCGCCGGTGGGCAGGGCAAGGGCCAGGATTTTTCACCGTTAAGGAACGCTGTCGAGTGGCACTGCCGGGCTGTCATTTTGCTGGGCGAGGATGCGGAAACCCTGGCACAGGTTCTGGCCGGAACCGTTGAACTGATTCGCGTGCAGGACCTGCCCGAAGCGGTAGGCAGGGCGGCCGATCTGGCCCTGCCCGGCGATGCAGTGCTGCTGTCACCGGCCTGTGCCAGCTTCGACCAGTTCACGGGTTACGCAGACCGGGGCGAGAAATTTATACAGGCGGTGGAGGCTCTGGACGGATGAATATGCAGGCCATCCCAGCCCTCCGTGGCCGACCCCCGCGTCGTGCCAGTCGCACGGACGCACGGGGATCCTTTGCGCCATGGCATCTTGACCAGGGATTGTTGCTGGCGGTGGGAATTCTGTTGGTACTGGGTGTAGTGATGGTCGGTTCCGCCTCCAGTGCCATCGCCGAGCGGCAAACCGGTACGGCGTTCTATTACCTTTGGCGCCAGCTTGTCTATGTGGGTTTCGGACTGACTGTTGCCACAGCCGTCCTGTTCCTGCCGTTGCGCCTTTGGCAGGCGGCGGGGCCGTGGTTGATATTGGCGAGCATTTTCCTGCTACTGCTGGTGTTTATTCCAGGCCTGGGTCGTGAAGTGAACGGGAGTTTACGCTGGGTGCGGCTCGGGTCCATGAGCGTGCAAGTCTCAGAATTCGCCAAACTGTTCGTGATTCTTTATCTGGCGGGCTATCTGGTACGGCATCGTGAGGCGGTGCAGACCAGCATGGGTGGATTCCTGCGGCCACTGGCCTTGTTGCTAATCCTTGCCGTGCTGTTATTGCTGCAACCGGACTACGGTGCAGTGGCGGTAATGTTGATGACCGCCATGGGCATGATGTGGCTGGGCGGTGCACGGCTGTTCCAGTTCCTGTTACTGCTGCTGTCGGTAAGCGGGGCGTTGGCGCTGTTGGCCCTCATCTCGCCCTACCGCATGGAACGACTGACCGGTTTTCTCAATCCCTGGGCCGATCCGTTCGATAGCGGTTTCCAGCTCACCCAGGCGCTCATCGCCTTCGGCCGCGGCGAATGGTTTGGCGTCGGTCTGGGCGCCAGCGTACAAAAACTGTTCTACCTGCCAGAAGCACACACCGATTTTCTGTTTGCCGTGCTGGCGGAGGAGCTGGGACTGGTGACAGTTCTACTGGTAGTGGGTCTGTTCCTTTTCATTGTGATGCGGGCGTTTGTCATTGGGCGGCGTGCCGAAACACGGGAGCTCCCTTACCACGCCTTTGTGGCCTATGGCGTCGGTTTCTGGATCGGCCTGCAGGCCTTTATCAATCTTGGCGTGAACATGGGTGTACTGCCCACCAAGGGCCTGACGCTGCCCCTGATGAGTTACGGCGGCAGCAGTATGGTCGTGATGTGCGTCGCCATCGCCCTGTTGTTGCGCGTTGATAGCGAGACCCGGCAAAACGACCGGCTTACCCAACGGAAGAAAAAGGCATGGTAGCGCGGGTACTTATTATGGCGGGCGGTACCGGCGGACACGTTTTTCCGGCCCTGGCAGTTGCTCGCCACCTGCGGGAGCAGGGTGTTGCGGTCACCTGGCTGGGTACCCGTCGTGGGCTGGAGTCACGCGTCGTGCCCGCCGCCGAATTCCCCATTGAATACATCTCCGTGACGGGCCTGCGTGGCAAGGGGCTGGCTGGCTGGTTGTTGGCACCCCTGCGTCTCAGTCTGGCTCTGACACAATCCATTGGCGTGTGCCGACGCCACCAGCCCGGCGCCGTGCTGGGACTGGGTGGTTTCGTTACCGGTCCGGGCGGGGTGGCAGCCTGGTTGCTGCGCCGCCCACTGGTGATCCATGAACAGAATGCCGTAGCAGGCCTGACCAACCGGCTGCTGGCCCGCCTGGCCCGGCGTGTCCTGGAGGCGTTCCCCGGCAGTTTCCCGCCCGGGATTGACGCCATTGAGACGGGCAACCCGGTGCGCGAGGACATCGTGGCATTGCCGACTCCTGCACAGCGGTTTGCCGGCCGTCAGGGTCCGCTGCGCATTCTGATCATCGGCGGCAGTCTCGGCGCCCAGGCATTGAATGAAACCGTCCCGAACGCGCTAGCGAAACTACCAGCCGACCCGGCGTTGCAGGTTCGCCATCAAGCCGGGCGCGGCAAGGATGTGGCGACGCAGGCTGCTTACACGGCGGCCGGCGTTGGTGCCGAGGTGATCCCCTTCATCGAGGATATGGCCGGTGTCCTGGGCTGGGCAGATCTGGTTATCTGTCGAGCCGGGGCCCTCACCATCTCGGAGCTGGCGGCGGCCGGCCTGGGCGCTGTGCTCGTACCCTATCCCCATGCGGTCGACGATCACCAGACCCGCAATGCCCTGTTTCTCAGTGAGGCCGGTGCGGCCCGTCTGATCCTTGAATCCGAGCTGAGTGTCGATTCGCTGGCCGGTATCCTGAAAACGCTATTGGCCAACGGCCGCGAGGGCCTGCTGGAGATGGCCGAGGCGGCCCGGCGACTGGCCCGACCCGACGCAACCCGCAAGGTGGCTGGTGCCTGTCTGGAGGTGATGCATGGTTAATTTAGGCCGTCGCGTCACGGACACGGCTTCGGCCCGGGGTGAGCCGGGGATGGGCCGCATTCGGCGGATCCACTTCGTTGGCATCGGGGGTGTGGGCATGGGCGGTATCGCCGAGGTCATGCTCAACCTGGGCTACGAGGTCAGCGGCTCTGACTTGCAGGAAAACGCGGTTACCCGTCATTTGAATGAACTGGGCGCCAGCCTCACCTTTGGCCATGCGGCCGGGCATATCGAAGGCTGTGATGTGGTGGTGACATCCACCGCGGTGAAGGCCGACAACCCCGAAGTGGTAGCGGCCCACGCACAGCGTATTCCGGTGGTGCCGCGCGCCGAGATGCTGGCCGAATTGATGCGCTTCCGTTACGGCATTGCGGTTGCCGGCACCCATGGCAAGACCACGACCACCAGCCTTATCGCTAGCGTGCTGGCAGAGGGCGGGGTAGACCCGACTTTCGTGATTGGCGGGCGTCTCAACAGTGCCGGCAGCCATGCCCGGCTGGGCGAAGGGCGTTACCTGGTGGCCGAGGCCGATGAGTCGGATGCATCGTTTATGCACCTGCAACCGATGATGGCGGTGGTGACCAATATCGACGCCGACCACATGGAAACCTACGGTGGTGACTTCGAACAGCTGCGTCTTACCTTTATAGAATTTCTGCATCACTTGCCGTTCTACGGGCTGGCGGTGCTGTGCCTTGACGACCCGGAAGTGCACCATATTCTGTCCGCGATTACCCGGCCGGTGACGACGTACGGATTTAACGAAGCGGCCGACATTCACGCCACGGATCTGGTCCAGACAGCCAGCCGCACCCGCTTTCGGGTAGCCCGGCCCGATCGGGCAGACTGGCTGGAAATTACACTCAACCTGCCGGGCCGGCACAATGTGCTCAATGCCCTGGCGGCGATTGCCGTGGCGCACGAGGTTGGTATCGACGATGACGCCATCAAACGGGCGCTGGCGAACTTCCAGGGCATTGGTCGGCGCTTTCAGATCAACGGTGACTATGACACCCCCATGGGTACCGTGCTGCATATCGACGATTACGGCCACCACCCACGCGAGGTGGCCGCCACCCTCGAGGCGATCCGGACAGGCTGGCCAGACAGGCGGCTGGTGCTGGCATTCCAGCCCCATCGCTACAGTCGCACGCGTGACCTGTTTGAGGACTTCACCCGGGTCCTGTCGGAAGTGGATGTACTGGCGCTGCTGGAAGTCTATCCGGCTGGTGAGACGCCTATCGCAGGCGCCGACGGGCGTACTCTGGCACGGGCCATTCGTACTCGCGGCCAGGTGGACCCGGTATTTGTGGAGGACATCGACGAACTGGCGGACACTCTCAAGGGGTTGCTGCAGGATGGTGACATTCTGCTGACCCTGGGGGCCGGCAATATCGGTTCGGCCGCTGCCAGACTGAAGCAGCAACTGGAGGCGGGCAGCGAATGATGACTGCGCCAACCCTCCAACACTTACGCGGCACCCTGCGCTTTGAGGAGCCGATGGCACGTCATACGTCATGGCGCGCCGGCGGTGCGGTTGAACGGTTCTATCTGCCGGCCGATCTGGACGATCTGGCGCTGTACCTCACCAGCCTGCCGATGGACGAGTCGATCTGGTTCGTCGGTCTTGGCAGCAATCTGCTGGTACGTGATGGCGGGCTCAGTGGCACGGTGATTGGTCTGAGTGGCTGTCTGAGCCAACTGGACATCCTGGCGCAGAACCGGGTGCGGGTGGAAGCGGGCGTGGCCTGTCCCAAGCTGGCGCGCACCACTGCCAAAGCGGGACTGGCCGGGCTTGAATTTCTGTGTGGCGTCCCTGGCACCCTTGGCGGCGCACTGGCGATGAACGCGGGGGCACTGGGCTCCGAGACGTGGGAATTCGTGACTGAATTGGAAACCCTCGACCGGCAGGGTCAGCGCCATGTCCGTACCCCGGGCGATTACGAGGTTGGATACCGCCATGTGGCAGGACCAGAGGGGGAATGGTTCGTGGCGGCCACATTTAAGCTGGCGAAGGGCGATGTGCATGTCAGTCTGGAAAAGATCAAGGCCAATCTGGCACGGCGGGCCGCCACCCAGCCGACCCACCAACCCAATGCCGGCTCGGTGTTCCGTAATCCGCCGGGCGATTACGCGGCGCGTCTGATTGAGACCTGCGGTCTCAAGGGGCATTGCATCGGCGGAGCCTGCGTGTCGGAAAAGCACGCCAATTTCATCATCAATACCGGTACCGCCACGGCCGGCGACATCGAAGCGCTGATCGACAAGGTCGCGCAAACAGTGCAACAGGAACACGGCATCGAACTGATGCGCGAGGTACGCATCGTGGGTGAACGAGGTGGGCGAGATGGGGGCTGATGCGCGTCCCTATCCCATCGACCCGGCCCTGTTTGGCAAGGTGGCCGTGCTAATGGGTGGCTGGTCAGCCGAGCGGGCGGTTTCCCTTAACAGCGGCCAGGCGGTGCTGGACGCCTTGCTGCGCCAGGGCGTCAACGCCCATGGCATTGATGTACACCGGCCGCAAATTGTTAACGAATTGCAACAGGGAGGCTTCGATCGTGTTTTCAATATCCTGCATGGCCCGGGCGGGGAGGACGGCATCATTCAGGGTCTACTGGAGGTGTTGGGGTTGCCCTGCACCGGGAGCGGGGTGATGGCCTCGGCCCTGGCGATGGACAAATTGCGCTCCAAGCAGTTGCTGGAAGGCGCCGGGATCCCGACCCCGGCGTGGCTGATCCTGGAAGCCGACACCGAGCCGGGGTGGGTCGAGGCCAGCCTCGGCCTGCCGGTGATGGTTAAGCCGGCGCTGGAAGGATCCAGCATAGGTATGAGCAAGGTGGATGACGCCGACGCCCTGCCGGCGGCGTATCGCGAAGCGGCCGCCTTCGAGGGCAAAGTACTGGCGGAGCGCTGGATTGAGGGCGAGGAGTACACCGTGGCCATTCTGGGTGACACCCCCTTGCCGGTGATTGGTCTGGAAACACCGCGTGAATTCTATGACTACGAAGCCAAGTACCAGGCTGATGATACTCGCTACCTCTGCCCCTGCGGCCTGCCGGCAGAAGAAGAACTGCGCTTGCAACGTCTGGCGCTGGCGGCTTTCCAGGCACTGGGTGCCAGGGGCTGGGGCCGGGTGGACATTTTGTGTGATCCGGACGGCACACCCTATGTGATCGAACTGAACACGGTGCCCGGCATGACAGACCATAGCCTGGTGCCAATGGCGGCCAGGGCGGCCGGGATTGAATTCGACGAACTGGTGGTGCGCATTCTGGCGCACACCCTGGCGATACCGCAGGAGGGCAGTCATGTTCGCGCGGGTTAGTCAGAATCAGGCCGTGATGCGGGGTGGTCACAAGTGGCCTGAAATGCCCCTCAATCCCAATCTGAATACCCGTTGGCTGATTCGTGCCGGCTTGGTGTTGATGGCGGGTTTCCTCCTTGCTTTGGTGCTGGACAAGCTTGCCGACCCGGCTACCCTGCCCATCCACAAAATCCGCGTGCAGGGCGCGCTGGTACAGGTTAACGAGGCCATGCTGCGCAACACAGTGCTGGGTAAGGTGCAAGGCGGTTATTTCAACATTGATGTGGATCTGATTCGCCATGCGGTCGAAACGTTGCCGTGGGTGAAATCTGCCGCGGTGCGCCGGGTCTGGCCCGATACCATCAGTATCCGCGTGGTGGAGCAACAACCCCTGGCCTACTGGGCCGACGGCGGTCTGGTGACTACGGAGGGCGTGTTGTTTTATCCCGAGACAACCAGTTACCCATCAGGGCTCTTGAAATTTTCGGCTCCCAAGGGACTGGAGCATGTCATTACCGGACAGTACCGGGCCATGTCAGCGCAACTGGCGCCGCTGGAGTTACGAATAACGCGTCTGCAACTGGATGCCCGCCACGCCGTCCGACTGTGGCTGGATAACGGCATCGAACTGGTGCTGGGGCGGGAGCAGCAGACAGCGCGGCTGCAACGCTTCGTCAAGGTATACAAAAAATCACTGGCCGCGTATGCCGCACAAATTAAACGTATTGACCTGCGCTATAGCCATGGCATGGCCGTGCAGTGGAACCACGACGCAAAGACAACGAAAAAAACAAGTCGCGGGGGGTGACTGGGTAATGTCGAAGAAAATGGAAAAGAATTTGATCGTCGGCCTGGATATCGGCACTTCGAAAGTGGTCGCGATTGTGGGTGAAGTTACGCCGGACAACGAAATTGAAATCATCGGCCTTGGCTCCCATCCATCACGCGGCCTCAAGAAAGGGGTGGTGGTCAATATCGAGTCCACAGTGCAGTCTATCCAGCGCGCGGTGGAAGAAGCGGAATTGATGGCGGGTTGCCAGATCCATTCGGTCTATGCCGGTATTGCGGGCAGCCACGTGCGCAGTCTCAACTCCCACGGCATCGTGGCGATTCGCGACAAGGAGGTGACACCCTACGATGTGGAGCGGGTTATCGACGCAGCGCGGGCGGTGGCGATTCCGGCAGATCAAAAAATCCTGCATATCCTGCCGCAGGAATTCATCATCGACGCTCAGGAAAGCATTCGCGAACCGATAGGCATGTCGGGTGTGCGTCTGGAGGCCAAGGTCCACATGGTCACCGGCGCAGTGAGCGCAGCACAGAACATCATCAAGTGCGTGCGCCGCTGTGGACTGGAAGTCGATGACATAATCCTGGAACAACTGGCGTCGAGTCATTCGGTCCTGACCGATGACGAAAAAGAACTGGGTGTTTGCCTGGTGGACATCGGCGGCGGGACCACCGACATCGCAGTGTTCACAGAAGGCGCCATTCGACACACTGCGGTTATTCCGATTGCCGGCGATCAGGTAACTAATGACATCGCGGTAGCACTCCGCACGCCAACCCAGCATGCCGAGGAAATCAAAATCAAGTATGCCTGCGCACTAACCCAGCTGGCTTCGGTGGAGGAAACCATCGAGGTACCGAGTGTGGGTGATCGGCCGGACCGGCGTCT
>Ga0316577_10000343_pt1 | contig 17344 bp, 13 predicted proteins | sample S5NA_FD_203073 | JGI IMG/M metagenome (GOLD analysis project Ga0316577, IMG submission 203073) | Rhizosphere microbial communities from salt marsh grasses in Alabama, United States - S5-7_050615r2r1 | ecosystem: Host-associated > Plants > Roots > Rhizosphere | place: USA: Alabama | collected... | reverse complement strand
GTGCCTCCCCGGGGCCACGTCGCGTCACCGTCCCCGCGGGAGAGCACGTGGCCCGCCGCCGGCGCGTGCTCGTCGTCTCGCCGGTCCTTCCCGGGCCCGCGGTCATCGCCGTCGCGGTCGGTCGGCGCCGGGAGTCCGGCTCTCCGGCGGAGCGGGGATCTTTCTGATGTCGAAGAGCGGACCGGTCGACGACCGGTCCGCTCGCCTGGATTCGAGCTCGGGACACCCCCGGATTCAGGGCGCGACCCCGACGATGAACGCCTCGAAGCTGTTGTTCGCCCCGTTCGGATCGGTCGCCCCCTGGATGTCACGCAGGGTCGCGATCAGCTGCGACTCGCCGGCCGCGGTCGGCGTCACCTCCACCGTCCAGTTCTCGCCGAACCCGGAGGGCAGCGTCGCGCTCCCCTCGGCCACCGGACAGCTGAGGAGCCGTCCCGTGGAATCGAGCTGGCAGATCGGCGCAAAACTGGAGAACTCGACGTCCCCGACGATCTCGAGCTCGAGGGTCGCTCCCTCGATCTGGGCGGGACCTCCGTTCACGGCGTGCACCGTGAACGACGCCGGGGCCCCGACGGGCACCTCCGCGAAGTCCGGGTCCACGAAGACCTCCATGTCCGCCTCGGTCGGTCCCTCGATGATGTCGGTCGAGACCGTGCCCGTGTTGGCCGCCCACGTGTCGTACGTGAACCCCGCCGAGACGTCGAACGAGGCCCCGGCGCTCGCCGGATCGGTGACGAACGAGAAGCTCGTCGTTCCCGCCGTGCCCGTGCCGATGTCGTTCGGGAGCGTGCACGTGAACTCGTACGTCGAGGGATCGGGCTGCACCAGGTCGCACGTGCCCGTGGAGTAGGACAGGCCGAACTCGGCCACCGGCCCGCTCGCGTCGAACGTCACCGTGACCTCGTCGCCTGGAATCGTCGAGGACGAGAGGTTCCGCACCAGAACCGTGTACTGGAGCTTGTACCCGGCCCAGATCGTCTCGTCCGCCCCGGAGTACGCGGACGCGGTCGGGGAACTCACTCGCAGCTCGAGACGCGCCTCGGGGAGCGCCACCGAGTACACGCTGAAGTGGGTGATCTCGGCGGTGACCTCGTTCGCGGCGGCGTCGACGCTGGACGGGATCTCGAGCAGGGTCCCGTCCCCCTGCAGGAGATGGATGGCGAGGTTCTCCTCCTGCTCCGGCGTCAGTCCCGTGTCATCGTAGGAGATGGTGAGAATCACGGGCTCCGCGAACTCCTGTCCGTCGGGGCCGAGGTCGACCGCGGTCCCGGGCAGCACGCCCTCGGGAAGCGCGTTCCCGTCCACGGGCTCGGCGGTGATCTCGACGTTCTCTGTGAGCGCGCCCGGCGGAATCTCGAGCGAGCCGGCGTCGGTCTGGACCGTGCCTCCGTCGGGCCCGATGCCGTCGTCGCAGGCGGCGAGATCGTACAGCGCGTACGAGGCCCAGCCGCCGCCGTCGCGGCGGGATCCCTCCACCCAGGCGCCCTCCTCGCGCTCGCCGTTCACGACATCGGCGTGCGCGGCGACGACCACCTCCGAAGGATCGGAGCCCGGAATCGGCACGGCGTAGTGCACGATGGTCTCGGTCGGGTCGTGAACCGCCTTCTCGGGGAAGCGGCCCGGTGCGAGTCGCTTCCCGGCCTTCGGGATGAGATCGGGATCGGTGTCGGCCGCGACGTGGGTCTCGACCATTTCCCAGCCACCGATCGTCTCGAAGCTCACGTAGAGGTAGTCCTCATCGTTGGCGATCGATACGGTGCCGACGTCGATGTCCTGGCCGGCGAAGAACGGAAAGGTTGAGGAGCCGCAGACGTCGGGCAGCGAGGGGACCAGGGAGGCCCGGGCCGGGTTCGTCGGCGGATCCGGCGCCGTCGGAAGATCGGTCTCGCCGTCCGAGCAGGCGGCGAGGGAAAGGGCGAGCGGAACCAGGAGAGCCTGAGCGAGTGTGCGTGTTCGCACATCATCCTCCGTGCAGAGACCGCGATTTCACGGCGGCGTCGAGCCGGCCGCACTCGAGGGGAGCGCGAGGCCGCGCCGGGATCTCGTGGAACGCGCGATGACCTGACGGCGGATGCCCCCCTCCAGTACGTAGAGCGGATTCCGGGACCGACATTCGCCACGCCGAGGGCGAATGCGGTCGGGGGGACCACGCGGCCGGCCGCGCCGCGCCGTCACGGCAGCGGCCCGTTCCGGGACGCGAGAAGAGAGCGGTGCTCCTACCGCACGACGAGGTTCACGAGCCGGTCCGGAACGTACACGACCTTCACGATCTGCCCTTCGCCCACGTGCCGGCGCACGCCCTCGTCCGCGAGCGCCCGCTCGCGCACGGCATCCTCGGACGCCCCGCGCGCCACGGAGATCGTCGCGCGCAGCTTCCCGTTCACCTGGACCGGGAGCTCGACGTCGTCCGTGCGGATCTTCGCCGGGTCGAACGAGGGCCAGGGGGCGCGGTCGAACAGGCTCGCCTTCCCGCCCAGCCGCTCCCAGAGCTCCTCGGCCAGGTGGGGCGCCATCGGGGCCAGCATCACGACGAGCGGCCGGATCTCGTCGACGGTGGGGACGCGGCCGCCGGCCCGCAGCGTGTTGAGGAGCTCCATCAGCGCGGCGATCGCCGTGTTGAAGGAGAGCGACTCGAAGTCCTCCGTCACCTGCCGGATCGTGGCGTGGACCGCCCGCTCGGCGTCCGGGTCGGGGAAGCCGGAGGCGCCCTCTTCCACGGCCGCCTCCACGGCGTCGTGCACGCGCGTCAGGAACCGCTGCGGTCCCGCGATCCCGCTGTCGCGGAAATCGCCACCCTCCTGGTAGGGCCCGAGGAACATCAGATAGGTACGGAAGCTGTCCGCGCCGTAGCGGTCGATGTATTCGTCCGGATTCACCACGTTGCCCTTGGTCTTCGACATCTTCGCGCCCTCCCGGATGATGAGTCCGTGCTTCCGGAAGCGCTCGTAGGGCTCCTCGAAGGGCACCTGTCCGAGGTCGTGGAGCACCATCGTGATGAAGCGCGAGTAGAGGAGATGGAGCACGGCGTGCTCCTCCCCGCCGATGTACATGTCGACGGGCAGCCAACGCTCCGTCCGGGACGGATCCATCGGGCGGTCGGCGATGTCCGTGCTCGGGTAGCGGAGGAAGTACCAGGCGCTGTCCAGAAAGGTGTCCGAGACATCGGTCTCGCGCCTCGCCCCGCCCCCGCACGAGGGGCAAGTCGCGGCATAGAACGACGGGTCCTTCGCGAGCGGGGCGACCCCATCGTCGCCGGGCTTGAACTGCTCCACGTGCGGGAGCACGACGGGAAGATCCTCTTCCGGTACCGGTACGGTGCCGCAGGCGTCGCAGTAGAGGATCGGGATCGGGGGCCCCCAGTAACGCTGCCGCGAGATGCACCAGTCGTGAAGCCGGTAGTTCACCTTCGGCTCCCCGAGCCCCCGCTCCCCGAGCCAGGCGACGATCTTCTCGCCTCCCTCGACGGCCGGAAGGCCGCTGAATCGGCCACTGTTGATCAGCCGCTCTCCCTCCGCGTGCGCGACGAACGCCTCGTCGCCGAGCTCGACCGCGACGGACGCGGGATCCGCCGACGCCGCCAGGATCTCGGGCGCCGCCACCACCGGACGAATCTCGAGGCCGAACTTCCGGGCGAACTCGAAGTCCCGCTGGTCGTGCGCGGGCACGGCCATGATCGCGCCCGTCCCGTACTCCATGAGGACGTAGTCTGCGATCCAGACGGGAATCTCCTCGCCAGTGGCCGGGTTCACGGCGTGTCCGCCGGTGAAGACCCCGGTCTTCGTGCGGTCGTCGGCCTTCCTGCGCTCGACGAGATCGATCGCGGCGGCGGCGGCGCGATACGCCTCGACCTCCGCGCGCCGGTCCTCCGTCGTGAGAGACGCCACGAGCGGGTGCTCGGGGGCGAGGACCATGAACGTCGCCCCGAACAGCGTGTCGGGCCGCGTCGTGAACACCTCGATCGTCCCGTCGGCGTCGCCGGCGAGCTCGAAGCGGAGCAGAGCCCCGTCGGAGCGGCCGATCCAGTTCCGCTGGGCGGTGACGGTGGAGGCCGACCAGTCGATCCAGTCGAGGTTCGCGAGAAGCCGCTCCACGTAGTTCGTGATCCGGAAGAACCACTGGCTGAGAAGTCGCTGTCCGACCTCGGAGCCGCAGCGCTCACACTTCCCGCCCTCGACCTGCTCGTTCGCGAGCACGGTCTTGCAGGAGGGGCACCAGTTGACGGGCGCCTCCTTCTTCACGGCGAGCCCCGCCTTGAACAGCTGCAGGAAGATCCACTGCGTCCAGCGGTAGTAGTCGGGATCCGTCGTGGTGACCGTGTGCGACCAGTCGTACATGATCCCGGAGCGCTTCAGCTGCCGCGTGAAGTTCGCGATGCTGCGCGGGATCAGCTCCATCGGGTGGATGTCGACCTTGAGCGCGTAGTTCTCCGAGTGGATCCCGAACGCGTCGAACCCGATCGGCTGGAACACGTCGAGGCCCCGCAGCCGGCGGTAGCGGCCGTGGAAATCCGCTCCCGTGAAGGCGTAGAGGTTGCCGACGTGCAGCCCCTCGGCCGAGGGATACGGGAACATCATCAGGTTGTAGAACGGCTTCGCGGCGGCCTCGAGGTCCGGCTCGTTCGTCCGGTCCCGCTCCCACCGCGCCTGCCACTTCGCTTCCACCGTCTTCGGATCGTACATCGCGCCCCGGGGCCTCCGCGGCCCCACGTTCGGGTCCCGCCCTGTCCGCCCGCGCGAGCCGCGCGGCCGGGGGAAGCGGGCAAGATGCACGTCGGGACCGGACGCGACAACGTGAGCGGACCCGAACGCTTGCCGGGCCCGGTGGCGCGGGCTAGCGTTTCGCTCGCGTATGAGACCTGTCAGAGGTGTTCAGAAAGTCAGCCCGGGCATCGCCCTCGCGCTGCTGCAGTCCCTCCGGGCCACGGACACGCCGGACGAGGTCCTCGAGGACGAGTCCTTCCGCATCAGCCTTCCCCGCCGCCTCGGACTCAACGAGGTGATCGAGGCGCAGATGCGCCGCTACCAGGAGATGCGCGACCGGGGTGGAGCGCTCACGCTCGACGAGTACGGGAACCTGCTCCGGCTCATCGGCCGGCGTCCCGACGCGGATGCGGTGTTCGACGTCGCGGGCGCGCGGCTCGCCGAGGAGCGATTCCCCGCACGCCGCCGGCTCCGGGCCGCCCGTCGGGACGGCGGCCCCGGCCGTTTCGGGCGTCGACGTCTCGTTCGGTCGATGATGGGAGTCGCCGCGGCGCTCAGCCCTTCGGCCCGCGTCCTTCCCCTGCTCGCGGAGTGCGGGATCGACGTGACGGGGGGGCCGCTGCCGGAATCGGCGGACGACGGGGTCGCCTGCGGTCTCATCACGGCGGCGCTCGTCGTGTGCGCGCGCCGCACGGTGCACCCGGACGCGCGGGTGGATCACCCGCTGTGCGAGGCGCGGGGCGACGACCGCTGTCGCTGGATCACCCGGCTCCCGGGGGCCGACGCCCGCTGACGGGAGCCCGGGCCGGCGGTTCCTCCGGCGGCTCGACGTGCACGACGACGCCCGCGAACCCCTGCGCCGCGAGCCGCCCCTCCACGTCGTCCGCGATCCGATGCCCGTCCTCGACGCGCATCGCGCCGTCGACGACGACCGTGATCTCGGCGTAGGCATCTCCCCCGAGGGTTCCGCGCGACCGGACGTCGGTCACGTCGAGCACCCCCGGCACCTCTCTCACGAAGCGTCGGATGCGGCCCGCCTCCACGGCGCGCGAGTCCACGAGGACGGGAATCGTGTTCCGAAGGATCTCCCATCCGCTCCGCGCGATGAGCGCGGCCACCACGAGCGCCAGCCAGGCATCCGCGGCCTCCCACCCGAACTTGACGAGCGCGAGTCCCCCGATCACGGAGATGGTGACGAGCACGTCAGCCGAGGTGTGGCGGGCATCGGCCGAGAGGAACTGCGACCGGAGCCGACGTCCCCAGCGCGCCTCGGACGCCGCCACCAGGATGTTGACCGCCATCGTGCCGAGCAGCAGCAGGAAGGTCATCCGGTCGACCGCCGGCGGCGCCCCGGACCCGAACAGGCGGCGCACGGCTCCCGAGCCGATCTCGAACACGGTGATCGACAGGAAGCTCACCACGGCGAGAGCCGCGAGGGTCTCGAATTTCCCGTGCCCGTAGGGATGCTCTTCGTCCGGCGGCTCGTGCGCCACGCGGACGGCGGCGAGACCGACCACGTTGTTGAGGGCGTCGACGCCGGAGTGCGCCGCGTCGCCGAGGACCGCCAGCGAGCCCGCTCGAACCCCCACGAACACCTTCACGGCGACGACGAACAGGTTCGCCCACAGAACCCCCCACAGGACCCGCCGCACGAACCGGTGGCGGGCCTCCGTCTCCTCGGGGGCGGGCGTCACCGGCGACCGCCCGGTCGCGTCCGGGTCCCGTCTCCCGGAATCGCTCAACGGAGGAACTTCCCGACGATCCAGTCGAGGAGTTGCTCGAACGGCGGCTCTCTTCGCACCCGGCCCGTCTTCTCGTACCTGCCGTAGAGGCCGGGGTAGCCGAGGCCGACCCAGATCCCGACGCCGAGGGCGAGCGCGAAGAGAAAAATCAGGAGGATGAGGAAGCTCCGGTCGCTCACGTCGTGTCGCTCGCTTTCCGCATCTCCGGGCCGGAGACCGTCCCGGTGCCGGAGACCGATCCGGTCGAGACCTGCAGGGACGAGCAAGCTACGGACGGTCCGACGAGGGGGCCACCTCGGGATTCGGCCAGACGGCGGGCGGATCCGCGATGGCCCCGCCCGGAGGAAGCCTCGCGCCGGCCGGTCGCGACCCGTACAATGGACAGGTCGGCGTATCCGAGGTTGCGTTCGCAGGCTCTTCGCAGAGCTGAGTCCATATCGAGGCGTGCGTGCTCCCCCAGGGGACGTCCACGGCCACTCGCGATGTCTCGCGCGATGGACGGTATCGAATGCCCATCGGACTGACAGCGGGCTCCCGCACGCGTCCGCTCGCGGCGCTGGCGCTGCTCCTGCTCCTCGGCCCGGCCGATCGGGGGCTCGCACAGGTCCCCTCGGATGCCCCTCAGAGCCCCGAAGCGGGGGCGGCCGTCTACGGCTCTCGCGGCTGCATCGCCTGTCACGCGGTCTCCGGCGTCGGCGGGACCATCGGTCCGGACCTGCGGGACGCGACCTCCAGCACCGACGCGGTCGGGATCGTGGCCGCCCTCTGGAACCATATTCCCGCGATGTCCGAGGAGATGCGCTCTCTCGACATCGCCAGGCCGCGACTCAGCACGCGGGAGGCGGGCGATCTGGTCGCCTTCCTGTTCGCGATCGGCGGTTCGAGAGAATCGGGCTCCCCGGAGGCGGGACGCGAGGTGGTCCGGGAGTCAGGCTGCATTCGCTGCCACCAGGTCGGCGGAGTCGGGGGCGTGATCGGACCTCCGCTCGACCGGATTCCATCGCTCCGCACGCCCCACGGCCTCGCGGCCGGGCTCTGGAACCACGCCGGCGAGATGATCCCGCGAATGGAGGGCCTGGGTCTCGCGTATCCGCGGATGACGGCGACCGACATCGCGAATCTCGTGGCTCTCCTCGACGCATCGGCCCGGGAGGAAGACGCCCCGCGCGGCGGCCCGCAGTGGGTCCTGCCCGGGAATCCCGCACGTGGCCGCGAGGTCGTGGAGAGAAAGGGCTGCCGCTCGTGTCACGCCGTCGGCGGGCGCGGTGCCGGAACCGCGCCCGAGCTCACCGGCGCAGCCGGGCGGCGCACCACCGAGGCGTTCCTCGCGGCTCTCTGGAACAAGGGGCCGAAGATGCGGGCGGCGTTCGCGGCAAGGGGGCAGGAGCCCCCCTCCTTCGAGCCGGGCGAGATGGCCGACCTCGGCGCCTACCTGCAGTCGCTCGACTACTTCGCCGGAGCCGGCGACCCCGGGCGCGGCGGGACCGTCGTCCGATCCGCGGACTGTCTGTCGTGCCACGGCTGGGGAGCCCCCGGTCCCGACGCCGTCGACCTCCGCGCGATCCGGCCTCGCCCGGAATTCGCCGAGCGCGTGGCGGTACTCTGGAACCACGTCTCCCTCGACGCCGTCGCCGGGCGCCCGCCGGGCGCCTGGCCCTCGCTCGATCGGGCGGAGATGGCCGACGTCCTCGCCTATCTCGGAACGGGGTCCCCATGATGAGCAGATCGACTCTCTCCGCGCTGCTGTCGGCCGGCCTCGTCCTCTGCGCGGTCACGACCCTGACGGCGCAGCAGGCGGAGGACATGTGCGTCGCGTGCCACGGCGCGCTCGACGACGAAGTGCTGTCGGGCCCCGTCGTGGCGCTCCGGAACGACGTGCACGCGTCGGCAGGGTTCGGGTGTACCGACTGTCACGGCGGCGACGCGACGATCGCGGGGCCCGGGGGCATGGACCCCGCTCTCGGGTTCATCGGCGTCCCGCGCGGGGCCGAGATCATCGCGGTCTGCGGGCGCTGTCACTCGGACGCGGAGTTCATGCACCAGTTCAACCCCGCGCTGCGGGTCGACCAGGTGACCGAGTACTGGACTTCGAGGCACGGCCAGCGGCTCTCGGCCAGCGGCGACACGGCCGTCGCGACCTGCTCGGACTGCCATCACGCGCACGGAATCCTCGGCACGACGAGCCCTGCCTCGCCCGTGCACCCGACGCGCGTCGCCACGACCTGCGGCCACTGCCACGCCGATCCGGAGAGGATGGCCCCGTACGGCATCCCCGTCGACCAGGAATCGAAGTACGAGCGATCGGTGCACCACGCCGCGCTGACGGAGAAAGGCGACCTGTCCGCCCCGACCTGCAACGACTGCCACGGCAACCACGGCGCCGCCCCGCCCGGCGTCTCCTGGGTGGGAAACGTCTGCGGCCAGTGTCACGCCGTCATGGACGACCGCTACGAAGAGAGCCGACACGCGACCACCTTCGCGGCGCTCGGCATGCCGGGCTGCGCCACCTGCCACGGAAATCACGAGATCCTGGCGGCTCGCGACGAATGGCTCGGCCTCGGGGAAGGCTCGATTTGCGGCCGATGTCACCGGGAGGAGGATGCCGGTGGCCAGACGGCCCTGGCGATGCGCGAGGCGATCGACTCGCTCGCGCTCCGGATCGACTCGGCCCGCGTCGTCCTCGAGGAAGCGGAACAGGCCGGGATGGAGGTGAGCGCGGCGCAGGCCGACCTCTCGGATGCCCACAGCGCCCTCGTCAAGTCGCGGACGGCGATGCACTCGTTCTCGGTCGAGGCGGTCCTCGAGGCCGTAGAACCCGGCCAGGAGGTCGCGGAGGCGAGTCTGACCCGCGGCCTCGCGGCCCTGCGGGACGTCCAGATCCGGAGGCTCGGCCTGGCCGCCTCCGTGGCCGTGATCCTGCTTCTCGTGCTCGGCCTCTGGCTGAAGATCCGCGACCTCGAGTCCCGGGCCGGCGACATGCCGGACCGTGCCTGACAGGAGCCGCTCATGTCACGATCCGAACCGTCGGCCGGCACGAACCGGAGGGGATTCGTCAACTGGCTGCTCGGGACGAGCGCCGGGGGCGTGGCCCTCGCGATCCTGTATCCCGTCGTCCGCTACATCGTTCCGCCGCCGTCGGCCGAGTCCGCGACCTCGAGCGTCACGCTCCCGTTCGCCCCGGCCGACATCGGCCCGAACGAAGGGAAGGCCTTTCGATTCGGAAACCGTCCGGGCCTTCTGGTCCGGACGCCGTCCGGCGAGCTTCGGGCGTTCTCGGCCGTGTGCACGCACCTGGCCTGCACCGTCCAGTACAAGTCCGAGGACAGCCGGATCTGGTGCGCCTGCCACAACGGGTATTTCGACCTCAACGGCACGAACGTGGCCGGTCCGCCGCCCCGTCCCCTGGATGCGTTCGAAGTGAACGTCCGGGGGAATGAGATCGTCGTCAGCCAGAAAGCGTGAACGGCATGAACCGCACAGAATCCCGCGGCTCCGCGCTCTGGACCTGGCTCGACGAGCGCATCGGACTCGAGCCGATGCTCAAGTTCGTGCGGAAGAAGGACGTCCCGATCCACCGGCACTCGATCTGGTACTACATGGGAGGAATGACGCTCTTCCTCTTCCTCGTGCAGATCGGAACGGGGGTCCTGCTCCTCTTCTACTACCGCCCCAGCGCCGACGAGGCCTACGAGTCGGTCCAGTTCCTGATGGCCGAAGTGCGGTTCGGGTGGCTGATCCGCTCGATTCATCACTGGGCGGCGAACCTCATGATCTTCATGGCGTTCGTCCACCTGTTCAGCGTGCTGTTCATGAAGGCCTACCGGCCCCCGCGCGAGCTGACGTGGCTGTCGGGCTTCCTGCTGCTCATCCTCTCGCTGGCGTTCGGGTTCACGGGATACCTCCTCCCCTGGAACGAGCTCGCCTTCTTCGCCACGCGCGTCGGCACCCAGATCGTGGGGGTCTTCCCGTTGGTCGGAGACTTCGCGCTCAAGGTCCTGCGCGGGGGCACCGACGTGACGGGCGCCACGCTCACGCGGTTCTACGCGATCCACGTCGCCATTCTCCCGGCGACGGCGCTGCTGCTCCTGGGACTCCACCTCTGGCTCGTCCAGAAGCTCGGGATGAGCGTTCCGCCGAAGGTCGAGAGGAGCGCGGGCCCCCATCGGTCGATGAAGTTCGTCCCCGACTTCCTGCTCCGCGACACGATCGGCTGGCTCGTCGCGCTGGCGCTCCTGGCCGCTCTGGCCGCCTTCGCTCCCGCCCATCTCGGCGTGAAGGCGGATCCGTTCGCGGCGGCTCCGGCCGGCATCAAGCCGGAGTGGTACTTCATGTTCATGTTCCACCAGCTGAAGCTCCTGCCCGCGCACATTCTCGGCATCGAGGGCGAGCTCGTCGGCATCCTGGCCTTCACGCTGGGCGGGGTCTTTCTCGCGCTGATTCCCTTCCTCGACCGGAAGGCGCAACGGGGCGAGCCGAGCCCGCTCTTCACGTGGATCGGGATCGGGATTCTCGCGTACATCGTCATTCTCACCTATCTCGGCTACACGGCCCCCGTGGGATGAGTCGAGGCCGCCCCGCGGTCGACCGGCTCCCCGGCGCGCGAGCGCCGGGGGGCCGGTTGCGCGAGGGGACGCCGTGGACCGACTCTGGACACGCGGTCGCGTCGCCCACTACGAACAGGAGGAAGGAATGCGCCAAGGGAAGAGCCGGGAGATCGACGTTCTGCTCAACGAGGAGCGCCGCTACCCGCCTCCCGAAGCGTTCCGCGAGGACGCGCTGGTCTCGGACCGCGCCCCGTACGAGGCGGCGACGGCGGACCGCGAGGCGTTCTGGGAAGAGCGCGCCCGCGAGCTCGACTGGTTCCGTCCCTGGGACCGCGTGCTGGAGTGGCAGCCGCCGTTCGCGAAGTGGTTCGTGGGCGGGAAGCTCAACGTGGCGCACAACTGTCTCGACCGGCACCTCGGGACGTGGCGCGCCAACAAGGCCGCGCTGATCTGGGAGGGAGAGCCCGGCGACCGGAAGGTCCTCACCTACCGGCAGCTGCATCGCGAGGTCGGGCTGTTCGCGAACGGCCTCAAGGAGCTCGGCGTGGAGCGGGGCGACCGGGTGGCGATCTACCTGCCGATGATCCCGGAAGCGGCGATCGCGATGCTGGCGTGCGCCCGGATCGGTGCGGTGCACTCGGTGGTGTTCGGCGGATTCTCGGCGAAGTCGCTGCGCGACCGGGTGATCGATGCCCGGGCCAGGGTCGTGATCACCGCGGACGGCGGCTATCGCCGGGGCCAGGTCGTCCCGCTCAAGCGGACCGTGGACGAGGCCGTGGAGGGGCTCGACTTCGTGGAGAGCGTCGTGATCGTGCGCCGCCGCCCGGTCTACGCGGGGGACGAAGCGTTCGTGCACGTGGTGGAGGGACGCGACCACTGGTACCACCGGCTCGTACAGGACGCCTCCGCCGACTGTCCCCCGGAGGAGATGGATGCCGAGGACCCGCTGTTCGTGCTCTACACGTCGGGCACCACCGGGAAACCGAAAGGGATCGTGCACACCACCGGCGGTTACCTGACGCAGGTCGCCGCGACGACGAAGTGGGTGTTCGACCTGCGGGACGAGGACGTGTACTGGTGCACCGCCGACGTCGGCTGGATCACCGGACACTCGTACATCGTGTACGGGCCCCTGGCGCTCGGCGCGACGGTCCTGATGTACGAGGGGGCGCCCGACTGGCCCGACCGCGGTCGGTTCTGGGAGATCGTCGAGACCTACGGCGCGACCATCCTCTACACGGCCCCCACGGCGATCCGGGCCTTCATGAAGTGGGGCACCGACTGGCCGGGGAAGTACGACCTGTCGTCGCTTCGGCTGCTGGGTACGGTCGGCGAGCCCATCAACCCGGAGGCCTGGGCCTGGTACCGCGAGCACATCGGCGGCGGTCGCTGCCCGATCGTGGACACGTGGTGGCAGACCGAGACCGGCGCGATCATGATCACGCCCCTGCCCGGCGTCACCACGACGAAGCCCGGGTCGGCCACCACGCCCTTCCCCGGCATCGAGGCCGAGATCCTGGACGAGAGCGGCCGGGCCGCGGAGTCGGGCTATCTCGCGGTCACCTCCCCGTGGCCGTCGATGCTGCGCGGGATCTGGGGCGACGAGCAGCGATACCGCGAGACCTACTGGTCGAAGTTCGAGGGGATCTACTTCCCGGGTGACGGCGCCCGGAAGGACGACGACGGCTACTTCTGGGTCATGGGCCGCGTCGACGACGTCCTCAACGTCGCGGGCCACCGGATCGGCACGATGGAGGTGGAGTCGGCGCTCGTCGACCACCCGGCCGTCGCCGAGGCCGCCGTGGTGGGCCGGACGGACGAGCTGAAGGGGCAGGCGATCGCCGCGTTCGTCTCCCTCCGCGAGGGCTTCGAGCCGAGCCTGTCGCTCCGGGAGGAGCTGCGCGAGCACGTGGCGAAGGAGATCGGCGCGATCGCGAAGCCCGCGGACCTGATCCTGACCGGGGACCTTCCGAAGACCCGGAGCGGGAAGATCATGCGGCGCCTGCTCCGCGACATCGCCGAGGGGCGGGCGATGGGCGACATGACGACGCTCGCCGACCCCGAGGTGGTGGAGCGCCTGAAGGCAAAGTACGAAGAAGGGACGAACGGCAGCTGAGGAAGGCCTTCAACGCGGCTCCGGCTCCGCGGTCCCGTCGGACGCGGGCATGTCCGGCGCGGCCCCGGCTGCGGTGTCGGGCCCCGGGTCCGGCGGGGCCACGACAGGGGGCTCCCCCGACGGCGGGGCGGGCGGCACGGCGTCGGGCGCCAGCCCGAGTCGACGGTTCAGGAACTCGGCGCGACCCATCAGGTCCAGCACCCGCTCGACCCGGGCGCGGTAGGCCGCGCTCCCGCTCTCCGGGTTCCAGCGCGCCGGACGGGGCAGCGACGCGGCGAGCATCGCCGCCTGGCGCGGTCCGAGGCGGTCCGCCGGGACGCCGAACCAGTGGCGGGAGGCCGCTTCCGCCCCGTACACCCCGGGCCCGAACTCGGCCACGTTCAGGTAGAGCTCGAGGATGCGGGCCTTCGGGAGCGCCCGCTCGAGCTCGATCGTCAGGACCGCCTCCCTCAGCTTCCGCACCGGGCTCCGGGCGGGAGACAGCCACAGATTCTTCGCGAGCTGCTGGGTGATCGTCGACGCCCCGCGTGGCGGGCGCCTTCGCTCGATCGCCTGCTCGATCGCGGCCCGGGTCTCGGCCCGCGAGAATCCGCGGTGATCGAAGAACTCGATGTCCTCGGAGACGACGACCGCCTTCGCGAGCCACGGCGACATCCGTGAGAGCGGAACCGGCCGCCAGTCGGGGTCTTCGGAGAGCCCGGCCTCGCGGCGCCCGTCCCGCCAGCGCTCGATGAAGGCCGTGCTCGCGGGGAACCCGGACCGGAGGCGCACGACTTCGGGCCAGCGGGCGAGCTCGCGAAGCACGGGGGCCGACAGCGCGAGCAGGCCCCCGGCGGCGAGCAGCGCCGCCGCTCGCACCACGGGTTGGGTGCGGGCGCGGTCCGAGAGGCGGGAGGCGCGCCCCCGGAACCGCAGCGGGGCCGGCGACGGGGTCCCCTCCGGGATCGGCTCCGGGTCCTGTGCGGTCTCCGTGTTCCGCGGGACGGGAGGCTCCTCGTGTACGGGCATGAAGGATGCATAGAGAGCGGGCGAGCCCGCGCGCAATCCGCGCGTCGGAGCGAGGGCCTCCGCGCTTGCAGACGGGGGCCCGCAAGGTCAGGTTTCGCAGAAGGATCGCAAGGGCAGGTTGTCCGGCCGGTCAGCCCCGAACGAGGGTGCCTCCTGATGAGTGACTCACGGATGTGGCGCGCGCTCGCGCTCGTTTCGCTTCTCGCCGTCCTTCCCCTCTCCGTCGGCGGTTGCGTCGACGAGGAGAAGGTGTACGGAGATGACCGGCCCGTCGTCGGCGACCCGGAGCCGGCGGCCAACGGCTTCCTCGGGTACACGCAGGCGACGGCGAAGCTCACGATCTGCGGAAACTGTCACGCGGTCCCGCAGGCCCAGTGGGTCGGAACGGCCCACGCGGACGCGTGGGAGAGTCTCCAGGGGAGCGGGCACGCGTCCTCCTCCTGCGAGGGGTGTCACACGGTCTCCGAGCTCGGGAACGCGGCCACCGGCGAGAGCGGCTGGACGGCCACCGGCGATGCCCGCTACCACGACGTCCAGTGCGAGAGCTGCCACGGCGCCGGCCAGCAGCACGTGTCCAACCCGAACGCCACGCAGCCGATCGCCTCGATCGCGATCTTCGACGAGAGCGGCGGCTATCTCAGCTGCGCCGAGTGCCACAACGGCACGCACCACCCGTTCGTGGAACAGTGGAGCCTGTCGGCGCACGCCAACGTCGGCTTCCAGGGGTCCCGGGAGGGGTGTGCGGACTGCCACAGCGCGCAGGGGGCGCTCGCCGCGTGGGGCGTCCGGGCGGACTACGCGGAGAAGGGTGGCGACCCTCTCCCGATCGTGTGCGCCGTCTGCCACGACCCGCACGACGCCACGTTCGCCGGACAGCTCCGATTCCCGGTCCAGAACGCCAGCATCGAGCAGAACCTCTGCGCCCGCTGCCACAACCAGCGCTCGGTCCCCGACCCGCAGTCGTCGCACGGCCTCGAGCCGCACTCGCCCGAGGCGCTGCACCTCGTCGGCGAGGCCGGCTGGTTCCCGCCGGGCGCGGACTTCGCGCCGGGCACGATCGTCGGGACGCATGGACAGCTGGCGAACGAGCGACAGTGCGCCGCTTGCCACGTCGAGCCCTACACCGTGACCGATGCCGCGTCCGGTGCCTTCCTGTTCCAGGCGGTCGGTCACACGTTCCGCGCCATCCCGTGCGTGGACGGGAGCGGGATCCCGGATGGGAGCACCGGCTGCCCGCTCACGCCGGAAGCGCGCAACTGGCAGGGCTGCACCAACGCCGGGTGCCACGGGACCGTCGAGTCCGTGAACCTCCTCCTCGCGGCCCGGCTCAACCAGATCGCGCCGCGTGCCGACGAGCTCATCGCGCTCCTCGAAGTCGTCGACCCGAACCTTGAGGAGCCGGGCGGCGAGATCGACGCCACGAATCCCTCGTTCACGGTGGCGGAGGGCGCCTTCTTCAACTGGAGCCTCGCGAACCACGGCGGGTCCCTCACGGGCGCGACGGTGCACAACTTCCAGGTCACTCAGGCCCTGCTCGACGCCAGCATTCGGGCCGTCGAGGACGAGTACGGCCTCTGAGGAAGGACACGTGAGTTCGTGAACCCGACCCGTCGGGATTCCGCGCCCACTGACCGGCGCGGGGAGCGTGATCGCTTCCCCGCGCCGGCGGCGCTTCTGCTGCTCGCAGTGGCGATCGCCACCGGGACCGCGCTCGCCGCGGGGGGCGGTCATCCGAGCCCCGGGGCGGAGGTCAGGGTCCCGATTTCCCGGCTCCGCATGGCGGAGACCGGAGGGGCCTTCGATGCCAACCCCTGCCTGCAGTGCCACGAGGACATCGGCAGCCAGGCCGGCACCTGGAACGGGCGCCGCTTCTCTCACACGCCTCACGTCGAGCGGGCGGGTCTCGACTGCAGCTTCTGCCACACGTCGCTGCAGCAGCACGGCGGCATCACGCTCTCGGGGGTGGCCGCGTGCAACGAGTGCCACCACGAGCTGAGCGCCCCCGGGAGCTGCGGGCGATGCCACGCCGGCGCGAAAGGCGCCCCGGACCGGGTGTTCGAGACGGAGGTCGGTCCGTTCGACCACGGCATGCACGCCGCGGCGGGCTTTCCGTGTACCGGGTGTCATCAGGGCGCCTCGATGAGCACCGCGAATCTCGAGTGCACGACCTGCCACGCGGCGCACCACCGCCCGGAGGCCGGGTGCCGCGCCTGTCACGAGCCGGGGTCGGTGCCCGCACACCCGGACGTCGTCCACGAGAGCGGGTGCACGGGCTGTCACGGCGAGGCCGCGGCCTGGATCGACCGGTGGACGCGCGAGGTCTGTTCCGTCTGCCACACGGACCGGGACGACCACCACGCGGGGACCTCGTGCGCGCTGTGTCACATTGTCCCGCCCCTGGGAGGGTGAGCAGAGACCCGGACGATCCTCGGCCACCCCCCGCCCGCCTTCTCCGGATGAAACGGCCCGCGAAACCGGGCCGTTTCGCGTCTACGGCGCCCCCACTCCGCCGCCCGGCTCCGTCGGGGCGCACGGCGGACGAGCCCGGCACGGATGGTGCCTCGTTCCTCCCACGGCCCCTCAACCGGGAAACGAGACATGACTGCTTTCCTTCGACGGAGTGTCGCCGGCGTCGCCGGCGTGATCCTGGCCCTCGCCGCGGGCGGGCCGCTACTCGCCCAGGACGCGGCGCCCTGCATCATGTGCCACGGGTCCGCGTCCAACTTCGCCGGGTCCGCCGACTCCGCCCGTCTCGTGGTCACGGCCGAGACCTACGAGGCGTCCGTGCACGGCGAGGCGGGGATGCCCTGCACCAGCTGTCACGCCGGTCTCGCGTTCCCGCATCCGGCCGACCCGCCGGTCGCCGAGTGCTCCGCGTGCCATTCGTCGATCGCCGCCGAGTACGAGAACAGCCTGCACGGGTACGCGCTCGCGCACGGCGACACCCTGGCCCCCACCTGCACCGACTGTCATGGCCTCCACGACATCCGGCACAGCTCGGACCCGAACGCCCGGACGAGCCACGCGAACGCCCCCCTCGTCTGCGCGGAGTGCCACGGGCCGAGCGGCATCGAGATGAAGCGGGACGGGGTCCCGATCCCTCAGGTGTTCACCGCCTACGCTCGCTCCGTGCACGGCCAGCACCGCGGCGAGGGCGCGGCGAGCTGCACCGACTGTCACGGCGTCCACTCCATGAAGGGGCCGGGTGACCCGACCTCGAAGATCAACCGGGCG
>Ga0316577_10000342_pt1 | contig 17353 bp, 19 predicted proteins | sample S5NA_FD_203073 | JGI IMG/M metagenome (GOLD analysis project Ga0316577, IMG submission 203073) | Rhizosphere microbial communities from salt marsh grasses in Alabama, United States - S5-7_050615r2r1 | ecosystem: Host-associated > Plants > Roots > Rhizosphere | place: USA: Alabama | collected... | reverse complement strand
CCACATTTCGCGCCCTATTATTGCAAATGATTCTCAATTACAATTATACACATTTAACGATACTTGTCAAGTAAAAGTTCTGGTGACTAGAGGAAATGCTTTGGGGGTGTGAGCGGGCGCAAAGCGCTCACCCACACCCCCAATCTCCCCCCTTACCCAAACAAGTAGGGAAACATCGATCAAATTGACAATCGCCCTTTGACCTGCCCCCACACCTCCCGCAGCGCCTCTGTCACCGGGCCATCGGTGTGTTCCGTCACCGGGCAGCCCTGCACCATCGCCTCCGTCACGACGGTGTCGTATGGGATGCGGCCCGCCAGTTCAACGCCTTGCTCGGTGCAAAAGGCCGCGATCTCGTCGGAGCGAGCCGGGTTCAGATCGGCCTTGTTGATCGCCACCAGCGATTGCACGCCAAAGTGATCGGTCGTCGCCAATATGCGCTCCAGATCATGCACGCCCGAGACCGTCGGCTCGACGACGTGCAGCGCCAGGTCCGCACCAGAGCAAGCAGCGATAACCGGGCAGCCGATCCCCGGCGGCCCATCCACCAGCAGCAAAGCAGCCTCACTATTCAGCGCCTGCTGGCGTGCATGCTGCTTGACCAGCGTGACCAGCTTGCCCGAGTTCTCCTGCCCGGCGAAGAGGTGAGCGTGGAAAAGCGGCCCAAAGCGGGTGCCGGAGCGGAACCACTGCCCATCTTGTTGTTCCTCCATACGAATCGCATCTGCAGGACATTGATAGTGGCAGGCGGCGCAGCCCTCGCAGGCCAGTGGGTCCACCTGGTAAGCCTCGTCGCCGGAGATGATCGCCTCGAACCGGCATACGGCGTAACAATCGCCGCAGGCGGTGCATTTGGCCGGATCGATCATCGCCGACTTGCCGCCCGCAAACTCCTGCGTCTCCTGCTTTGTGGGGTCGAGCACCAATTCCAGGTTGGCCGCGTCCACGTCGGCATCAGCCAGGACGATGGAGATTTCACGCGAGGCCAAATGAGCCAGCGCGGCAGTGACGGTCGTCTTGCCGGTGCCTCCCTTACCGCTGAGGATGACGAGTTGCTTCATTGTGGGATCACCCCTTCGCCCTTGCCGCCAGCTTCTCAATGGAAGTGTACAGCTCCAGAAACTTCTGGCGGTACTCTGGTAGCGCCTCAACCAACGGCATACCTTCTGAATACGCCTCGGCGATATGCCTCTCCAGCGGGATGCGCATCAGAATCGGGATTCCTTCGGCGGCGCAGTATTCGTCCACACCCTCGTCACCGACCCCGTCGCGATTGACCACCACGCCGACGGGCAGGCCCAGTTCGTCGCGTGCTACCTCCACTGCCAGCCGCAGGTCATGCAGGCCAAAGGGCGTCGGCTCGGTGACCATCAGCACAAAGTCCGCCCCGCGCATTGTCTCCACTACAGGACAAGCGGTACCGGGCGGCGCGTCTAGAATCACGGGCTGACCATCGCGGTCAGCCGGGATGACCCAGCGCTTCAACTGGCGGATGATGGGGACGGCCATCGGCTCGCCCACGTTCATCGTCCCCTGGGCAAACGCCACATCTCCCGCCCCACCCCGCTCGATGGTGCCGGTCACGTGCAGCACCTCGCGGATTGCCTCCGTGGGGCAATTCAGCGTGCAACTGCCACAACCGTGACACAGCTCGGGAAAGACAAGCACGGCCTCCGCGACGACGGCGATGGCGTGGTACTGGCACACCTCAGCGCAGCGCCCGCAGGCGGTGCATCTCTCGGCATCGACCTCCGGGACAAGCTGGCCCACCTCCCGGCGCTCCTCGATGGCAGGGCGCAGAAAAAGCGCCGCGTTGGGCTCCTCCACATCGCAATCCAGGAACAGCGGACCAGCGAACCCAGCCGATCCCTCCAGGCTCAAAGCCAGGCCGAGCGCCACGGTCGTCTTGCCCGTGCCTCCCTTACCGCTTGCAACTGTGATGATCATTACAACCCTCTTGCACTATTGTATCCTGAACCGTATTGACCCCCAAGTAAGCGTTCAAAAACAACTTGGGTGTTTCTTCCTGTTGTCCAGGGCGATTCCGTCCAAAAAGTACGAGCTTGTTTTTGAACGCGGCCTAAGCCAGCTCCCGCAAGGCCTGGTCCAGTTGCTCACGGATAGGCTGATCGGCGAAGGAACCACCCCCGATGGCATTGTTGGGACACACGGCCACGCAGCCGCCGCAACCCATGCAGCGGTTATGGTCCACCGTGGAGACGCACACGTTTCCTAAAAGCTCCAAGGAGAGTGCCTCGTACGGGCATACCTCCACACAGTTTCCGCAGCCGGAACAGAGAACGGGGTCCACAGTGACGGTCTCCAGGGGAGACGTGTATCCCGCCCCCAGCGCTAGTTGGCGCAGCGCGCCGATGACGTCGGAGATGTGCACCTCCTGGGGACACGAGGCGTAACACAGATCGCAGGCCGTGCAGTACCAGATGGTCGCATCGTCAAAGACGGCCTGGCGCATACCCAGGGCCGCCTTGTGGAGCACCCGACGCGGATTGTACGCCGGATCGCGCCAGGGAATGATGCATCGGCTGACGCACGTCCCACAGGCGTAACACACCGGCAGGCTCTCGCCGCCGGGAACGAGAACGACCTCATCGGCAAACGTGGTCGGAGTTGTTTCTTTGTGCATCGCTCATCGCTCCTTGATCGCCCTCAGCAAAATATCTCGCCGCGAACGACACTGGGACCCTGCCGCTCGATCTGTCGCTCAAAATCGGCGGCAATATCGGCCAGATACCGCGCCTCTCCATCCGGCGGCGGAGCGGCCTCGGAGGCCCACTCGACGTGCAAGCGGTCGGCGTCCAGGCCCAGCGTCCCAAAGATGTCCTTCAGCAGCGCCATGCGCCGGCGCGCGTGGTAATTACCCTCTTTGTAATGGCACTGACCTGGCAGGCAGCCCGTCACCAGCACCCCGTCGGCGCCGCGCAGGTAGGCGGTAATGATGAGATGCGATTCCACACGGCCCGAGCACGCCACGTTGACCACCCTGATAGAATCCGGGATCGGCCGCCGGGCCGCACTGTCCGTGGCAGCCACGCTGCGCGAGCACCAATTGCACACAAAGCCGACGATTCGCGGTTCAAACTCGCTACTCATCACACTCGCTCTCCCTTCGGGGCAGCCAGGCTCACAGGAACAGCTCGTCGCAGATGGGACTGGGGCCTGCTTGCTCGATCTGATCCGTGAACTCTTTCACGACCTGAACGAAGCGGGGTGCCTCGGAGGCCGAGACCCACGAGAGTCTGAAGCGGTCCGCCATCTCTAGCTCCAGCGTGTCAAAGATGGACTTTAACAGCGCCGTCCGCCGCCGCGCATGCAGGTTTCCCTTTTGGTAGTGACACTGACCGGGCCAGCACCCGCTGATCAACACGCCATCGGCCCCGCTGAAAAAAGCGGTCAGCACGAAAAGCGGGTCCACCCGGCCAGAGCACATCACGCGAACAACCATGACCGAAGGCGGCATCTTGAACCTGGACACCCCGGCCGAATCGGCGGCCGCGTAGGTGCACCAGTTGCACAGAAACCCCACGATTCTGGGTGTGAACGCTTGGTTTTCCATGTCTCCTCCCTACGTGGCAACCTGAACCAGCTCTTCTTGCTCAAAGGTCCGCAGCGGAATCTCCTCGGTCACTTCCCGCCCTGGCTGATACTCAAACAGCGCCTGGGCCGACGCAGCCACCTTGGAGAACAATGTCGAGAGCGGGATGTCGGCAGGGCACACGTCGGTGCACATGCCACACCCCACACAGGAGACGCTCATGTGGGCCATGCGTCCAAGTTGGAAAAAGACCGTGTTGGGCGGCACCCGCAGCCCACCTTTCCTTTGCAGCTCACCTTCGTAGAACTCGGGGGAGCGTTCGGCATCCTGGGAATCGAAATAGCACAGCCGGCAGTAGCAGATCGGGCACACCGTCTTGCAGGCATGGCAGCCGATGCAGCGGCCAAAGGTGCGGATCAGCCCTTGCATACCGACCTCGACCCCGGCGAAGAGCTCTTCCCGGAAGGCCTCGCGCTGCCCCACGGCGCGCTGGACCGGTTCGCTTTCCAACTCGCCCGACGACGACGCGCCCTCCAGGCCTTCCACGAACGCGGCTCCTTTCTCGGTGTTCACGTGCAGCGTGCATTGCGTATCGAGATCCGCCTCCCCCAGCAGCGCGATGGTGATATCGGCGTTCTCGGGGACAAAGTTCACGCAGGCGCGACAGGTCGGCCTCACGTCCTCATCCACCTCGCCCTGCTTCACCGCCTCCCAGTACCCGGGCAGCTTCTCTTCCAGCGCGCCGTCGACGCCAGCGTCGAGCGGGTAGACGCCGCTGCAGGTCGAGCTGATGAGCAGGATATTATCCAGGCTGCACTGGTTGAGCTTGACCAATTCGATGAGCGCCCGCAGCTCGCACGGCTTGACCACAGCCGCGACAGGCTCGCTGGGTGGCCCTTGCAACGTCAGGCGGGAGAGCAGCCCGCCGGCGTTGGCGGGCATGAACGGGAAAAGGGGACACGCGGCGCCACCTTCCTCGAACGCCGTCGGGTCGGTGAACAGGGAATAGGCTACCCCCTCGCCACCGCTTCCGGTCCTGCCCAGGGCCAGCACAGCGCTCACCTTGCCGCTTTCCAGCAAGGATCGCAGCAGCTCCCGCGTGGTTTCCTCGGCTCCTTTGCTGATAACCAAGCTCTCAGGCATCCTGTACCTCCTGCTTGCAGTAGATCTCCACGTAGGGCTGCTCCACCTGGTGCAGCTCGTCCATCTCATAGTCCACCAGCGGCAGCGCGTCCTCCAGGCTCCTGCCCGCGACGTACCCCAGCGCCTCCTGCGCCCGGTCCGCCATCAGGCTGAACACCTGGCCGACCGGGATGTCCATCGGACAGGCATCCTCGCACGCACCGCACGAGACGCACGAGAGCGCCATGTGCGACGCCCGCCCGATGTGGAACAGCAGCGTATCGGGCGAGAACCGCAGCGCCCCCTTGCGCCCCGCCCGCGCCAAATAGTTCTCGGGGGGCAGCTTGAGCGCCGCTGATTCAAAGTAGCACTGGCGGCAGTAACACACGGGGCAGACACGCTGGCAGTTGTGACAGTTGATGCAACTGCTGAACACGTCCAGCAGGTTCTCCGCGCCCGCGACCGTCTCGCGCAGGTCGGCGTGGGCCTGCCGGCGACGCTCCGTCTGTGCCTGTTCGGCCTCCTCGACCCGCGCGCTCCAATCGTCCAGCGCAGCGTCGACGGGCATACCCATACCCTCCAGGACGCGCTCCCCCTTGGAGCTGCCAGGGACGATGAGGATGGTTCCATCCGCGCCCAGCGTACCGACGTGTAAATCGGAGCCCAGCAGGCTGAAATGGTTGCACATCTGGCAGGTCGGTCGCATGGGAGAGCGATCTCCCTCTGCGGCGGCCTCCGCGAAGCGGGCCGCGCCAGCGGCCGGATCCCCGATATAGTCCGATAGGGGCAACACGCCAGGACAGTCTAGGGTGATCAAGCATACATCGTCCAGGTGAGCCTGCTTGAGCTTGGACAGCTCGATGGCAGCTCGTGCCTCGCAAGGCCGCACGACCGCCGCTACTCGCTTGCTCCCGTTTCCACGCATCGTCAGGCGACTGATCGCCTTGCCGCCCTGGACGGGCATCACGGGCGGCAGCGGAGAGGCCTTGTCGAGAATGGCCGGATCCTGCAGCAGCAGGTAGGCGAAAGAGTCCCCCGCCGGTACCTCCACCGGGATGAGCAGGGCGTCGAACACCTTTTTTTCCAGTGCCTCTTTCAGCCAGCCGACGAGGGCCGCCGCGACGCCGCCCTCTGCTTTTAGCGTTGCGCCGCTGCTTCTTGCTGCGCTTTTTTCGCTCATGTGTCGCTCCTTGTCGTCAGCGGGTTGGGCCCCAGCTTTTTGATGTGATCGTTGAACTCGGTGGCCGTATCCACGAACCGCTGGCCCTCGCCGTGGGCCACGTAGCGGAACCAGACACGCTCGGGCTCCAGACCGAGTGTGTCGAGCAAGCTCTTGACCAGGGCGACGCGCCTGCGGGCGCGAAAGTTGCCGTCGTTGTAGTGGCAGTCGCCCGGGTGGCAACCACTGATCACCACCCCATCTGCTCCCTCGATCAGCGGGCGCACAATGTGCACCGCTGGCAGCGCCCCGGTGCAGTTGACGCGAGACGGTACCACGTTCTCCGGATACTGCAGGTGATGCGCCGCGGCGGTCTCGCTGCCGCCAGAGCCGCACCAACTGCACAGAAAGTAGATGATTCTGGGCTCGAATTCGCGTTCCTCGCTCATAGCTCACCTCCGATCAACAGAGCATCAAGTGCGGCTACAGACTGCTCACCCATAAAATCCCGCAGATAAGAAGCGTCGTTGGGACATACCGCCACGCACGACCCGCACGAATCACACAGGAAGGGCCGGATCTTGACCACCTTCTGGCGCTCGTCGATATACCGCGCGCCGTAGGGACAGATATCAACGCAGATGCCGCATCCCATACACAGGGATTCGTGCACCTCGGCGACAAACATGCCGTTTGGCGGCGGCATCTTTTGCTTGCCGATGACAACCAACACGCGACCAGCGGCGTCCCTGGCAGTCAGGATCGTCTCATCAAACGAGCGCGGTGAATGGGCCAGCCCCACGGGAAAGATGCCGTTGCCGGCTAGCTCGAAGGGCTTGGTCAGCTTCTTGATCGCCTCCTCGTAGGGATAGTTGCTGATGTCGCTGGAGAAAAAGCCCTCATAGTCCAGTGGATAGCCCAACAACTGGGAGAGGGCCTGGTTGTTCTCCGCGTCCGGCACAACCCCGGTGCTCAGCACAACCCAATCCGCCTGGACACTCTGCCCCCCGCCAGCGACCTCCAACCCGGCCCCGTTGCCCTTGACCTCAGGATAGTCGTCATCGGGGAAACGGACGAACTTTACACCCGCCTCTTTGGCCAGCCGGTAATAGTCCGTCTTGCCATAGGTCGCGATGTCGCGGTAAAAGACGGTCACCTCGGCCCCTTGCTCCCGCAGCGCGAGTGCGTTCTTCAGCGCCTGGTTGCAGCAGAGCCGGGAGCAGTAGTCCACCTCCGGGATCCTCGATCCCACACACTGGATCATCGCCACCCGTTCGGCAGTCTCCCCCTCCTCCATCTTTGCCAGGAGCTCCGCCTGCGTCATAACCCGTGGGTCCTGGCCATAGAGGAATCCCTGGGGCACGTACTCCCCGGCTCCCGTCGCCACGACGATCACGCCGGCATCCAGCGGGACCGGCCCCGTTGGTGTATCCACCACCACGTGGTAGTTACCCGCATACCCCTCCGCTTGAGTCAATCGAGATTGGGTGTAACACGTGACGTTGTCGGAACTCTCCACGGTAGCGACGAGGTTCTGAACGTACGCCCGCTGCTCCTCGTCAAAATACCGCGTCTGGCCGCCCAATGCCTCCCCGCGCTCCACCAGCACGACGGGGAACCCATTGGCGGCGATCTCGGCCGCCGCCGTCAGTCCGGCCAGCCCGCCGCCGACGACGAGCGCCCGCGGGATGAACGTGTCCGCGGGCGGAGCGGCGTGCCTGCCGCGCTTGACCCTCTCCACCGCGCCCTGGATCAACGCCAGTGACTTGAGCAGCATCTTGTCCCGATCCGTATGGACCTGAATCACGTCCTCCCTGAAACGCAGGTACTCGCACAGAAGCGGGCTGAGCCCGGCCATCATCACCGCTTTGTTGTACTTGCCCTTTTTCTGCAGGGGGGTGCAGGTAGCCAGGATGACGCGGTTAACGCCGGACTGCTTGATGCGCTCGGCCGTGGCCTGGATCGTGGGCCCGGTGCAGCAGCCCTCGATGACCTCGGCGTGATCGACGCCAGGCAGCGCCCGTACCCGTTCTTCTAGAGCTTGCAGGTCCATCCGCTCGTCGAACTGGCCGAAGCAACGACAGATGAACACACCGACACTGGCAGGTTGGCCCGACACATCCCGCAGCGTCGGGCCGGGGGCCGGCGCAAAGTTCTTGTCGCCCCAATACTTGCGCATCTCGGTCAGTGCCGCGCAGCCCTCCCACACAGTCTCTGGATTGCCCTTGGCTCCCGTCAGCTCGCCGACGGCAAAGATGCCGTCCACGTCCGTCTCGCAGCACGAAAAGGGCCGGATGCGGCAGAATCCGTTCTCGTCTGCCTGCACGCCCGTCAGCCGCGAAAGCTCCGCCATCTGAGAGGGCGGGCTCTGCCCGGTGACCAGGATGGCCAGCTCAACGGCGTGGGTACGCGATTCGCCGTCCAGGGTGGTATAGTCGACGGTCACTTGCTCGGAGCCGTTCTCGGGGACGACCTTTAGCGTCTCCGCCCGCTCCACGCGCACGCCGGCGTCGAGGGCCTTTTGATACCACTGGTGATGCCCCTTCCCCGTCCCGCGGTAATCGTGCAGGAAGACGGTAACGTCAGCCTCCGGCAAGATCTCTTTAAGCCTCACGGCGCGGTAGATGGCGCTCACGCTCAGGTTATAGCTCTCGTATTCAACGCCCGGCCGGTTAAAGTGTGGCGTGATGATGACGCCAAACGTCTGCGGGATCTTGCCTGAGGGCAGGCGCACGCAGTCGCGCACAAAGTTGGTCAGGAACGAGCGCCGGCCCAGTTCCGAGTTGAGGATCACACTGGGGCTTTGCCCCAGGGCGAAATCGCGCAGGTCCTCATCGCTGGGCGATTCGAATGCATCGGCCAGGACGATCACGCCCACATCGGCCTCCAGCACCTCCTCCGGACGCTCGACCTTGAGCGCGCCGGTGGGGCACACCTCCTCGCACTTCAGGCAGCGGGTGCAGTGCTCGAAATCGATCACGTAGCAGTTCTCCCATCCAGCCTCGGGGACGACGCGAATTGCCTTATGGTCGTCCACCTCAACCGGGCAGACCTCGATGCACTGGTCGCACTCGATGCAGGCGAAATTATTGACCACCTGATCCCGCTTCTTGAACTTGACGTGGAAATGGCCCGCCTCGCCGGAAACCTCCAGCAACTCGGCATTGTAGCAATCCTGCATCGCGCCGTTGGCCTTGAAAGCGCGCTGGGGCATGTGCCCGCAGATCCAGCAAAAGTCGAGCGGCAACTGGGCCAGGGCCTGGTATTTCACCTCGTCCACGTAGGAGCCACGGTTGAGCAGGATAAACTTGTGCCCGCTCTTGCCGATGGCATACGCGGCCCGGTAGCCGCCTAGATTGGTCCCATAGACCAAAACCGTGCTCTCGTTCGGATGTTGTGTGTCCACGCTTGCCATATACCTACCTCCTTGCATGGGGCTCAAAACCGCGACTTGAGCCTCGATCCGGCGGATTGGTTCTGCCTGTGAGCTCTGGATTTCCGATCAGCTATCAATCGTGCCATACACTGTCCTCCTGACATATCGTGCATCTTGACCGGTCGACGAGACCCGCGGCTGAAGGCGCACGGCCTCCTAGCGGCTCAGGGTTCAGGTAGAGCCCGGGCTACAGGCCCTGCCGACGCCAAACAGCGATACAGACTTTTTTACCCTTTGACTCCCACACCGGGGGCACTTGGGCTCGGCCTGCCGGGAAGGCGAGCGTACGAACACCTCGAAACCCTCACCACATTCTTGGCATCGATACTCGTAAATCGGCAAAGTACCTCAACTCGCCGCCAACTTGTCCAGCCGTCCCATCGCCTCGTTCAACTGCTGCTGCAGCATCTCGATCTCCTCCCGCAGCCGGCCTGCCTCGTCCTCCTCGTATTCGCTCTCGCCGGAAGACTCCTCGTGGCCGTGCGCTAGACTCTCGCTGCACGGCGCAGCGCCCTGCAGCGCCCCGCCCAGGTACTGCTCCAGCGCGTGACGCACGGAGCCTGTGGCCCCGGTCACCGCTTCGATACCGCACTGCTGGAAAAGCCCAATCGCCCGCCGGCCCATCCCGCCCGCCAGCATGACGTTGGCGCCCTGGCCTTCGATGAAGGCGGGCACCTGTCCCGGCTGGTGGTGACCGTAGTACGGGTTCTCCACCGCGTTGACCTGTTGTACCTCGCGGTCCTCAAGATCTACAAACACATAATAGGGACAGCGTCCAAAGTGCGGGCTGACTACACTATCCAGTCCCCTGTCGTCGTCAGCCGAAATTGCCACGCGTGTTACACGCTGCATAATTCATTCCTCCTCTTGAAGTTTGTCGAGCTGCACCATCACCTCGGCTAACTACTGTTGCAGTTCACCGGCCCGTGCCCCTCCCACGCCCCATGCCGCGCCCCAAGCCCGTCCCGGTGTGAGCCGGTCGACTAGCACCGCCGGTGGCAGCTAGCTCACCGGCCTTGAACGCCTCGACCGCCTGGCGCACCGTCCCGCCGCCAAAGAGGTAGATGGGAACGCCGGCAGCTTGAAAGACATTAAAAGCATTGGGACCTACGTTGCCGGTGACCACCGCCTGTGTCCCGCGCTCGATGATGAACTGGGCCGCCTGGATGCCCGCACCGCCGGAAGCACCAATCGCCGGGTTCTCCACGACCTCGAACGCCATCGTGTCTGTCTCGACGAAAACGTAGGCGGCACAGCGCCCAAAGACCGGGCTCGCCTGGGCGTCTAGGGCAAGTTCGGTCGCGCCATCTGTGCCATTCGATGTAACCGCTATTTTCATTATCTGCATTCCTCCCGTTAAAGGATATACTCAAACTCGTTCTCAGCTACGCCTCCCTCGATCCTGCACTCTGTGCCTTCGAATCCCGGCACACCGCTCATCCTCTATCCTATCCCTGCTTGAGGACGATGCTCCCGACCGGCACTCCCACATCGCGGGCGATGACGGGACACTTGGCCTGGAGCAGCAAAAACACCCGCGATCCCTCCTCACTCAGCGTCTCATAGTTGGCCTGCCCCTTGGCGATGATGAGTTCAGCCTTCTCGTACAGCTCGCGGAACTCATCCGAACAGCGGTCGAGGGTCGTTCCCGGCGCATCCGAGCCGGTGCTCACGATCTCTGCCACGCGATCCAAACCGGCGGCCAGCGCATCCTCTCGCGTCGCATCGTTCAGCGTTGGCCCACCCTTCACCGCATAGACCACGGGCACATCAAGCGCCTCGATCAGCACCCGGTCGAAGACAGTCTCGCCGGCATTGTCGGCCAGGTAAAGAAGGGGAACAGTGCCGTCGTGTCCCTCCGTACCGGCCCTGGCGAGCGCCTCACGGAAGGCCGCCCCGTCGTCCGCGGCGAAGGACTGCGCCAGCACCCGCTCCACCGTGCCCCACAGGTCGCACTCCTGGCCGCGGGCCACGTCCATAATGTTACCGGCGATGCTCAATCGCACCGCAACTTCTAGTGGCTCGCTCGCTTCTCGAACGAGCACCTTTAGCCGTGGATAGAGGGCCAGCGCCTGGCGGGTACTGGCGGCCTTGGCCTCCCGGTAAGGATCGCCGTTTCCGGCCACCTGCCGCACGATGCGATGCACCCGGTCGCCGATCTCTGGCGGAGTGGCCGCCGGTTCGATCTGCCGGAGCACTTCCAGCACGCGGTCGAGCACCGCTCGCTGCCGGACGTCATCGGCCCCAGCCCGCCGCGCCGCGTCCAGCGCCTGGCGCAGAAAACATGGATAGCAATCCAAATAAGTCCTCAATTTGCCCCCTAGAAACTGTTTCTAAGTATAACATTCTATATGCGATTTGTCAATAGACATTTACCAATTGTTAATCGACTATTGACAATTAACATATAGTGTAGTATACTTTTCCAGGAAAGTGAGGCAAAAGAATGCCCGGACACAACAGCAGAAAAGGACGAAGGCACACCCGCCGGGCGGCCGGCATGATGGAGTCGGCGCTGCTCCTGCTGCTGCACTTTGAGCCTGCCCACGGCTACACCCTACTGGAAGAAGTAGGTGAGTTCGGCTTGGATGCAATGGACCCCAGCGCAGTTTACAGGATGCTGCGGGATATGGAGGACAAAGGCTGGGTCAATTCGACGTGGGACGAGGAACAGAGCCTGGGGCCACCCCGGCGGGTCTATCGCATCACCGACGTAGGAGAAAAGGTATTGGCAGCTTGGATTCAGGATCTCGACGAAACCCGCAAGATGCTCAACCGCTTGGTCAGCAAGTACCGCAATCACATGGAGGTATGCGAGGGAGAGCACTACGTACACTCCACCGAGACAGAATCTAAGGGCTCGTAAAAGAACAACCTCCCGTGATGTTGTTGTAGAAAAGGAGAAAGAATGATCGAAAAAGCTAAAGTCTTGGAAGCCCTGCGTGAGGTGCAGGATCCTGAACTAGGCAAGAGCCTGGTCGAATTAGGAATGGTGCACGACGTGGAGATAGAGGGGGCCCGCGTGTGCCTGACACTGGCGCTGACAACGCTGGCCTGCCCCCTCAAGGAGCGCATCACGAACGACACCCGCCAGGCACTCCTGGCACTGGACGGGGTACAAGACGTGCAGGTCAGCCTGCGCGAGATGACGCCGGAGGAGAAGGAACGGATTTGGCCCAAGACGCAGCAGCAAAAGCGCGAGCCTGGTGTGGCAGAGCACCTGAACACGATCAAACGCGTGTTGGCGGTGATGAGCGGCAAGGGAGGCGTGGGCAAGTCGTCGGTGGCGGCGCTGCTAGCCGTGGCTCTGCGGCAACAGGGGCAGCGCGTGGGTGTGCTGGATGCCGACATCACCGGCCCCAGCATCCCCAAGATGTTCGGCTTGCGCAATACGCCGCCCATGGGACCGGTGGGCATTCTGCCTGCAGAGACAAAAACCGGCATCCGGGTCATGTCCATCAACCTGCTCCTACCCGACGAGGACGAGGCCGTCATCTGGCGCGGCCCGCTGGTCGGCGGGGCGATCCGCCAGTTCTGGGGAGATGTGGTATGGGGCGATCTGGACGTACTGGTGGTCGATCTGCCGCCGGGCACCTCCGACGCCTCGCTGACGGTGATGCAGTCGATTCCACTTAACGGCGTGGTGCTGGTGACCTCGCCGCAGGATCTGGCGGGGATGGTGGTGCGCAAGGCAGCGCGGATGGCCTGGCAGATGAAGGTATCCATCGTCGGCCTGGTGGAGAACATGGCCTACGCCGTGTGCCCCAAGTGCGGCGAGCGTATCGAGGTCTTTGGCCCCAGCCAGGCGATGAACACGGCGATGCAGCTAGGCGTGCCCATGCTGGGGCAACTGCCGTTGGACCCGGAGCTGGCCCGCGTCTGCGACACAGGCGCGATCGAGAATTATGCAATGGACGTGTTCGAGCCTATCGCTGCCAAGATCACGGAGCGCGCATCGGCCCAGCCGAGCACGCCGATATTCTAGTCGTGCAGATGGAGGAACGCGGATGAAGATTGTCGTCACGTCGAGCGGCACAACCCTCGAAGCGCAGGCCCACCCTGCCTTTGGGCGCTGCCCTACCTATCTCTTTATCGACACCGATACAATGCAGTTTGAGGCCGTGGAGAACCCGGCGGCGAACGCCGCTGGCGGGGCAGGTATCCAAGCGGCGCAGTTCGTCGTCGAGCGCGGGGCGCAGGCGGTGGTTACCGGCAACGTGGGCCCCAACGCCTTTAAGGTCTTGCAGCCTGCAGGCGTCCCCATCTACCTCTTCGAAGGTGGAACGGTGCGTCAGGCGGTGGAGGCCTACAAGGCCGGCGAGCTATCTGCCAGCGGCGGTGCCAGCCGGCCGGCTCACGCCGGGATGGGCTCGGGGCGCGGCACACCATCCCGAGAGGAAGAGATCGCAGTGCTGCGGGAGACGGCCCGAGAACTGCGCAAACAGGTAGCCGAGGTGATGGAGCGGCTAGACAGACTGGGGGCAGGCACAAGCACAGAGGGTGAATAGCCACCTCCTTAGAAGTCATTTGCGTCATCAGGCAACCTTGCGAAGGTCAGGAAGCAGATTTCGGTACCGGAGTACTTCCGTTTGCCCAGAATCACGTTAATGGTGATCCATTTCGCAACCTTCGCAAGGTCAAGCATGGACTCTTGGAAACAAACGCCCAGTGGGCGCTAAATTAAACATCAAGGAGCAATAAAATGAAACAGGGTGATATCGTCGTCATCGGCGGAAGCGCCGCCGGCCTGACCGCTGCGATCACGACGCGGCGGCACCATCCGGACCGCAAGGTCCTCATCGTACGCAAGGAAAAGCAGGTGTTGATACCATGTGGCATCCCGTACATCTTTGGCACCGTGGGCAGCCCTCAAAAGAACCTCATCGGCGACGCCGTCCTGGAGAAAAACGGCATCGAGCTGCTGCTGGCAGAGGCCACGGACATAGACCGAGAGCAGAAAATGCTGCACACGAGCGATGGCGAGGTTAGCTACGAAAGGCTCGTGCTTGCCACGGGTTCACGCCCCATCATGCTGCCGATACCCGGCTGTGACCTAAAGGGTGTTTATTCGATCGTCAAGGACGTCGAATACCTGAGCGGACTCCAACAGCAGCTCGAAACGGCCAAGAACGTCGTCGTCATCGGCGGCGGGTTCATCGGCGTCGAGTTCGCCGACGAGATCAACAAGGCCGGTGACAAGCAGGTCACAGTCGTCGAGATCGCGCCACACTGCCTCTCGCTTGCCTATGATGCAGAGTTCTGCGTCGAGATGGAAAAGGTCGTCACGTCGCGAGGCATCGACATCCGCACCTCGGCCAGGGTGGAACGCATCGACGGCGACGGGAAGGTCGAACGGGTTGTGCTGTCCGATGGCACCGAGGTCGAGGCTGACGTGGTGATCCTGGGCGTGGGTGCTGCCGCCAACGTGGACCTGGCAAAGAAAGCGGGATTGCGCATCGGCCTGACCGGGAGCATCGCCGTAGACCGAACGATGCAGACGTCGGACAAGGCCATCTTTGCCTGCGGCGACTGCGCCGAAAAGATATCCTTCTTCGGCGGGCGGCCCTCCCCGCTCAAGCTGGCCTCTATCGCCACGTTCGAGGCGCGCATCGTCGGCGCGAACCTGTTCAGCATCCGGCGCGAGAACGTCGGTACGGTGGGCGTCTGGTCCACGGCCGTGGGAGAGGTGGCGCTGGCCACCGCCGGGCTGACGGAGGCGATGGCGCGGGAGCACGGATACGACGTGGTCGCCACGACCATCGAAGGCCCCAACCGGCATCCAGGCGCCATGCCAGGCGCGACGAACACCAAGGCCAAGCTAGTTTTCGAACGAAACTCGGGTGTGATCCTCGGCGGGCAGATCATGGGGGATGCCGCCGCAGGCGAGATCATCAACGCTATCTCAGCCTGCGTGCAGAGCCGCATGACGGCTGAGGACATCGCCACGTTCCAAGTCGGCACCCACCCCGCGCTGACCGCCTCACCCATCGCCTACCACATGGTCAACGCCGCCGAAATGGCGATCAAGCAGATGCACAAGCAGGGAGCATAACGATGGCAAAGATACTGATCATCGACGACGATCCCGATTTCGTCCTAGCCGTCCGTATGCCGCTCGAGGCCGCAGGCTTCGAGGTTGAGGAGGCGGCTACGACTGAGGAAGGTATCAAAAAAGTCTTGGGCGTTCAACCGGACCTGGTGATCCTAGATGTGATGATGCCAACAGGTTATGAGGGATTCGAGACCGCTCGCGCGATCCGCGAGGAGCACGGCTTGAAGGAACTGCCGATCGTGATGCTCACCAGCTTACACGAAAAGCGCAAGGTGCCCTACCGCTTCGCCCCCGACGAGACCTACCTGCCAGTGGATGTGTTCCTGGACAAGCCCATCGAGCCGGATGCGCTCGTCGACACGATTAATGAGCTGCTTGGCGAGCGACGCGAGGAACCGAAACATCCCCTGTAGAGCCTGTGGGCCAATGAGGAATCCCGTTCCAAGAAGACACACCTGGCGATCTGTTTTGGGAGAAGCAGTGAATGAAACTCACAGTACAACACGTGGATGGCCTGCGCTTCCTGGCGACGGCTGGGAGTAACGCCGTCGTCGTGGACGCTGCGCCTGAGGACGGTGGAGCAGGCACGGCGCTGAGCGCGCCGCAGTTGTTCGCGGCAGCGATAGGCGCCTGTGTGTGCGAGTTTGTGACCAATTCCTGCCGGCTGCACGACATTCCCCTCGAGCGATTGGAAGTAGAGGTCGCGTGCGAGGAGCTGGAGCGCCCGCGCCGCCTCGGCGCGGTGGATGTGCAGGTCAGCATCGAACCGCCGCTGCCGGAGGAAATGAGACGCAGGCTGCTCGGCGTGGCAAAGCACGCCACCTTGGTCAACACGCTGGCGCGCGCGCCTGAGGTGACCATCCAGTTTGCAGGCACCAGCTCTGCGCCAACCGAAGGGGAGTGAAAGACACATGCCGATCTACGAGTATCGCTGTCGGGGTTGTGGCGAGACGTTCGAGGTGCTGGTGCGCGGGAGCACAGACGTTGCGTGTCCCCACTGCGGCAGCGCGTCGTGGGACAAGCTGCTATCCGCCCCGTTCGTATCGAGCGGGCAGGCAGCCCGGCAGGCGGGACATACCTGCTGTGGGCGAGAGAATCGCTGCGCCGCGCCGCCCTGTTCAGAGGGCAGCGCGTGTCGGCGCGGATAATGTGAGGAGGTGAGTGAAATGGGTAGAGGTCGTGGAGGCGGACGAGGGCGAGGGCCAGGCCGCATGGGCGGTTCACAGGCCGCCGGGCCGGGTGGCACCTGCGTTTGCCCCAACCCTAACTGCGGGCACCGTGAGCCGCATCAGGCAGGCGTGCCCTGCTATCAGAAGAAATGCCCGAAATGTGGAACGCAAATGATCCGCGAAGCGTAATGGTGCGCTCCGGACAAAAACGATCAGTGCGGGGATCATGAGCAAAGAGCCCAAGATCACCTGCGTCGTGGATAACGCCGTCCAGCCCAGCTCGCGCCTGCAGGGCGAGCACGGGCTGGCGTTCCTGATCGAGATCGAGTCCGGACGAGTGTTGTTCGACACCGGGCAGAGCGGCGCGGTGCTGTTGCACAATCTGGACGTTCTAGAGATCGAACCGGAGTCTATCGATGCGCTGGCGATCAGTCACGCGCACTATGACCACACCGGTGGCTTGCCGGCGCTGCTCGGACGCACCCACCCCGGCCTTCCACTCCACGCGAACCCCGACCTATTCCGCGAACGCTTCTCACGCCGCGGGGATGAATTCAAATCCGTCGGCCTGCCGCTGGCGCAGGAAACGTTACGGGCACAGACGGCGCTGCACCTGAGCGCCGAACCGCAGCAGATCCTGACCGGTATATGGACGACCGGCGAGATCGCATCCCGCCCTGAGCCGATGGGAAGCAGCCCACACCACATGATACGGGAAGGGGACAGCTTGATTCCGGACCCTTACCAGGACGACATGGCACTGGTCGTCGAAGTGGCCTCGGGCCTGCTCCTGCTCTGCGGCTGCTGCCACGCCGGACTGCTCAACACGCTCTCCCACGTTCAGCGCGTCTTTGAGCAGCCT
>Ga0316577_10000341_pt1 | contig 17356 bp, 12 predicted proteins | sample S5NA_FD_203073 | JGI IMG/M metagenome (GOLD analysis project Ga0316577, IMG submission 203073) | Rhizosphere microbial communities from salt marsh grasses in Alabama, United States - S5-7_050615r2r1 | ecosystem: Host-associated > Plants > Roots > Rhizosphere | place: USA: Alabama | collected... | reverse complement strand
TCGTTGGACCCCCTACCCCACCGCGACGAACCCCTCGGGACGGGACCACCTCCACCGCCTCACCATGCGCGGGGACGTCGTGGAGCGCCTGGAAAGGGACCCACCGAAGCTCGACGAGGCCCACCTGATGGCCCTGACCCGCGCGCCCGGCTGGTGGGAGCGGGCGACACCGCATCTCCTCTATTCCTGATGAATCACCATGACGAATCCATGGTCTCCGCCCTCCGACTGGACCCGAATCACCACCCTGGAAGCCCACACCGCCGGTGAGCCCCTGAGGATATTCACCGGGGGTATCCCTCCCATCCCGGGGGACACGATTCTGGAGAAGCGACGCTTCGCCAGGCACCAGATGGATGCCCTGCGCACGACTCTCATGTGGGAGCCCCGGGGGCACGCGGATATGTACGGCGCCATTCTCACCGAGCCCGTGACGGAGGACGGAGATTGCGGGGTCCTCTTCCTCCACAACGAGGGGTTCAGCACCATGTGCGGCCACGGGATCCTGGGCCTGGCCATGGCCGGGATCGAAGCTGGTGTCGTGCCGGTGCGAACGGACCAGGGGGGTGACACGCTCACTCTCCGGCTGGACACCCCGGCGGGTCGGGTCACGGCCTTCGCCCGGAGGGGTGATGGCCGGGTGCGGGAGGCCTCCTTCCTCAACGTCCCTTCCTTCGTCTATGCTCTGGACCAGCGAGTGGAGGTCCCCGGCGTGGGCTCCGTCCGGTACGACGTGGCCTTCGGTGGAGCGTTCTACGCCTTCTGCAGAGCAGAGGATCTCGGGGTCTCCCTGAAGCCCGAGAGCTTCCGCCGGCTCATGGACCTGGGGATGGAAATCAAGCGCGGCGTGATGACGTCTCTCCCCATCCGGCACCCGTTCGAAGAGGATCTGGGTTTCCTCTATGGAACCATTATCGTGGGAGATCCGGAGAACCCGGCACATCACAGCCGGAACGTCTGCGTCTTCGCGGACGGAGAGGTCGACCGCTCTCCCACCGGCACGGGGGTCAGCGCCCGGGCCGCGCTGCACTTCTTCAAAGACGAGCTCGCCCTGGGTGAGCCCTTTACGGTTGAGAGCATTATCGGCACCACCTTCACCGGCGAGGTGGTGGAAACGGTTCCTTTCGGCCCCCATGACGCTGTGGTGCCCCGAATCTCGGGAGCGTCCCACATCACGGGGAGGAACGAGATTCTGGTGGACCCGGAAGATCCCCTGCGATACGGGTTCATGCTTCGATAGACCGGGTCGGGGCCCGGCTCCCCCACGTCTACCTCGGGGATGGGTTGCGGGCATCGACGCAGGGAGAGGAAGAGAGGCCATGTCAGTCAACACCCCAGCCACTCGTATCATGAACGCCTGGGTGGAGCTGGAGGCGGCCCTCAGGCAGGCCCTTCCGGTTTGCTCCGTGGCTCCTCCCACCCAACCCACCGAGCTTCTCTCCGCACTCAGGATCGGTCACCGCATCGGTGCGGAGGAGGAGGAGCGAATCCTTGCTCTTCGCCGGATCCGGAATCGTGCGGCCCACGCCCTGGAGGGTCCTCCGGAGGAGGAGGCCGCGGAGTACGAGGCGGAGGTTCAAGCCCTGGTGAAGCGTCTGGGCGGAACCCACCCGGGCGCCTGCTGACGGATCCCGGCCGGGCAGCGGCGGGTGGGCGCCGAAGGGACTGGCACCAGGCCGCCCGGGACGACCCCCGGATGGCTCTCCGGAGAGAGATCTCTGCTTCCACATTTCTTCCTTGTATCTTCCATCATCGGGGTCGTGGTCCAGATCCCGAGCCGCTTGTTCTTCTTCATCCGACCTCCTTCAAAGGGAGCCGCCGGAACCCGAAAGGAGCAGGATCGATGTCGAGATTCAGAGGTTTCGTGCCGACGAGGCGGGGGATCCGCGTCCTGGCCCTGATGGGCCTTCTCGGTCTGGTGGCGGAACCTGTCGGGGTGCTGTCTGCTCAGGATCTCTCCTACACCACCGTCACCAGTGTGGAGTTCGGAGGCGCCATGGGGATGATGATGCAGATGATGCCGCAGGCCGGGATGGAGACAAGGGAGGCCGTCTACATCAAGGGATCCCTCATGCGAACGGACGACGACGACACCTCCACCATCATGGACATGAGTAACGGGCGGTACACCATGCTGGATCACGAATCCCGGACCTACTACACCATCACCCTGGCCGACATGCAGCAGCAGATGGAGATGGCCCAGGAACGGATGGCACAGGCCATGGGAAACCCCGAGGGCGGGATGGGCCCGGGGATGGGCCCCGGGCCGGAGGGGTCCTTCGACGTTCATGTCTCCACCGACCGCACCGGGCGGACCAGAGATTTCGGTGGATACTCGGCCGAACAGGTCCTCATCACCATGGAGATGGTGCCCACCTCCCCCGAGTCCCAGCAATCCGTGGCCGAGACCGGAACTACGGTCCTCTTCACCGAGCTCTGGCTGAGTGAGGACTTCCCCGGGGCCGCGGAATACCGGGAAGCCCAGGAAAGGGCGGGGCAGGCCTTTCTCGAGGGTGGAGGAGGTGCCATGGCCAGCGGCATGATGGGCCCGGCCATGATGGGGAATCCCGACATGAAAGAGGCCTTCGAAAAGAACTGGGAGGAGATGAAGAACATGGAGGGCGTACCGGTGAGGACCACGACCCACATGGTCACCGTCCCCGCCGGGATGGAGTTCGACCCCGACGCCGTGCTGGCGGCCGAGGATCAGCCTCTGGAGGCCGGCGACATGCCTTCCGGGATGGACGCCGCCATGGGAGCTCTGGGCCGGAGGATGGGAGGGATGCTGGGTCGCGGGAACCGGGAGGAGGCGGATCCGGAGGCCCCGGCGGGTCCGACGACGCAGACCATCACCATGCGAAGCGTGTCCACCATCGAGGAGATCGATACTGGAGCCCTTTCGGACGACCTCTTCCAACCCCCACCGGATTACACGGAACGGCAGCCGGAATGGATGAGGGGAGGCTGAGGCCCCGTTGATGGTCCGCACGACACACGCGATCCAGATCCCCCGTTTCGGAGCCCCGGACGTCCTGACCGAAGGGGAGATCCCACTGCGGGAGCCGGGACCCGGTGAAGTCCATCTCCGGGTCCTGGCCGCCGGGGTCAACTTCGCCGACCTCCTCCAGCGGGCCGGGCTGTACGGGCAGGTGCCGGACCGCCCGTACGCCCCCGGGTTCGAGGTGGCCGGGGAGGTGGCTCGGGTAGGGCAAGGCGTCGAGGGGTGGAAGGAAGGGGCCCCCGCTGTGGCTCTTCTGCGATTCGGGGGGTACGTCCGGGACGTGGTCCTCCCCGCAGAGCAGATCTTTCCCTACCCACCTTCTCTGTCTCCGGCGGAGGCCGCCGCGGTCCCTGTCGTATTTCTCACCGCCTGGATGGCCCTGTTCGAGACGGGTCACGCCCGGCCCGGGGACCGGGTACTGGTGCTGGGGGCGGGGGGTGGGGTGGGCACGGCGGCCGTGCAGGTGGCCGTCGCCCGGGGATTGCGGGTCTTCGGCACCGCCGGCACGACGGGAAAGAGGGACTTCGTGGTTGACCAGCTGGGAGCCGAGGCCTGCTTCGACTCCCGTGGAGAATGGGAACCGGAGGTCTGGAGGGCCCTGGGAGAGAAGAGGGCCCTGGACATCGCCCTGGACCCGGTGGGGGGCGAAGCGACCCAGGCTTGCAGACGTCTCCTGGGTCCCATGGGCCGTCTGGTATTCTACGGGCTGAGCGAGGCGCTGCCGGGAGCGCGTCGCAGCTGGGTCCGGGCCGCCCTGGCACGGTTCAAGACCCGGTCCGTCCACCCCCTATCCCTGGTGGGGAAGAACCAGGGCGTGTTCGGAATTCACCTCCTCTACCTGAAAGAGAAGGAATCCCTCCTGGCTCCGGCCTTGGAGGAGATCTTCCAGGGCATCGTTGAAGGACGCTGGAAGCCCATCCTGGACAGAGCCTTCCCCCTGAACCGCAACGGTGCGGTGGAGGCCCATCGCTTTCTCCACGAACGGAGAAACCTGGGCAAGGTGGTCCTGGAGGCCGGGAGCGCCTGACCCGGCGGGCTACCCCTCCTCCCCTTCCAGGGCCTTCTCGAAGTGGGACCGGTACCATTCGATCACGCGCCTCCAGTGGTCCCGGTAGTCTTCCTCGGTCCCCGCCCGGCCGGCCCCATGACCGGCCCTCATGTAATTCACCCAGACCACCTCCTTCCCGAGGCGTCGCAGGGCGTAGTACATCTCCCGTGTGTTGGTGTCCGGAACGTTCCAGTCGCCGTGCCCCGTGAGCAGGAGGAGCGGCGTCTCGATGCGGTCGGCGAACAGCACTGCCGTATGCGCCCAGTATTTCTGGGGCTGTTCCCAGAGCGTGGCACCGATGCGGTCCTGGGTCTCCTCGGCGGCGTTGTAGTTCCGTGTCGTGATCTTCTCCGAGTCGCCCAGGAAGGAGATGATGTTCACCTTCCCGGAGATGTTGATGGCGGCGGCGAATCGGTCCGTCTGAGTGATGAGCAGGTTGGTGGCGTAGCCTCCGTAGCTCGTCCCGTGGACTCCGAGCCGTCGTCCGTCGACCATCCCATCGTCGATGAGGGTGTTGATGGCCGTCGTGACTCCTTTCATCCACGCCTCCCCGGGGAAGCCGATCTCCAGGTCCACCGAGGGTTGGAGGACGATCCATCCCTGGGCCGCCAGCGTCTGGGCGCTGTAGTTGTACCCGTTGTCGAAGAAGGTCTCGTAGATCTCCGCCACCAGGGGATAGGCGGTCCCCTCCTGGTAGTCCGGGGGCAGGTGGATGATTCCGTACAGCTCCTCACCGTCCACGTCCAGGTATTTGATGAGGCGGCTCTCGGAAACGGCCACCTCTCCCAGCCAGGGATTCATGTCGGTCAGGGCCCGAGGGTTCTCGAAGGTGCCGGAGGCCGTCCAGATCTCGTCGGGACGATCTCCGTCGGACCGCCGGAAGACCACCCGGGACCCGTCTTCCGCCACCGTCCAGCTCCGATAGAGGTCCGAGTCGAGAACCAGCACCTCCTCCTCCCTGCTCTCGAGGTCGTACCGCACAAGGCCCCGCTCCCACCTGTCACGATCCGAACGGGAAGCGAAGAGGTACCGCCCGTCCTCCGTCCACCGGACGATGTCCAGCCGGGGTGACTCCCCCCATTCCTCCCGATTGTCGCCGGGGAAGGGCCAGACCAGCTCCGGCTCTTCCCCTTCCATCATGACGTAGTAGCCGTCCTGGGCCCGCAGGAGGAAGCCGTTGCTGTCCGGGTGCCATTCCTCCAGGGAGAAGCTCCGCTTCGTCGAGTCGCTCTCGGAAAGGGGTTGCCGATAGTCCTCGGTGAGGTTCACGGCACTGTCGGCTTCCGGCATCTTGAAGAACACGTCGCCGCCATCCGACCAGGCGAAACCGCTCCCGTCCGGCGCCCAGCTGGCGCGGATCCGTTCCTCCCCCTTTTCCATGATCTCCACCGGCTCGGAGCCTTCCGCCAGATCCAGCTCCAGATAAGCGTACTCCGTTCCCTTTCCCCGCTCGTAGGAGGTCTGGAGGGGCGTTGCAGTGGTGTAGGTGAGATGGGTTCCGTCAGGCCCGACCCGAACGTCCTGGTAGCTTGCCTCCGCACCCAGGATGCGGAGGGCGCCGCTGGAGAGGTCCACCAACGCCAGCTCCGCCAGGTTTGCCCGATTCCGGACCGCATCCCAGGACAGGAAGGGCTCGGAGGAATCCTGGACCACGATGGGCCCGACCTCCATCGCCTCATATGCCGCCCGAGCCTCCCGGGCCCATCCCTCCGCCCGGACCCCCAGGACGATTCCTGTTCCATCGGGGAGCCACTCGAGAGGCGTGCCCCAGGCGATCTCCCGCTCCGGCCTCAGGCGAACCGGCCTGACCCGACTCGATCCCCGGTCCCAGGTCACCAGCCGGACTTCCTCCCCCACCAGCTGGAGGAAGGCCAGCCTGTCCCCCTCGGGCGACCAGGAAAGGCTACCCACCTGCACCGCATTATCGAACAGGGGATATTCGGTGCCGGTCTCGGCATCCACGACCATCACCTCTACCAGGGACGGCCCGATGTAGGTGGGATCGCCGAAGCGGAAGTGATCGGTGTTCATCCGGCTTCTGGCGGTGGACGCCGTGACGGCCAGCCAACGGGCATCGTCGCTGGCGTCGGCGATGCTCACCGAACGCACCCGGAGGGCGTCGTCCACCGTGAATGGCCTCAGGCTCTGTCCCGAAAGGAGGAAGGAGGGGGACAGAACCGAGATTGCCGCCAGCACCGGCAACAGGATGAGAGAGCGGAAGAGGACTCGACCGTACATCATGCGCCTCCGGAAGGGGGTCGTTGCGAGAAACGGCAAGGTAGGGGGGGCACCGCGGGTGAGGAAAGGACGAACGGGACGGCGCGCCGGGCACCGGGGAGGCCCTGCGCGAGCCGGGAGCCTGGGGGCAGGCCCCGGACCGCGCTAACATTCCCCGGCCCTCGGGTGTCATTCATTATCATCACCCACATGCCCACAGGCAGACACGTCAAAGGGCTTCGGCCCTCATGCTCGGAGGTACCTATGCGTCGTCTCATTCCCACTGCCTTCTTGGCCCTCCTTCTCCTTGCGGGCGTGCAGCAGGTCCAGGCTCAGGTGGATATCACCGGGACCTGGGAGATCTCCTGGGAGAACCCACGGGGCGCCACCACCACCACCTTCACCTTCGCGCAGGAAGACAACGCCTTCACGGGCACGGCCCAGATGATGATGGGGGGACGCCCCGGGGGCGGCGGCGGCGGCGAAGCCCGGGAGGTGGAGATCACCGACGGCAAGATCGACGGGAACAGGATCACCTTCAGCATGGCCATGGGGATGGGTGAGCGCTCCATGACCTTCACTTTCACCGGGACCGTCACCGGGGACACCATGGAAGGAACCATGGCCACCGGCCGCGGTGAGAACCCCTTCACCGGCAAGCGGAAGGAAGGGTAGGCCCTCTTCCATCCTTTCCCCACCAGAGGGCCCTCCGGTCTCCCCACCGGAGGGCTCTCCTCTCCTCACCCCTCTTCCTTCACGTACAGGCTCCCCCCGGTCTTCCTGAACTCCCGGGCCTTCCGGGCCAGCCCCTCCACGACGGCCCGATCCTCCGGGGCGTCTCCGGGCGCTCCAGGGCGCAGGAGGGGCTCCGCCTCGCCTGTAGCTCCAGGCCGGAGCCCGGTCACCGCCTCCTTCAGTTCCGCACTGATGCGCATGGAGCAGAACTTCGGCCCGCACATGGAACAGAAATGAGCCGCCTTCGCCCCGGGGGCCGGAAGCGTCTCATCGTGGAACGCCCTGGCCGTGACCGGATCCAGGGAGAGGTTGAACTGGTCCTCCCAACGGAACTCGAACCGGGCCTTCGATAGGGCGTCGTCCCACTCCCGGGCTCTGGGGTGGCCCTTGGCCACGTCCGCTGCGTGGGCAGCGATGCGATAGGCAATGACCCCCTCCTTCACGTCATCCCGGTCCGGCAGCCCCAGGTGTTCCTTGGGAGTCACGTAGCAGAGGAGGGCCGTCCCGTACCATCCGATCTGGGCTGCCCCGATGGCGCTGGTGAGGTGATCGTAGCCCGGGGCCACGTCGGTGACGATGGGGCCCAGCGTATAGAAGGGGGCCTCGTCGCACCACGCCAGCTGCTTGGTGACGTTTTCTTCCACCATGTGCATGGGGATGTGACCCGGCCCCTCGTTCATGACCTGGACGTTGTGCTCCCAGGCCACGCGGGTAAGCTCGCCCTGGGTTTTCAGCTCCGCGAACTGGGCATCGTCGTTGGCGTCGGCCAGCGATCCGGGCCGGAGTCCGTCCCCCAGGGAGTAGGCCACGTCGTAGGCAGCCATGATCTCGGTGATTTCCCGGAAATGGGTGTAGAGGAAGTTCTCCTCGTGGTGGGCCAGGCACCACCGGGCCATGATCGATCCCCCCCGGGACACGATGCCGGTAACGCGGCTTGCCGTCAGGGGAACATACCGGAGAAGGACCCCGGCATGGATGGTGAAGTAATCCACCCCCTGCTCCGCCTGCTCTATGAGTGTCTCCCGAAAGATCTCCCACGTCAGATCTTCCGGGACCCCCTCCACCTTTTCCAGCGCCTCGTAGATGGGCACGGTGCCGATGGGGACGGGGGAGTTCCGGAGAATCCACTGCCGGGTGTGGGGAATGTCCCGCCCGGTGGAGAGATCCATGACGGTATCGGAGCCCCACAGCACCCCCCACCGGAGCTTCTCCACCTCCTCCCGGACCGAGGAAGTCACAGCCGAGTTACCGATGTTGGCATTGATCTTCACGGCGAACTTCTTCCCGATGATCATGGGCTCCAGCTCGGGATGGTTGATGTTGGCCGGGATGATCGCTCGACCTCGTGCCACCTCCGACCGGACCAGCTCCGGACTCATCCCCTCCCGAAGGGCTACGAATTCCATCTCCCGTGTGATCTCTCCACGACGGGCGTAGTTCATCTGGGTGACCGTCCCGACCCCTCGGCGAACCCGGTGCCGCAGGGCCTCGGGGACCTCCGCAGACGAGGGATCCTCTGCGGGAGGTCGCCACCTCCCCACCATCTCGGTGTCACCTCTCCCATCGATCCACTCCTCCCGGATCCCGGGAAGCCCCTCCAGGGGATCCAGCCCCCTCGGCCCCGTCGTGTCGTAGACCCGAAGGGGCTCCTCCCCCCCCGAGAGGGTGATCTCCCGCATGGGAACTCGGATTCCGTAGCGCCCTTCTACGTAGACCTTCCGGGATGCAGGGAATGCATCCCCGTAGTCCCCTTCGTTTCCGTGGCCAGTTGGGGACCGGAAGTTGGCGTTTCCATCCATCTGAGTGCTTCGACCTTCCTGAGGATACGTGGAGCTTCGAAGGGGAAAAGAAAGACGCCCTCCCCAGGAGAGAGGGCGACGTCGTCAACGAGGGTCGTTGTCGGCCGCGCTCCCTACGCCGGTGTGAACCGGATCAGGTTCCAAGAGGCTCTCTCAACCCCGGTACAGGATCATCCCCCGGGGTACCCCTGGCGGTCCCTCGGATGCTAGACTGTCCCCCAGGATCCGTCAATGGAAGCTCCTCTCCGTGCCCGGAGGACTCTGCATGTTCGGCATCGGCCTGCACCACCTTCTTTCCGTCCCCGCCCTCGCCTTCTCCCTTGGAGCCCTGGGCCCGATAGGCCTGGCGTCCGTCGCCTCGGCCCAGGAGCGCCCCGACTGGGAGGACCCGAGCGTGGTGGGGATCAACAAGGAGGAGCCCCACGCGACCCTCTTCCCCTTCGAATCCCGCGCCCTGGCCACGGCCCGAAACCCCTCGACCTCAGCCTACTACAAGCTCCTCAACGGAGCGTGGCGCTTCAACTGGGTGCGGAGTCCGGGAGAGCGCCCCATGGATTTCTTCCGGGAAGACTTCGACGATTCTGGATGGGATCTCGTCCCCGTCCCCTCCAATTGGGAGGTCCTCGGATACGGCGTTCCCATCTACCTGAACCAACCGTACGAGTTCGAGAAGAATCCACCCTTCATCCATCACGACTACAATCCGGTCGGCTCCTACCGCACCGCTTTCCGAATCCCTGACAGCTGGCAGGGCCGGGAAATCTTCATCCACTTCGGGGCGGTGAAATCCGCAATGTACCTCTGGGTCAACGGGGAGCGGGTGGGATACAGTCAGGGAGCCAAGCTCCCGGCGGAGTTCGACCTCACGGCCTACGTGCGCCCAGGAGAGAACCAACTGGCGGTGGAGGTCTATCGCTGGAGCGACGGAAGCTACCTGGAGTGTCAGGACTTCTGGCGCATCAGTGGCATCGAGCGGGATGTGTACCTGTGGGCCGCGCCGAAGCTGCATATCAGGGATTTCTTCGCCAGGGCGGGGCTGGACGAGACGTACCGTGAGGGGAGATTGGCGGTGGAAGTGAGCCTGACGCGCTATGGTCCCGTCGGTCCCGGCGCCGCCGAGACGGAGGGCTCCCGGCGGACGGCGCTCATCCGGGCCGAGGTCCTGGACCCGGCCACCGGGTCCATCGTCTCCCACACGGAGGCCCAGGTGCCCATCCCCGACCCGGGGAGCGACACGATGGTCACCCTTCAGCCGGAGCCGGGTACCGTTCGCCCCTGGACCGCCGAGACTCCGAACCTCTACACCCTCCTTCTGACCCTCGAGGACGATGCCGGGGAGTCACTGGAAACCGTCTCCCAACGCATCGGGTTCCGTACCGTCGAGATCCGCGACGGACTCCTGCGCGTCAACGGTGTCCCCCTGGTCGTCAAGGGTGTGAACCGCCACGAGCACGACCCCTACACCGGCCACGTGATCAGTCGGGAGCGGATGCGGGAAGATCTCCTTCTCATGAAGGCGGCGAACATGAACGCCGTCCGGACCAGCCACTACCCCGAGGACCCCTACTTCTACGACCTGGCCGACGAGTTCGGGTTGTACATCGTGGACGAGGCCAACATCGAGTCCCACGGGATGGGTTATCGACCGGACGTCACGCTGGGAAACAACCCGGAATGGGAAGGGGCCCACCTGGAGCGCATGCGGCGGATGGTGGAAAGGGACAAGAACCACCCCTCCGTCATCATCTGGTCCATGGGGAACGAGGCCGGGAACGGAGTGAATTTCGAGGCCGGGTACCGGTGGATCAAAGCCCGGGACGAGACCCGCCCGGTTCAGTACGAACGCGCCCTCCAGGAGTGGAACACGGACATCTACGTCCCCATGTACGCCGGCTTCCAGCACCTGCAGGAGTACGCCAGCTCCAACCCGGAACGCCCCCTCATCATGTGCGAGTACAACCATACCATGGGGAACAGCGGCGGGAACTTCGCCGACTACTGGGATCTCATCAACCGCTATCCGGCCCTCCAGGGCGGGTTCATCTGGGACTGGGTGGACCAGGGGCTCCTGAAGGTCACGGAGGCGGGGGACAGCATCTGGGGGTACGGCGGGGATTTCGGTCCTCCGGGGACCCCCAGCGACGGGAATTTCCTCATCAACGGGGTGGTGCAACCCGACCGGAGACCCAATCCCCACTATTGGGAGATCAAAGCGGTCTACCAGTCCATCCGAGGGGAACCGGTGGAACTGGCCGATGGGCAGATCCGGGTGACGAATGCGTATCAGTTCCGTACGCTGGAGGGGTTGGAGATTCGATGGAAGGTCCTGGAGGACGGGCGACCCATCCAGGAGGGAAACCTCCCGGCCCCACCCCTCCTCCCCGGCGCTTCGGGGGAGGTTCGTCTTCCTTTTACCCCCCCTGTTCCCGTCCCCGGCGCCGAGTACCACCTGGAGGCCAGCTTCCTGCTCACGCGTCCTGAATGGATCCTGCCCACCGGTCAGGAAGTGGCCTTCCTCCAGTACGAGCTCCCCTTCCATGCCGACGTGGCCCCCGGGTCCTCTGCAGGGTTACCCGAGGTGGAGGTGTCGGGAGGCGGTGGAGAGCAGCTCCTGGTGCGGGGACCCGAGTTCGAGCTCGCCGTGGACCAGGGATCGGGCCAGATCGTGTCCTACCGGTACCGTGGCACGGACCTCCTCCTCACAGGGCCCCGCCCCAACTTCTGGCGTCCCCCGACGGACAACGACTACGGAGCCCGGCTCCAGGAGCGCCTGAGGGTCTGGAAGGACGCCGCAGCGTTCATGAGGGTAAGAGGTCCGGAAGTGAGCCGGCCCGGGCCCTCCAAGGTGGAGATCCGGTTCCAGGGTGTCCTCCCCTCGGCCGACTCCGCCGGCTACTCCCTGACCTACACCGTGCGGGGCAACGGCGAGGTGACCGTGGATGGACAGATGACGGCTGGACCGGGAGATCTCCCCATGCTCCCCCGCTTCGGAATGCGGATGGAGCTCCCGGGGAGCTTCCGGCGCCTCCAGTGGTTTGGCAGAGGGCCCCACGAGTCCTACCAGGACCGGGAGGCGGGGGCTCGGGTCGGACAGTACGAGGGTCTGGTGGCAGATCAGTTCCATCCCTACGTCCGCCCCCAGGAGACGGGGAACAAGACCGGCATTCGTTGGATGGCCCTCCGGAACGACCAGGGCGTTGGGCTCCTCATCAGGGGAGACACTCTACTGAGCGCCTCGGCCCTGAACTACACCGAGGAGGACCTGGACGAGGGCCCCCAGAAGAGTCAGCGTCACGCCGGAGAACTCGCGCCGAGGGACCTGGTGGCGCTGAACGTGGACTACCGGCAGATGGGGGTGGCGGGGATCAACAGCTGGGGCGCTCTTCCCCTCCCACAGTATACGCTCCCCTACGGCGACTATTCGGTTCGGTTCGTCCTCACGCCCTTCGGACCCGATGGGCCGCCTCCGGAGGAGCTGGCCCGGAGCCGAGTCCGGTAAGCCGTCAGACCGAGATCCGGACTGGCTTCCGGCGCACAAGCATCCGATCTTGGCTATTCACTATTCAGGGCACCCGGAGGTTAGGGGCCGGATTCGAACCGGAAGAGGCCGTGGACGAACGTTGGCCGACGAAGCTGGTCCAGATGGTCCTGAAGACGGGAGATGAAGAATGAGCGAGAGAGGCGACGGAGAGAGAGGGACCGGGCCGAGATTGGGTCGCCGGGACCTTCTGAAGATGAGTGCCGCCGGGTTGGGGCTTGCGGCTCTCGAGGCATGCGGGCCTCGGGGCGGGAGCGCGGGGAGCCCCGCCCCCCCCGAGATCCAGAGGAGCGATCTGGGTCCTGCGCCCCAGGAGCCGTTCTCGGCCCCTCCCATTGAGACGGTCCGCATCGGAATGGTGGGGGTGGGCCTCCAGGGCACCTCCCACGTGCGGAACTTCCTGGGGGTGGAAGGCTGTCAGATCACCGCGGTGTGTGACATCGTCCCGGAAAAAGCTGAACGATCGGCCCGTCTGGTGGAGGAGGCCGGCTTTCCACGACCCACGCTCTACACGAGCGGGGAGCGGGACTTCCAGCGGCTATGTGCCGAGGAGGAGCTGGATCTGGTCTTCACGGCCACCCCATGGGAGTGGCACGTGCCGGTGTGTCTCTCTGCCATGTCCAATGGGAAACACGCGGCCACGGAGGTCCCCGCAGCCTACACCCTGGAGGATTGCTGGGCCCTGGTGGAATCCGCCGAGGGGCACCGGAAGCACTGCGTCATGATGGAGAACTGCAACTACGGTCGCATGGAGATGCTTTGCTTCCACCTGGTGAAGCAAGGACTCCTGGGTGAGGTTCTCCACGCCGAGGGGGGGTACCTTCACGATCTCCGGGGCATCAAGTTCGAGGACCGGAACGAGGGGCTTTGGCGTCGCGCCCACTCCATGCAGCGCAACGGGAACCTCTACCCCACCCACGGCCTGGGACCCGTGGCCAACTGCATGGACATCAACCGCGGCGACCGCTTCGCCACCCTGGTTTCCATGAGCAGCCCCTCCCGGGGCCTCCAGAACTGGGCACGGGACCACTACCCACCGGAGGATCCAAAGCGCCGGGAAACCTACGTCCTGGGAGACGTGAACTCCTCCCTCATCCAGACGGCCCTGGGCCGCACCATACTCGTGCAGCACAACACCAACCTCCCCCGCCCTTACTCCCGCATCAACCTGGTGGAGGGAACCCGGGGGATCTTCAGCGGCTACCCGGACCGGGTGTACGTGGAGGGGATCAGCGAGCCCCATCAGTGGGACGAGGCCCAGGCCTGGCTGGAGGAGTACGACCACCCTCTCTGGAGGGAGATGGAGGAGCAGTCGGCTGGGGCCGGTCACGGCGGGATGGACTACATGGAGGACTACCGCCTCATCAAATGCCTCCGGGAAGGCCTTCCCACGGACATGAACGTGTACGATGCCGCAGCCATCTCGGCGGTGACGCCACTGAGCGAGTGGTCCGTGGCCAACGGGAGCGCCCCCATCGAGTTCCCGGACTTCACCCGGGGGAAGTGGCAGAGCTGGCCGGCGTTGGGGCTCGTCGGTGCATAGGCCAGTAGTGTTCAGCACCCAACGTGGGGCCACGCGGCTCCCCACGGTTCCGGAGTCGAAGGAGGGGAAGTGAAGCGCACCACGTGGAGGATTCAGGCCCTTTTTCTCCTCATCGCCCTTCCTGGGCAGCTCGACGCCTGGCAGCAGAGGGGCGAGGACCCCACGGCTCTCCCCCAGACCCAGGCGGACGACTACACGCGTTACGAGCTCCAGGCCCCCGGCTCCGGAGCATTCCGGATCTTCTACGACGTCACGGCCACCACGCCGGGGAAGGGCCACTACTTCAACACCATCCGGGTCGGAGCTAAGGAGGAGGTCCACGGTGTGACGGACCTGATGACGGGGGCTCCTCTGGAATGGGAGGTGGTGGATGGCGAGGAGGCGCAGCGCACGGGGCACCCCCGAGCCAGTCCTGACGGGCGGTACATCCGAGTCACCCTTGCTCGTGCCATTCCGGAAGGAGGAGAGGCCCGCATCCGCATCGACAAGACCTACTGGGACCGGGCCAGCTACTTCGTCGAGGGGGACGAGATCGTCTTCGATCGGTCCCTGGGGATCAAGCGCAACTCCGTCGTCTTGCCGGCGGGATACGAGTTGATCGGCGTGAACCATCCCTCCCAGGTCGTGGTGGAAGAGGACGGGCGCATCAAGGTGAGCTTCCTGAACACCGGGGCCGCGGCGGTGCCCTACCGCGTCCGGGCCAGGCCTCTACCACCCACCGCTTCACCACCGACCTCCCACGGAGCCGACGCTCCTGAAGGCCTCCCCGAACCTCCCCCCGCCACCGGTCCGGCCCAGGGAGCCGTGGCCAGGGTCGGATACACCTTCGAGGAGCGGGCTTTCCAGGATCGGGAGATCGTCTATTTCCTCCTGGATCCCGATTCCCACGCCTTTCGACTCTTCCACGACTATACGGAGACGCGACCCGGGGTGGACCGGTACCTGAACGTGGTCCGGGCCGGCTCCAGGGTGTCCGACCCGGAGGCGTACCTCCTGGACACCGGCGAGCGCCTGGTGGTGGAAACACTCAAGGGCGGGGCCATCACCGGAAGAGGACTGGATATCGGAAGCCCCCCGGATCCGGAAACGGAGGTGGTCGTCGTATGGTTCAATCCGCCCGGAGCGGGAGAGTCTCGACGCCTCCGGATCTGGGAAACCTACACCGATCCCGGGCGCTACCTACGGGTAGGGGACCAGCTGGTCTGGGACCGGCACCTGGGCCGTCCCCGGAACGCCGTCGTCCTCCCGGAAGGTTGGTACCTGACGACCTCGGCCTTCCCCGCCGTGGTGACGGAAATGGAGGACGGGCGCATCCGGCTGGACTTCTGGGACGATGAGCCCGACGGGGTGGATGCGTTCGTCAAAGCCCTCCGGCGATGACGGGAGCGCGCGTAGCCGCCTGACCGCCCCTTCCCCCTACACGTCGCTGGTCATGATGAAGAGGGGCTTCCGCTCGAACGTCGTGTACCGGGGACGGAGGCGGTCCGCGTTGTAGAACTTGTGGATGTCCACCACCTTCTTGCGACCCGTCACAACCTCGATGGGAACCGAGTCGTACACGCCGTTCCGAAGGCTCACCAGTCGCCCGTAAGTCCCCTCCAGGATCAGGTCCAGGGCCAGGTTCCCGAAGGCCATGGGGACGATGGAGTCCATGGCGTCTGGATCCCCAGAGCGTACCAGGTATCCCAGGCGCTGATTCACCACGTCCACCTTCCGGCCTTCGTTGAACTTCGGCGAGATCTCCTTCAGGCGGGCCGAGACCAGGTCCCCGATTCCCCCCAGCTTCCGGTGACCGTACTGGTCCCGTTCCCCTCCCTCGAAGACCATGTCGTCGTGTCCAACCGGCTTTGCCCCCTCGGACACCAGGACCACGCTGTACCGGCTCGGATGCCGGTTTCGATCGTAGGAGAGGAGCTCCGTCAGCCGCTCCATGTCGAAGGGGTACTCGGGAATCACGCATCGATCCGCCGCTCCGGCCATGGCGGGGAGGATGGCCGTGTAGCCGGCATACCGCCCGAAGACTTCCAGAACGAGGAAGCGTTCGTGTGACCCGGCGCTCGTGCGGAGCCGGTGCGCGAGCTCGATGGTCCGGGTGACGCAGGTGCTGAAGCCGATGCAGTAGTCCGTTCCCGGGACGTCGTTGTCCATGGTCTTTGGCATCCCGACGACCCGGACACCCTCCTGGTGCAGGCGCTGAGCGTAGCTGAGGGTATCGTCCCCCCCGATGGGAATGAGGCAGTCCACCCCGAGGAAGTCCAGATTGGCCAGAACCGCCTTCGTGACGTCGTTGGTCTCTTCGGTGTAGGCGTCTTTCAGGTGCGAGGGCACCTCGGAGAGCGGCAGATGGCTGGGCCGGGTCCGGGAAGTGTGGAGGAAGGTGCCCCCGGTCCGTCCCGCCCGGTTGACCAGGTCCTCCGTGAGGGTCTGGACGTTGCTCTTGTTATCCGCGTCCTTGTCCGGAACCAGGTCCACCAGCCCAGCCCATCCTCGGCGAATCCCCAGGACGCGGTACCCTTCCCTCAGGGCCCGGATGGTGATGGCTCGGATGGCCGGATTGAGGCCCGGGACATCGCCACCCCCGGTGAGAATTCCGATGGTTCCTTTCGACTTCGTCATACCCTGCCAGGCTCCTTCCACTCTCGGAGGATGGGCAATCCGAACCCCGGAAGAAAAAAGGTGCCTGTTGGAAGAGCAAGGGGCGGATTGTGCGCTTCTGGGCCCCGGGGTTCCGAGAATCCCCTGGTTCTACCCCTTCGAAGCTCGACGCGGACGGCTTATCTTCCTCTGGCTCGCTCTCCCGTTCCTTCCCGGATTCCATGTCCAGATCCAGCAAGATCTCAGGCGCCAGCCTCCGCCACGCCTTCAGGGAAATCATCTGGCCTCGCCGCCGGCTCGTGGCCGGGGGGCTACTCCTCATCCTCTTCAACCGCCTTGCGGGTCTCGTCCTCCCCGCCTCCACCAAGTACCTGGTGGACGACGTCATCGCCAGGGGGGACATCGGCCTCCTCTACAAGCTCCTGGCACTGGTGGGCGCGGCGGTCACCGTCCAGGCGGCCACCTCCTACGCCCTCACCATGATGTTGAGCGTGGAGGCCCAGCACCTCATCGCCCAGTTGCGGAGCCAGGTGCAGCGGCACGTCCTGGAGCTTCCGGTCCGGATCTTCGACAACGCCAAGAGCGGAGAGCTGGTCTCGAGGATAATGGACGACGTGCAGGGTGTGAGAAACCTCGTGGGGACGGGGCTCGTCCAGCTCGTGGGGGGAACGGTAACGGCCGTGGTGGCCCTGGTCTTCCTGATCCGCATCGACCCCGTCATGACGGCCCTGGCCATCCTACCCTTGAGCGGCTTCGGATTGGCCTCCACCCGTGCCTTCAAGACCCTTCGCCCTGCCTTCCGGGAGCGAGGTGCCATCCGGGCCGAGGTCACGGGCCGCTTGACGGAGGCCCTGGGCGGGATCCGAATCATCAAGGG
>Ga0316577_10000340_pt1 | contig 17359 bp, 13 predicted proteins | sample S5NA_FD_203073 | JGI IMG/M metagenome (GOLD analysis project Ga0316577, IMG submission 203073) | Rhizosphere microbial communities from salt marsh grasses in Alabama, United States - S5-7_050615r2r1 | ecosystem: Host-associated > Plants > Roots > Rhizosphere | place: USA: Alabama | collected... | reverse complement strand
GTCAAAATGATTCAGCCACCCACATTTTGCCAAAAAGATACCGGAATAATGGAATATTGGAATAATGGAATAATGGTTCCTTTTGAAAAACCCAATATTCCATCACTCCATCATTCCAGGTTTCCGAAGAAGTTACAATTCACAAATCCTTTATACATGATAACTTATGACTATCTAAAAGAATGTTTTTGGACAAGAGTGACTTTCTATAAAATCTGATTGAGTTAAACGTTATTTTCCTTGTGATTGAAAACCTCGAGCTGGTTTGTGGCATAATATTTAACAGGGTTATCCGAATCATCGACCACAATAATATTTATGAGTTCTCCATCACTGATTTCGGTTGAATCTGACTTGGTTGCCACATAAAGCTTCCAGGCATATCTCCAAGCCACGACATCCGAATCCAGCGGTTTGTCCTCTAAATCAGGTGAGTACTCGGTTATCAACTCGGAATTGACCAGCTTCTGGTATTTAACCCTGTATCCTTTGGGTTTGATTATCCATCCTTTTTCTATGACTTTCAATCCCTCACTAATTTTCATTTTCTGATCCTTTTAACCCATATTGTCTTATTCTGTTGTTGACTCAAAAGACGCTCCATGACCTTGAAGGCGGCTCTGGCCGGCATAAACCGGGGACTCTGATTTGTTGTAGTAGTTCACATCCAACTGTGGGAAGGCGATGACGATCCCTTCATTATCGAATCTAAATTTTGTCTTTTCCAGCAGGTCGCATTTGGTTACCCAGTATTTCATGTTATCCACCCAGCATCGCCCCCCAAGCTCCACACAGTTTTTTGTCAGGTTCAGCACATATACAACCGGGCCGGGTTTGGGTTTGACGCGCGGGTCCTCGATCATGATAGATTCCAGAACCTGCTTGGCCTTCATCAGATCCTGATCATATCTGATTCCCACATTTATCTTTATCCGTCTGCTATCGGAAAAATGATAATTGATGACGATGTCGTCTAATATCTTTCTGTTGGGGACAAAAAAGGTTTTGCCGTCAAAAGTTCTCAGCCTTGTGTTGAGAATCGTTGTGGCTTCAATTTTGCCAAGAAGATCCCCTATTTTGACGGTATTCCCAACCTTAAAAGGCAGTGACGGAATGAGCGGACGAAACACCACAACCATACCGATGGCTCCAAGGGTCAAGATGGCTAAAAACCGCATAACTGGCCTTGCGTCCAAACCTATTTGAATGGCGGCAAAACTTAACAAGGCGGCGCTCATCAGCACGACAATGATGTTGCGTACGGTTGCTCCTTTGGCCGGACTGATGGGCAACTTCATGAAAACGCGCTTTAATGCTTGATTGATCCATTTGATCAAAATGAGCCCGAATACGACGATCGCAAATGCGATTAACACCTCCCGGCCGTATAAAGACATAGTACTTTCCAATTTTGCTATTTTTATAGAAAAACCTTCCATCGTTAACCTCCTCCACCTAAAATAAAATCGTGCAACGATTTTATGAAACTCCCGAAGGTTTATCTTCGGGATCCAATAAGCGAAAGGTTCTCAACTTTCGCTTTAAAAAGGATCTTATACTTTATTTGAATTCATCTCGTGCTGCCCCGAAAGCCGGGATTTCCGCCACACAACATAGGCGGACAAGTCCGTTTCACTCCAACAAGCAGCGGGGAATTCAAATTTAAACTAATCATCATATGTCACCGGCTGATTGGTCTTCATCGTCTGTTGATTCGTCTTCCGTTAGTTCATTTTCCATTATTTCTTCTTCTGACATGAAATCGGTTTCTCTATTGTTTTTTAACCTCTGAATTATTCTCTTGATATTATCTATGATCCCCATTTTGTTCCCTCTTCTCGCTACGATCTACAGTTTGCCCTTATATGTAAACACAACACCCCATCTCCTCTTAGAAATAGGGTCATAATATTAAGTTTATAGCAGCTTTGGTTATAAGAATAATCTTTTCAACCATGTATTGTTACTTTTGTGAATGGTTTTTGTTTCATCGTTTATATTAAAAATTAAGCGTTTTACAATATTGGTGCTAACAATTTCGCCGAACGAACAGCCAGTTTAAAGAAAAACGACCGCTGGGTATAGTCTGTCAGCTCAACAGTCCGGCTTTGGGAAAAATCCTCGTTTAACATCTCTTCTACCTCTTTAATGACAGACGAATCATAATTTAATAGGGTAAGTTCAAAATTCAAACGAAAAGATCGATTGTCTAAGTTGGCAGTGCCCACAGCAGCGCAGGTTGAATCAACAAGGAAAACTTTCTGATGCATAAACCCTGCTGTATAACGGTAAAGTTTGATGCCAATGGGAAGGATATCCTCATAATAGGAAAAAGAAGCCAAGTAGACGATTCGATGATCCGGTTTTTCCGGGATAAGAACACGCACGTCAACACCTCTTAAGGTTGCCAGTTTTAGTGCACTGAGGACTTGCTGGTCAGGAACAAAATAGGGACTGGCGATCCAGATACGTTCCTTGGCCATATGGATGGAATGAACGAACATAAGGCTGCATGTCTCCAGAGGATCGGCGGGCCCTGAAGCAACTATCAACGCTTCCTCAAATCCATTCTCTGCCTTATGTAATTCCCAACTCAGGTCAGGAATACGAGTTGTTGCCCAGTACCAGTCTTGGGTAAAACAAAACTGAATCAATTTTACAACCGGACCTTCTACCTTAACATGGGTATCCCGCCAGAAACCGAATTTAGGATGTTTCGATACATATTCGTCACCCACGTTGTGACCACCCAGATAAGCGATTTTACCGTCTACGATAACGATTTTTCTATGATTTCTGAAGTTTAGCTGAAAGTGGTTTGCTTTTCCTTTGGTTGTGTGAAATGAAGAGGTTTTAATTCCTTTGTCTTGCATGTCTTGTATGTAGGCACCAGGTAGCTTATTGCTGCCGATCTCATCATAGAGGAAATAAACATCGATATTTTCCTTAGCTTTTTGAATCAGTTTGGTTTTTAGTTTTCTGCCGAGTACGTCATCTTTAACAATGTAAAATTGGACCAGAATATAATCCTTCGCGGACTCGATGCCGTCAAATATAGAACGAAAGGTTTCTTCGCCGTTAATAAGTAATCGGCTTCTATTAAAGCGTGTAATGGGCAAATCCGCCAGACGGGTCAGGGCCATTTCTGATGTTTGGCGTCCTTCCTTGATCATTTTCTTTTCGCCGGCCTCCGTTTGACACTTGTCGATAAAATGCTGAATCGATTCATCCCTCAGGTTGCGAAGAGAAACATATCCTTTGAATTTATTGCGTCCAAAAATAGCATAGAGTATCAATGCTATCCAAGGGAAGGTCACCAGTGAGATCCCCCAGGCAATGGCGCTCTGAGATGTCCTGGCATTCATTACCGCATGAACGGCTGCAATGATGCCTAGAAGTTCCACCAGAGGAACCACGATGGCAATAATTGTAAATATCATATCCGTATTCATCATCGATAGTGTCATCCTATATTAGGTCATAACCCGAAGGATACGATTTTAAGTAAGAATCCTATTGATTGGAAGGATGTGCTTCCCGGCGTTTGAAAAGGTTATGGACAACCAAGATGAAAATGACTAGGGCCGAGATGATTAAAATAAGTTGCGCAAGTTTCCAGAAAATATGATCAACGCGCCTATCGGCGGCATCATTAAATTGTTCGACCATATTGGTAACCATAGGTGAGCCGGTCTGGTTAATATTGTTTACGAGCTCGTTCATTTGTTGCACTGTGTCCTGCAGCTTCGTGAGAATTTCACTGTAGTCTTTAATGTCAAAGAGTCTTGCGGTATCCCCAGGTTTTGTTGACCTAAATTTGGTTGCCAACTGGTCAACGGATTGAACCAGATTTTGGTATACCAGGCCGGTTTTTTCAGCTCCTGTCAAAATACGTTGGGCCTCCACCGTGGTTTTCTGAAGATTGGCAAACGACCCATCCACACGGTCCAATGTCTCCTGCACCTCGCCCATGATGCCCCGAATTTTCGATTCGCGGACATCAAATGCTTTCATCAACGCTTCGCGCTCACCGGCTATTTCTTCCGGAAGTTTCTCAAATAGTGTGCCAAATCGCTCACCGGTCTCTCTAAATTTAGTAATATTGTCTAAAACATTAACAACTTCAGGTTGCATGACCAACTGATTGTAAACCAATTCCACCTGAAATCCGGTGATGATCTGCATCTTTGAAAGGAGGAACATGGCGCGTTCCGAGGTCATGCGGATTTCATCTGCCGCCTGGGCTGCCTCTTGAATCGGGGCCAGTAATCCTCCCGGCTTTTGAATTTCTTTAAGATATGGCTTTTTACCTAGATCGCCGAAATTACTGAAACGAATATAATCGACGGCGTGCTGGCCCGGGTTGGCAGCATACCAGTCGAGAATCATATCTTTAAGTTCCTCAAGCTGTTGTGGGGTCAACACTTGGGAAGCCAAATGCCACACGTCGTTTTCCATTTTTTTAAAGGCATCGACAATAATGGTTGCAGGCATGCCAAAAACCTGGGGTCGCCAATAATCTTCCCACACGATTCGATTCAGCGTAGAGGTTACCACCAGATCCAGCAGCGCTGCCCCGGGATTGGGTCCTGCTGCAATTTCTGTGACCGCACTCAAAGAATATACTTTCCGCGCAGATGCAATGAGACGCGCTTCAGGTGTCGGTAATTCCTTTTCGAATTTGAACGCAGCCTGGCCCACTATGGCTATAAATCGGTCGGCATAGCTGATCACTGCTGCCTGAAGTTCTTCCTGTGTCATTTGGGAGTTGGTTGCATGAGGCGTAGTATCTTTAGACCTTGTTTGAGCCACACTGCAAGCGTTTACCAGTAAAAGCAAAAATACCAGACAAATCCTAATTATCCAGAGCCTGCTGTATCTCATGTCTGAAATCCTCCTATATAGCTTCAGTTGCTGGGAATCCTAACCAGCAAAGCAGTTAAAGATTTTTTTTAACAGCTATCTGACATGCTATTTCCGATTCAAATCCTCTTCAACGTATCTGACAATAGCCTCTAACAATACCTCCCTCGGGAAGGCGTTTTTATCTAAAAAGTTCGAGCTAATGAAGGGGTGGCTCCTGTTTAACGGTACGGCGATGGCCCAATGGTCAGCGTTCACGAAACCGAGTAGCACACTTCCGGGAATCAACTGATCATAAAAGATCATCTGGCTGTCGTTGCGTGAGTCAACCTGACTCAACTTATTGAAAGAGGGCCTCAATATTGAAGAAATCTGCTTGGTATCGGGATAGGTGATGAGCGAGTAATAACAAATTGACGAAGGCAATGAGTGGTTGGCCAGCCACCGTTCACGCACCTCGGGCTTGAGACTTTCAAGCGCGCCTTCATCACCTAGATCACATTCGGCATCCGGAAAATATGTAAAAAGGTTCAGCATGGATTGGGCCGTGTCGTTTGCCAAAGGAGATCCGCCCACCGTACCGGCGAGACTTACCACCGCTGTGACTCTTTTTTGCAAATCCTTATAAGTGGTGACTGCCTCAAGAATGTCCGGTATGCCCTTTGAGTAACCCAAAAGAATTATACGTTTTCCTTTTTCGGGATCGGGCATCGCCATAACAGCCTCTCGAACAAGGCTTGCGTTTCGTCTACTGCTGGAAAGGGCTTCGACCTCTAAAAAAGTGAACTCGTGCCCGAACTTAGAGATGTGATTTGCCAAAGTCATTTGAGGATCAACGAAGTTTTTAACACATCTCCATCCGACTCCAAATACCACTACTATCCTGAGTGGGGAGATACTGCCGCCCAAGTCCACCGGTTTGCCCGTAGGCGGTCCTTCCCCTTCTAACCTGACCAATGCGTCTTTACAAGGTCTATAATCCGGCAACTTTTTTCCCCGTTTGTCTGTAATCGCACAATAGATTTCCCGGAAGCGGGCACGGCCATCAACGACACCGGCCATTGACGCGGGTACAAGGATCATCGGCGGCGTATCGAGAGAATTTGGGATCAAAGGCTTCGGCGTGCAACCAGCTAATTCGACCAAGCTACCAACTAACAAAATGACCCACAGTAACCGGTTTTGTCGAATTGACGACATTGAAAGGTGGACGGCAGGAGCCTCTCTTTTTGAGTTTTGGCGAGTCATCATTGTTACCCCCAAGCGAATGAACGTAGGGTTAGACAAATGAAATGTTACAACCTAATATACCAAAATCGTTGAAACTCTTGATAGAATTTTGTATCAAGAGATAGCGTATATATACAATAAGAAAAAACAAATTTTTCCCAAAAATAGAAAAAATATTTGACAAATATAAATTTTTCGAGTCATTTCTTTTGATTATAAAGATGGATAAAAATGAATTAACATCTTTAATAACTCGGGAAACAGATGCTGCAGCTATAGACGAAAAAGAGACCCAAATGATGCCTATCGTGGCCGAAATAAATCAAATATCTGATTTCATGGCAAAATTCTCTCAATTCTTCAACTTGAATAATGTGTGTGAACACCCTTTCCATAAAATGGAAACGGCAAATCATGACCTGAAACGCAATCTGATTTTGGGTCTATGCTTCGCGTTCGCGTTGATGGTGTCGGGCTGTGCCACTGTTTTTTCGCCTCATCCAATTGATGAAGTGCCCTTCAAAACACGGGCACAGACACAAACTCAAGGTGGCATCACGGTAACTGCCGCTGTTCCTACCCTCGAAGAGGCAAAATCTATCTACGGTTTAGATCTGTCTTTGAAGGGAATGCAACCCGTGTGGATTAAGGTGAAGAACGAAGAGAACCTTCCATACTGGCTTCTTCCGTCGGGTCTCGACCCGGCTTATTTCTCCGCATCCGAGGCAGCCTATGCTTTTCGTTCTTCGACATCCAACGAGATTCAACAGGCTGTATATAAACATTTCCAGGACCTTCAATTCAGAAATCCCGTTAGACCGGGTTTTACGAAATCCGGATTCATTATTGTCAACCTCGATGAGGGGTTCAAAGCACTTGATATCGATCTTATTTCTCGCTCTAAAGTTAATAGCTTCACGTTCATCTTCAAGGATCCGTCATTTAAGGGAGATTTCACCCTTGTCGATTTCTACTCGCTTTACGATAATACACAGATCAAAGAAATTAAAGAAGAGGAAGCGCTTCGTTCCGCAATCGAAAAGCTTCCCTGTTGTGCCACCAATAAAGGTGGTTCTGCTCAGGGTGACCCTTTGAATCTGGTGCTGGTTGGCAATAGAAACGACATCTTCCCGGCGTTTATTCGACGCGGCTGGCACGCCACTGAAGTCATATGGTCAAAGGCCATTTGGCGCACCGTCAAATCCTTTATCCAAGGTTCGCGGTACCGCTACTCACCGGTAAGTCCACTGTATGTTTATGGTCGGCGTCAAGACCTGGCCGCTCAAAAGTCCCGCGGAACCATTCACCAACGCAACCACCTGCGTCTGTGGTTAACGCCTCTGCGGTTTCGAGGCAAAACGGTTTGGGTGGGTCAGATCAGCCGAGATATTGGTGTCAAATTCACCCTCAAGGTCAAGACCATAACCACGCATGTGATCGACCCGGATGTAGACGAGGCAAGGCGGTATCTCATTGAGGATCTGGCATACTCCCAGGCGCTCGCCAGGGTTGGTTTTGTCAAGGGGGTTGGAGAAGCGAACAAAGATACACCACGATTTAACCTTGGTGGAGATCCTTACTTTACTGACGGGCTGCGGGCGGTGATGTTTTTCGAACCGAGACCGCGTTCGTTCGGCGACCTGGAGATCATCGATTACTGGGAAATTCCGCCTCGTGCCCAGGCCGGCAAAGAGGGACAGATGAATGAATCACAGTAAACCAAAAACCAATCGATTCGAAAACAGCTGCCACAAGGCTGAATTTTTTGTAGACTCTAATACCAGAAAACCCCGATTGGTTTCGGATTGGTGTTGTGTAGGGTTGAGCATGGTTGTGTGCTTTGTGATGATCATTGGGGCATGCGCGGCCCACTTTGAGAGGCCAGGCCCATTTGATGATACGGATTTGCGACATCGTGCACAGACAATTGCCAAGGCCGGCATCCGGATTTCTGCCACAGTTCCCCGCCCGAAGGAAAGCAGAAGCATATTCGGTGTTAATCTTGAGAAAAAAAATATAGAGCCGCTCTGGCTTGAGATTGAAAATAACACGGATCGGCAAATTTTATTCCTGGAAACAGGACTGGATCCCGAATATTTTTCTCCAAGCGAGGTATCCTTTGGATTTCACAGGGTATTCTCCAAAAGCACCAATAAACAGATTGACAACCACATCGGGAGTCTGGGCTTTAGTAACATCATCAATCCGCACTCGACCTCCTCGGGCTTTGTCTTCACGAACTCGGACGAAGGCAGCAAGTTCGTCACCGTGGATCTCATAGGCCGGGAATGGACCAAGTCCTTCACGCTCATTGTCCCCACTCCCAATCGCAAATTGCAGGTTGGTCATTATGAGCGACTGTTTAAAATGATTGCCTCGTCCGAATTGATTGAAGTTGAAGACGAGTCGCGTTTGCGCGAATTGCTCGAGCAATTACCGTGTTGCACGTCGAGCAAAGACGGTGCTCAAGGCGAACCCCTTAATATCGTTTTAATTGGGGACATCCGGGACATTTCAGCCGCCTTTGTGCGACGCAATTACCGCTTTACACCGGTTGCCCCCAGGTATGTATTTCAACGGCCCCAAGATGTCTCGGTGGGCAAGCGGGATCGGTGGGTTGCAGCACAACCGCAGGTTTTGCGCACATGGCTGACAACTATTCGCTTTCAAGATAAACCTGTCTGGATCGGCCAGGTAAGCTCTCCTCTCGGCGGACGCTTTGCTCGTGTAACTGAAGAAGGCAAAGACGAACATATCGAACCTTTCGTGGATGAAGTCCGAAACAACTTGGTCCAGGATATTATCTACTCCCAGTCCCTCGTAAAAATGGGCTTCGTCAAAGGCGTGGGACGTGTCATGGCATCCACCCCGCGAAAGATATATAACGGTTCGACCTATCATACCGACGGGCTGCGTGCCGTTCTCATGTTCGAGAAGAGACCGGTTTCACTTTCGGAGCTTGAATTTTTCAGATGGGAGCAACTTGTGGATCATTACCGGCAACAACTCGATGGTGGTGAGTGAAGCTCTTCACGTCCTAAAAGGGTCTTTATAATTTTATCTTCTTGAAGGCAGCGGTGTCGGCCTAACAGGGCGGCTTGGCGGCCTAGGGGGACGATTTGGCGGTCTGGAAGGGGGACGCTGGGGCGGTGGCGGTCTGTGAGGCGGCGGCCGGTAATCCGGTGGCCTGTGGTGATGATAACCGTGATGATAATATCCCCAGGACGCTCCATAGTCAACGCTCACTCCGTAATAGGAGCTGTCTGGAGCACAGGCGGTTATCACCGCGAATACGAGGCTCATAATACATACAATTATTATCGTTATATATCGTCTCATTGCGATTTTTCTCCCATGGGTGTCGGTCCTGACAGTTGCTGTACAGCAAATATAGCCCCAGTTGGATCTGAAATGATGGCAAGCATTCCTTCTCGAACCTGTTTATCAGGCTCAATCAGCAAGATTCCCCCCAATTGTTTTGCTTTTTGAGCAACGGCCATGACATCCTCAACGGCTATATATGGCACCCAATTCGGTTTAATATCTTCTCTGGGGATCTTTACAATTCCCGCCCGCACCTGTCCATCCTTGACCAACAAACAGTATTTTGATTCTGTCCCGACATCCACCAATTCTTTTTCGTAACCAACCAGCAAATGATAAAAATCCACCGCGGAATCCACGTTGGAAGTCCATAGTTCACTTCCCATCCAAAAGTTCTCCATTATTCCCTTATCCGGTGGATCACCTCCCGATGCAGTTATCATGGCAAACACCGCTCCCTGCGGATCCTTCACCACAGCAACCCGACCCCTGTTTGGCAGCTCTTTTGGGCGCATATAAACAATTCCAAGGTTCTGTTCCACAAGTTTCACCGATGCATCTACATTCTCAACGGACATGTAGCTAAGCCACCTGGACTTGCGAACCTTATTTTTTTTCTGTTTTATCTGGATTGCATTTCCTATGGGAACCCCCTCCAGAGTGATGGTATTGACTAGTTTTCTCCCGGATTCGGCTGGGTAAAAAGACCAGCCAAATAATTCCTCGTAAAAATTGCTGGCGGATTTCAAATCCTGCGTGAACAAATCAAACCATACAAATTTTCCCTCAAGGCGCAGATTTGTGGGCTCCTGGGTTAACTTTGGTACGATGACTTGCCGCTTCGAACAGGCACCGACCCATATCACCATGAGAAATGCAATGACAGATAGCCAACAAAGCTTGGCTTTAATAAACGATATCCTGCTGTTCTTATTTGAAATCCACATGATAATAACTCCGTATCTATTCTAAATAAAAGATTATCTTCTTTTTTCAGGATTGCTTAAATACTTACCCACCAGCAGGGCAATGAGAATTGTCAAATAGAGCTGGCCGGATATTGCAATAATAATAGTCAGAGACTTCGCAAAAGCGGAAACCGGTGTAACATCCCCATATCCCAAGGTGGTCAGCGTAACAAAGCTAAAATACAGATAATCGTGAAACCCAGCGGCAGCATCGCCTGCAAAATTAATCGCTCCGGCATTTGTGTGAAAAAAGAATTTTTGCACAGTCTCCGCTATGGCCAAAAGCACCGCCCCCAAAATGCCGATCAGCAGATACCCGTTAATGGAATTGATGATAATGGTCAACGTTACTTCTTTACTTCTGGCTATATGCCGGATCATAAACACGGTAACAAACATGTTGAAACTGAAAAATGACAAAAAGGAAACCAATCCCAAGATATCCTTGTCAAAAAAATAATAAATCCAGGTTAAGACGATGGTAACGATTCCGGAAAATAATAGTATATTGCGGGTCTTTTTTGCAAAATCGAGTGAATATGTACCAGAGAGAATGATGGCCGTAAATATGACGTCTCTCATGAGTAATCGTTGCTTCGATAAAGCGGGATAGAAAAAAATAACGAGAAGCAAACAAAATAGAAGAATGATATTGTTTCTGGCCAATTGTTTTTGTGTCATAAGCATGTTACTCGGACGAACCGGAAAAGAAATCATAAGAAGTGGTTTCAAAACCTTCAATCGGACTTAAGGTCCCCCGCTAAAACCCAGCGGGATAAAAAGGCGGACTGAAATGACCAACCGCAGGAATATCGGGAATATTTCGAGGATTGGACGTCTCAATTCAACACAGAGATTGAGCCCGAGAGGGGGTTTTGAAACCACTTCAACACTATGGTTGTTTTTTCTGTGCTTCCGGCTGATGTTGTGCCTGTTCCATTTCCGCTTTTGTTAGCCATCCACCGCCTAATGCTTTGTATAATCTAACATAGGCATTATAGAATTGTTGTTTTAATTCGGAATATTCCAATCCGACCTCAAACAAAGTACGTTCTGCGTCCAAAACTTCAAGATAACTGGTGACGCCTTTGTCATACCTCATTTTTGACAGGCGATCGGCATTTTCTGCTGCTTTAAATTTTCTCTCCACCGTTGAGATCTGCGTCTTGTAGGTTTGAATATCATTTAAAGCATCCGATACTTCTCGAAAAGCAAACAGCACCCTGTTTTCGTATCGATATAATGCCTGTTGGGTTCTTTCATTCTCGATTTCAACTCTCTGACGATTCTTTTTAAAATCAAAAATAGGTCCCAGCAGGCTGCCTCCCACCGACCAGACAGTTCCATCAGTAGAAATGTTTGATATTTCACTGCTTGCCACACCAAAAAGACCTGTCAAGGAAATGGATGGGAACCTCAGCGCCTGGGCAACGCCAATCCTTGCTGTTTGCGCCTGGAGCAAATACATGGCTTCAGCGACATCAGGCCTGCGTTCGAGAATACTCGAAGGTAATCCGACGGGTATATCCGGAGGAACCGTCTGCTGGCCCAGATCATCTCCTGTTTTTATATCGCCAGGAAACTTTCCCATTAAAATGCTCAGAGCGTTTTCGGTATTGGCAATCAATCTCTGGTACAATGGGATGGCACCTGCGGCAATTTCTTTTTGAATTTGTGCCTGGTTCAAATCAATCTCGGGAATTATGCCTTTGTCAAAACGCTTTTGGATAATATCAAGACCATCAATCCGTGAATCAAGGGTTTTCTCGGATATTTTCAGCCTTTGATGGTAATCCAACAACAAAAAATACGTGCTGACCACCTCGGAAATCAGACTGATTTGAACGGTTCTTAACGAATATTCAGAAGCCATCAATTCTGCTCTCGCAGCTTCTGTGGACCTGCGGTATTTACCCCAGAAATCAATCTCCCAGCTTAGCACCGGTGCAATAAAGGCGTATTTATCGGTTGTTGATGATCGTGATATACCTAAATAATTCCCCGTTGCAGCGCCGGCTTGTAAATCCAATCGGGGATATTGATCCGCTTTGGTGAATCCAAGGGCTGCACGGGCCTCTTCGATACGGCTGGCAGCAATCATTAAGTCTTTATTATTCGTCAAAGCAGTAACAACCAGTGAATACAAAACAGGATCATCAAACAATTCCCACCAGTTCAAGTTGACCACTTCTTTGGATTTCGAATCGGAAAATCTGAAATTATCCGGTGTTTCCACAACAGGTTTTTTAAATTCAGGACCCACTGCACAACCTGTGAACGATACAACAATTATCAGTGTAATGATTTGAACCAGTTTTTTCATTTCAATAACCATCATGATTCTTTTGGTTCAGGTTCCAGTTGAGAATCTCGTTTCTGCTCATATTTACCAATTTTGCCAATGAAAACAAACAGCATGGGATAAAAGAAAACCCCTAAAAGCGTCGCAATAAACATTCCGCCCAACAATGCCATCCCCATAACTACCCTTGCCTCAGCACCGGCGCCTGAAGCAACCACCAACGGCAGAACCCCTAATATAAAAGAAAACGCCGTCATCAAGATGGGTCTGAATCGCAATTCAGCAGCTTTAATGGCTGCATCGAACAGAGAAAGGCCTTTGTCAAATTCCAACTTGGCAAACTCAACAATCAAAATGGCATTTTTAGCAGCCATGGCAATGAGCATCACCAGAGCAATCTGTGCAAACACATTCAGCTCATAGCTCTGACTGAAAAACCGGGAGATAAACAGTGCCGCGAATGCGCCGAAGACGGCAAAGGGTGTTCCCAGCAAAATACTAAAGGGTAAAGACCAGCTTTCGTACTGGGCACAGAGAATAAGAAATACGAACAACAATGAAAATGCAAAAACAATGGCGCCTGTTCCGGATGCCTTCTTTTCCTGGTATGACATGTTGCTCCACTCATAGCCCATATCCCCCGGAAGTGTGTTTCCAGCCACTTCTTCCAAGGCATCAAGAGCCTGGGCCGACGTATATCCCGAGGCCGGCCCTCCGGTAAGTTCTATTGCCCTGTACAAATTAAATCGATTGGTAAAATCCGGCCCCACGATATCTTTGATATCGACAAATGCCGCCAAGGGAACACTTTTGCCTTCTTTGTTTTTGACAAAAAAAAGGTTGATCTGATTTTCATTTTGCCGGTACTTGGGTTCCGCCTGAATATAGGCTTTGTACAACCTTCCGAATCTGTTGAAATCATTTACATAGGCCCCTCCCAAAAAGGCACCCACGGTGGTATAAATGTCATTTAAGGAAATACCTGCTTTAAGAACTTTATCCTTGTCGATTTCCATGTATCGTTGGGGAACGGTCGCTCGAAACGTGGTGAAAATAGATCCGATTTCAGGCCGTTTCATGGCAGCCTGAACAAAATTTGCCGTATGTTTGGCCAGATAATCGGGTGTATTTCCCCCTTTGTCCTGAATCATCAGGGTAAAGCCGGAACCATTTCCCAATCCCGGGATAGCCGGTGGTCCAAAGGCGAAAACTTGAGCTTCATTAATGGCCAAATGAAAATCAACATTTAATCGCCTGACAATTTCCTTGGCGGTGTTTTCCCGTTCCCCCCAATCCTTAAGAGCAACAAAAATAAAGCCCGCATTGGAAGACATGCTGTTTGAAAGCAGACTGAATCCCGTGGCGGTGGTAATATATTCTACTTCATCGTATTTCTTAATAATTTTTTCGACTTTTTTGGCAACCGCATCGGACCGCTGCAGGGATGCGGCATCGGGCAGTTGGATGTTTACCATTAAATATCCCATATCTTCTTCAGGCATAAACCCGCCCGGAACATGTTTGCCCAAAAACCCCATGGCCACGGCCACAACAAGGATAAAAATCAATCCTCTGACGATCTTGCCGGTCAAGATACGGGTAAACCCCATATAGGCCCTGGTGGATCTGTCAAAGACCTTGTTAAAAAGACGAAAGAACGCCCCCAGAGGACCGCCATAAGGTTTTTGCTTTCTAAGCAGCAATCCGCACAGCGCAGGACTTAAGGTTAATGCGTTAATGGATGAGAAAACCACTGAAACAGCCACCGTAATGGCAAACTGTTGGTATAATCTTCCTGTTATTCCCCCCATGACAGCCACAGGGATAAACACCGCCACCAAAACCAATGTGGTTGCAATAACCGGCGCGGTGACTTCATTCATGGCATGGACGGTGGCCTCTTTTGGATTCATACCGTTTTCAATGTTGACCTGGACGGCTTCCACCACCACAATGGCATCGTCCACTACAATACCGATGGCCAAAACAAGCCCCAAAAGTGAAAGGACATTCACCGTAAAACCAATTAATGGAAAGACAATAAACGCACCAACTAGAGAAACGGGTATGGCGATGGTGGGGATCAAGGCCGCCCGCCAGTCCTGGATAAAAATAAACACCACCAGAATAACCAGCGCCAGGGCGATAAAGAGGGTCTCGATGATCTCGTCAATACCTGCGGTAATGGCCAAAGTGGTATCCAGCGACACATCATACCGGATGCTTTCCGGAAAAGATTTGGAAAGCTCCCTCATGGTCTTTCGGATCCTTTGGGCCAATTCCACGGCATTGGAACCAGGTGCCTGATACAACGCGATCATGGCGCATGCTTTGTCATTAAATCGAGTAAATGCATTATACGTCTCAACACCCAGCTCGACGCGGGCGATGTCTTTGATCTTTACTTGAGACCCTTCTTCGGTGGTTCTGATGACAATTTCACTGAATTCTTTTTCAGATTGCAGACGCTCCGGTAATCTGACGGTGTAGGTAAATTCCGTTCCCGGAGGGGCGGGCTCCGCACCGAATTTACCTCCGGGCACCACCACACTTTGCTCCCGGATGGCATTTACGATCTCGGGCACCGTTATACCTAAGTGGGCCAATCGGTCAGGATCGATCCATATGCGCATGGAATAGTCGCTGGCGCCGAGCACGTTCACGCGACCGATGCCTTTTATTCGGGCCAAAATATCCTTGATATTGATCAGTGAATAATTGCCGAGAAAATTTTGATCATATCTGCCGTCTTCCGACGTGAGGCTCACCAGCATCAATATATTCGGGAGGGATTTTTCTGTGGTTACCCCCAATCTTTTGACCTCCTCAGGAAGCTTGGCGGTTGCAGCGGCAACCCGGTTTTGGGTAAACACCGTGTTCATGTCCGGATCAGTACCGATCTCGAACGACACCTGAATATTCATGGTGCCGTCATTGGCGTTGATGGATTTCATGTAGATCATATTGTCCACGCCATTGATCTGCTGCTCCAGTGGTGTAGCTACCGACTGCTCCACGCTAACGGCATTTGCTCCGGTATAGTTAGCCCGAACTTCCACAACCGGCGGCGTGATGTTGGGATATTGCTCCGTGGGAAGACCCTTTAGAAACACGACACCCACGATAACCATAAAAATGGCGATGACCATGGCCACAATGGGCCGTCTCACAAAAAAATTACCCATATCCGATTACTTGCTCTCTTGCTTTTGGTCTGTCGATTCGATTTCTTTTACAGTGGGTTTCACAACCATTCCTTCTTTGATTTTCTGCAACCCTTCGTACACAATGCGTTCACCGGGCTTCAACCCTTCGGTAATCAACCAGAATTGTTTGATTTTAGGGCCTGTTTTTACGTTTCTTATTTCGACCTTATCACCATCGCCAACCACATAAACACGGTAGGTCCCCTGAAGTTCCATAACACATCTTTGCGGCACCAGAATACCGTCTTTAACAATAGTAACCAGCGCCTTTACTTTGGCATATTGTCCGGGACGCAACAATTCCTGAGGATTGGGAAAAGAGGCTTGAACCAGCATGGCGCCGGTGGTGGGGTCCACGTTTCGATCGATAAACTCGGGTTTGCCTTTGTATCCGTACACCGATCCATCTGCCAGAATCAGTTCCAAATTTTCTTTTCGGTTTTTTTTGTCAGCCAATTCGACCTCCGATTTAAATCGCCGGGCCAATTGAAGATATTGCCTTTCCGTAATAAAAAACTCCACAAGAACGGTGTCGATACGAGAAACCGTATTCAAAATCACAGGATTGGGACTTCGACCGACAAAGTCCCCCACTTTGGCCTTTGTCTTTCCGATAATTCCAGTGATGGGCGAATAAATCTTGGTATAACCAAGTTGAATCTCACTGGCCCTTAATATCGCTTCAGCGGCTTTCACTGATTCGACGGATGCCTCATATCGAGCGACGGCGCCATCCAAATCACTCTCACTGACCGCCTTCTCCTTTGCAAGGGGCTCAATTCTGTCCAGATCGCTTTTGGCTTTCGCCTCCATGGTTTTGGCTTCTGCAACCTTGCTCATCTTTGCCGCGACATCGGCCTCAAACGGCTGGCTATCCAGGGTATAAAGAAGAGCGCCTTTTTCTACCCGAGATCCTTCTTCAAAATGGATACCTGTCAGAAAACCCTCCACCCTTGCGCGTATGGCAATATCTTTGAAACCATATATCTGACCGACAAATTCCTGATAGATCGGAACGTCTTTTGCTTGAGTGACCACAACGGTAACCTGGGGAGGAGGTGCCTGTGCTTGTTGTGCCTCTTTTTGGCTGCACGAACACACCAATAGAAATAAAATACATGGCAAAATCAGCTTTACTATTTTCATTTTTTTCTCTTTATCTAAACAAAAGTTAAGTATTATAAGAAATTCATTTATTCATTGTGAGAAAAATAATTAAGAACAAAAAAATTACGTTAGAATTAATTGATCCAAAGATAGAATTTTCTTTTTTTAAAATGAAAAAAACGAAACTTTCTGATGTCGTATGAAATTCATGTTGATTCGTATGAAGTTCATTTTGACCGTTAAAGTGTGGCGGGGATTCTATTTTATGGTCGATAATACCGAATCGAGTTTATCGAATCGAATTCTAAGACTGTTAAGGTATGCCATAGATCAACCAGATTGTCAACTTCCTCTAAATA
>Ga0316577_10000339_pt1 | contig 17373 bp, 16 predicted proteins | sample S5NA_FD_203073 | JGI IMG/M metagenome (GOLD analysis project Ga0316577, IMG submission 203073) | Rhizosphere microbial communities from salt marsh grasses in Alabama, United States - S5-7_050615r2r1 | ecosystem: Host-associated > Plants > Roots > Rhizosphere | place: USA: Alabama | collected... | reverse complement strand
GATCATGATCTCGCTGCACGCGGACCACGCGATCGAGCCGTTCCAGGCGTTCGAGGAGACGATCGACCGGGCGGCCGCGGCCGCCGCGCGTCGCGGCAGCCTCGTCTGCATCGGAACCGAGCCGACCCGCCCCGAGACCGGGTACGGCTACATCCGGACCGGCGCGGAGCGAGAGTCCGGGGTTCTCTCCGTGGCCCGGTTCGTGGAGAAGCCCGACCCGGAGACGGCGCGCCGGTATGCGGCGGACGGGCTCCATCTCTGGAACACCGGGATCTTCGTCTGGCGCGCGCGCGACCTCCTGGCGGCGGCGCGTCGATGGACGCACGAGCTCGCGAGGGCGTTTCCGCTCCTCGACGCCGGGGACGTGGGGGGGTTCTTTCACGCGGCGGAGCCGGTCAGCGTCGACGTGGGCGTGCTCGAGCGCGCCGATGGTGTCGAGGTGGCACGGGCCACGTTCGCGTGGGACGACGTGGGAACGTGGGCCGCGCTCGCCCGGACCCGCGAGCGCGACGCGGCGGGCAACGTGGTCGTCGGGACGGCGCGCGTGTTCGAAGGCGCCGACAACGTGGTGTGGGCCGAGGGGGGCCGCGTCGTCCTGTTCGGCGTCCGCGACCTCGTCGTGGTCCGCGCCGGGCCGGAAACTCTCGTGACGACCCGCGACCGCGCTCCGGAGCTCAAGCGCCTGCTCGAGAGGCTCGAGGCGGGGGAGGACGCGTGAACCTGTACCTGTTCGACGACGCGGTGGCGGACGGCTGGAGTCCCTTCGCGCTCACGCGCCCGATCGGTGAGCTCCGGTTCGGCGACCGGCTGCTCCGGGAGCGCCTGGAGGACTTCGCGGGGACGGCGGCCCGCGGCACCCTCACGCGCTCCTGGCTCCAGGACTTCCGGGAAGCGGGAGCCCCTCCGGCCCTGCCGCGGGACGGGGTCGCCGGGACGGAGTCGCGCCTGTTCCTGTCCACCCGCTTCGTGCCCGGGACCGAGACCCCCCTGGACGTCTCCTCCCCCGACGTGCCGCTGCTCCTGCTCTCGGGCGACGTCGTGGTCGGACTCGTCGTCCCCCCCGGCCACGAGGGCCCGGACGCGGCCTGGCTGGCGGAACCGGGGGCGTTCCCCGGGGCCAAGGAGCGGGACGTCGGGGGGTCGACGCTGGACCGGCCGTGGACGCTCGTCGCGCGAAATCCCGAGCGCCTCGCCGCTGACCTGGCGGCGGCGGGCGCGCAGAGCGCCGCGCTTCCTCCCGGGGTGCACACGATCGGGGACGGTCCGATCCGGATCGGCCACGGGGTACGCATCGAGCCGGGCGTGCTCCTCGACGCCCGCGCGGGCGGGATCCGGCTCGATGCGGGCACGGAAGTCCTGGCCGGCGCGCGTCTCTCGGGTCCGCTCCACGCCGGTCCCGGCTGCCGCCTCCTCGGGGGGCCGCTCGGTTCCCTGTCGGCGGGCCCGCGCTGCCACCTCCGTGGCGAGGTCGAGGACACGGTCGTCCTCGGATTCGCGAACAAGGCCCACGAGGGCTTCCTCGGGCACGCCTGCCTCGGCCGCTGGGTGAACCTCGGCGCGCTCACGACGAACAGCGACCTGAAGAACAACTACGGGTCGGTGCGGGTCGAGCTTCCGTCGGGCGTCGTGGACACCGGCCTGCTCAAATTCGGGTGCCTGCTCGGTGACCACGTGAAGACCGCGATCGGGACCCTCCTCCCCACCGGCTGTCTGGTCGGCGCGGGAGCGAACCTGTTCGGCGTGGCGCCGCCGCGGCGGGTGCCGCCGTTCTCCTGGGGGAGCGAACCGGGATCTCCCCCGTACGATCGCGAGCGTTTCCTCGCCACCGCCGCCGTCGCGATGGGTCGCCGGGGCGTCGAGGCGGATGCGCCGACCCGGTCCTGGCTGGGCGCCTGCTGGGACGCCGCCCGCTCCGCGGAGCCGGACGGCGCATGAGGGTCGCGAGTCTCGGGAGCGGCAGCCGGGGGAACTCGGTGCTCGTCGAGGCGGGCGAGACCCGCGTCCTGGTCGACGCCGGGTTCAGCGGCACCGGCCTCGCCCACCGTCTGGAACGTCTCGACCGGGACCCGCGCGGGATCGACGCCGTGGTGGTGACCCACGAGCACCGCGACCACACGAGCGGGGTCGGCATCGCGGCTCGCCGCTGGGGGTGGCCGATTTTCCTCACGGCCGGCACGGCGGAGGCCTGCGAGGGACTCCTGCGGGGCGAAGAGGAGCTCGTGCTGTTCGCCCCCGAGTCGCGCTTCCGGATCGGATCGCTCGAGTTCCGCGCCTTCGCCACCTGCCACGACGCGGCCGAGCCCGTGGCCGTGACGGCGACCGAGTCCGGCAGCGGGCTCGTCGCGGGAATCGCGACGGACCTCGGGCGCGCCACGGCACCGGTGCGGGCGGCGCTCGCGGGATGCCACGTCCTCGTGCTGGAGGCGAACCACGACGAGGTCCGCCTGCGGGAGAGCCCCTATCCGTGGTCCGTGAAACAGCGGATCGGAGGGAGCCGGGGTCACCTGTCGAACCGGCTGGCCGGAGAGCTGGCGCGTGAGCTTGCCCACCCGGAGCTCGGGGCCCTGCTGCTCGCGCATCTCAGCCACGAGTGCAACACCCCGGATCTGGCCCGGCGCGAGGTGCGCGCGGCGCTGCGGCGAACGGGGACGGCCCGGTTCCGAGGCTCGCTGGCCGTCGCCGGGCAGGAGGAGCCGACCGCGCCGATCGACGTGGAGCGCGCCGTCCGCGCCGCCCGCCGCCGCACGCCCCAGCTGTCGCTGTTCGGACGGGACTGACGTCGCCGCGGACCCGGGCCCGGCGCCGACGACCTCCGGTCAGGCGCCCACGATCCGCAGGATGTCGTTTGCGAACGCCCAGACCATCAGCCCGAGCACGAACAGCATCCCGATCTGCGTGAACCGGAGTCGCTGCTCCATGCTCACGGCCTTGCCGCGGACCGCCTCGATGCCCAGGAAGAGCAGGTGCCCGCCATCCAGCACGGGGATCGGGAGCAGGTTCAGGACCGCGAGGTTCACGCTGATGATCGCCATGAAGTTGAGGAGCGGCCAGAAGCCGGCCCGCGCCGCCATGCCCGAGAGCTGACCGATCGCGATCGGCCCCCCGAGCTCGCGGGGCGACCGCTCGCCCGTCACGAGGCGCACGAAGAAGTCGTAGACCTCCCGCACCCACGACATCGTCTGGCGCCCGCCGGCCACGGCCGCCTCGGCGAGATTGAGAGACCGGAAGGACTCCTCGGTCGCATCGAACCTCACTCCGATGCGGCCGTACTCGACCGTGTCGCGCGCCACCTCGTCGTACTCCCGCGCGTGGTAGGGAACGACACTCACGCTCCGCGTGGCCCCCTCGTGCCGGATCTCGAGCCGAACCGGCTGGCCCGCTCGCCCGAAGATGATCCGCCCGACCTCGTCCCGGCTCCCGACGGCGCGGCCGTCCACGGACACGACGAGGTCGCCCGCCACGATCCCCGCCGAGTCGGCGGGCGAACCCGCATCGACCGCGGAGATCACGGGCCGGTAGACGCCCTGCGATCGGGCCACGAGGGAGAAGGCCAGAAAGGCGAAGAGCAGATTCATCGCCACGCCGGCCGAGATCACGAGGAACCGGGCCCACAGCGGCTTGGCATCGAAGTCGCGCGGCGAGGGCTCGCGCGCCTCCCCGTTCGACGGCCCCTCGAGCTTCGAGGTGACCTCCTCGTCGGCCATCCCCTCCATCTTGACGTAGCCGCCGAGCGGAAGCGCCGAGAGCACGTACTCCGTCTCCCCCCTCCGGAAACCCCAGATCCTGGGCCCGAACCCGATCGAAAACCGGGACACCTCGATGTCGACGGCCTTCGCCGCCCAGAAGTGTCCGAGCTCGTGCACGAGGATGAGGACGCCCAGGACGAGGGCGGTGGCGAGGATCGTCGTCAGCATCCGGGCATCTCGTTGTCGATCGGGGTCCGGAGGGCGGGGACCATGGGGGACCGTCCGCCCGGGCTCAGCGAGGGTAGCACCCCGGCCGCGCCCGCGAGTTCCTGCCTCACGTCGACCGTCCCACCATCTCGGTGGCGCGACGCCGGGCCTCCGTGTCGGCGGCCACGACGTCGTCCAGGCTGCGGACGGGGCAGACGGGCATCGAGTCGAGCACCCGCTCGACGACGCCCGGAATCGCCGGGAAGGAGAGGCGACCCTCGAGGAACGCCCGCACGGCGATCTCGTTCGCCGCGTTGTACGCCGCCGGTCGCGTTCCCCCGTCGCGGCCCGCCGCGACCCCGAGCCCGAACATCGGGAAGTCCTCGTACCGCAGGCGCTCGAACTCGAGCGGACCGGTCTCGACCGGGTCGAACCGGCGGTAGTCGTTGGTCAGCCTCTCCGGTGCCGAGAGGGCGTAGAGGATCGGCACCTCCATCGTCGGGTGCCCGAGCTGTGCGACGGTGGACCCGTCACGGAACTCCACGAAGGAGTGGACGATCGAAGGAGGGTGAACCACGACCTCGATGTCGTCGTAGGGGATTCCGAACAGCAGATGCGCCTCGATCACCTCGAGCGCCTTGTTCGCGAGCGTCGCCGAGTCGACCGTGATCTTGTCGCCCATGCTCCAGGTCGGGTGGGCGAGCGCGTCCTCGGGTCGGATCTCCGCGAAGCGCGAGGCCGGAGTCGTCCGGAACGGCCCCCCGGAGGCAGTGAGAATGAGGCGCTCGACTTCCTCCGAGGGACGGTTCCCGAGGCATTGCAGGATCGCGCTGTGCTCGCTGTCGATCGGAACGAGTCGACCCCCGCCCCGCCGCCAGGCGGCCAGCACGAGTTCCCCGCCCGCGACGAGCGACTCCTTGTTCGCGAGCGCGAGGCGTCGCCCGGTCTCGAGCGCCGCGAGGGTCGACTCCAGACCCGCGAACCCGACGAGCGCGTTGACGACGATCGAGGCACCGGAGCAGGCGGCCGCCTCCGCGAGTGCCTCCCTCCCGAAACGCCAGTCCCCGTTCCACGCCGGTCGGAACGCCTCCCCGCCGGGCTCCGCGAGGACGACGAACTCCGGATCGACCTCGCAGGCCAGCCGGTCGAGCTCCTCGGCCCGACGCGCGCCGGTCAGCGTCACCACGCGGAACCGATCCCGATGCCTCGCCAGCACGTTCAGGGTCGAGCGGCCGATCGATCCCGTGGCGCCGAGCACCGCGACCCCGGTGCGGGAATCCGTCACGCGAGCGCCTCGAGGAAGAACCAGGCGACGGGGATCGTCCACAGAAGCGAGTCCATCCGGTCGAGGAGCCCGCCATGCCCGGGAAGGAGCGTCGAGGAGTCCTTCACTCCGCACTCCCGTTTCAGGGAGGACTCGACGAGGTCCCCCACGATCGCCGCTGCCGCGAGCACGAGCCCGAGCGCCAGCAGCCCGAAGAGGCCGAGATCCTCCGACAGGGCCGGAAGCAGCAGGAGCCCGTAGGCCGCCGCGGCGACCGGGCCGGCCGCGAGGGCGCTCACGCCGCCCGCTACCGTCTTGTTGGGGCTGATCCGGGGCGCCAGCCGCCGCCGGCCGAACGCCCGCCCACCCGAGTAGGCCGCCGTGTCCACGAGCCAGGTCACGACGACGGGCAGGAAGAAGAGGAGCGTCCCCTCGAGCCGTCCCGCGATCATCGTCTCGCGAAGCGGCACGCCGAACGCCAGAAGTCCTCCCACGTAGAAGACCGCCGTGAACGAGAGCGCGGCGGCCTGGAACGGGCGCTCCGCGGGCGCGATCCGGAGCGCCGCGATGCCGGTCAGGGTGATCAGCGCCGCCGCGGCCAGCGGCCCCACGCTTCCGGGACCGGCGAACCACACCGAGAGCGGGAACAGGGCGGCGATCGCCGCCGCCGGTCCCTCCAGAAAGACCTGGTCCCGCTCCCGGACCATGGCGGCGATCTCCCGGAGGGCGACCACGGCGAGGACGGCGAGTCCCGCGGCGAACAGGGGGCCGCCGGCCCACGTCACCGCCACGCAGAGAGGCACGCCGAGGGCGGCGACGGCGAGACGCTTGGTCAGATTCGATGCCATCGGCGGCCTCAGGCCGAAACCCGACCGAATCGGCGTTCTCGACGGCCGAAGTCGAGCAGGGCCTCGTACAGCTCGGCCTTCCCGAAGTCGGGCCACCGGACGGGTGTCACGTAGATCTCCGCGTACGCGATCTGCCACAGCAGGAAGTTCGAGATCCGCATCTCGCCGGAGGTTCGGACGAGAAGGTCGGGATCGGGGATGCCGGCCGTCCAGAGCTCGGACGCGAATCGGTCCGCGTCGATCCCGGCAGGGTCGAGATGCCCGGCCGCGGCCTCCTCCGCGAGCCGTCGTGCAGCCCGTACGATCTCGTCGCGTGCGCCGTAGCTGATCGCGATGTGGAGACCGAGCTGCTCGCCCCCTCCCGTCGTTTCCTCGAGAAGGCGCACCGAATCGAGCGCCGCGTCCGAGAGCCGGGACAGGTCCCCGAACACCCGGACCCGCACGCCGCGGTCCCGAAGCTCGCGCCGCTCGCGGTCCACGTACTCGACGAGGAGAGACATCAGGGCGGAGACCTCTTCCGGTGGGCGTTCCCAGTTCTCGCGTGAGAACGCGTAGAGGGTGAGGTGCTCCAGCCCGGCCTCGATCGCGCCCTCGACACAGCGCCGGACGGACTTCATTCCCTCCCGGTGGCCCATCCACCGGGGCAGTCGCCTCTCCGCCGCCCAGCGTCCGTTCCCGTCCATGATCACGGCCACGTGACGCGGCAGGTCCCCGGACGTCTCGAGGGCCTCGAGCAGCTCCCGCTCCCGGCCGGTCGCCCCGTCCCCGCTCACCGTCCCCCCCCGGCGCCGGTCCCGACGTCCCGCTCCAGGAGACGCCTCAGACGACGATCGCCGCCACGCAGGCTGTACGCCTCGACGCCCGCTTCCTGCATCCGCTCCGCGATCTGGGCGCTCAGGAGACCCTCCGCGCACACGAGCACGACGGGACGTCCGCGGTCGAGGTCCGAAAAATCGTTCGCGAGCTCGTCGTACGATCGCGCCTCGGCACCCGGCCAGGGCGCCGCGCGTCGCGCGTCGGCGGACCGCATGTCAACCGTCACCGCCGACGCGTCCAGGTCGTCCACGAACAGCGCCGACACGGCCAGCTCTCCGGGATTCACGGAACGCAGGTCGACGACGTCCGCGGCGACGACGAGGCGGCGCACGAGGTCCGGGTCGAGCTCCGCGTCGGCCACCGCGACCGCATCGAGCTTCGCCGCCGTCGCGGTGGGACCGTCCCCGATCGAGCAGTACTCCCGGATGCGCGCCGAGAGCGCCGCCGTGCCGATCCGTCGCGTGAGCGCCACGATGTCGTTCTTCTCCATCCCGACCAGCGGACGGAGAACGGGAAGTGCCGAAGCCCCGTCGATCGCGCGGAGGTTCGCCAGGGTCTGCGACGAAACCTGGCCGACGGACTCGCCGGTGACGATCGCCTCCGCCCCCGCGCGCTCCGCGACGACATTCGCCGTCCGATACATCTGCCGCTTCAGCAGGACCTGGAGGAGAGCCGGCGGCACCCGGGCCCGGAGCTCCTCCACGACCGGCCCGAACTCGACGACGTGCATCCGGGGACGCGTCCCGTAGCTCCACCGGTCCGCGAGCACCTTCGCCACCTCGACGACCATCCTCCGGTAGGCCGCGCCCCCCAGGTTGCAGAACACGTAGTCGAGCGCCACGCCGCGGCGCAGCAGCATCCAGGAGGCGGCCGCCGAGTCGAACCCGCCCGAGAGGAGCGACACGGCCCGCCCCTCGACCCCGAGCGGCAGTCCGCCGGCGCCGCGCGACCGGGAGGAGAAGAGATACGCGCGCTCCCCGCGGATTTCGACCTGGATCTCGACGTCGGGATCGTCGAGGTCGACCGTGGCCTCCGGGTTGAGCGCCGCCCCGAGGCGCACGGCGACGTCGCGAGAGCGGAACCGGTGGTGTCCGCTGCGTCGGACCCGAATCCCGTACGTCCGACCGCGGACGGCCTCGCCGTACAGGTCCGAGCCACAGGTGACGATGCGCTCCAGGTCCGCCTGGCAGCCCCCGTCGAGGACGGAGAAGCTGCTGACGCCGAAGACGCGGGACAGGGGATCGAGCGAGCCCCCTTCGGGCACCGTCGCGAAGAGGCGGCTCCAGCCTTCCCGGAGTACCGAGCCCGGCGCGGAGCCGGCCAGCGCCTCGCGCAGGTTGCGGGCGAGCACGCGCTGGAACCGCGATCGGGTCCGCCGCGACTTCGTCGTCAGCTCCCCGGTCATGCGGATCATCGCCACCCGGGCGCCCTCGGGGGCGGGAAGCGGAAATCCGGTCTCGAATCGCATGCGCAAAGAATACGGAACGGCCGGCGCCCCGGCGACGGGGCGTGCCACGCGGGCCGTCGGCCGCCCGGAGATCGGGGCGGTCCGTCTCAGGTGTCGGCGCGCGTGGCCGGGATCCGTGCCGCCACGAGTGCGACGACGATCCCGGCGAGCGGGACCAGGGCGACCTGACCGAGGATCACGAAGCTCTCGGGCACGACGGGCATGTGACGCTCCTGTCTGTTCCTGGGGCCTGCGCGCGGGCCGGACGGAAGCCGGCCGCGCCGAGGCGCGAAGGTAGAGACGGCGCGGCGGGGAGGGCAAGCGCGACGCGGCCGGCGCCGCGCATGTGCCCGGGATGCGACGGGGCCGCGGTGTCCGGATTCGGCACACCCTCTCCCGCAATCGGACGACCCGGAACCTCGAACTCACATCATGATCGAGACGTTTTCGTTCTATTTTTTCAACATTTTATACCTTACGCGGCGGAACGGCATACCCATTGCCCGACAGGGAGCGGGAACGGCGAGCCGCGGAGGCTCGATGGGTGTGACCGGAACGGGGGAATCGGACGCATGCTGTACGACCCGACGCGGACCGGAGTCGAGAGCCTGAAGGCGCTCCTTTCGCTGGCCGTCCTCTGGGCGGGCACTGTCGTCGCCGGCGGCGCGGCGACCGACGGGTCGGCCCGGCCGGAACCCGGGGCGGTGGACGACGTGCTCGGGCTGTGGGCGTGGGTCGTGGATGCGCCCCCGTGCCGGGCCGAGTCCCCCGTCGCGATCGAGACCCGCTTCGTGGAGTTCCGGCGCGGACCGGACGGACGCCTCGAGGCTCGCGCGCTGGTCCGCTCCAACGGAGAGTCCAAGATCCGCCCCGTTCCCCGCGTTTCGTTCGAGGACGGCCGGCTGCGCCTGGAGCTCGACGATGGGGTCGCCTTCCACGGGACCCTGCGTAGCGACGGCAGGTCGATCGATGGCGTCGTAGAATCCGGCGGCGACCCGGCTGCTTCCCTCCTTCGTCGACTCGACCCCGAGCCCCGGCGCTCGCTCCGGGAGCCTCCGCCGCTCCGGGCCGCCTGAGCGCTAGGGACCCGGAGCGGACGCCACCTCGCCCCTCGCGTCCCGCCCCCGGAGACCGGGTCGGGAGCGCGCGCTCCGACCCGCGCGCGTGAGGAGGTTCCGCACCGGCGGCACCCTCGCCGCCAGGAGCAGTGCCAGGATCGCGGCGAACACGAGCGGTTCCCGCGTGTCGGCCTTCACCTTCCAGTAGAAGTGCAGCACGCCGAGACCCGCCGCGACGTAGACGAGCCGGTGGAGGCGGCCCCAGGCCCGGCCGAGCCGTCGGATCCAGCCGCGCGTCGACGTCACGGCGAGGGGAAGGAGCAGGCACCAGGCCGCGAACCCCGCCAGAATGAACGGACGCTCCGCGATGTCTTCCACGATGTAGGGCCACGCGAACCACTGATCGAGGACGACGTAGCCGAGCAGGTGCGTGGTCCCGTACGCGAACGCGAACAGGCCGACGAGGCGCCGGAAGCGGACGAGGCGCCCCCGGCCGCTCAGTCGGCGGAGGGGCGTGATCGCGAGGCTCGCCAGCAGCAGGACGAGGGTCCACCACCCGGTGCGCAGGAGGACCGTCTCGATCGGGTTCGCTCCGAGCCGACCCGTCGCCGCGTCGAAGGCGAGCCAGCCGGCCGGAGCGAGGCACAGGGCCCAGATCCCGGCCTTGGCGGCTACGATCTTCGGGTCGCGGGCCATCTCAGAACCAGCGGCGGAGGTCCATCCCGGAATACAGGTGTGCCACCTCGTCGGCGTACCCGTTGAACATCAGCGTCGGCCGGCGGCGGAACTCCCCGAGCCGGCGCTCCCGGGCCTGGCTCCAGCGCGGGTGGTCGACCTCGGGGTTCACGTTCGCGTAGAAGCCGTACTCGCTCGGGGCCGACACGGCCCACGTGGTCGGGGGCATCTCGTCCAGGAAGCGGAAGCGTACGATCGACTTCACGCTCTTGAACCCGTACTTCCAGGGCACGACCAGCCGGAGCGGCGCCCCGTTCTGGTTCGGGAGGTTCCGTCCGTAGAGGCCGGTGGCGAGCAGGGTCAGCGGGTGCATGGCCTCGTCCAGGCGAAGGGCCTCCACGTACGGCCACTCCAGGATCCGCCGGCGCTGTCCGGGCATCTGCTCGGGGTCGTACAGCGTCGTCATCTCCACGTACTTCGCCTTCGACGTCGGCTCCAACCGCCGGACCACGTCCGCGAGCGGTATTCCCCGCCACGGGATCACCATCGACCAGGCCTCGACGCACCGGAGGCGATAGACCCGTTCCTCCACCGCGTGGGGAGCGAGGAAGTCCTCGAGGTCGTAGACACCCGGCTTCGCCACGTGGCCCTCCACCGCCACCGACCACGGTCGCGGCCGGAGCGTGTGGGCGTTGCGCGCCGGATCCTCCTTCCCGGTGCCGAACTCGTAGAAGTTGTTGTAGGTGGTGATGTCCTGCCACGAGTTCAGGGGCTCGTCGAGCTCCGAGCGCACGCCCGCCCAGTCCCGGCCGGGCGCCGGACCCGTCGGAGACTCCTGTGGTCCCGCTCCGCCCGGGCGTCCGGCGGGCTCGCCCGCACCGGGATCCGCCCCGCGCTCCCGCGCCGCGGCTCCGCCAGGCGCCACATCGCACCCCGCGAGGAGTCCCGGAACGAGCGCGCTCGCCACCGCTGCCTTCGCCGTCCGACCGATGAAGTGCCGCCGGTTCAGCCAGGTCTCGTACGGCGTGACCTCCCCGTCGCGCGGCTCCCGAATTCTCCGGACCCAGACCATCCGCCCCTCCCGCATGTTCATGTGCGTCCCACCTCGATGAACCACGGAGCGGGCGCGAGGTTCCCGGCGGACGGGCGGGACCGGACGCACGAAGGCCCCGCCGCACGTGGCGGCGGGGCCGGGTCCGGAGGAGTGGCAGGGGCGGGATTCGAACCCGCGACCTAGGGCTTATGAGTCCCCCGCTCTGGCCGACTGAGCTACCCTGCCGGGACGTTCCGGCGGGCTCACGGCGGGAGGCCGCGCGGAGCCCGAAACCGACAGGCCGGAGGAGAAGCCTCCGGCCCGGGAAGTAGCGGGGGCGGGATTCGAACCCGCGACCTTCGGGTTATGAGCCCGACGAGCTACCAGACTGCTCCACCCCGCATCGCGTGCGGCAACGTAAAAAACCCGTCATCGGTCGTCAAGTTCCGCCTTCGGGGCGTCGCGGGGCGGCACGAATCGCACGAGAATCTCCCCGTCGCGGACGAGGCCGAACTCCTCCCTGGCGACCCGCTCGATCGCGGCCGGCACGGTCTCCAGACTGTCGCCGCGGTGGACGAGGGAGTCGGTCCGCGCCACGAGACGATCGATGCGCGAGAGCGCCTCGTCACGACTCTGCTCCATCGCCCGGACGTCGAACACGCTGTACATGCCCCCGAACACCAGGTAGTAGACGGTCGCCGCCCAGAGGAGCGCGAGGACGCCCCGGAACCCCACGCGGTGGATCGACTCACGCATAGGCGTCTCCTCCGGGATACCTGGCCCTCGCTCCGAGCTCCTCCTCGATCCGGAGCAGGCGGTTGTACTTCGCCACCCGCTCCGAGCGGCAGGCGGATCCCGTCTTGATCTGGCCCGCCTCCGTGGCCACCGCGAGGTCGGCGATGAACGTGTCCTCGGTCTCGCCCGAGCGGTGGGAGATCACGGAGGCGTAGCCGGCCCCCGTCGCCATCGAGATCGCCTCGAGCGTCTCGCTCACCGTGCCGATCTGATTCAGCTTGATCAAGATGGAGTTCGCGATCCCGCCCTCGATGCCGCGGCGCAGGCGGTCGACGTTCGTGACGAACAGGTCGTCGCCGACGAGCTGGACGCGAGTCCCGAGGCGCCCCGTCAGGCGTCGCCAGCCCTCCCAGTCATCCTCGTCGAGCCCATCCTCGATCGACACGATCGGGTAGCGGTCGACCCAATCGGCGTACATCTCGACCAGCTCCTCGGAGCTCCGCGCGCCCTCGCCGGAGCCCGCGAACACGTACCGACCGGACTCGCGGTCGAACAGCTCCGTCGCCGCGCAGTCCAGGGCCAGCCCCACGTCCTCGCCGGGGCGGTAGCCCGCCGCCTCGATCGCGGCGAGAATCTCGTCGAGGGCCTCGGCGTTGGACCCGAGGTCGGGCGCCACCCCGCCCTCGTCACCGACCGCCGTGGCGTAGCCCGCGGCGACGAGGCGCCTCCGGAGGGCGTGGAACACCTCCGCGCCCGCGCGCAGCCCCTCCGCGAAGGACGCGGCGCCGACCGGAACGACCATGAACTCCTGGATGTCCACGCTGTTGTCGGCGTGGGCCCCGCCGTTGAGGATGTTCATCTGCGGCACCGGGAGGGTCCGCGACGCCGCGGAGCCCAGGTGCACGTAGAGCGGAACTCCCCGGTTCGCGGCGGCGGCGCGCGCCGCCGCCATCGAGACGGCCAGGATCGCGTTCGCTCCCAGGCGTGCCTTGTTCGGCGTGCCGTCCAGCTCCACGAGCCGGGCGTCGAGGGCCGCCTGGTCGGCCGCGTCCGCGCCGGCCATCGCCCGGGCGATCTCGCCGTTCACGTGCGCGACGGCCTTCTTCACGCCCTTGCCGTCGTAGCGATTCGGGTCCCCGTCCCGCAGCTCCACCGCCTCGTGCGCGCCGGTCGAGGCACCGCTCGGAACGGCCGCCCTGCCGTGCGCTCCGCTCGCGAGGACGATCTCCGCCTCCACGGTCGGGTTCCCCCGGGAATCGAGGATCTCGCGCGCATGGATCGTCTGAATCGAGGACATCTGGGCTCGCCTTCGCGAAACGGGTACGGCGCGGGTCCTTCGCTCACGTTGCCGCGCGCCGGCCGACGCACCCAAATTGGGCGCGCGCGGATGGCCGGACAAGACGTGTCCGCGTCGCGCCTTCGGAGCGCGCCACGACCATCGTGCCCACTCCAGACCGGATACATCCCATGATTCGGAACCTGATGCAGAAGGCCGGCGCCGCCGGTGGAATCCTCCTCGCGATCGCCCTCGTGCTCCTCCTGTTCTTCGGGTTCAATCGGGTGAACGAATACGAGGTGGCGGTCCGGAAGAACCCGCTCACCGGTGCGGTCAGCCAGACCCCGTTCCGGCAGGGCCTCTACCACTCGATCCTGCGCTCGTGGACGAACTACTCGACGCGCGAGGTGCAGTATCCCCGCGAGGGCGGGAGCGAGCGGCTCACGGCCCTGACCTCCGACCAGCTGCAGATCGAGGTCGACGCGGCGTTCCGGTATCGCCTCGAGCCGGATTCCGTCGTGAAGCTCTACCTGAACATCGGCGAGCCCGCGGCGATCCACACCTTCGTCTACAACACGTATCGCTCGGCCGTCCGGGACGCGGTCGCCGAGGTCGCGGCGGCCGCGGTCCTGTCACGGGACCGGGCCTCGATCGGCGACCGGATCGAGGGCCTGATGGCGGAGCGGATGACGCCCCGCGGCATCCAGATCACCGACTTCTTCGTGCGGGAGATCGTGCCCCCGGCGACGCTGCGGGAGGCGATCGAGCAGAAGCTGGCGCGTGAGCAGCAGGTCCAGGCGGAGGCCTACCAGACGCAGGTCGTCGCCGAGCAGGCGAACCAGAAGCGCGCGGAGGCCGAGGGAATCCGCGACGCCCAGGACATCATCGCCACCAGCCTGACCGGCGTGTCCGGGCAGCGGTACCTCTACTGGCGCTACCTGGAGGTTCTGGGCGAGGTCGCCCAGGGGCAGAACAACATGGTGATCGCGCCGACCGAGGGCGGGATTCCGATCTTCTTCACGCCGGACCGGCAGTAGGGGGCGTTCCCGATCCCGGGGCCCGGCCGCCGCCGGGCTCCGGGTCGACCGGCGTGGGATCGCCCGCATCGCGCCGGCCCTCGGCCAGCAGCCGCTCCACCGCGGCCCGAACCGCGCGCAGCACCTCGTCACGGTCCTCGACCGTCTTCCCCTCCGTCGGGATCGGCGGCCCGATCCGGATCCGGACCCGGCCGGGCCGGAGTCCCCGGTTCGACGCGAGTCGCCATCCGCCGTCGACGGCCACGGGAACGAGCGGGAGCCGGGTCTCGATCGCGAGGACGAAGCTCCCCTTCTTGAACTCGCGCAGGGCCCCCGTCCGCGAGCGCGTGCCCTCGGGGAACAGGCCGAGAGAGAATCCCTCCTCCCGCATCCGCGCGCCGGCAGCGCGCATCGCCTCCACGGATCCGCGTCGATCGCCCCGGTCGATGAACACGTGCCCCGCCGCCCGCATCGCCTGCGCGAACACCGGAATCCGCGCCAGTTCCCGCTTCGCGATGAACCGGATCGACACCGGAAGCGCCGCGAACATCGCGAAGATGTCGAACGTGGACTGGTGATTCGCGACCAGGATCTGCGGCGCGGCGGGCGCCAGGTGTTCGAGCCCGGCCACCTCGACCCGGACGCCCGCGGCGCGGAGCAGAGCCCGCGCCCAGCCCCGGTGCACGCGGTCGTACCAGCCGCGCCGCGCCCGCACCACGGCGCCGGCCAGCGCGAGAGTCGAGTACCAGGCGGTGGCCGCGACCGTCACCAGGCCGAACCAGGCGGACCGGATCACGGGGCGCCGCCCCCCGGGGAGAAATGGTCCCAGCCGCCCGCCGGCGCCGGCACCGGGCGGCCCTCCGCGTCGCGCCATTCGACGCCCTCGCCCTCCGTGACGTCGCCGATCCGGGTGAGCGAGATGTCGAACTCGTCGGCGAACGCCCGGCCGAGGCCGTCCACGGACCCCGGCTCCGCGACGAGAAGCAGCTCGTAGTCCTCGCCTCCCGAGGCGGCGAGCCGCAGGGCCGCCGCCCGATCCCGCCAGGCGTCGAGGACGGGGTGCAGGGGAACGGCGTCGAGGTCGATCCCCAGGCGCACTCCGGACGCGCGCGCCACGTGCCCCGCGTCGCCCGACAGTCCGTCGGAGAGATCGATCGCCGCCGTGATCCCGGCGCGCTCGATCAGCCAGGCGATCTCCGGCAGCCGCGGAACCGGACGTTCGAAGGCGTGACGGGCTCCGGGCTCCGGCTCGAGCCCCGCTCCGAACGCCGCGGCCGCCGCCGCGGCCCCGCCCAGCTCGCCGGTGACCCAGATCTCGTCTCCGGCGCGCGCTCCCGAGCGGGTCAGGGGCCGCCGAGTCGCCCCGGCGACGATCACGTCGAGAATCGCCGGGCCGGGCGACCGCGACAGGTCTCCTCCGAGAACCGGCGCGTCGAACCGGGCGAGGCACCCCCCGACGCCGCGGGCGATGGCGTCCGCAACGGACGCGTCGAGCTCCGGGGCGAGGGCGAGGGCGAGGAGCGCCCCGATGGGACGCGCGCCCATCGCCGCCAGGTCGCTGAGCGCCGAAGCCGCGGCGCGCCAGCCGATCGACTCCCAGGAGAGCCACTCCCGCCGGAAATGCACGTCCTCGATCGAGAGATCGCAGCTGAGCACGAGCCGCTCCGCTTCCCCGAGGGCGACCACCGCGGCATCGTCGCCCGGGCCCACGAGCACCTCCGGGCCCGCCGTTCCGCCGGCGGCGGCGAGAAGCGATTCGATCCGCCGGAACTCCGCGCCGGGACCGAGTCCGACTCGGCGTCCGTGCACGTCCCGCCTCAAAGGTCCGCGTCGAGGCGGAGCGCGCCCGCGGGGAGCGCGAGCCACGCCCGCGTCCGGTCCACGGGAAGGATCTGGGCGATCCCCCGCTCGCCGAACGGACCCGTCGGGAGGTCGCCGGCCGCGAACGTGTAGCGGCGGAGCGACATCTCGCGGGCATCCCACGCCAGCAGCTCTTCGGGCCCGCCGGCCCAGAGGACGCCTTCGTGGATCGCCAGGGCCGTCACGGGCCCCGCGAGCCGTCCGAGCGCTTCGACCCGGCTCCAGGCCCCGTCCGGCGCCCGTCGCCAGACCTCCCGGTCGAGGCCGGCCCAGACCGTGTCGCCGATTCCCGTCACGGCCCCGGAGGGAACCGGAGACAGGTCGGCGGCAGGCATGGCGGAACCGGACGCGTCGATCCGGATCAGGCCCCGGTCCGTGGCCGCCCAGACACCGCCGCCGGAGGCGTACAGCCCACGTACCGGGCCCGTCTCGAGCAGCCGCTCGGCGGAACCGGAGCCCGGCCGGAGGCGGACCACGCCGCGCTCCCCGCCGAGCCACAGCAGCTCTCCCTCCGCATCCTGGCCGGCGGCGAGGGACAGCACCGGATCGCCGAGCCCGAGATCCCGGGCGACGGTCGTCCAGTCCCCCTCGGACAACCGCCGGGCGAGACCCCGGTCCCCGGCCGCCCACAGCGTTCCGCCGAGGACGACGAGGGACCGCACGCCGAGATCGGGAGCGCCCCGTGCGCCGGATCCGCTCTCGATCCGCCACTCGTCGAGGTCCGGCCCGACGCGGGTCAGCCCGTACCGGCCCTGTTCCGGCACCGAGGGCGCGATCCAGACATCCTCGCCTTCGAGGGCGAGCGCGGACGCCCCGCGGCCCCAGAGCCCCATCGGCACGGACTGCCAGTCCTGCGAGAACGAGTCGTACAGCGCGAGACCTCCCCCCGCCGTCCCGACCCAGAACCGGGCGGGATCGTCCGACGGGATCACGTCGGTGACGTCGTAGGTCCGTCCATACGGCCCTTCCCCGAGAAAGGCCCGGATCGAGGAGAAGCCCGGACTGGCGATGAGATCGCGACGCGCCCGCAGGTCCGGATTCCGTTCGACCGCCTCCGCGGCCTCGGCCGGCGACGAGCGTTCGAGACGTCGGGAGAACGGATCGAGCCGGAGCCACCCGGCGTCGGTGTCCAGGAGCAGCGTGCCGGAGCGATCGTCCGGAACCAGCCGGCGGACCGGGCGCTCGAGGGGAATTTCGTCCGTCCAGCGACGACCGGCGGGGTCGAGCGCGAGAAGCCGGCCGTCGGTCACCGCGAGCCACACGGTGCCGTCCGTCCGGGAGAACGCGGCGGCCGATACCGGGGCGGCGGGCCAGCCGTCCTCGCGCGTCAGCGGCGGTTCCCATGCGCGAAAGACGTCCCGGATCTCGACCAGCCCGCCGGTCGTCGCCGCGAAGACCCGGTCCGACGACCGCGCGAGAGCGGTGACCGTCGAGAGATCCGTGACGAGGACC